>WNGB01000247.1_pt2 | contig 80539 bp, 59 predicted proteins | sample 5400681 | NCBI WGS metagenome assembly WNGB01 (sample SAMN13153367, study PRJNA577476) | soil metagenome | isolation source: 115 cm soil or saprolite under grassland replicate 2 | place: USA:California | collected 2016-06-15 | reverse complement strand
CCGAGAACCGCCGCTGCCACGCCGAGCCCGCTGACCCACGCCGCTAGGAGGCGGGCCAGACGGCCGGGCGTCAGGGGACGCGGTCGCGGCCCACCGGCGACGACCGCCTTGGCGGCGGCGACCAGGTTTCGGAATCGCAAATTGCGGCGGTTCCCGCGCCAACCTACCAGATCGAGCGATTGGATCTCTCCGAAGCCGAGCGGCTCCTTGACGCGATCGATCCGCACCGGAACAAGCACGCCCCGAGCCTTCGCCCGCCCGGCCTCGTCCTGGACGAACTCACCCAGAGGACCGACCGAGATCTCGCTCCAGACGACGATCACACAACGAGCAGCCTCCAACTGCTCGCTGATTGACTGGCGCCAGGCCTCTCCGCCCGAGATCTCGCGATCCCACCAGACCGAGAGCCCCGCACCCCGCAGGCCCTCCACGATCGGTGCGACCCGGGCCTCGTCCTCGCGTTTGTAGGAGATGAAGATGTCGGTCATGGCTTGGCCTTCTCCGCGGCGGCGATCCGCTTCCGCAGGTCGTCGATCATCCAAGCGTCGCTCGAAGCCAGACTACCCTGGCTCTGAAGGTCAAGGGCAATTCTGAGCGCCTCACTCCAGTGGCGCTTACCTCCAGGCAGGTCACCGAGCTTCGCGTGGCTGACGATCAGGTCGCGCTGGGCCAACGCGCTTCTCGGGTTCGACGCCGCCAGTCGCTCGCGAATCGTGAGGCTCTCCTCGAACCGGGCGCGCGCGGCCGCCAGATCACCCGACTCGTACAGCGCATCTCCCAGTCTGTCCAGGCTGACGCTAAGGTCGCGCTGTGCGTCGGTGCTGCTCGGGCTCGACACCGCCAGCCGTTCGGCAATTTTGAGGCTCTCTTCGAAGCAAGCCCCCGCGCTCGCCAGATTTCCCGATGCAACCAACACGTCCCCGAGCTTGATCAGGCTGACGCTGAGGTCGTGCTGGGCGTCCGCGCTGCCCGGGTCAGACTCGGCGAAACGCTCGTCAATCTTGAAAAACTCCTCGAACCGAGAGCGTGCCCCCGCCAGGTCACCCGCCGCGACCAGCACGTCTCCCAGTCTCATCAGGCTCAAGCTAAGGTTGCGCTGGGCGTCCGCGCTGCTCGGGTTCGCTTCCGCCAGACGCTCATCGATCTTCAGGCTTGCCTCGAACCGCGCGCTCGCACCGGCCAGATCACCCGTTGCGACCGAGACATCGCCAAGCTTGATCAGGTCGAGGCTGACGTTGCGCTGGGCATCTTCGCTGCTCGGATTCGACCGCGCCAGACGCTCGAAGGTCTTGAGGCTTTCCTCAAACCGAGCGCGCGCCCCAGCTAAATCACCCGATGCGACCAGAACGTCCCCAAGGTCGCTCAGGCCTATACTGAGATAACGCTGTGCGTCGGCGCTGCTGGGGTCCGCCGTAGCCAGCCGCTCACGAATCTTGAAGCTCTCCTCGAACCGAGAGCGCGCTCCCGCCAGATCACCCGACGCAATCAGCACCCTCCCAAGCTTGTTCAGGCTGATGCTGAGGCCGCGCTTTGCGTACGCGCTGCTGGGGTTCGCCGCCGCCAACTGTTCGCGAATCTTGAGGCTTTCCTCGAACCGAGTGCGCGCTCCCGCCAGGTCACCCGACGCGAGCAGCGCATCGCCAAACTTGCTCAGGCTCTCGCTAAGGTCGCCTTGTGCGCCCGCGCTGCCTGGATTCGTCTCCACCAGACGCTCAAGAATTTTGAGATTCTCCGCAAACCGTTCGCGTGCCCCTGGCAGGTCACCCTCAGCAACAAGTACATCCCCGAGGCCGCTCTCGGCAACGGCACGGTCCCGATCGCTCTGCGAGTGCGTCAAGGCCTGCTCCGCCGCGCGGCGTGCATCCTGCAGGCGGCCGGCTTCCTGATAGAGCTGCTGCAGCTCGATCCAGCCCCAGGCGTAGTCGGCGTCCATGGCCTGCGCCCTTTCGTAGGGCTTGATCACCTCGGCAGTTCCTATCTCGCCTCGGTCCTTCCGGTCCTGGGCGAGCGCGGCGATCTCGCGCCAGCCGGCGGCGACCGCTTTCGTCTGGGCTTCTTGAATCTCATAGAGGTCGTCATAGCCTTCGGCGCGATGTCCCTCGGCATAGCGCTTCAGAGCTTCGCGCTTGCGCGGGTCCGGAGAGTCGGCGATCGAGGCGACCTGGCGGCGGTATTCCTCGATCTCGGCAGCGAACTGGCGGTCGCGGCCGGCGATCTCGTCGACCAGGCGCTGGCGTTCCGTCGTGACCTCGGCGAGCTCGGCTTGCGCCTCCTTGCGGGTGCGCTGCTCGGCACGCAAGCGGCGGTCCTTTGCGGCGAGGTCGAGGAAGAGCTGCTCTTCCCGTTCGTCGGCGATGCGCTGCACCGAGGCGACGGCCGCCGCACGGTCGAGCACGAGGCGCTGGACGAGGGCGCGGTTCTCGGCGGCGCGGTCTGGTGGGGGAACCTCGCCTCGAGCTGGGGCCGGCAGGATGCTGCTCGCGAGGAGAGTCAAGAGGATGAGTAGGGGCCGCATTCCGTGCTCCTTGCTGAGCCTGGACCAAGCCAGCCACAAGATAGGAGATGTATCTGCTGAACTATAGCATGGCCGGTGTTGAGAAGCGTGGGAGAGATGCTACACGCCGAGTTGCCGGCGGATCAGCTCGCAGAGGGTGTCTTTGATCTCGGTGTGCCGACTCAAACCTCCACCTCGATGGCTCACCGGACGCCGCACCGGCATCAGAGGAAGGTAAACCCGGTTGTTGCAAAAGTAGACCCTCGGAGGCTCGTGAATGCCGGCCCAACGGGCCGGGAGAGTCTAGCCCAGGGCTGAGGCCGAAGGTCGATGCCCTGGGTAGTAGAAAGGCGATCAACGACCGCGGCCTGAAAGGTCGCGAGAGTTTTTCCGCCGGAGCCTCGGCTCAGATTCTCGCGGCCTTTCAGGCCGCGGTGCTGCGGGGATCTGTAGACCCAGGGCATCGGCCTTCGGCCTCAGCCCTGGGCTGTGCTCTCCCGGCCCGTTGGGCCGGAGGGCCGGTTCACCCACGTCTTTACCTTCCCGCTACGTTGCAATCCCGCCACCCAGCGCTCGTTCATGGCTTGGGCTTCTCCGCGGCGGCGACCTGCTTCCGCAGCTCGTCGATCATCCAAGCATCGCTCGGAGCCAGTCGGCCCTGGCTCTGCAGGTCGAGGGCGATTCGGAGCGCTTCTCTCCAGTGGCGCTCATCTCCTGTCAGGCGGCCGAGTTTTATGTGGTCGATGATCAGGTCGCGTTGAGCGGCTGCGCTGCTGGGGTTCGGCGCGGCCAGCCGTTCATCGATCTGCAGGCTCTTCTCGAAGCGAGTGCGCGCGCCCGCCAGATCCCCCGAGGCGACCAGCACACCACCCAGTCTCTCCAGGCTGACGCCTAGGTCTCTCTGAGCGTCTGCGCTGCTGGAGTTCGCCGTGGCCAGCCGCTCGCGAATCTTGAGGGTTTCCTCGAAGCGAGTGCGCGCGCCCGCCAGATCCCCCGAGGCGACCAGCACGTCCCCGAGCTTGATCAGGCTGACGCTGAGGTCTCTCTGCACGTCTGCGCTGTTCGGATTTGCCACCGACAAGTGCTCGAGAATTTCGAGGCTTTTCTCGAAGCGGGAGCGTGCACCTGGCCGATCCCCCACCGCGACCAGCATGTTCCCCAGCTTGATCAGGCTGATGCCAAGGTCGTGCTGTGCGTCTGCGCTGGTTGGGTTCGCCGCCGCCAGCCGCTCGCGAAGCTCGAGGGCCCTCTCGAAGCGGGCGCGGGCGCCCGCTAGGTCCCCCGTTGCGACCAGCACGTTCCCCAGCTTGCCCAGGCTGACGCTGAGATCGCGCTGTGCTTCTGCGTTGGTCGGGCTTGCTGTCGCCAGCTGCTCGAGAATTTCGAGGCTTTTCTCGAAACGGGTGCGCGCACCTGGCAGATCCCCCGTTGCGACCAGCACGTTCCCCAGCTTGTCCAGGCTGACGCTGAGGTCGCGCTGTGCTTCTGCGCTGGTCGGATTCGCGGCCGCCAGCCCTTCGGCCATCTCAAGGGCTTTCTCGAAGCGGGTACGTGCGCCCGCCAGATCGCCCGTAGCGACCAGCACATCCCCCCATTTGTTAAGGATACTGTTGAAATTGCGCTTTGCGTCTGCGCTGGTCGGGTTCGCCGTCGCCAGCCGCTCGCGAATTTCGAGGGCTTTCTCGAAGCGGGCGCGCGCGCCCGCCAGATCCCCCGTTGCGACCAGCACGTTTCCCAGCTTCTCCAAGCTGATGCTGAGGTCGCGCTGTGCTCTGGCGTTGGCTGAGTACGTGGCCGCCAGCTGTTCAGCCATTTCAAGGCTTTTCTCGAAGCGAGCGAGCGCGCCCGCCAGTTCCCCCGACGCCGCCAGCACGTCCCCCAGCTTGCTCAGGCTGACGCTGAGGTCGCGCTGTGCGTCTGCGTTGGTTGGGTTTGCCGCGGCCAGCCGTTCGGCCGTTTCGAGGTTTTTCTCGAAGCGGGTGCGCGCGCCCGCCAAATCCCCCGACGCTACTAGCACCTCGCCGAGCTCGTACTCAGCAGCGGCCCGGTCCCGATCGCTCCGCGCGTGCGCCAGCGCCTGTTCCGCCGCGTGTCGTGCATCCGGCAAGAGGCCAGCCTCCTGGTAGAGTCGCCGCAGCTCGATCCAGCCCCAGACGTAGTCGGCGTCCATGTCTTGGGCCGTCTTGTAGAGCGAAATCACCTCGGCGGTTCCCATCTCGCCTCGATCCTTCCGATCCTGGGCGAGAGCGGCAATCTCGCGCCAACCGGCGGCGACAGCCTTCGTCTCGGCCTTTTGAATCGCGACCAGGGCGTCGAACGCCCCCTTTCGGTCGCCATCGGCATAGCGCTTCAAGGCTTCGCGCTTGCGCGGGTCCGGAGAGTCGGCGATCGAGGCGACCTGCCGGCGATACTCCTCGATCTCGGCAGCGAACTGGTGGTCCCGGGTGGCGATCTCGTCCACCAGGCGTTGGCGCTCCGCCGTGACCTCGGCGAGCTCGGCTTGCGCGTCCTTGCGCGTGCGCTGCTCGGCCCGCAAGCGGCGGTCCTTCGCGGCGAGGTCGGCGAAGAGCTGCTCTTCCCGCTCGTCGGCGATGCGTCGCTCCGAGGCGATGGCCGACGCATGGTCGAGACTGAGACGCTGGACGAGCGCCCGGTTCTCGGCGGCGCGGTCTTCACCGTAGGCCGGAAGGGACAGGAAACTGCTCGCGATGAGAGTCAAAAGGAAGACCGAGGGCCGCATTCCGTACTCCTCCCTGAACCTGTAAGAGGCGCCGGTCATGGCTTGGCCTTCTCGGCGGCGGCGATCCAATTTCGCAGGGCATCGACCCGCCGAGCGTCGTCCGGAGTCAGGCGGCCCTGGCGCTGGAGGTCGAGGGCGATTCGGAGGATCTCCTCCAAGTGACGCTCACCTCCAGGCAGGAAGCCAAGCACCATGTGGCTGAGCATCAGGTCGCGCTGTGCCTCCGCGCTGCTCGGGTTCGACTTCGCCAGACGCTCGGCAATCTCGAGGCTCTCCTCGAATCGAGCACGCGCTCCCGGCAGGTCACCCGATGCGAACAACACGTTCCCGAGTCTGTACAGGCTGACGCTGAGGTCGCGCTGTGCCTCCGCGCTACTGGGGTTCGCCGCCGCCAGACGCTCGCGAATTTTGAGGCTCGCCTCCAACCGGGTGCGCGCCTCCGCCCAATCGCCCGATGAGACCAGCACGCCCCCCAGTTCTTCCAAGCTGATGCTGAGGTCGCGCTGTGCCTCCGCGCTGCTCGGGTTTGCCGCCGCCAGACGTTCGGCAATCTTGAGGCTCTCCTCGAATCGAGCACGCGCTCCCGCCTGATCACCCGCTGCGACCAGCACGTTCCCCAGGAAGTTCAGGCTGACGCTGAGATCGCGCTGGGCTTCCGCGCTACTCGGGTTCGCCGTTGCCAGACGTTCGCGAATCTGGAGACTCTCCCGGAATCGAGCACGCGCACCCGCCAGGTCACCCGAGGCGACCAGTACGTTTCCCAGTTTCTCCAGGCTGACGCTGAGATCGCGCTGGACGTCCACTCTGCTCGGGTTGGCCGCCGCCAGACGTTCGTAAATTTTGAGGATCTCCTCGAACCGAGCACGCGCCCCGGCCAGATCACTCGATGAGACCAGTACGTTTCCCAATCTTTCCAGGCTGACGCTGAGATCGCGCTGGGCTTCCCCGCTCGGATTCGCCGCCGCCAGACGCTCGTGAATCTTGAGGCTTCCTTCGAACCGGGCGCGCGCCCCCGCCAGATCGCCCGATATGACGAGTACGTCACCGAAGCCCATCTCCGCAGCGGCGCGGTCCCAGTCGTTCTGCGCGTGCATCAGGGCCTGCTCCGCTGCACGGCGTGCATCCGGCAGTCGGCCGGCTTCCTGGTAGAGCCGCCGCAGCTCGAACCAGCCCCATGCGTAGCCAGCGTCCAGGTTTTGGGCCGTCTCGTAGAGCGGGATCACCTCGGCGGTTTCCATCTCGCCTCGATCCTTGCGGTCCTGAGCGATCGCGGCGATCTCGCGCCAGCCGGCGGCGACCCCTTTCGCCTCGGCCTTTTGAATCGCGACCAGGGCGTCGAAGCCTCCGGCCCGGTCGCCTTCGGCATAGCGCTTCAGGGCTTCGCGCTTGCGCGGGTCCGGAGAGTCGGCGATCGAGGCGACCTGCCGGCGGTATTCTTCGATTTCGGCAGCGAACTGGCGGTCGCGGGCGGCGATCTCGTCGACCAGGCGCTGGCGCTCGGCCGTGACCTCGGCGAGCTCGGCTTGCGCCTCCTTGCGCGTGCGCTGCTCGGCGCGCAAGCGCCGATCCTTCGCGGCGAGGTCGGCGAAGAGCTGCTCTTCCCGCTCGTCGGCGATGCGCTGCACCGAGGCGACGGCCGCCGCACGGTCGAGCACGAGACGCTGGACGAGGGCGCGGGTCTCGGTGGCGGCGTCGGGAGAGGGAATCGCGCCCTGGGCCGAGGCTGGCAGGATGCTGCTCGCGATGAGGATCCAAAGGAGGACCGAGAGTCGCATTCCGTACTCCTCACTGAGCCTGGATCAGGCCAGCCATGAGATGAAAGTGTATCTACTGAACTATAGCATGGCCGCTGGGGAGGGGTGCGGCTCTGGATCGGATCATGGCCTACGAACGCGAGTGATGTCCCGATCGGCGATAGCCAGGCATCCCTGAAGGCCTTCGAGCGGTTGTTCGGCGAGTACGCGGCGGAGGACATACAGCACCGCAGCCCGGCTGTTGTTGCCCGCTCTTACGAGCAAGATTCCGGGATGGCTGCCGGGTCGAAAGCGGCGGATATCGCTGAAATCCAAATCCAGCGTGATCAGGAATCGACCCTCGGCAACCACCTTCGCCCAGAGATCCGGATCCTTGGCCCCGGAGATCCCCTCGTCGTGGACTCGGTCGGTATCGTAACCATGTTCGCGGAGGAGCTCCGCGTGGAGTCGCCCCAGATTCTCATCGAGCTTGACGAGGAAGCGGCTCATCTCAAGGGAACCAGCTCCTCTTCACGTGCCAGGGTCGCCGCATAGGAGAGCGCAGCTTGGACGTCCTCCAAGGTGAGGGGGGGATAGTCGTCCACGATCTCTTTGGGAACCAGACCTTCCGCGAGATTGTCCAGAATCACCGAAACCATGATGCGGGTCCCCCGGACGCATGGTTTTCCGTGGCAGATCTCCGGGTCTGAATGAATCCGATCCCGCCAGTCTGTCATCCTTCGACTCCTTTCGCTCCTCCGACTCTTTCGGCAAAAGTATCACCACGAGATGTTTCAGGGTATTTGCTCTTTGAGCACCAGCTCATAGGCGTCGCGGATGTTCTCCTCCAGCTCTGTAAGGGTCTCTCCCTGGCTGAAAACGCCGGGGACTTCCCGCAGTTGCCCGACGTACCAGCCCTCGTCCTGCCAGTACTCCAGAATGAATGTTCTCCGCATGGTGTTTCGCCTCCCCGCAACGAATTCTAGCGCATGTACCGCAGGTCCAGCCAGGGCCGAGGCGAGGGTCGCTTGTAAGAGATGAAGACATCGGTCATGGCTTGGCTGCGGCGGCGACCCGCTTCCGGAGGTCATCGACTATCCACGCGTCTCTCGGAGCCAAGCGGCCCTGGCTCTGGAGGTCGAGAGCGATTCTGAGCGCCTCTCTCCAGTGGAGCTCATCTCCCGTCAGGCGGCCGAGCTTTGTGTGGTCAACGATCAGGTCGCGCTGTGCCTCCGCGCTGCTCGGGTTCGATGCCGCCAGACGTTCGTCGATCTTGAGGCTTTCTTCATACCGAATGCGCGCCCCCGCCAGATCACCCGAGGCGACCAGCACGTCTCCCAGTCTCGCCAGGTTGAAGCTGAGGTTGCGTTGTGCGTTCGCACTGCTCGGGTTCGCCGCGGCAAGACGCTCGCGAATCTTGAGGCTTGCGTCGAACCGATCGCGCGCTCCTGCCAGATCACCCGAGGCGACCAGCAAATCCCCGAGCTTGTTCAGGCTGATGCTGAGGTCGTGCTGTGCGTTCGCGCTGCTCGGGTCCGCCGCAGCCAGACGCTCGCGAATCGCGAGGCTTTTGTCGAGCCGATCGCGCGCTCCCGCCAGATCCTCCGAGGCGGCCAGCACGCCTCCCAGACTCTCCAGGATGGCACTGAGGTCGCGCTGTGCGTCCGCGCTGCTCGGGTTCGCTGCGGCCAGACGCTCAGCGATCTGCGTGCTTGCCTCGAACCGCTCGCGCGCGCCCGCCAGATCCCCCGATGTGACCAGCACGTCCCCGAGACTGTTGAGGCTGTCGCTGAGGTCGCGCTGTGCGATCGTGCTGGTTGGGTTTGCCTCCATCAGACGCTGGCTGATCTTGAGACTTGCCTCGAAGCGCGCACGCGCTCCCGCCAGATCACCGGACTCGACCAACACGTTTCCCAACTTGTCCAGGCCGATGCTGAGATCACGCTGTGCCCGCTCGTCGCTTGGGTCAGATGCTGCCAGACGCTCGTCGATCTCGAGTCCTTCTTCGAACCGTTCGCGTGCGCCGGCCAGATCTCCCGAGGCAACGAGAACGTCTCCGATCTCGACTTGCGCAGCGGACCGGGCTCGATCGCTCTGCGCAGAGGCCAGGGCCTTTTCGGCCGCGCGGCGTGCATCGGGCAGGCGGCCGGCTTCCTGATAGAGCCGCCGCAGCTCGATCCATCCCCAGGCGTCCTCGGGGTCCAGGCTCTGCGCCTTCTCGTAGACGGCGATCACCTGGACGGTATCCATCTCGCCGTGGTCCTTGCGGTCCCGAGCCAAGGCGGCGATCTCGCGCCAGCCGGCGGCAGACCTTTTAGCCATCGCTTTGGGCGCCGCTTGGTCTTCCGTCTCTTGGAGATCGGTCAGAGCGGCGTACCCTCCGGCGCGGTCCCCTTCGGCGTAGCGCTTCAAGGCTTCGAGCTTGCGTGGGTCCGGAGAGTCGGCGATCGAGGCGACCTGGTGGCGGTATTCCCCGATCTCGGCAGCGAACTGGTGGTCACGGGCGGCGATCTGGTCGACCAGGCGCTGGCGCTCCGCCGTGACGTCCGCGAGCTCGGTTTGCGCCGCCTTCCTCGTGCGCTGCTCGGCCCGCAAGCGCCGGTCCTTCGCGGCGAGCTCGGCGAAGAGCTGCTCTTCCCGCTCGTCGGCGATGCGCTGCACCGAGGCGACGGCCACCGCGCGGTCGAGCACGAGGCGCTGGACGAGGGCGCGGGTCTCGGCGGCGCGGTCGGGTGGGGGGACCTCGCCCTGGACCGGGGCCGGCAGGAGGCTGCTCGCGATGAGGACCCAAAGGAGGACCGGGAGGCGCATTTCCACTTTCCTCTCTGTCTGGAGCAGGCCAGCCACAAGATGGGAGCTGTAGCTACCGAACTATAGCATGGCTGGCGTGGCCGCCTTTGAGGAGTGCGGGAGAGATGCTACACGCCGAGTTGCGGCGGATCAGCTCGCAGAGGGAGTCTTTGATCTCGGTATGTCAAGGGATGGGGGCTGCGATCTGGCCTTCACCGCTCCTGCGGCTCCTCTTCCTTTGGCAGGACTGGAAACGCCTGCTGGAGCTCCACCGGGATGCGCAGCGGGCGCCCGGTCGCGGTGCTCACGAAGACCCACTGCGTCTCGCCGCGGACGAGGGTCTTGCCGTCCGAGGCGCGCAGGAAGCGGTAGCGGCGCAGCGAGAGCGCGCGGTTGAAGTTGGCCACCCAGGTAAGGACCTGCAGACGCTCACCGGCGAAGGCGGGGAGGAGGTATTCGACGTTGTGCGAGCGCACCACCCAGGCACCGCCCGCGGTATGCATCGCAGCCCGGCCTCCGACGGCGTCGAAGTGGCGGGTGGCCACGTCCTGCATCCACTGCACGAAGGCGACGTTGTTGACGTGCCCGTTCTCGTCGATCGCGCTGTCGGGAACGGTGATCTCTTCCCGGTAGATCGCTGCTGGTGTCGTCTTTACTTCGGTGCTCATGGTCGAAGAATTGCCTGCGAAGAATGGCACGAGCGATGGTGGACGGCAAGTGTCGGCAGAGCTTGCCGCCAGTCCCACTTGAGCGATCCCGCGCACCTCTTCTCAGTAGAGGCGTCGTTGCACCAGCTTCTGGAAGGAGAAGACGATGTGGCATTCGCTGCTGCGGGCTCCCGTGGCCCTTCTCACGGCCGTGGTCATTCTCTGGGTACCGCTCTCCCTCGAAGCCCAGCAACCGCTGGTCTGTCAGACGACTCCCGCCACGCAGACCGACAACCGCGACGGGTACTTCGTCAATCTGGAGGAGGGGCCGGTCGTGCCTCTCGCCCTGCTGTCTGACCGCAAAGAGGTGTGGGCGGTCAATGTCAGCGACGCCAGTCTCACGGTGTTCAGCGCGGCCAACCCGTACAGCCTCGTGCCGAGGGCGACGATCAAGGTGGCTCTCGGGCCGGTCTCGGTCGTCGTGCGGCCGCCGCTGACCGGGCCGGGCGAGGTCTGGGTGGTCTGCCAGTCGTCGAATGCCGTCGTGATCGTCGACCGGGCGAGCCGGCGGATCCTCGACAGCATCCGGCTGACCCAGGAGCCGTCGGGGCTGGTCTTCAATGCGGCGGGGACCAAGGCGTGGGTCTCCCTCGCGGCGTCCAACCAGGTGGTCGAGATCGATGCGACCACCCGCGCCGTGGCCGCGACTCTGCCTTTCAGCACACCTTTTCCGGACCCGACCTCACCGCTCGTCCACGTCGAAGAGCCGCGCTCTCTGCTGCTCGACGGCTCGGACCTGTATGCCTTGTCGTTCGAGGGAGGCAATGGGACTTTCGGCCTCACTGGCGGCATCTTCGACGATACGATCCTCAATCTGTGGCAGTTCTATAATCCAACGGGGACCCCGCCGATCCCGCCGCCGCCGGACCGCGACGTGCTGCGCTTCACCGTGCCGGGAGCGAATCCTGCATCGGTGGCGCTCTGGCGCACCGGCTCGATCAACTTCGACCTCGAGAAGGACAATGCCGGAGAGCTGTGGGTCTCCAACGTGGACTACAACAATACGTCGGTGGGGGAGTTCCAGTTCCCGGGCGGCGGTATCGCCCGGCATCGCATCACTCACGCGCCGCCCCTCGCACCGGGAGCACCCGCTCCCACCACGCCGCCGGCGAGCATCGATCTCAATACCGCCGTGCTTCCCGCGCTCGCCAGCCAGGGCTATGCCTGCGCGCTGCCCAACCAGATGGCGTTCTCGTCCAGCTTCTCGACCCTTTACGTGGCGTGCAACGATACGCACAACGTGGCGGTTCTCGACGTCGCCAGCCAGCAGGTGATCGCCGAGCTGCGCGGTCTGACCAATCCGGCCATGGGGCTCCACCAGAATTTCGGGGTGCGTGGCGTCCTTCTCTGGGAAACCGCCGGCGCGCTCTACACCTACAGCCGCGATCACCGGCTCCAGGTGTACCAGGTGCCCGTGGCCTCCGGCACCGTGAGCACCCCCGTGCAAACGCTGGCGATCGGTTTTGACATCGCCCAGCCCCTGGTCCGCGAGGGGAGATTCCAGCACATGAACGCGCTGCGCTCCCAGAGCAAGCTGCAGAGTTGCAACACGTGCCATATCGACGGCCACCTCGACCGGATCGCCTGGAACCTCTCAGATTTCACCGGCGATCTGCCGGCCAACCCCGTTCCCCGCGTTGCCAAGGGCGCCAAAGTCACCATGTCCCTGCGCGGCATCGAAGAGACGCCGCCGTTCCACTGGCGCGGCGATCGCGGCGATCTCTCCGCGTTCAATCCCGCGTTTGTCGGCCTGCTCGGCGGCACTCAGCTCACGGCGGCGGAGCTGGCGGCTTTCGAGGCGTTCGTCTTCTCGTTGTCCTATCCGCCCAACCCCAAGCAGCCGCTCGACCGCACGTATTCGAGCCTCGCGGTGCAGGGCGCCAACGCCTTCCGCTGCGTCTCGGCGCACAACGTCCGCTTCGACAACAACCCCGCGGGCCCCCTGATCCAGGGAATCTCCTGCCAGTTCTGCCACGGCATGGCGGGCTCGTCCGCGACGAACGATCAGGTCAACAACGACATCAACGGTCTGCTCGCCGATGACGCAACCCAGCTGCGCGGCCTGTTCGACAAAGAAAGCGATACGGTCGACTATGCCACCGGCTACGGTTTTCCCCCGCCGAACGACAAGCTTCCCGCCACCGGCTGGGGCTTCGGCAACACGGGCAGCTTCGCGGACACGGTCACCGATTTCGTCAACCTCGGAGTGTTCCAGGCGGGCCAGTTGACCCAGACCGACCGCGACAACATCGTCCACTTTCTGGATGAATTCGACAGCGGCCTCGCGCCGGCCACCGCCTATGCCTGGACGCTCAACCGGACGAGTGCCGGCACGACCAATCAGCCGTTCAACACCTTGCTGCAGAACCAGGCGAATCTGGGAAACATCGACCTGGTGATCCGCGGCTGGATGTTCGTGGGCACCGTGGCGCGCAACATCGGCATGCTCTACAACCCGCAGAGCGGGCTGTTCGACACCGACACGACCGGCGTGGGGCCGTTCTCCTACGCGCAACTGGTCCTCACGGCGTCTCAGGGGAAGGGCGTCTTCCTGCTGCTGGGCGCGCCGGTCAAATCGGGCTACCGCCTCGGCCGTGACCAGGAGATGGACTTCGCGCTCGACGGCGACGAGGCGGCGGCCGGTGCGGTCGTGGGGGTCGCCGATACGGACAACGACCGTTTCCCGGACGGCTACGAGATGCGCCTGGGCTCCAATCCGGGGAGCGCCACGAGCCTGCCGCCCGCCGACACGGCAGCCCCCGTCTTCACGGTGGCGCCGCAGGTGGCATGGACCAATTCCAAGGTCGCCAAAGTGCGCTGGCAGACGGGAGAGGAGGCGACCAGCCGGATCGAGGTCCAGCCGGCGGGCAGCGAGTCGAATCCACCCCTGGTGATCAGAGAAGACCTGCAATTCAAGAAGGATCACGTCCTGGTGGTGCGGGGACTGCAACCGGGGCAGAGCTACGATTTCTACGTCAAGTCCACCGACCCGGCGCTGCCAGGCAACACGGCGACGCAGACCCTCGCCAATGTCACGATGCAGGGTTTCGATTTCCAGTCGGCGCATCTCGCGCAGACCGGGCTGACCGCGGCGTCGACCTCATGCGGCAATCCGGTTGCGTTGACCGCTACGTTCCAGGTGGACGACGAGACCGGCGCCGCGGTCAATGGAGCCACGGTCACCTTCACCAAGGTGGAATGGACCCCGGGAGGAGGCAATCAGGTGACGCCGAATCTGACCGCCGGACCGACCGCGGGCGGCGTCGCCACGGCATCGATGAGCTCGACGCTGACCGCCTGTACCTCAGGGGCGAAAGTCGAGGTGTTCGTCACGGCCGTGACAGGAGTCAACCGGCTCTACTTCCACCCGCTCGACGGCGCGTCCGGCTTCTGGGCGCAGGTGACTCTGCCCTAGGCGGCGGTGGGGGAGGAAAAAAGGGGAGCCCGGCCGCAGAGCTGGTAGTATCGCTCCGCGGCCCTCGAGAAAGGAGCTCCAATGGAATTTCAGATGCCGAACGTACGCCAGTTCCGCCCACCCCGCCCTCCGGGGCGGATCGTCGTGCGGGTGATCGTCCTTGCCGTCGCCCTCGCCGTTGTTTTCACAACCTGGTTCACCATCGATCCCGAGGAGGCGGGTGTCGTCCTCCGCTTCGGCCGCTTCGTGCGCCAGGTCTCCTCGGGTCCGCACATGAAGTTTCCCTATCCGCTCGAGACTGTCGTGAAGGTTCCGGTCGAGCGGCAGCTCAAGGAGGAGTTCGGGTTCCGGACACAGGAGGCGGGCATCCGTACGACCTACTCGCAAGAAGACTTCACCGCGGAGTCGCTGATGCTGACCGGCGACCTGAATGTCGCCGTCGTCGAGTGGACGGCGCAGTTCCGCGTGCGCGATCCCTACAAGTACCTCTTCAAGGTAAGGGAGGTTCAGAAAACGTTCCGTGACATGAACGAGACGGTCATGCGCGAGGTGATCGGTGACCGCAGCGTCAATGAAGTGCTGACGGTCGGCCGCCAGGAGGTCGCCGCCGAGGTGGAGCAGCGTCTGCAGGTGCTCTGCGATCAATACGAGACCGGGATCAAGGTCGAGCAGATCGTGCTGCAAGACGTGAATCCGCCGGACGCCGTCAAGCCGTCGTTCAACGAGGTCAATCAGGCGCAGCAGGAGCGGGAGAAGCTGATCAACCAGGCGCGCGCCGACTACAACCAGATCATCCCGCGCGCCAAGGGGCAGGCGCAGCAGACCCTCGAGCAGGCCCAGGGCTTCGCCACCGACCGCGTCAACCGGGCCCGCGGTGATGCCGATCTCTTCATCCAGGTCCACGCCGCGTATCAGCGCGCGCCGGAGGTGACGCGGCGCCGCATGTATCTCGAGACGATGAGCGCGATCTATCCCAAGGTGAAAAGGAAGATCGTGATCGACGACAACCTGAAAGGCGTCCTCCCGCTCCTTTCGCTCGAGAACCAGAAGGAGGTGAAGCCGTGAAATTGACCAGGTTCGCAGTCGCCGCCGTTGTCGTGCTCATCACCGTCGTCGTTCTCTCGAGCGCTCTGTACACCGTCAACGAGACGGAGCAGGTCGTCCTCACACAGTTCGGCAAGCCGGTCGGAAAACCGATCACCACACCGGGCCTCAAGCTGAAGATGCCGTTCGTCCAGACGGTGCACGCGTTCGAGAAGCGCTTTCTCGAATGGGACGGCAATCCGAATCAGATCCCGACCGAGGACAAGCGCTTCATCTGGGTCGACTCCTACGCGCGCTGGCGCATCACCGATCCGTTGCTGTTCTTCCAGCGCCTCCACGACGAGCAGGGCGCGCAGTCCCGGCTCGACGACATTCTCGACGGCGAGACACGGAACACGATCGCCAAGCACCAGCTGATCGACCTCGTCCGGTCGACCAACCGGCCGTTCGTCGTCGCCGAAGACGTCTCCGAGCTGAGCCAGCCGGAAGCCGCCGAGCGGGTCGAGCTCGGCCGTGACAAGCTCACGGCGGAGGTGCTCCAGAACGCCCGCCGCCGCACCGGAGACCTGGGCATCGAGATCCTCGACTTTCGCATCAAGCAGATCAACTACGTCGACGAGGTGCGGCAGGAGGTCTATGCGCGCATGATCTCCGAGCGCAAGCGGATCGCGGAGCGCTATCGCTCCGAGGGCGCGGGCGAGGCGGCGCGCATCGCGGGAGAAAAGGAGCGCGAGCTCCAGGTCATCGAGTCGGAGGCCTACCGGGCTGCGCAGGAGATCCGCGGCAAAGCCGACGCCGAGGCGGCCGACATCTATGCCGCCGCCTACAACCGCGATCCCGACTTCTACCGCTTCCTCAAGTCGATGGGAACTCTCGAGCAGAGCTTCGACGGGGATACGACGCTCCTGTTGTCGACCGACGGCGAGCTGCTGCGCTATCTGAACGCCGCAAAGTGACCGACTTGATCGAAAGTGCCCGCGCCGGCCGGCTGCTGGCCTTCTGCGGCTCAGGAGTCTCTGCCTTGGCTCCGAGCAGCGCGCCGACCTGGTGGGAGTTCTACGCCAAGATCGTTGCCGCGCTCGAGCGTACCGTGCGCATGGGATTCCCGGAGTACTCGGGGCGGCTCGACACCCAGGCGCTGCTCGACCAGTGGACGACACAACAGATCGCCGATCTGGTGATCCACGGATTCGCCGGCTCCACTTTTACCGAGCTGGTGAGGCTCCTCGATCCGGCGCAGCCCAACGAGAATCATCACATCCTTGCGTCGCTCGCGGAGCATGGATGCCTGCGAGGCCTGGTGACGACCAATTTCGATACGCTGCTCGAGCGGGCGATCGCCATGAGGGGCGGCACGTCCACAGTGATCATTCCCTCCGTTCAGAGGGCGCATCGGCGCGCGAGCTCGAAGGCGCGTCGCATCGTCAAGCTCCACGGATCGGCGGTCGAAGCGCTGACCATCGCCGAGGCGTTGCAGGTGAAGCTGCAGCTCGGCACTCTGACGCTGGGCTCAGAGGTGGAATCGATGCTCGGCGGCGCAGACCTGCTGGTGCTCGGATTCGGCGGCTGGGACCTCGCGGCTGGAATCGTCAAGACGTTCTTCGACCGTGCCGATGCACACGGAGGCGAGGTGTTCTGGCTGCACCTACCGGACCGCCGTCCCACGATTCCACACCCGATCGCGGCCAAGGTGAGATGGCTCGAAGGACGTCTCCCCGACGCGCTGCGCCGGCTGGCCGCCGCGCTGGAAGTGAAGGCGCCGGTGCCTTCGGACGAGCCGCCGGCGGTGGAGCCTGCGCGCACGCGTCTCGACGAAGCGATCGATCGCTGGGTCAACGAGCTGCACATCGGCCGGTGGGCGGCGCTGGCGTTTTTTCTCGAGAGTCTGCCGGTAGACGAGGGCCGGGAGCTTTTCGACTTCGCGGCGGCGACCCTCGCGGCTGAAGAGCGGCGGTTGCAGGCCGGCGTCACGCTCGAGCTGGACGACCTGGCGATGGCGGTCGCGTGCTCGAAGCTGGTGACGCAGGGGATCCGGCGTGCCCGCTTCGATGACGCGGAGCTCATCGGCCGGCTCGAGATCCGGATCCTCGAAAGCTTCCACGCCGCCGCCACGGCGGATGGGCCGGAGGCGCGGCGCGAATACCTGATGAATACGTCCTCCGCCTACACCAACCTGGCGCATGTTCACCTCATCAAGGGAGAGATCGAGCGCGCGATCGAGGAGACGATCGGCGCGGCCGTGCGCGCCTACGAGGGGCGGCAGCTCGGCAACCTGCTGCTGTCGCTGAACAATCTCGTCCACCACCGCGACCAGGACAAGCGCATTCGGGCGTCCCTGGCTCTGACCACGGCCCTCTCGACGCTGGCCGAGCGTGAGGGGCTGCTGCAGGTAGCAATCGAGGCGGGTACGCTCGCCTGCATGTACCACGCGATGCGCAATGAGGTACACCAAGCGCTGGCGGGCCTGACGCGGGTCGAGCGCCTCATGTCGCTCTCGCCCACCTCGGATCTCACGGCGATCCACCGCGTGCTGCGGGCGGATCGCCACCTACGCACCGGGGACGTGCGCGCGGCGCTGGAGATGATCGTCGAGGCGAACGAACGCTCGCCGCAGAGCGCGACCTTCCACCGCGCGGCCGTCGAGCTCTCCGAGCGGCTGGCGATTCTGGGACTTCCGCAGAGCTTCAAGTTCGGGCTCGACGTTGACCGGTCGCAGATCGAGCCCACGCTGCAACGGGTCGAAGAAGAGATTGGCGCATCGCGGCGCTCCGGCGAGCCGCCGTTCCAAGGGCAGCTGTTCAGGCTCTACGACTCGGCGGGAGTAGATCGTGATGACCTGCACCTGCTTTTCTGGCTGGGCGTGGCGGACTTCACCGGCGATGCGGCGACACGCACCGGCGTGTCACTCGAGCGCTGTCGGCGGCTGGTGGCCCGAGGCGAGCTTCAGGAGGTGCTATGGAGCGCCGAGAACCTGCTGGCGTCGCCGGGCGTGGAGCCGCTGGCGCGCGCCGACGCGCACACATATGCCGCGGAGGCCCTGGCGCAGCTCGGCAGGCATCGGGAGGTGGATGCGCATCTCGACGCCGCTCGGCACGCGGTAGACGCCGCCGGCGCCGGACCGAGCGCCCTTCTGCTGGAGGTGAGTCTTTGGCACGCAATCCAGAGCCGGCGCTGGGAAGCGGCGGCGGCGATCGCCAGAGAGCTCGGTGGGCGCATGGCGACCATGGAGAACGGAGCGGATGCCGGGCGCACGCTCTTGCTGAGGATTGCCACCTGGGGAGACGAGGGCCGCCCGGTGGCCGCGGCGTTGAGCCTTGGAGCGTCCCGCGCCGGGCTCGACTTCGGATTGGATCCCTATTGGGAAGAAAGCTTGCCGGGCGAGCCCTGGCGGCGGTTTCAGGCCGCATTGCGTCTGCATCCCGAGGCCGAGCCCCAGGTCGCCCTGTTCAGAGAGGCAGAGCGGTTGCTGGCGGAAGACAAGGTCGACGACGCGCTGCGCAAAGTGGACGAGATTCTCGAACCGACCGGCGGCGATCTCCCCGAAAGCCTGTTGGGCCCATTGCTGGACATCCAGGTGACGGGTCTGACGACGAAGATCCCATGGCTGCAGGTGAGTGAAGGGTTGGGTCGGTCGCGCGTTGCGCTGCTGAGCACCGGACGGTTCTCGGCGCTCGCCCAGTTGGAAGGTGCGCTGCTCTTCGCTGCGCTAAAGGATACGTCGAGCGACGCCGTTTGGCCTCTGCACTGGCCAGTGGACTACGTGGCGGATCTCGCGGCCGACCAGCGGGCGGCGGTCTGGCTGCGTTTCTGCTCGGCAATCCTCGAAGCGAGGCGCGGGAATCTGGAGGGGTTCGCGTCGCGGTGGGGTGAGGCCGACGGGTTTGCGTCGTACTACGGTTTTCCACTGCTGGCGGATCTCGTCCAGGTGACAAGCCGGTGGGCGGAAGCGGATGCGGCGAGCACGGATACCAGGACCGAGCTGGACGCGGAGGAGAGCGAAGAGCGTTTGTTGGAGGCGGTGTCAAAAGCGCCCGATCATGGAGAGGTCCGGGCGCTCCTGCGGCGCGCGCGGCGTGCCCTCGCAGGTGCCCCTGACGCGTTAGCGCGCATCGAAGGGCAGGTGGCCAACTGGCTGCTTCAACAGGCGCGGTACCGCGCCGCGATCGCCTGGTATGCGCGAGCCGCCGCGACCTTTGAGCGGCTCGGCCGGCTCGGCGAGCTCATCCTGGCCTTTGCCGGCAGCGCCCGCTCACGGACGCGCATGGGACAGCCCGAGGAGGCCGTTCGGCTGTTCGACGCGGCCCTGGAGAAGGTCGGCGCACATCCGGGTCGTGCGGATCTCCTCCGCGGCCGCGGCTCCGCGTGCTTTCAGGTGGCGATGCAGGAGGGGAGGGAGGACGCGGAGGCATGGCTCGAGGATGCGCAGAGAAGCTTCGAGAAGGCGACCGGAGTTGAAGGCGCGTCGCTCAATGACCGTGCGCGGGCGCGGCTCGGCCTGGCGTGGGTGCTCGGCTTGCGCGGACGCCAGCAGGATGCGCTCGATCAATTCGACGAGGCGGTCGCGGCGTTGACGCACCTCAACTCACCTCACGCGGGCCAACTACTGAAGGCGCGGGAGCTCGTCGCCCGCGGGCAGTGGGAGGTATTGGGGTTCTCGTGAGACGGCGATGAATGCTCGCCGACGTGGTCCTCGACGGCAAGGTCGGCCTCGACGGACGACTCCAAGCCGAAGATGTCGTGGTTGCACCCGGTAAAGAAGCTCAAGGGCCTGACCAAGCGGCTCGGCCGGCATTGAAGGCAGGGCTGGGCCTGATAGAATCGCTCCGAAGGTGCTTGACCCCTTGGAGGTTTCTCCCATGAAGGGAATCTGGTCCTTGACGGTTTTGTGGATCTTCATGCTCTCGGGTGCGGCGGCGCAGGGTGCGCAGATGGTGGAGCGGGGCGACCTCATTGCGCAATGGAAAGTCGCCCTTCGAGAGATCGACCACGAGCTGGCCAGTGGCGAATTCTCGCGCGCCCAGCGCGAGGCGAGCCGTTTAGCCGACGAGATGGCGCAGGAGATGGGAGTCGGTGGCGGCAGCGCGTACACGCTGGCGCTCGCGTGTGCTTTCCGGGCCATCGCCGAATCCGGTCTGGGGCATGACGATGATGCCTTGTGGCATTGGCGGGTTGCCAATGCTCTCGATCCCACCATAGAGAAAGTCGATCTGTCCTCCTACGGTGCGCCGGCAGCCCGATTGCGGGATACTCCCTTCCGGAGTAAGTTCCAGAGCACAGCCTCCATGGATCCGGAAGTGAAAAAGAGGGTGCAGCCTCCTGTCGTCAAGAAGAAGCCGATGCCACGCTACCCGGAGAACATGCGGAGGATGAAGGTGCAGACAGCGTATGCCTTCGATGTCGTCATCGATGAAAACGGGCACGTGGAAGAGCCTTTGGTCCTGAAGCCGGTCCAGGAACCAGGTTTCGTCTACGTCGTCCTGGAATCTGTGAGAAAGTGGGTTTTCCAACCTGCCATGTTGGACGGAAAGCCGATGGCTGTGAGGTATACGCTGACCGTCGATTTCAAGGTCAAGGATTGAGACTCCACTCCGCCATCGGGTCCGTCGAACGGACCACATGCGCGCCCGCGGCGGCCCAGCGCTCCAGGGCCTCTTCGGCCTGGGGAGTGAAATCGAACACGAATTTCCCGGGATGCTCCGGGTCGGGGACGGCCACGGCGGACATGCAGTCGGCGAGGATCCAGAGCTTGCGGGCGAGCTCCGGGTCGAGGGCGGCGATTTCGACCAGGAGGTCGTCGACGGAGCTCCTCACACAGTGGCTCGCGGCCTGCCCGGCAATGACCGAGGCGTCGGCCGTGAGGAGGGTCTGGATGAAGCGGGCGTTGCGGTAGGCGATCTGCCGGCCATCCCAGGTGAAGAGGACCTCGGGGCTCAGGACCGAATAGTTCTCGGTCAGCGGATGGCTCCCCTTGATCTCGATTCCTCCCTGGGCACCGCGGGCCCAGGCGTGGAAGAGGCGGGCTTCGTGGATCACGCCGACGAGGGGATGCCCGTCGCTCCCCAGGAGGCAGTGGGGCGGCCAGAGGTAGAGCTTGTACTTGCCGGCTTTCTCCAGCTCCTGGCAATAGAATTCCACCTGCTTTTCGAGCCAGGCTTCGTCGATCCCGGGCTCCACCCAGGCGACGACGTCCGGATTGGGCCGCACGCGGCCGGCGCGGATGTCCTCCGTGGTGATTTCCTGGTGGGGCGCCGGGGGCTCGCCGTTCGCGTCGAGCCAGAAGGACGGGGAGAAGATCTGGAAGGGGAAGTGGGTGTCCAGAGTGCAGGTGACGTCCGTGAGGTTTTCGAGGTTCCTGTAGATGAATCGCGCGATGCGGTCGCTGTCGTCCATCGCTCCGGTGCCGCTCCGGCCGCCGACGTAGAGCGTCCCCCGCGGAAAACAGAAATCTTTCTGACCGTCCACCACGAGCAGGTGGATGCGCCGGCGGTCGGCCGAGGCCGGGCGTAGCCCGTGCTCCTTGCGCCAGGCGCGGGCGGCGAGGAAGAGAGCGTGCTGGTCCGGGGCGTAGCTCCAGTCGCGGGCGTTCTCGGAGCGGTAGAAATCCGGAATAGGGAGGTCGTGCAGCGGCGCGGGATCGTCAGGCCGGCTCATGGTGATCTCCTCTCCCGTGCCCGTCGTGGGCGTGGACGAGGCCGCGGGCTTCCAGGATGAGGCGGGTCTTCAAATCGAACAGCCCCAGCTCGAGTCCGACCGGGTACTGGTGCGGGTTGACGAAACGCTTGATTCCGGGGTGAAAGTGATCGAGCTGCGCCAGGGTGCGCGCGCGGACGTCCTGGAGCGGTGGCGGATCGTAGACCCTCCGGCCCTGGCGGAAGATCGGGACGAGCAGCTCGTGGAACCGGGTGCCCGCAGGAATCTCGCGGCGGCGCGTCATGTCCTTGGGATCGACGATGGTGGGCTCCTCCGGCGGCGGTCCCAGGAGCTCGTCCCAGATCATGTCGGCCATGAATTCCCCCTCTGCATCGAGACCATACCCGTACCGGCGTACCTGGAGGAGGCCGGGCGTGGTGATCTTGACCACCTGCTCCGAGAGCTTGACCTTGTGCTTCCAGGCGCCGCCCGGATCGCGGATGGCGGTCAGCTTGTAGACCCCGCCCAGAGCAGGGTCCTCGTCGCCGGTGACGAGCCGGGTTCCCACGCCCCAGACGGCGATCCGGGAGCCCTGGAGCTTCAGGCTCTCGATCAGGTGCTCGTCGAGCTCGCTGCTCGCGAGGATCTGGGCGTCGGGGAAGCCCCCCTCGTCGAGGATGCGGCGCGCCTCGATGCTCAGCCAGGCGAGGTCGCCCGAATCGAGGCGGATGCCCGCCATCTCGTGTCCCCGCTCGCGCAGCTTCCTGCCGATCTCGACCGCGTGCCGCACCCCCTGGAGCGTGTCGTAGGTGTCGACCAGGAAGACGCAGTTGTTCGGCATGGCCCGGGCGTAGGCGTCGAAGGCTTCGAGCTCGCTGTCGAAGGAGAGCACCCAGCTGTGGGCGTGCGTCCCCTTGACCGGGATGCCAAAGAGCTTCCCCGCCAGCACGTTCGAGGTCGCGGAGCACCCTCCGACATAGGCGGCACGGGAGGCCGAGATGGCGCCGTCGATCCCCTGGGCGCGGCGCAGACCGAACTCCAGGACCGGCTCGCCGCGGGCCGCGAGGCAGACGCGGGCCGCCTTGGTGGCGATCAGGGTCTGGAAGTTGATCAGGTTGAGCAGCGTGGTTTCCAGGATCTGCGCCTGGAGGAGCGGTCCCTTGACGCGGAGGAGCGGCTCGTGAGGGAAGACCGCGGTCCCCTCGGGGATTGCATCGACGTCGCAGGAGAGCTCCAGGCCGCGGAGAACGTCCAGGAACTCCCGCTCGAAGAGGGGGCTTCCGTCGTTGCCCGTGAGGCTCCCCAGGTACTCGAGATCGTCCTCGGCGAAGCGGAAGCGTTCGAGGAACTCGATGGCCGGGGCGAGGCCGCAGGCAATGGTGAACCCGGAGCCGAACGGTGGCTTGCGGAAGTGGTGGAGGAAGACCGCCTCGCGGTTCCAGGTCCCCGACTTCCAGTAGCCGTAGGCCATGGTGAGCTCGTAGAGATCGATCAGCAGCGCCAGGGGTGTCGTGCCGTAGAGCTCGCTCAGCATGGCCGGAGCGTCCTCATTCGGTGGCCGCCGCCACGATCAGGCGGACCAGGGCCTCGACGTCGCGGAAGTCCGAGATCTCGACCGGCGAGTGGGAGGAGCGGCCCGGCCACGAGAAGGGGATCATCTCGACCCCGTTGGGAAGGAACGCCACGCCGTCGCTCATGCCTCCCGTGAAGCCGTACTGCACCGGGATGTCGTTCCGGGCGGCCAGAGCGAGATAGCGATCGATCAGCTCGCGGGGGAGGAGGGAGGCGTTGTCCATGGTGCGGAGCACCGCGCCCTGGCCGAGGGGTGCGTAGGCGTACTGGCGGGTCTCGCGCGGCGTGTCGGAGGAGACGAAGGTGTCGACCGGGAAGACCCGGGTGAGGTCCTTCATCCGCGTCGCCAGGTCGCCCGAGCCCACGAGCCCCAGCTCCTCCTCGACCACCCAGGCGAAGGTCACCTTGCGGCGGAGCTTCGCCGGATCGATGCGCTGGAGGGCGAGGAGGAGGGCGGTGCAGCCGTTGCGGTCGTCGAAGGCGCGGCCGGCGCCGCGGTGCCGGCCGAGGCGGAACATCTGCTTGGGGCTAGTGACCGTGCTGCCCACCTTGACCCCCAGGGCCTCGGCCTCGCGGGCGGAAGAGACGCCGAGGTAGACCGTCGGGGGATTCGGCAGGGATTGGTGCTCTGTCGTGCTCCAGTCGTCCCGCGGCTCGAAGACTGCCGGAACCGGTCCGCGCTCGCCGTGCACCTGGGCAGCCTGGGCCTCCCAGACGTACGTCAGCATACCGCCGCGGGTCTCCAGCTTCAGCCGGCCATCGGGCAGGATCTCGGCGACGCGGAACCCCACCTCGTCCATATGGGCCATGAAGAGGAGGTGCTCGTCTCCCTGCCCGAAGGTGACGAGAAGGTTGCCCTTGGCGTCCGTCTCCGGGTGCGCCCAGGCGGGGAGGCGCTTGCGGACCTCCTCGCGGACCGGTCCCTCGGCACCGCTGACCGCCGGGATCGCGATCAGGGTCGCGAGCAGGGAGGCAACCTCCTCGTGGCCGCCGGCGGATGGAGCGAGCGCGAGCGGGGGAGGGAGAGCCGGCAGGGAGGGCGGGCTGCCGGGTTTGCCGCCTCCGAACACCACCAGTGCGTCGGCGAGCCGGCTCACCTCCTGGATCGCGATCGTCTCGACGGGGGTATTGGGATAGAGGGCCGTGAGGCCGAGCGCGCCGATGCGGGCAGCCCCTCCGGACGGGATCTCGACAACGCGGCCGAGCGGTGGGTAGGGGGCTTCCCGGGCTGTGATTCCCGCGGGGATCTGCCCGGCGCTCAGCAGGCCGCTGCCCGGAACCGGCAGAGGCTGGGGGCGCGGACCTTTGTCCTCCAGGCTCCAGCCGAACAGCGCCCGCAGGGAGACCACCTCGTCGAACGGGCCACGCTCGCGGACGAGAAAGGTCAGCGCCGCGCCGTTCACCAGGTCGTTGGCGGTCCAGGCGAAGACGGTCGTGCCCCGGCCCGGGTGCGAAGACAGCGCGCGAGCCGCCTCGATGGCTGCCACGCAGGCCCCCTTCGCGCGGGCGGATGGTCCGGCGATCAGACCTCCCGGGAGACGGACGGGCCGGCGGATCAGCGACACGGGGTCGAGCAACCGGATCCCGAGCTCCGCCACCTCGGCCGCCGATTCGGCGCCGACGTCGACGTACGCGTCGCCGATCCCGAACGGTTTCGGATCCGGGGGTCCCGGAACCTGCATGAGGTGGGCCGAGCGCAGGGTCACCGCGCCGGGAACCAGGCCGCGGGAGCCGCCGATCATGACCATGTTCCCTTCGTGAGACTGCTCCCAGAGGGAGCCGGCCGGGTCGCCATTCATTGGGAAGAGGCGGAGGTACCCGTCCGGCTGGATGCCGGAGACCACGAACCCGGGCTCGCCGAGGGGGCAGGCCACGAGCTTGCGGGGCGACCCGGAGCCGACACTCAGCACCACATTGCCGGCCTTGTCGGTCTCGACCGGTAGCCCCGGCAGGAGCTGGCGGGCGAAATCGCGAGCCGGCTCCTCCCGTCCGGCCACGGCCGGAACGCGGAGGAGAGCCTCGACCTCATCCGCGAGGTCGACGGCCAGGGTGGGGGAGGGGGCGGCCGCGAGGAGGCCGGCTATCAGATAAGGAAGGGTGCGGGGGGGCATGGGGGGATCTTATACCCGCGGGCAGCCGGCTTCGCCGGGACCCCTCTCCCCCTGATCCTATAGGCGCAAATTTCGTCGCCCGCCAGGGATTGAAATCCCTGGCTACCCTGGAACAACCGACCCCTGAAGGGGGCGGAGCGGGGGCGTCGTCCCCTCGGGGCCGACCTTTTTTCATGGTAGCCAGGGGTTTGAACCCCTGGCGAGCGGCGCACACGCCCCCTGGGACCGCCGGCGTCCCGCCGACATCATCAAGACAGTGGGGCCGGGAAGCGGAACCGAGGTGGGTTGCTTACCGACAAAAGTGCTGGCCTGGCCCCCGTCCTCGAGCATGCCTGCGGGGAACGGCGCTTATGCGCTCCTGGCGATATCATTGACGCACCTGCGCAACTCAGCTATTCTCAAGGCAACCGGCTGATACGAAAGGACATCGAGGCAATCCGGCCTCGCGCCCTGACGACGCTTACACGACGGAACATCGACGTCCAACCAGCCGAACTGAGCTCAGGCCGGGCCTGGTTTATACGGGAAGGGTGCGGCAGAGGTTATGCGTGGAGCCTCGGATCATGACGAGCGAACACACCAACTCGGTTGACGAGTCCCTTGCGAAGCTAAGGGCTGTGATTCGTGAGGAACTGGCAAGTGAATCTGCGCAGCGCTTGGCGAGGGGCGATCAAGGCGGCTCCAAGTTTGCGCGTATTTCGCGGCACCCCTTGGTGGCAATCTTTGTAAGCTTTGCTCTTACTGCGGTAATTGGATCCGCTCTATCGTATTATTACAGTACTCGACAGGCGGAACGTGAACGCGATGCTATCCAGAGGGCGGCTACGCGGGAATCACGGGCAGTACAACTTGAAAAACGTTTAGAGGCAATCCGGGGCTTCTCGAAGTTAGTGTATGGTCGACACACTCGCGGTACTATGCTTGAGGCTGCACTCCATAGGCGAGCCAACGTGGACGAACTCAAGGACCGGAAGCGTCTCTACGATGAATCCTTCCTGGCGTGGGGAGAGAATCTCCAAGCCAATATGCTTATGATCAGGCAGGCAATGGGGTCAGTCCGTTTTAGTTCTTTCGAGGGGTACGTACAAAACTCGTATATTCCAATAGTGCGTCCCTATGATTCTTGCGTGACAAGAGCATACGATCTGGCGCTTCGGGAAGAGAACCCTGAGGTCGCTTTCACGAATTGCAAAATCAGGGTGTTGCGCAAGGCGCTTCTCGATTGCAGCTATGCTATAACGAGCGGCCTCTATATCCTCGTGATGAGTGAGGAGACCGGTGATGACCAGGAGCAAGAAGCGGCACATGTACTTGTTGAAAGAAGTATTCCAAAGGGCTGCACCGTCCCGGGAGTAAAATGAAAGTATGCGATCGGATGAAGAAAGCTAGACTTAGAAGCGCATACCGGACGGCTGGCGCCGCCGGTGAACTTACAGGGGCGTTCTGCGCAAAGGAAAGCAAAGGCTAGTAACTCCAGGCAAACCATGAGAAAGGACATTAAAAAGCTCTCGGCAGTTCTGTTGTTCACCTCTGCCTGTATTTCCTGCGCGCCTGAGCAACAGGAACAACCTGGGCCGCGGGTTGGCCCCCCAATAGCTGTTGATCGGGCTCTGGCCTACCGGTCATCCAGCGCGAGGACATCAGTTCCCGCAGCCGGAACAGGCTGCGTGCCTTCATCTATTCGCCCGCAGAGTCTGTCGAGGCCGGGATCGAGACCAGCATGAAGGCGGCATTTGAACTTCGGCAGAGCACCGGCTGTGATTACGTCAAGGTGTTTCACCTGATCGCGCCTGACCCCAACCAGATAGGAACGGCAACGTATTATGTGGATCTGTCCTATGCGCCTGACGGCTTGGGAGTGGATGGTGAGTCGCCCCTTCGAAACCGAACCTGGGAGGCAATGGTTACCGACCAAGTTGTGGATAGTCTCACTCTTAAGGTGGGAAAGCTTTGGTGGAGCAACCGCGACAGGTTTCAACGCGACAATGGCTATGGTGGAAGGGAAACAGATGAGAAGGCTTTGAAGGAGTTCATCGCAAAGCAGCTAAACGTCGAGCATAAATCTGTGAAGATGGCTACTCTCTTCCTAAGCCCGTATCCCTGAGATTCGAGCAGTGGAAAAGATCGGCTATTGTGGTTGGGCGCAGAACCCCGCCGATCGAGCGGATGGCAAGCCGCCGCTCATCGGTATCCTCGTTTTCCGCCCGGGTGCTGTAGTGCTGCTTGACTCCGGCATCAGGAAAGACGACAGCTTCTTCCCTTCGTCGATGGCCTACCGGCGCACAGGAGGACTCTATGGTAATCTCGGAACCCCAAGCCGGCTCTCCGCGAACTCCGCTCCGCTGGGGACGGATCGCCCTCGCAGTTGTGCTGATAAAGCTTGGCGTGCTCGTTCGCGAGATCGTGCTGGCTTTCGCCTTCGGGCTTCTGGCCGGCGGCAAATTCGAAGACTACGCAGCTTTCAAAATGAAAAACTCCGGCTGGCTGGGGCCAGTCTTCGCCGGTCTACTCTGCTTTTTTGCCTCATGGTGGGTTGCGAAGGGCGCGCGGGGACGGCAGATTCTTCACGGCACTGTCGTCGGCGTCGTTGTACTGCTGATTGAGATAGCGTTCGGCGCACGCTTTCGGACTTGGCCGGACTTCCTGGGTGAGGTCGGGGTGGTGATCGGTGCGAGTTGGCTGGGCGGCTGGGTTGCGGCGCGGCGAGCTGCCCAGCAACAGCTTTCTTGAAACCCACAATTTCATGATCCCGGTGACAACCTCTTCGTCCAAAGTGAACAGAGGGTTCTTGAAAGCATAGCGCATGGAGGGTGGGTCTGGGTGGCGCCCAACCCAGGCAGTCGAGCGGACGGGGCGCGAGCATCTTGGTGTGCGGATTGATGTACCGAAAGACTTCCTCCATGTTCTCGAGGAGCTGACATGAGTACCTTGAGCCTCAGATTGCCGGACTCCTTGCACAAGCGCGTTCGCGAGCTCGCTCAACAGGATGGGATATCGATCAACCAGTTCATCAGCACTGCCGTGGCCGAAAAGCTTGCGGCCCTGATGACGGAGGAATATCTGGAGGAGAGGGCGAAGCGCGGCAGCCGAGAATCTCTGGCCGTCCTCGCCAAAGTGCCCGATGTTCCACCCGAACCGGGAGACGAGGTATAGGAACGTGCCTCAGGCGAAGGACCAGGATGCCAGGGGACGAGGGGCAAGCAAAAGCCGCGCCCCCGCCTGTTCAAAACAGCTCTTTCGGAAAACCCGCAATCGAGGCCGCTGCAACCCGGGTTGAAACCCGGGTCTACGAGCCTGCGCCCCAGGGGGCGCTTCCCCCGACGCCCCGCTCCCTTCAGGGATCGGTTTTTCCTTGCTGGCCTGGGGTTTCAACCCCTGGCCGAGGGGTGAGGGTACAATACCCCCATGGCCACCGCCCCCCCCGCCCCGCTCATCGCATCCTCCTCCGCCGGACCCCGCACCGTGCGCGCTCCGCGCGGGACGGCTCTCTCCTGCCGCAGCTGGCAGCAGGAGGCTGCGCTGCGGATGCTCATGAACAACCTCGACCCCGAGGTGGCGGAACGGCCCGAGGAGCTGGTGGTCTATGGCGGGTCGGGCAAGGCGGCGCGCAACTGGGAGTGCTTCGAGGCGATCGTCGAGACGTTGCGGCGTCTGGAGGGGGACGAGACGCTCCTCGTCCAGTCGGGGAAGCCGGTGGCGGTCTTCCGCTCCCATCCGGAGGCGCCGCGGGTCTTGATCGCCAACTCGATGCTCGTCCCCCACTGGGCGACGGCGGACGAGTTCCGGCGCCTCGAGGGGATGGGGCTCACCATGTACGGCCAGATGACCGCGGGATCGTGGATCTACATCGGGAGCCAGGGCATTCTCCAGGGGACTTACGAGACGCTCGCCGAGTGCGCCCGCCAGCACTTCGGCGGCTCTCTGGCCGGCCGGCTCACCGTCACCGCGGGGCTCGGCGGGATGGGCGGCGCCCAGCCTCTCGCGGTGACCATGAACGAAGGGGTCTGCCTGGTGGCCGAGGTCGACCGGACGCGCATCGAGCGGCGCCTCCAGACCCGGTATCTCGACACCCTGGCGGCCGGGCTGCCGTCCGCGGTCGAGCAGGCGCTCGCCGCGCGCGACCGCCGCGAGGCGATCTCGATCGGCGTCGAGGCGAACGCGGTCGACCTCCTGGAGCACCTGATCGCCGCGGGGATCGTGCCGGATGCCCTGACCGACCAGACGTCGGCGCACGACAACCTCGAAGGGTATGTGCCGCACGGCATCCCATACGGCGAGGCGCTGCGCCTGCGCCGCGAGGACCCGAAAGGCTACGTCGCGCGCTCCATGGCTTCGATGGCGGCCCATGTGCGCGCCATGCTCACTCTCCAGGAGCGCGGCGCGGTCACCTTCGACTATGGCAACAACCTGCGCGGCCAGGCGCTGGAGGCGGGCGTCGAGCGGGCGTTCGACATCGGCGGCTTCGTGCCGCTGTTCATCCGGCCGCTGTTCTGCGAGGGGAAGGGACCGTTCCGCTGGGCGGTCCTGTCGGGCGATCCGGAGGACCTGGCGGCGACCGACGAGGCGATCCTGGAGACCTTTCCGGAGGACAAGGCGCTGGCGCGCTGGATCCGCCTGGCCCGCGAGCGGGTCGCGTTCCAGGGGCTGCCGGCGCGCATCTGCTGGCTCGGTTATGGCGAGCGGGCGCGGGCGGGCAAGGTGTTCAACGAGCTGGTGGCGACGGGGAAGGTCAAGGCGCCGATCGTCATCGGCCGCGATCATCTGGATTGCGGCTCGGTGGCGTCGCCCAACCGCGAGACCGAGGCCATGCGCGACGGCTCGGACGCGATCGCCGACTGGCCGATCCTGAACGCCATGATCAATGCGGTCAACGGCGCCACCTGGGTCTCGGTGCACCACGGCGGCGGGGTGGGGATCGGCTATTCGCTCCATGCCGGCATGGTCATCGTGGCCGACGGCAGCGAGGCCGCGGCGCGGCGGCTGGAGCGGGTGCTGACCAGCGATCCCGGCATGGGCATCGCGCGCCACGCCGACGCCGGCTACCCGGAGGCCATCGAGTTCGGCCGGCGGCACGGCGTCGACCTGCCGATGGCCGTGAAGTGACGCGCTTCCTCTTCCTGCTCGGCGCTCTCGCGGCGCCGTTCCTGCCCGCGCCGTGGTCTCTTCTGGCGCTCGCCGTCGCCATTCTCACCTGGCTGCGCTCGCGGCCGGCCCGCCAGGAGGCGATCGTCGCCGTCCTCTTCCTCGGGCTGGCAGCCGCGGCCCTGGGGATGCGCTGGGGGGCCGAGCTGGGGGCGCGGGCGCCCGCGGGGACGCAGATCGAGACGGCGCGCCAACAATATGCGCGGCTCTGGGACGGCCTGCAGCGGGAGGCCGCCCGGGCCGCGGTCGCGCTCAGCAAGCCGCCCCTGGACCGCCGGAGCCGCCTCGCGGCTTTCCGCATCCTCGCCGACATCGAGCCTGCCAGCGGCCGCGGCCGCCGCTCCCTGCTGCTGATCGACCCGGACGGCACGGCGGTGGCCTGGTCGGGCGAGGGATTGCTCCACGAGCTCACTCCCGACCAGGTGCCGCGCTCGGGGCTCCACTACCAGGCGAGCTTCCGGGCGGTGACCCTCCTCGCCGTGGCGCCCCTGGACGGCAGCCGCCGCCCGTGGCGGCTGGTCGCCGGATCGAGCTTCCCGACCTACACCCTGCCGTTCCCGGCCGACGTCTCCATCCGGCGCTGGACGCTCGTCGACCGTCCCGAGCAGGCGCGTCCGGGGACCCTTCTGGTGCCGCTCTCCGGGGCGCCGGCCCTGGTGCTCGAGCGTCTGCCGGCGGGCGCGTCGCCGCCCTGGCCCTGGGTGCCGCGTCTGGTCTGGGGCGCCATCGCCTTCGCGCTCCTCGCGCTCGCGGTCATCCGCGCGGTCGGTCTGGTCCTCTCTCTCGATGCGCCGCCTGCGCCGCAGCCCGAGCCGCGCTGGTGGACCTTCCTCTTCTTTCTTGCCGGCGTCTTCGCGGCCGGGATGGCGACCCAGCTCGCGCCCGTCCACCTGGGGCTCTTGGTGACCGGCCTGGGGCTCGCCGTGGGAGGGCTCTTCGGCCGGCGGGCCGGACCTTCGCCCAAGGCCTGGGTGGTCGCCGCGCGGGGAGCCGGCGCGATCCTGGTCCTCGCCGGGGCCGCCTGGGCCGCTCAGTCGGAAAATGCCGGACGGCCGCCGCTGGACCTCGCGGGGGATCTGATGGCGGGCGCCGAGGTCCTGGCCGTGCGCATCGCCTTCGCCGCCGCGGCCCTCGGCCTGCTCCTCCTCTCCGGCCGCCGGGCCGGGGAGGGCGCGCCGCCCGGCGACGCCTGGACCTGGGCGGCCTGTGGCGCGCTCCTGGCGGGCGCCGCGGTCTGCGACGTCCCCGCCCTGTCCCTGCCGCTTCTGGCTGCCGCCGGCGCAGGGATCGCGCTCTACGCCAACGGCCAGCGTCTGGAGCGCGGCCTCTCACTCGTCGTCCTGGTCGTCCTCGCGGCCGTGGCGGCCTCGGCCGTCTGGGAGACCGCCTACCGGCTCCGGCTGCGCGATTACGCGCGCGACGAGGTCCTGCCGTTCCTGAATTCTCCCGCGCCGGAGACGGTCGGCGCCCTGGCCGGAGAGATCCACCGCGACTTCGCGGCGCTCGACCTCGCGGCGATCGTGCCGCGGTCCCCCGCCGGGCTGGACCGCAAGGACCTGGCCTATACGCTCTGGCGCCGCTCGCCCATGGCCCGGCCGCACACCCTCTCGGCGATCGTGATCGAGCCCAGAGACGGGCTGGAATCGTCCTCGTTCTCGTTCGGCATGCCGCTGACCGAGCAGGGGCGGGTCGTCGACCCGGACGACGCGCGCTGGAAGGCGCTGCTCCTGCCGGGCTGGGAGCGGTCGCTGGTCCGCGGCAGCGTCGAGCTCCGCGCGAACGGAGCGCCGTGGGGGACGGTCTCCTACTGGCTGCTGCCGCGCCCCGGGTTCGATCCGCACAACGAGCAGCGCCTGCGCGACGTGGAGGCGGGGCTGTTGCGCGGCGGGCCGGCGGCGGGAGCGGCGGGCGACCCGGGCGGCAAGGTGCTCTTTGCCATCTACGAGCCGGATGGCAGGTCCGTGCTCTCTCCGTGGGACGAGGAGCCCTCCCTGCCCACGGTGCTGCAGCGGCGCCGCGGGGGCGTCTCCACGGCCCTGGTGCAGACTCCGGCCGGAGCGGCGCGCGCCTACGCCCGGTACTCCAACGCGGGCTGGCAGGTGATCTACCTGCCGATCCCGACCGTGCTCGAAGCGGTGGAGCGGACCGCGCTGGCCGCCCTCGGCGTCCTCCTGCTCGCGCTCCTCGCCGCACCGCCGGTGCTCCTCCTCGGCCTGCCGCGGACCGCCTTCCGGGACCTGCTGCGGCGCTCCCTGCGCTCCTACTCGAAGCGGCTGGTCATCGTCTACACGTTCCTTCTCCTGCTGCCGCTCGTCCTCCTCAACTTCGTCCTGGTCAAGGCGATGGAGGAGCGGCTCGAGCGGCAGCAGCAGGAGTCGGGCGAGGCGGCGCTCGATTCGGCGCAGCAGATCCTCGGCGAGCGCCTGCTCAACATGCCGCCCGGCTTCGGCGTCGACACCATGTTCGGCGACCGGCTGCTCATCGACCTGGCGGAGATCGTCCATCGCGAGGTGAACCTCTACTACGGCAGCAAGCTCAGCTCGTCGAGCAAGCACGAGCTGTTCACCGCGGGCCTCCTGCCGAACCGCATCCCCGGGGAGATCTACTCGCGGCTCGCCCTGCGCGGAGACGGCCTCTCGTCGCGCACCAACCGGGTCGGGGGGACGAACTACCTGGAGGTCTATGCGCCGCTGCGGCTGCCCGGCGTGCCGGTCGGCGAGTCGGGCCTGTTCCTCTCGATGCCGCTCCTGGCCCAGCAGGAGGAGGCCGAGGCCGTGCTGGCCAACCTGCGGCGGCACGCGATGCTGGCGACAGCCGCCCTCTTCGGCCTCCTGGTCGCGGTGGGGACGCGCCTGGCCCACAACTTCACCCGGCCGCTCATGGAGCTGGTGGACGGCACCCGCAGGATCGCCGCCGGCGCGACCTCTCTCGACCTGTCGCCGAACGAGCTGGAGCTCGCGGCGCTGGTGCAGGCGGTCGACGAGATGGCGCGGCGCATCGCCGAAGGGCGGGAGCGCCTGCTGCGCGAGAAGCAGGTGGTCGAGCGGATGGTCGAGAACATCACCTCGGGCGTGGTGTCGCTGGACGGCGAGGGGCGCGTGCTGATGCGCAACCGGGTAGCCGCCGAGATGCTCGGCGCGGAGGTGGGGGAGAGGCTGGAGCGGATCGTGACGGGGCAGGACCGCCTGGCGCCGGTGGCCGCCTTCCTCGGCGCCGTGGGAGGCGAGATGGCGCGCGAGACCGTGCGCCTGGCCGGGCCGGACGGCGAGCGCGAATGGTCGATCGTCTGGGTGCCGCTGCCCGGCGCGGGCGAGCCGGCGGCCCTGCTGGTCCTGGAGGACGCGACCGAGGTCCTGCGCGGCCAGCGCCTCCTCGCCTGGGCGGAGATGGCCCGCATCATCGCCCACGAGATCAAGAATCCGCTCACTCCGATCCGCCTCTCCGCCGAGCACATGCGGGAGGTCTGGCAGCGCGACCCGGAGCATTTCGACCGGGTCTTCGAGCGCTGCACCACGAACATCCTCTCGCAGGTGGAGGAGCTGCGGACGATCGCTTCGGACTTCTCGGCGTACAGCGCGCTGCTGGAGATCGATCCCCGGCCCGGGGACCTGGCCGCCGCGGTGTCCGACCTGATCGAGGGCTACCGGGCAGCCCCGCCGGCCGGCGTGAGCCTCGACTTGGACGTGGACGGTCCGCTGCCGGCCCGTTTCGACGCCAAGCTCTTACAGCGCGCCGTGCGCAACATCCTGGACAATGCCCTGCGGGCGGCGGGAGCTGGGGGAGGCCACGTGCTGGTGCGCGTCCACCGGGATGATCTTGAGACGGGCGCCGCGCGCATCGCCGTGCTCGACGACGGCCCCGGGGTGCGTCCCGAGAACCTGCCGCGCATCTTCGACCCCTACTTCTCGACTCAAGATACGGGAACGGGCCTGGGCCTCCCCATTGCCCGCCGGGTGGTCGAAGAGCACGGCGGCTCGATCACCGCGAGGAACCGGCCGGAGGGAGGGATGGAGGTGGCGATCACGCTGCCGGTGTGACCTCACCCCCTGGCCCCCTCTCCCGGGGTATGGGGGGTTGGGAGAGGGGGTCGGGGGGTGAGGATTCCATGCGATGCGGCCTGGCTTTCGAAACACCCTCTGAGGTTTCCTGAAGGCGTCGCCCGCTCTTGTTGCTGCCGAAGAGTGTTAGCAAGCTCAGGGAGTTCGGAACCGGTCGAAGAACAGATAGGCGACGAGCCATGTGGAAAGCAGAAGAGAAATCACGACCGGGATCCAGGCGATCGGACTCCGGAAGCGGCCACGAGCGACGTGAACCGACGCAAGGAAAAACGAGATTGCTGAAAGAGCAAGCGGACCAAGATATGCGAGAAACCATGACAATTCCTCGCCGTGAATGAAGTGGGTGGTTCTGGCCGAATAGAGACCCGCCAAACCCAGGCCGGAGAGGGCGGCGGCCACGTACCACAACGGTCCTATGGGGTGCGGCTGGTTCTGGTGCCCCTGCGCGCTGGCGGCATTCCTGCTTTTCCGGTCAGGCGACACTGATACTCCTGGGGCGTAGAGGGGCGGCGGAGGTCGGTGACGGACACTCAAGCGATTGTGCTAGGTCAGGGCCAAGCCTCGAATGCGCTCAACTTACGCCTCTTGCTTGATCGATGTCAAGGGCGAGTGCTGCCGGTCCTTAGCCGGCGATGCCCATCGCCCTTGCTCCGGCGCGATTCCCGTTCATTCGATCCGAGCCGCCTGATGCTGCAGCCAGTCGACGACAGCGGCCGACAATGCAATGCGGTGGTCGGCGAAACTGTGGTCGCTGTCGATGGTCATGCTGCTGACCTGACCCTTGCCCTGGGCGCGGATCGCGTCGGCCAGCGCTTTGTTCGGAGCACCGCCGCCATACGTCGCGCCGATCACCAGCGCGGGATGTGTCGCCAACGCCGGCGCCAGTGCCAGCAAGTCCCAGTCCTCGGCATGGCGCTCGATTTCGTCCGCCAGATGCGCCGGGTCGGTGCCGGCCAGGCTGTTGCCGAAATCGTCGCCGATCCCGGCGATGGCCGCGGCACGCGTTTCGGGATGGGCGCGCAGCTCCTTGCCGTCGGCGCCCACATTCCACGCATCGATCAGGACCACGCCCGCCACGTCCTGGTGCGCCGCCGCATAGCGCGCCGCCGCGAAGCCGCCCATGCTATGGCCGCCGATCAGAATGCGGCGCGTATCGACACCATACTTCGCGGCGTTCTCGGGCTGGCGCAGGAAGGCCATCGCCGCTTCGGCATCGTCGACAGCGCCGGCGATGCTGAAGGCGCCGGGCGAACCCCAACTGCCGCGATAGTGCATCGTCAGCACGTTCCAGCCGGCGCGCCGGATCGCCTGCGCCAGGTCGAGGTTCTGCTCGTTGCCGGGCAGGCCGTGCAGCAGCAGCAGCGTCGGTTTGGGACCGCTGCCGGCCGCCAGGAAGAAAAGCGCGTTCATGCCGCCGCCGCCGCTCGGGATCAGCAACTGGCGGTTGGCGGCCGGATGCCCGGCATCGCGCGCATTGTCCGTCACGACGGCGCGCGGCACCGGTGCGGTGGCCGCCTGCGCGGCAACAGAAGACAGCAGCAATGTCGCCGCCAAAGTATGAACACGCCACGCTGCTTTCATAGGGTTCCCCGATCGGAGCAATCGGCCGATTCTAACCTCAATACCGCCGGACAGGTGCCACCAATCCGCCATCGCCTGGCCCCCTGTCCTGGCAGCCCCGCCGCCGGGCACTGAGCGGCCTATCGCGCTCGGCCGTGGGCCATCAGTGCACGTCCAGATCGGCGACCGACGAAACAATGAGGACTCGTTCGGCGAGGTCGGCCAGAGTATCCAGGGAGTCGATCGCCTCGATCTTCCGCTGGACCCTCGCCGGCACTGCGCCGAAGCGTTGCTCAATCTGCCGGAGCACCACCCGCCGCATTCGCTCCAACCCTTGGGCGATTCCCTCCTCTCTCCCTCTCTCGATCCCCTTCTCCATCCCCCGTGCCTCGGCCTTTCCCAGCCAGGTCAGCTCCATGGTCTTGATCTCCTCGTTGCCTTCCAGGTCCAGCAGCCGCTGGAGCTCGAGGGCATCCTGTGCCGTTAATTGTACATAGGTCTCCACCCAATTCACCAGCACCTGCTTGCGCAATTCCGTCACGTCCGACTTCGCGATCCGCCGCAGGCATTGCAGCATCAGCTCCGCCCGGCTCCAGCTCCCAGGACGCATGAGCGCAGCGAACGCCCAGGCGAGCGGCTCGGGCCGAGCCAGCCATTCTTCCGCCTGGCAGCCGGAGAGCCCGAGCGCCCGATAGTGGAACAGGGCGGTCAGCTTCCCGTCGAAGTCCTCTCGCAGGGTGCCGCGGTGGACTCCCGGCCGGCCTCCCCGCAGGGTCACCAGGATCGGCAGCACCGGCAGCCGGTGACGCAGGCGGAGCATCATGTAGTACTCCCAGATCCGGAGCTCGATGCCGGAGCCGAAGTCGGTCTCGATCTCGACGTGGACCAGGAGCGGCCGCTCCTTCCGTTCCACCGGGACCTTGGCGAGGAGGTCCATTTCCCGGCGGCCGCCCGCAGGCCAGTCGGTGAAGTCCTCCTTGTCCAGGAAGGTGGCCTCCCCGGGCTGGAGGCGGGCAGTGAATTCAGGGTCGATGAGGCGCAGGAAGTCGGTGAAGAAGAGCTTGATCAGGCTCTTGGAGAGCTGGTCGTGGCTGGTCAAGGGCGTTCTCCGATAGGTCGGGCGCGGCCGGAGCCGCGCAGTGTGCCTATATAAGTCGGAAAACGCACCCCGATTCTCGCACTCGGGGGCAAAATTCCTCGCAGAATCTTTGGGGGGAGGCGGGCGCGCCCGTTCTTCCGCTCTATTCGTTCCGTGCCCCAGAGAATCGCCTGGTACCTCTCGACTGGCGGCGTGGGCTCGGCTTCGAATTCAAGTACAGCGACGCACCCCAGATCACCCGGTCGATGCACATCGCTCTCGCCGACCTGAAGCTCGACAGCCTCGACATGGCCCATGCCGGCCAGCACACGTTTCCTCTCGCGGAGAAGGTGCGGGCGCTGTCGTTGTCGCGAATCAATACGGACCTGGCGCCTCTCGCTGAATCCTCCTCATAACCGTCCGCCACGGACCCCCACGCCGTCACCGGGCCGAAACTCGAAACCGCCCGATGGCTCCTCCAGTGCTGCCAGCACGGGTACGAGCTTTGAACTCTGGGGCCGGCTTCCTGCCGGCCCCCAGATTCTTTAGCGAACTCTGCTCTTTTAGGTGGCACCTGTTGGGGGCACCTGTTGGGGCGGCACGCGTTTCGGGATGGGCTAGAGACTACATCATCGGATGGGGCACACTAATTCCGTACCCATCCGAGCGGCAACCCGACGTTCAGCGTCGCCAGCGCCGAGGATCTGCTGTTCATGCGGCGGATGGCTGCCGCCGCCAATCGTGAAATAGAGCCGATCGCCCGGAACGCCCTCGCCGCGAGGGCCGAACGAGGTCATGGTCCACCAGTAATTGCCGTCGCCGAGCGCATCAAACAAGGTGTAGGACGTTCCGGTTAAGCCGACGACACTGAGCCTGGAGACGCTGTTGCTCGTGTTGTCGTCGTACATGTTCACGTTAAGGTCGTAGCCGGTGGCGCTGGCCACCGACGACCAGGTGAAAGTCATCGCCTCGGAGAGGTCGGGTCCGGGGGGGCCGGAGTCGCCCGGCCGCCGCCCTAGAGGCGGCGGCGGAGAGCCCAATTTGACGGTGAAGCAGAGCGAATCGCTTGTCCTGTCGTCTCCTGTTATAACGTACCAGCAGTATGTGCCACCATTGTCGAGAACGCCTTTGGGGACGTCGTATCCCGAGTCCAAAGTGGAAGCGGTGAAGATGACGTTATCGGGGCCATAGGGGGCCTGGCTCACGTATAGGTCGTAGGTGACACTGTAGGTCTCATCATAGCTCCACCTCAAGCTCGGCGTGTCGGTGAAGATATCGGGTCCCGGGGCGGAGCCCCAGCCTGGCTCGTAGAGCTCCGGCGGCTGTAATAGTTGCGCGCTGGTACTCGTCGCAAATCCAATACAGAGCAGAAGAGTGAGCCGGATAAGCAATTGTGCAGGTGGATACGGCTGTGTTATCATCATCGCTCTCTCCTGAATATCACTAAATTATTTTAACGCTTGTGAGAGAATCTCCCCCACCCGCTCAGGTGGATTCCCCAGCGCTGCCGGGTAGGGTAGGGCCACTCAAACCTTTCGGCCCTCTTGGGCTGGGCCGGGTCGCGATCCACCGAACGATGATCTCGACCGCGCGGCCGACGCCGTCCTCGGCTCGGATCGCCTCGCCCAGGGCGGCGGCGCGAGCCCGCATCCCGGAATCCTCTACCGTTCTCCTATCTCCTACGGCCGCGTCGCGGGCGGTTGCTCACCTACCGCGATTCTGTGGGTCTCGGGTGCCCCGAGCCGTAGCACGACGCCGCCGCTCGGTATCAGCAACTGGTGGTTGGCGGCCGGATGCCTGGCATCGCGCGCAATGTCCGTCACGACGGCGCGCGGCACCGGCGCGGCAAGCGCCTCGGCCCCGAGGCCCCAGACCTTGCTTGGAGCAGCAGAACGTTCAGTTCTGGATTGTGTGAGCGGATTGTCCTTGAAATCTCGGTGGGCGACACAGAATTTTCAAGGTAGATCTTCAAAATTGCCTTGAAAACTCGGTAGTTGGCGCCGAGATTTCAAGGTATGATGGCTCCATGATCGAGCGGGCTCAGCATCTCCTCACTCTCGAAGGGCTCCTTCAGCGATTCCCGGTGGTCGCCATTCTAGGCACCCGCCAAACCGGTAAGACGACGATGGCCCGGCAGCTTCTGGCCCGCTACCCTGGGCCTACCACCTTGTTTGACCTTGAAGATCCGGCTGACCTTGCGCAGCTCACCAGCCCGATGCTCGCTTTGCGCGAGCTTCGGGGGCTCGTCGTCCTGGACGAAATCCAGCGCCGCCCCGAGATCTTTCCCATCCTGCGCGTGCTGGCGGACCGGCCGGGAATTCCTGCCCGTTTCCTCGTTCTGGGCAGTGCGAGCCAGGATCTCCTGCAACAGAGCTCCGAATCTCTTGCCGGGCGGATCGCCTTCCACCATCTCGAAGGTTTCACTCTCGCGGAGGTTGGGGAGGACGCGTTGCGCACCCTCTGGCTGCGCGGCGGTTTCCCCTGCTCCTTCCTGGCGCCATCCGACGTTCTCAGCGCCGACTGGCGGGATCAGTTCGTGCGGACTTTTCTGGAGCGGGATCTCGCGCAGCTCGGTATCCAGATCCCCGGGACGACCTTGGGGCGATTTTGGACCATGATCGCCCATTACCACGGGCAGATCTGGAACAGCTCTGAGCTCGCCCGCGCCTTCGGAGTCTCGGACACCACCGTGGCCCGCTATCGCGATATCCTCACCGGCGCTCTCGTCGTCCGCCAGCTCACGCCCTGGCATGAGAATCTTCAGAAACGCCAGGTCAAATCCCCCAAGGTCTACATCATCGACAGCGGGCTCCTGCACACACTCCTCAACCTGGAGACCTTCGCCGACTTGGCGGGCCATCCCAAGATTGGGGCCTCCTGGGAAGGGTTTGGCTTGGCGGAGGTGATCGCCCGTTTGGGCGCGCGGCCCAGGGAATGCTTCTTTTGGTCAACCCACAGCGGCGCCGAGCTCGACCTTCTCGTCGTGCGTGGCCGCCGGAGGCTCGGCTTCGAATTCAAGTACAGCGACGCACCCCAGATCACCCGATCGATACACATCGCTCTCGCCGACCTGAAGCTCGACAGCCTCGACATGGTCCATGCCGGCCAGCACACGTTTCCTCTCGCGGAGAAGGTGCGGGCGCTGTCGTTGTCGCGGATCAATACGGACCTGGCGCCTCTCGCTGAATCCTCCTCATAACCGGAGCTACCGCCGCTTCACCCGCAGGTTCTTCCGCCCGCCGCCCATGGTGGTCCTGGGCGACATCTCGACGTAGGGCTTGACGCCGGTCACCGTGCAGCGGGGGATCTCTTCGCCCAAGGTCTGCTCGATCTCCTTGACGCGGGGTTTGTCGATCCAGGTGGCGATCGTCGAGACGAGGCCTTTGGCGGTGCCGCGGGCGGTGCGGCCGGCGCGGTGGATGTAGTCCTCGACCGTCTCGGGCATCTCGAAGTTGATGATGTGGCGCACGCGCGGGACGTCGATGCCGCGGGCCGCGATGTCGGTCGCCACGAGAATCCGGTGCTCGCCCTCGCGGAAACCCTGGAGCGCCTGGGTGCGCTCGCCCTGCGAGAGATCCGAATGGATGCGCTCGACCGGGTGGCCTTCCCGCTCCAGCACCCCCGACAGCCATTCGGCGTCCACCTTGCGGCGGATGAAGACCAGCGTGCTCCCCAGCTCCTGCCCGAGGAGCGCCAGGAGGCAGGCCTTCTTGTCGTCCGGGTCGACCATGTAGAGCCGGTGGCTGATCCCCGAGGCGGCTCCCCCTTCGGGAAGGATGTCGATCCGCACCGGGCTGATCATGAACTGCTGCGCCAGGCGCTCGATCGGCGGCGGCATGGTGGCCGAGAACATCATGGTCTGGCGCTCGGCGGGCAGCTCGCGCAGGATCCGCAGGACCTGCGGCATGAACCCCATGTCGAGCATGTGGTCGGCCTCGTCGAGCACCAGGTGATGGATGCGGTCGACCTTGGCGGTGCCGCGCTCCATGTGATCGAGGAGGCGGCCGGGCGTCGCCACCACGATGTCGGGCCTCAGGTGGAGCGAGCGCACCTGCGGCCCCATCTTGACGCCGCCGATCAGGCAGACGGCGCGGATCTTGTGCTCCTGGCCGAAGATCTCGAGGAAGGCCTGGGTCTGGAGAGCGATCTCGCGGGTGGGGGAGAGGATCAGGGCCGAGATCCCCTGGCCGTGGGTCAGCCGCTCGGCCAGAGGGAGGCAGAACGCGGCGGTCTTGCCCGAGCCGGTCTCGGCCAGCCCGACCAGGTCCCGTCCGGAGAGGGCGACCGGGATGACCTTGGCCTGGATCGGGGTCGGATGCTCGAAGCCGATGCGTCCGATGCTCTGCAGGATCGGTGCGCTGAGCCCCAGGGATTCGAACTCGATCTGTGTGGTTTCGACCGGATGCTGTGGGATGGCGACCGTCTGCATGCTCTTTGCTTATAGCCGATTCCCCGTCGCAGGACAAGGGTGTGCGGTCTGGGCGGACGGATCGCGAGGCTCGCGTGGAAGCGGCGGAGGGTTTAAACTATCCGCGCCTCGTCTTCCAATTGGAGCGCCATGATCGTCCAGGTCCCGGGTCTTCGCAGAGCTCTCCTCCTCGTCGCCGGCTGCGCGCTCGCCGCGGCCTTGCGGGCCCAGGCTCCCGAGGTTCCCGCCGGAGCCGAGGCCGTGTCCATGTTCGGCGAGCCGCTGACCGAGGTCCCGATGTCCGCCGGGGAGCGCCAGGAACGGGAGGCGCGCTATGCCGAGGCCCGCACCGCCGCCGCGGCCCGGCCGGACGACGTCGAAGCCCAGATCTGGCTCGGGCGCCGGGCGGCCTATCTCGGCCACATCCGCGAGGCGGTGGACGTCTTCACCCGCGCTCTGGCCCGGTGGCCGGACGATCCGCGCCTGCTCCGCCATCGCGGGCATCGCTACATCACCCTGCGGCGCTTCGATCTGGCGGTCGCCGATCTGGAGCGGGCCTCCCGGCTGGCCGCCCGCCGGCCCGACGAGGCCGAGCCGGACGAGATCCGCTCGCAGGCCCCGGGCGACACCCTGCGGTCGAACATCTGGTACCACCTGGGGGTCGCCCACTATCTCGCCGGGGAATTCGCGCCGGCCTTGCGCGCCGAGGAGCAGTGCCTGCTCCTGCCCGCGACGCCCGACCGCGAGGCGGCCGCCCGCTTCTGGTCCTATCTGGCGCTGCGGCGGCTCGGCCGCGACGTGGAGGCGCGCCAGACCCTGGCGCCGATCCGGCCGAACATGGCGGTCTTCGAGAACCGCGCCTATCTCCTCCTGATGATGATGTACAAGGGAGATCTCACCCCGGACGCCTTGCTCGCCCCGGGCGCGGCAGGGGACGACCCGCTCGATCCGGCGATCCTGCGCTACGGCGTCGGAGCCTGGTATCTCGCCGAGGGGAAGCGCGACGACGCGGTGCGGATCGACCGTGAGGTGCTCGCGCTCGGCCAGTGGCACTCCTTCGCCCACATCGCCGCCGAGGCCGACCTCCGGCGGCTGGGGGAGGGGGCTCACCCCGCCGCCGCCACCCGCTCGGGCTCGAGCTCGCCGGCCTTCTGACGCAGGATCAGGTCGCGGCACTCTCTGCCCGGGACCGGGCGGCTGAACAGAAAGCCCTGGACCTCGTCGCACCCCTGCTCGCGCAGGATCAACCACTGCGCCTCCTCCTCGACTCCTTCGCCGACCACCCGGATCTCCAGGCTGTGCGCGAGCGCGATCATCGCCGCCGGGATCTCGGCGCGGACGTCGCCCACGTTGAGCGAGCGGACGAACGACTCGTCGATCTTCAGCGTGTCGATCGGGAAGGTGCGCAGATAGGAGAGCGACGAATAGCCGGTGCCGAAGTCGTCGATCGCGATCCGCACGCCCAGGTCCTTGAGCGAGCGCAGCACGCTCAACGAGACCTCCGCGTTCTGCATGGCGAGCGTCTCGGTGATCTCGAGCTCCAGGAGCGGCGCGGGGAGGCCGGTCTCTTCGAGCACCCCCTGCACCCGCGCGACCAGGTCGGGCTGCTGGAACGAGCGCGCCGAGAGATTGACCGTCGCCCGCACCTGCACCCCCTCCTGCAGCCACGAGCAGATCTCGTGGCAGGCGGTGCGCAGGGCCCAGAAGTCGATCGGATTGGTCAGGCCGGACTGCTCGCCGATCCAGAGGAACTCGTTGGGTCCCATGAGCCCGCGCTCCGGGTGCTGCCAGCGCAGCAGCGCCTCCACCGCCTCGATCCGCCCGGTATGGCTGTCGAGGATCGGCTGGTAGTAGAGGACCAGCTCCTCGTTGGCCAGAGCCCGCCGCAGGTCGTTCTCCAGCGACAGCTGCTCGAGGGCGTCGGCGTCCATGCTCGGGAGGTAGACCTGGTAGCGGTCGCGGCCGACCTCTTTGGCCTGGTACATGGCCACGTCGGCCTTCTTGACCAGCTCCTCCGGCGCGTCGCCGTCGCCGGGAAAGCGGCTGATTCCGATGCTCGCGGTGACGACGATCTCGCGCGACTGCAGGGTGAGCGGCTGGCGGATGCGGTCGAGGACCTTCTCGGCCACCTTGACGGCGTCGAGATCGTCGGCGACCTCGGGCAGCAGGACCGTGAACTCGTCGCCGCCCAGGCGGGCGACCGTATCCCCCTGGCGGAGGCAGGCGCGGAGGCGGTCGGCGACGGTGCGCAGGAGCTCGTCGCCGCTCGCGTGGCCGAGGCTGTCGTTGATCGTCTTGAAGCGGTCGAGGTCGAGGAAGAGGACGGCCACCTGGCGCCCTTCGCGGGCGGCGAGCGCGATGGCGAGCCGCAGGTGGTCGAGAAAGAGGTTGCGGTTGGGCAGTCCGCTCAGGGCGTCGTGGTAGGCGAGATGCTCGATCTGCTCGGAGGCGGCGAGGAGCTGCTTGCGCTCCTCCTCGAGCAGGCGGATCACCATCCCCAGCCCCATGGTGGTCTGCAGGAGCAGGTCGGTCATGGCCATGAGCGGGAGATGCGCGAAGCTGCGGCCCGTGATCATCTCGACGACCGACGTCACGGCGTAGTGGGCGTGCTCGGCGCCATAGAGAAAGAAGGACGCGCCGAGGATGCGGCGGCCGACGCCCAGGGGACGGCTGCCGCGCCGGAAGACCAGGTACGAAGCGGTCGCGAAAGCCGCCGCCGCGAGGAGGCTCCGGAGGCCGAGGCGGAGGTTCAGCCGCAGCTCCGGGCTCAAGGGGACGGTGAGGAGGACCAAGACCCAGGCCAGGCCGGCGAGGAGCCCCAGGGCCCGGCGCACCCGCGACGGCGGAATCGTCTCCCCGGTGGCGACCTCCCAGGTGCCGAAGAGCACCAGGGCCAGCTGGCCGAACCCGCCGGCCAGGGAGAGCGTGGAGGTCATCACCCGCAGGACCGCCGAGGGGGGCATGCGCGGCGCGAGGAAGAGGCCGAGGGCGGCGCCCGCGAGATAGAGGAAGAAACCCCACCAGCTCCAGGCCCAGTGGCGGAGGAAATCCCGCCGGTAGTGCCGGTGGAAAGCCTCCAGCACCGCCGCCAGCAGGACCGCGCCGACGGCTTGGGCCAGGTACCCGTAGAGCACCAGGGGCAGGTTGGAGGCCATTTGTCAGCAAAGAATAGCAGCTTTGATAGACTCGCGCCGCGGACCAGAGGTCCGGGAATCCTATGGAACGTTCATTGCGCTTTCTGTCGCCCATCCTCGCCCTCGGTCTCCTCCTCGTTTCCGCTCCCTGCTTCGCCGCGCCCGATCTGGCCGCCATGACGAAGAAGGAGGGGCTGCTCACCTTCTACCTCGACGCCAAGGCCGGCAAGGTCTGGCTCGTCGTCCCGCCGGCCATCGGTCCGGGAGGCGCGTCCGGGACCTTCATCTATGTGGACTCGCTCCTGACCGGCCTCGGGTCCAACCCGGTCGGCCTCGATCGCGGCCAGCTCGGCGACACCCGGCTGGTCACCCTGCGCCGCGTCGGCGGGCGCCTCCTCGTCGAGCAGCAGAACCTGCGCTTCCGCGCCCTGTCCGAGAACCCGGACGAGCAGCGGGCCGTGCGCGAGTCGTTCGCCACCTCCGTCCTCTGGGGGGGCGAGATCGCCGCGGTCGAGCCGGACGGCCGCGCCCTGGTGGACTTCACCGGCTTTCTGGTCCGCGACGCCCACGACATCCCGGCGCGCATGCGCCTGGCCGGCCAGGGGAGCTGGTCCCTCGACGCCTCGCGCAGCGCGGCCGACCTCGAAAACTGTCTGGCCTTCCCGGACAACGTGGAATTCGAGGCTCTGCTGACCTACCAGTCGAGCGAGCCCGGGGAGCTGGTGCGGCAGACGGTCCCCGCGGCCGGCGCCGCGACGTTCATCCAGCATCACTCCTTCGTCCGGCTGCCGGACCCGGGCTACCAGCCGCGGGCGTTCGATCCGCGGGCGGCCTCGTTCCCGGTCACGTTCGCCGACTATTCGGCGCCGCTCGCCGCGCCGATCGACACGCGCTGGATCTCGCGCCACCGCCTGGAGAAGGTCGATCCCACGGCGGCGCGCTCGCGGGTCAAGAAGCCGCTCGTCTACTACGTGGATTCCGCCGCGCCCGAGCCGGTGCGGAGCGCCTTGATCGAGGGGGCGAGCTGGTGGAAGACGGCGTTCGAGAAGGCCGGGTTCATCGACGCCTACCGGGTCGAGGTCCTCCCCCCGGGAGTCCATCCGCTCGACGTGCGCTACAACGTGATCCAGTGGGTGCACCGCTCGACCCGCGGCTGGTCCTACGGCGGCGGCGTCATCGATCCGCGCACCGGCGAGATCCTGAAGGGGCATGTCACCCTCGGGTCGCTGCGCGTCCGCCAGGACCGCCTGATCTTCGAGGGGCTGGCCGGCACCGACAAGACCGGCACCGGCGCTCCCGACGATCCCGTGGTCCTCTCGCTCGCGCGCATCCGGCAGCTCGCGGCGCACGAGGTGGGGCACAGCCTCGGCTTCTCCCACAACTTCGCGGCGAGCACCTACGGCCGCGCCTCGGTCATGGACTACCCGGCGCCCCTGGTCGACATCTCCCCCGACGGCAACCTCGAGTTCTCGTCCGCCTACGCGGTCGGCGTCGGGGAGTGGGACGACTGGGCGGTCCGCTATGCCTACGCGCAGCTCCCGCCGGGGACGGACGAGCGGGCCGCGCTCCGGGGGATGCTCGACGAGGCGGTCCGCCGCGGGCTGGTCTTCCTGACCGACGAGGACGCCCGGCCGCCGGGCGCCGCCAATCCCCGCGCGGTGCTCTGGGACAACGGACCCGATCCCGTCGAGGGGTTGCGCCACGCCCTGGAGGTGCGGCGCATCGCCCTCTCGCACTTCGGTGAGCACAACATCCAGCCGGGGCAGCCGCTGGCCCTCCTCCAAGAGGTGCTCGTTCCCCTCTACTTCCACCACCGCTACGAGCTCGACGCGGCGCTCAAGATGGTCGGCGGCGTGGACTACACCTATGCGGTGCGCGGCGACGGCCAATCCGGCCAGACACCGGTGGAGGCGAAGCGGCAGCGGGAGGCCTTACGGGTCATCCTGGAGGTTCTCGATCCCGAGCGGCTCGACCTGCCGGAGGCGGTGATCGCGCTCCTCCTGCCGCGGCCGGCTGAGTACCGCCCCCACCAGGAGCTGTTCCCGAGCTACACGGCGCCCGTCTTCGATCCTCTGGCCGCCGCCTCGTCCATGGCCGACATGGCGGTCGACGGCCTGCTGCAGCCCGAACGGGTGGCGCGGCTGGTGGACCTCCACCGCCGCGATTCGCAGCTCCCCGGCCTGGAGGAGGTGCTGGACGCCCTGGTGGAGAAGTCGTTCGCCGGTGCGGTTCCGGCAGCTGCGCGGCGGGCCGAGCTGCGGCGGACCGTGCAGTGGGTGACCGTGCGGCGGATGATCGGGTTGTCGAGCGATCCCAAGGCCTCGCCCATGGTGCGGGCGCGGGTCGACGGCGCGCTGCGCTCGCTCGCGCGGCGTCTGGGATCTGCAACCGGCTCGGGTCCGGAGGCGGTGCAGCGCTCGTTCCTGGCGGCCGAGATCCGGCGTTACCTGGAGCGTCCGGAAGGGGAGACCGCAAAGCATCCAGAGCCGCCCGAAGCGCCGCCGGGCCAACCCATCGGAATGGATCCGGAGGGTCTCAGCGGGTGCTCGCTCGAATGATCCGCTCCCTGCTCGCCATGCTGCTGACCGTCGGAGCGTGCAAACCCACGACGGCGCCGCCGCCGCCCGCGGCCGCTCCCGTGCGGCAGACCACGCCGGCGCCCAGCGCTCCCGCGAAACCGGCGGAGCGCCTGAAGGTCAAGGTCCTGGCGTCCGTGCCGCACGACACCAAGGCCTACACGCAGGGCCTGGTGTGGTCCGACGGGATGCTCTACGAGAGCGCCGGCCAGTACAGGCAGTCGAGCTTGCGGCAGGTGGACCCGAAGACCGGCAAGGTCCTGCGCTCCGTGCCGGTCCCGCAGAAGTACTTCGCCGAGGGGCTGGCGTTGGTGGGCGATCAGCTGATCCAGCTCACCTGGCAGGAAGGGACCGCGTTCGTCTACGACCTCGCGACCTTCAGCACGCGCAACGAGCTCCCCTACAGCGGCGAGGGGTGGGGGCTCTGCTGGGACGGCAAGCGCCTGGTCATGAGCGACGGCTCGGACCGCCTGACCTTCCGCGACCCAGCCACCTTCGCCACGACCGGAGGCGTCAACGTCGCGCTCGACGGCCGGCCGGTCGAGCGGCTGAACGAGCTGGAATGCGTCGACGGCGCGGTCTACGCCAACGTCTGGCAAACGGATGAGATCGTGCGGATCGATCCCGGGACCGGCCGGGTCACCGCCGTGATCGACGCCTCGGGGCTCCTCAACTGGAAGGAGGCCATCCAGGCCGAGGTGCTCAACGGCATCGCCTACAAGCCCGAGACGAAGACGTTCCTGATCACCGGCAAGAACTGGCCGAAGATGTTCGAGGTGGTTTTCGAGTAAGGAGGAACCGATGAGCGATGGCACCTGGTACGTGGCGGTCGGGGGGCAGCAGCAGGGCCCATTCAGCCGGGAGAATATCGTCGACGGCATTCGCGGTGGCCGCTTCGGACGCGACGCCCATATCTATGGTCCGGGGATGGCCAACTGGATCCCGATCCAGAGCGATCCGGGCTTCGCGGCGGCCTTCGGCGGGCCGGGTGTCTCAGGGGTGGCGCCCCCACCGCCTCCGGTGGGGCGCGGGCGGGCGCACGAGATCGACTTCGAGCTGTTCGGCGAGGACATGCAGTACGTCGAGATCACCCTCGATCCCGGCGAGGCCTGCATCGCCGAGGCCGGCGCCTTCATGTACATGGACCCCGGCATCCAGATGGAGACCATCTTCGGCGACGGCTCCGGACAGGACGCGGGAGGCTTCATGGGCAAGCTCCTCGCCGCCGGCAAGCGGGTGGTCACCGGCGAGTCGCTGTTCATGACCGTCTTCGGCAACGCCGGGGCGGGACGCCAGAAGGTGGCGTTCGCGGCGCCCTATCCGGGCAAGATCGTGCCGGTGGACCTGAAGCAGCACGGCGGGCAGTTGCTCTGCGAGAAGGACGCTTTCCTCTGCGCGGCCAAGGGGATCGCGGTGGGGATCGCGTTCACCCGCAAGCTCGGCGCCGGCCTGTTTGGCGGCGAGGGGTTCATCCTGCAGAAGCTGGAGGGGGACGGCCTGGCCTTCATGCACTCGGGGGGCACGATCCTGTCGCGCCAGCTCGCGCCGGGCGAGACGCTGCGGGTCGACACGGGCTGCATCGTGGCCTTCGAGAGCACGGTCAGCTACGACATCCAGATGGTGAAGGGGGTGAAGTCGATCATCTTCGGCGGCGAGGGGCTGTTCTACGCCACGCTGACCGGCCCCGGCCGGATCTGGCTGCAGTCGCTGCCGTTCAGCCGGCTGGCGAAGAAGGTGATCGCCTCGGTGCCGCGGCCCACCGGAGGGCACTCGGTGGGGGAGGGCTCGGTGCTCGGCGGCCTCGGCGGGCTGATCATGGGGGGAGACAGCTGAAGGCCCTCACCCCACGGTCGCTTCGACCTTGAGCATCCGGCCCCAGGCGTTGCGGAGGTTCTCGGGGAGATCGAGGTCGTTGAAGATCTCCCTGACCTCCTCGCGGTTGACGAATGTCCAGATGTCATCCCATTGGGCGTAGCGGAGGAGATGGGAGATGACCCAGGCTCTCTGCTCGATGGTGCCGTGGCGCAGGAGATGGCGGGCCTCGGCGTCGGTGACCTTCTGATCCGGGAAGAAGTAGAGGGAGTCACCATGCATGCCCTCAAGTATAGCCGACCCCGAGGGCCTCTTGACCCCGCATCGCGGGTCCGCTAGATTTCCTTCGCTCGTACGAGAGAACGAGCGGGCATAACTCAGCTGGTAGAGTGCAAGCTTCCCAAGCTTGATGTCGCGGGTTCGAGTCCCGTTGCCCGCTCCAACGATTTCGCGGTGCCTCTCCCGCGGTCCATCGAAAGAAAGCTATGGCGCTGTTCCGACGTGACACCGGCTCCTCCTCCGCCTCGCCCGGCGGATCTGCCGATCTTTCTCCCTCCCCGTCTCCGTCGTCCTCGGCGCAGCGGCGGCGCATCACCCATATCGCCGCCGGCTCGCGGGTCGAGGGGGCGCTCACCGGCCCCACCGAGCTGTTGATCGAGGGCGAGGTGGAGGGCGAGATCCGGATCGAGTCGACGGTCAGGATCGGCACCGAAGGGGTGGTGCGGGGTCCCATCTCGGCGCAGGTGATCCACGTGGGCGGCCGCGTCGTGGGGGACGTCCAGGCCTCCGATCGCGTGGAAGTCGCGCCGTCGGGCAGCCTGGAAGGAGACATCGCGGCGCCGCGCGTCGTCATCGCCGAAGGCGCCTTCTTCAAGGGCCGGATCGACATGCGGCCGGACCGGGAGAAGGCGAAAGACAAGACACCGGAGCCCCGCCGCCGGGGTGCCGAGGCGGCCGCTCCCCAACCAGCACCTGACCAATCGGGGACATAGAACGTGCGGATCGGAATCCCGAAGGAAATCAAGGATCACGAGTACAGGGTCGGGATGATCCCGGCCGGTGTGAACGCGCTGGTCGAGGCGGGACACGAGGTGGTGGTGCAGGAGGGGGCCGGGCTCGGCAGCGGGATCCCCAACGAGGATTACATCGCCGCCGGCGCCCGGCTGGTCCCGGATGCCGCCGGCGTCTGGGGCTGGGCCGAGATGATCGTCAAGGTGAAGGAGCCGGTCTCTCCCGAGTACCCCCTGATGCGCTCCGGGCAGATCCTCTTCACCTATCTGCACCTGGCGCCGCTGCCGGAGCTCACGGACGTCCTGCTGGAGCGGCAGGTCACCGGGGTCGCCTACGAGACGATCGAGGACCGCCAGGGGCGCCTCCCGCTCTTGACGCCGATGTCGGAGGTGGCCGGCCGCATGGCGGTCGTGGTCGGCGCGAGCTTCCTGCAGCGCATCCACGGCGGCCGCGGCACCCTCCTCGCCGGCGTGCCGGGCGTGCCGCCGGGCGACGTGGTGATCCTGGGCGGCGGCATCGTGGGGATCAACGCCATCAAGATGGCCATCGGCCTGGGCGCCAACGTCACGGTGCTGGAGACGAATCACGACCGGATGCGCCACATCGACGACCTCTTCCATGGCCAGGTCATCACCCTGGCGAGCAACCAGTACAACCTGCGCGCCGCGCTGCGCCGCGTCGACCTGCTGATCGGCGCCGTGCTGATCCCCGGCGCCGCCGCGCCGAAGCTGGTCAGCCGCGACATGCTCAAGCTGATGAAAGAAGGGGCGGTCGCGGTGGACGTGGCGGTGGACCAGGGCGGCTGTTTCGAGACCACCCATCCGACCACGCACTCCGATCCGATCTACGTGGTCGACGGAGTGGTCCACTACTGCGTCGCGAACATGCCCGGCGCGGTCCCCCGCACCTCGACCTTCGCGCTCAACAACGTCACCCTGCCGTACGCCCTGGCCCTCGCCAACAAGGGCGTGCGGCAGGCGGTCGCGGAGGATCCCGGTCTCCTCCTCGGGGTCAACACCTACAAGGGGCACATCACCTACGACGCCGTGGCCGAGTCGCAGGGCCGGCCGTTCAAGGCGTTCACGGATCTGGTGTAGGCGTGACGAGGGCTTGGCTCGAGTTGCCGGGGTGGGTGACGCAGGTCGGCCTCCATGGTACACTTATGTCATGAAGATGCGACCGATCCAAAAGTCTACGGAGGGGAGATTTACCCGCGACAAGGTTCGTGTTCTCCTGAAGGCTGTGCATGTCTTGGAGCTCGGCCCCGCCCAATGGGAGGTACGAACCCTCGGCGAAAGGGGGACCTCGAAGCTCTTCCAGTCGAAGGCCGCAGCGGTCGAGTACGCTGCTCACCTTCGCCCTGACTCGAAGGTCGTTGTGCATCACCGGAAGCCCAAGAAGGTCACATTCGCGCGGATGACGAGGAGCGCCGGCAGAGGTGTGAGCATCAGGGAAGAGGCCATCCGCTAGTGGCCCGGCCGCCAGCTTCGTACGACAACAACGTCTTCATCAACTGTCCCTTTACCGCTGATTACAGCGAGTTGTTTCGCGCAATCGTCTTCACCGTCGCCGATTGCGGTTTCACTCCGCGTAGCGCTTTGGAGAAGAGCGACTCCAGCGAGACGCGCATAGAAAAGTTGTACCGCATCATCGGAGAGTGTCGCTATGGTATTCACGGCATCTCTGTAACGGAGCCCGACAGCAGTCATCATCTACCTCGCTTCAACATGCCGCTTGAGCTCGGTATATTTCTTGGAGCACGAACGTTCGGGGCGCGACACCAGCGCGACAAGGCCTGCCTTATCCTCGATCGAGAAAAGTATCGCTATCAGATCTTCTGCTCCGATCTGGCCGGCCAGGATCATCCGAAGAGTCATGGCGGCACTCCACAAGGTGCAGTGAAGTGTGTCCGAAACTGGCTCCGGGATGAGAAGCTCGATAGTCACCTGCCAGGAGGCGAGCGTATGTGGCACCGGTTCGAGAAGCTCAGGAGTGACCTCCCCGTGTTCTGTGGCGGCTTTCAACTCGAACCCGACGACCTGGGATTCAACGACCTCACCACAGTCATCGAGGAGTGGCTCCGGCTCAATCCCGTGTAGAGCCTCCAGGCTCTCCTAGCCACCCCCGCCCGGTCACCCCTTCCCATAGTCCCCGCAGATCCGCCGGCACCGGCGCCTCGAAGCGGAGGAGCTCTCCGGTGCCGGGGTGCCGGAATGCCAGCTTCCAGGCGTGGAGGGCCGGGCGGGGGAAGTCGCGCAAGGGAGCCTGGACGGGCCGCGGCAATCCCTTCCAGCGCTCCTCGCCATAGACCGGATCTCCGACCAGGGGATGTTTCAGGTGCTTCAGATGGACGCGGATCTGGTGGGTGCGGCCGGTGAGCAGGTCGAGCTCCAGGAGCGCGATGCCCGCCGCCGCCGCCAGCGTCCGGTAGCCGGTGCGCGCCGGCCTCCCGTCGGACCGCACGGTCATCTCCTTGCGCCGCGTTGAATGACGCCCGAGCGGCGCGTCCACCATCCCGGCAGGCGGTGAGGGCTCGCCGTAGACGATGGCCAGATATTGCTTTTCGACCTCGCGGCTCGCGAAAGCCCGGGCCAGACGCGTGTGCGCCGCCGGTGTCCGCGCCACCACGAGCACTCCGCTCGTCCCCTGGTCGAGACGGTGGACGATGCCGGGCCGCCCCTCGCCGCCCACGCCCGCCATCTCGGGGTAGCGGGCGAGAAGGTGGTGCGCCAGCGTGCCGGTCGCGCGCCCGGCCCCGGGATGGACCGTCAAACCCGCCGGCTTGTCGAGGACGACGACCTCCGCATCCTCATGGAGGACCGCCAGCTCGCCCGGCTCGGGCCGGACCCGCCCGTCGCGCCGCTCGGGGGGATGGCAGTCGATCCGGTCTCCGGTCTCGATCTCCGCGGACGGCTTCGCCTCCCTGCCGTTCAAGCGGACCACACCGTCGCGGATCCATTTCTGGATCTGGTTGCGGGGGAGATCGAGCCGCGCCGCCACGTGCCGGTCGAGCCGCTCGCCAGCCGCGGCGGAACCCACGGTCCAGGACAGCTCGCGAGGCTCCGGGCCGGCGCTCAGCTCGCGCTCTCGGCCGCCTTCTTGCGCGACCGGAAGCTGTCGATCGCCATCAGGACGATACCGATCGAGATCGCGCTGTCGGCCACGTTGAAGGACGGCCAGTGATAGGAGCCGACGTAGACGTCGATGAAGTCGGTCACCGCTCCGCTCGACATCCGGTCGATCAGGTTTCCGACGGCGCCGCCGACGACGAGCGCCAGCGAGACGAGCAGCAGGCGGTCGTGCGCCGAAGCGAACCAGAAGTAGATGGCCACGGCCGCCAGGGCGGCGAGGCCGAGGAGGGTCAGCAGCCAGCTCCCGCCGCTCATGCCCTGGGACGCGAACAGGCCGAACGCCACCCCGGTGTTGCGCACGTGGGTGAGGTTGAGGAGACCGGGAATGATCGGTTGCGCCATGTGCTGCGGCAGGTGGATCTCGACCAGCCATTTCGTCCACTGGTCGAGAGCGATGAGGCCGAGCGAGACGAACAGATACCGGAGCTTGCCGAGCCAGGAGGATGCGGCGGTGACGGTCAGGGCGGGATGGACGTCGTCTCGTTCCAAAAGATCTCTCCTGGCGGCTCAGGCTCCGAACCAGTGCCGGGCGGCCTCCACGGTTGCAGGAAGCGCGGAGGGCCGCTGAAAGAGCCGGATCGCCGCCACACCGGCGGCTCCCGCCGCGGCCACCTCGCCGAATCGCTCGATTGTAACCCCTCCGAGCGCGTACACGGGCAGGCCGGCCGCCGCCGCGCGGGCCAGCGCGCCGGTGCCGGTCGCCGGACCCTTGCCGGGCGTCTCCCAGACCGGACCGAAGATCGCATAGTCCGCGCCCCCGTCCCGCGCCTGCTCGACCTCCGCCACGCCATGGGTCGACACCCCCAGGAGGAACCCCGGCCCGAAGCGCCGGCGCAGAGCCGCCACCGGCACGCCGTCGGACGGCAGATGGACACCGTCGGCGCCGGCGGCCAGGGCGATGTCGGCGCGGCCGTTGACGAGCAGGAGGGTCGTGGAGGGGAGGACCGCACGGGCGGAACGGACGATCTCCCAGAGGGAGCGGTCGTCCAGGTTCTTTTCGCGGATCTGGACCGCATCGACGCCGACGGCGGCGATCCGGGCGATCCAGGCGGCGAGGTCTCCGTCCGGCAGGGAGCGCCGGTCACTGATCGCCAGCAGTCTGAACATCGGGGGACTCGCCGTTCTGGGCGACAGGCACCAGATTCCGCCGCGTGACAATGGCGATCAGGTCATGCGCTCCCCAGACCAGGTGGACCATGCCGAAGCCTGTGACGGCGCCGCGGAACCAGGGGTGGAGGAACAGGCTCCGCAGCGCCTGGACGTGAACCAGCTGGACCAGGATCCGGTCCCACTCCGGGCTCCAGGGGGCGAAGAGAAGCAGCAGTCCCGCCTCGAAACAATAGAGGACGAAGAACAGGCGGATCATGGTGGAGAAGCGCACGAGGCGGAGATTGTAGCCTGGAACCGAGCCCCGGCTTTAGCGCGCATACCCCAACGACCGCAACCGCTCCAGAGTGTGGCGGTCGAGATCCGCGGCTTCCCCGCCGGAAAGCCGCAGGAGCCGGCGCGCCCGCTCCCCTTCCACTGCGAATGCCGCCAGCAGCCGCCGGGCCTCCGCCAGCTCCACAGGAGACAGCCCGGACACGTCGGCCGTCTCCCCGGGGTCCTTCTCCAGGTCGTAGAGCTCTTCCCTCCCGCTCAGGCTCCACCGGATGTACTTGAAGCGGCCGAACCGCACGGCCCGGCGGTCCTCGTAGCGGTTGAGGCCCAGGCTGAGGAGCGGAGCCGGAGCGCGGGCCGCCAGGAGCGAACCCGCCGCGGGGTGGCCCGGGGGGAGCGGAACACCGCAGGCTTCGAGGACGGTGGAGAACACGCTCGCGGTGGAGACCGGATCTGTGATCCGACCGATCCGACCGATCCGACCGATCCGTCCGACATGATTCCCCGGAAGCTTCACCAGCAGCGGCACGTGGAGGACCTCGTCATAGAGGCTGTGGCCGTGGCCGTAGGAGCCGTGCTCCCAGAGCTCCTCGCCATGGTCCGAGACCACCAGGATGAGGGCGCCGTCGTAGAGCCCGAGGCGCTTCAGCTCGGCGAGAAGCTGCCCCACGGAGTCGTCGACCCAGCGGACCTCGGCGAGATAGAGCTGCCGGACCCAGTCGCGCTCGCGCGCGGTCGGGACCCAGGTCCCGGAGCGGATCTCCTCTTCGTCCCATCCCTCGAAGCGCAACCCTGAGAAGCGCTCTCCGGGCGGCGGGGTCCGGCCCTGGAGATAGCGGCGGGGCGGTCCGTAGGGAGCGTGCGGGTCGAAGGTGTGGATCCAGAGGAAGAACGGCTCGTCCCGGTGGGCGTGCAGCCAGTCCGTGGCCGCACGGGCGAGCTCCGGCGGCGGCGCCTCGTCCAGCCGGAACCGGGAAACCTCGGCCGCCAGGAGGGTGGCGCCCAGCGAGTGGCCGAGCCAGGGGCCGGGCCAGGCATGGAGCTCGTCGAAGCCCTGCGTCAGGTTCGCCGTGGGTCCGAGGACGGTGCTCGAGACGAAAGCCGCCGTGCGGTAGCCGGCATGCCGCAGCACCTCCGCCAGGGTGGGAAGGCCGTCCGGCACCCGGCTGCGCAGGTGGACGGCGCCGTGGACCTGCGGCGAGACGCCCGTCATCAGAGACGCCATGGCGGGGAGCGTCCAGGCCGCGGACGAGGAGGCGCGGGAGAAGCAGAGGGAGTCTCCGGCCAGGGCATCGAGATGGGGAGCCCGGGCCTCCAGAGCGCCGGAGCACGCCAGGGCATCGGCCCGCAGCGTGTCGATGCTCAACAGGATCACGTGCGGCACCTTCAGGAGTGCGGATGAAGGGGCTGGTGCGGGTGCCGGGGCACGGTCCAGGAAGAGCAGAGGGGTGACGGCGAGGACGAGGAAAGCAGGGGCGGCGAAAGACACCCTTTGAAGCTTCAGCCTGCGGGCCAGGAATCCGACGGCGAGGACGAGGATCCCGAAAGGAAGAACGGCTCGTCCGATCGGCGCGTCGGGGGCCAGATCCAGGAGGACGCCTCGCAGGAGGACGGCGGTCAGGAGGGACGCAGAGATCGGGACGGCCAGAGGCCGGGCGCGCAGGAGGAGCCTCAGGAGGACGTAGGCGGCGAGCCAGGCGGCGAAGGCGAGGGCGGCCGAGGCGAAGAAGGTCAGGAGGAGGTTGGCTCCCGAGCGCAGGCCGGCGGGCCGTTCGAGCCAGAGCGAGAGGACCACGTCGAGGCCGCCGGCGCAGAGCGCGGCGGCGAGGCCGGTGGCGATGGCACCTCCGGCAAGGAAGCGGCGGAAAGCCGGGGGCTGCGGCAGGACCTCGCTCATGGCGTCTCGAATTCTGTCACCTTGCACGCACCGGTGCCATGGTACTTTCTTCCCATGAACAGAAGCCTTCCCAAGACTCTTCTGACCGCCCTCTTCGCCGGCTCGCTGCTCTCCGCCTGCGCCTCGACCGTGCCCGGCACGGCCCGGGGCGGTTGGGCCGGCGGCGAGGAGAACGTCGAGGACGCCTCCCTCGGTGCGGACGTCCGCCTCGCCCTCATCGACAAGCTCGGCTTCGACGCCCTGGGCATCGCGGTCGACACCGAGGGCGGGCACGTCTTCCTCACCGGCCGGGTCGAGAAGCGCGCCACGCAGGAGCTCGCCGAAGAGGTGGCCCTATCGGTGCCGGGAGTGACGAAGGTCGAGAACAGCCTCGAGCTGAAGGGGGGCGGCCGGCCGCGCGAGACCACGGCGGACCGCGCCGTGTCGCACACCGAGTCGGAGGTGTCGGATGCCGCCCTGGAGCTTCGCGTCGGCAAGAACCTCCTCGGCGAGATCGGCCGCTACGCGCTCCACCTGGAGGTCGAATCGAGCGAGGGAGAGGTCAGCATCCGCGGCAGGGTCCCCGACCGCGAGCGCAAAGATCTGGCCCTGCGGGCGGCTCAAAATACGCCGGGGGTGAAGAAGGTGATCGATCTGATCGAGGTGGGGCGGTAGATTTTTCCGGATCCGGACAACAAGGAGAGACCGTGGCCCTGATGCAGTGGCTGAAGAACCTGTTCACCTCCCGCCCGTCCGCGGCGCAGGGCGGCAAGCCCCCCGGCCGCAACGACCCGTGCTGGTGCGGGAGCGGCAAGAAATACAAGCAGTGTCACCTGCGGAAGGACTCCGAGAAGCGGCTCGAAGACGGTTACGCCGCCCGAGCCGCCCAGATGGCGGCCCGCAACTTGGGACCCGACGCCGTCACCCGCGGCGGCAAGGCCGGCACTCCCAAGGCCGCCAACCCTCCGGAAGCCAAGGAGTGGAAGGGCGGCGGCAAGGCGCCGTAGGCTGAGCCCTCACCCCCGGCCCCTCTCCCGCAAGCGGGAGAGGGGTGCAGGTAAGCCTCTCCCACTGTATCCCGAGCTTGCGCGAGCTAACCCTCTCCCCTCTCCCGCTCGCGGGAGAGGGGCCGGGGGTGAGGGCTCTTGACAGCCGCGCCGCGGAGGCCTAGGATCTCCAAAAAAGACCGAACGCTCGTTCAGTCAATGGAGACCGGGAGATGGCGCGACGGAAGACCCAGGCGGACAAGACGGACGCCTCGACCCGCAAGGTCCTGAAGGCCGCGCTGTCTCTCTTCTCCCGTAACGGATACCGCGCCACGTCGATGCGCCAGATCGCGCGGCGGTGCGGGTTGTCGGTGGGGAACCTCTACCACCACTTCGGCAGCAAGGAAGTAATTTTCCAGCGGCTCATCGACCACTACTGGGCGGTGCTGCTCGATCCGGAGCTGCCGCTCAACCAGATCTTCTTCCGCGCCCGCTTCCCCGAGGACCTGGAAGAGATGGCGGCGGCCATCGAGCAGGTGGTGGCCGAGAACGCCCCCTACATCCTCCTCATCTATATCGACGTCATCGAGTTCAAGGGGCGCCACATCAAGACGTTTTACCAGCAGATGGCGGACCGCTTCGCCGCCGCTTATCAGGAGAGCCTCCGCCAGCGGCAGGAGCGGGGCGAGATCGCCGAGGAGGTGGACCCCCTCGTCGCGGTCATGCTCGCCACCCGCTGGTTCTTCTATTTCTTCACCGTCGAGAAGTGCTTCGGAGTCCCCATGCATTTCGGTCTGGACTCGCAGCAGGCGGTGGGGGAGTTCGCCAAGATCCTGCGCCGAGGTCTGGTGCCGCGGCACGAGAAACTGTCACGATCCGCGTCCGTCGCGACGCGAGGAGGGTAGAGCAATGTTGTCAAGAATCAAGGTCGGCGCATTCGGCGCATTCGCCACATTACTGCTGGCGCTCCTCGCCGCGACACCGGCGCTGGCGCAGCTCAGCACGGCGACCGTCGAGGTGGCGGTGGCCGACCCGGACGGCGGGGCTCTCCCCGGCGTCACGGTCTCATTCGAAAACGTGGACACCGGCTTCCGCCGCCAGGCGGTCACCGGCGAATCGGGCGGCGCGACCCTGCAGGCCCTGCCGCCGGGCACCTATCGCGCGCACATCGAGCTGGACGGCTTCGCGCCGGTCCAGCAGGACGGCATCGTGCTGCGCGTCGGCCAGACCGCCCAGATGCAGGTCACGCTGACGCCGGCCCAGGTGGCCGAAACGATCACGGTCAGCACGACGGTGCCGCTGGTCGACGTCTACAAGACGGACAGCTCGACCAACATCGTCCCCGAGCAGATCGAGCAGCTGCCGGTGCCCGACCGCGATTTCCAGCGCCTGGCTTTCATCGCGCCGGGCGTCTCGCGCGAGCGCGGCGCCTTCCGCTTCATCGGCGGCGGACCGGTGGTGGGCTCCGGCGGCAACGCCAGCCAGTCGACCATCCTGGTCAATGGAGTGGATTTCACCGATGCGGCCCTGGGACTCTCGAAGATCCGGTTCAGCCAGGACGCGATCAGCGAGTTCCGGGTGATGAACAGCCGCTACGACACGGAGATCGGCGGCACCGCGGGCGGCGCTCTGTCGATCATCACCAAGGGCGGCACGAACACGTTTGCCGGCACCGCGTTCGGCTTCTATCGCGCCGATTCGCTGCGCGAGCAGAGCAAGCTGGAGCAGGGCGGCACCGACTACTCCCGCAGCCAGCTCGGCCTCGCCCTCGGCGGCCCGATCTCGACCGACCAGACCCACTTCTACGTCTCCGGCGAGGAGGTCAACGAGGACAACTTCGCCCTCTTCCGCCCCGGCGGCAGCTTCGCCTCGACCTCCCGCGACGTGAAGCATCCGTTCGATCAGACGCTCGGCTTCGCGAAGCTCGATCACCGGCTGAGCGACGCCAACTCGCTGGCGGGGAACTTCGCCTATGAGCGCTACCGCGAGGAGAATTTCCGCGTCGGCGGCATCGCCGACGAGCCCTACGGCCAGGAGCTGCAACGGGACAACTGGAACATTACGCTGGAGGACGTCGCGGTCCTCGGCGCGCAGGAGTTGAACGAGCTGCGCCTCCAGGGTGGCAATCGCAAGTTTTTCGAACCGCTCAACTCCCATGCCCCGGCTGAGTGGTTCTCCTCGGGCAACACGCTGCAGACCGGCGGCAACATCCTGGGCGATCTCCTGGGAGAAGGCAAGGAAGCCGAGCTGCGCGACACCTTTCATTGGAACCTCGCGGGGAAGCGCGGCTCGCACGACATCAAAGCCGGCGGCTCGGTCCTCTATCACGAGGAGCGTTCGCGGATCGACACGTTCCAGACCGGGCTGTTCATCTATCTGACGGACACGCGGGCCCTCCCCTTCGCCTATCTCTACGGCGAGGGATCGAGCGACGTGACCTATGACACGAAGCGCTACGCGGTGTTCGCCCAGGACGACTGGAAACCGGCGTCGAGCCTGTCGCTCAACTTAGGCGTGCGCTACGATCTGGACGACGGCGGCAACAACCCGGGCTTCACGCATCCGCTCATTCCCAAGCCGCGCAAGAAGGACACCAACGACGTCCAGCCGCGCTTTTCCTTCTCGTACGACGCCACGAAGGACGGCCGCAACGTGCTCCGCGGCGGCATCGGGATGTTCAACGGCCGGTATCTGCTGGTTCCCGCCGGAGTAGAGCGGCAGCAGAACGGTTTTTCCGGCCGCGTCTCCCGCACCCGGGTCAACGGCGCGCTGCTCGGTCTGCCGGCGTTCACGCTCGATCCGAACCACCCGACCACGACAGGCCTCCTGCTGCGGCCCGATATCTCGCTGCTCGCTCCGGAGCTCGAGACGCCGGAGGCGGTGCAGGCGAGCCTGGGCTTCACGCGGGCGCTCTGGCAGGGCTTCTTCCTCGACGTGGAGGGAGTCTATGCCGACGGCGACAACGAGATCATCATCCGCGACGTGAACTTCGGCGGCAACGCGCATCCGGTGCGGCTGAATCCCGCCTTCAACCAGATCAACATGTACACCAACGAGGGGCGATCGAAGTACGAGGCGGGGATCCTCCGTCTCAATGGCAACTTCCGCCACGGCGACCTGCTGACGGCGTCGTTCACGGTATCGGACAAGAAAAACATCATGGACGACTTCTCCCCCGAGTTCCCGTTCGGGTATCCGAGCGATCCGACGGACATCGACGCGGAGTACGGCCGCAGCCGGTCGGACGAGCGCTACCGCTTCGTGATGACCGGGATCTTCCATCTCCCCTGGGAGCTGGTGCTGGCGCCGATCTACGAGTACGGCTCGGGCCAGCCGTGGAACCACCGGCTCGGCTATGACTTCAACGGCGACGGCAAGAACTCGGACCGTCCGGCCGGCGTCGATCGCAACGACGAGGAGGGACCGGAGTTCCGCCAGCTCAGCCTGCGCCTGACCAAGGGGTTCCAGCTCTTCGGCGACCAGCGGCTGGAGGTGATCGTCGAGGGCTTCAACGTTCTCAACACGACCAACTACGACGTCAATTCGATCGATGGCGCGGAGTTCCTCTCCGGTCCGACGCTGGCCAACTCCTCGCTGCCGTTCCGGCCGAACCCGAATTTCGGCAAGGCGCGGGCCACGCTGCCCGGGCGGGAGATCCAGCTCGGTCTGCGTTGGGTGTTCTGATGCCTCGTGTGGTCATCATCACCGGAGCCGCGGCCGGGATCGGCCGGGCCACGGCGCGGCGGTTTGCGCAGGACGGTGCGCGGATCGCCGCGTGGGATGTGAGCGAAGCGGAGAGCGACGCCCTCTCCGCAGAGCTGCGGGAGGCCGGGGGCGACCCCTTCTTCTCGCGCGTCGACGTCACGGACGCCACCGCGGTGGCGGCGGCGGTGGCGTCCATCGTCGAACGCTGGGGACGGATCGACGTGCTGGTCAACAACGCGGGGATCTTGCGCGACCACCAGCTCGTCAAGTGGAAGGAGGGCCGGAAGCTGGCCGAGATGAGCGAGCGCGATTTCGACGCGGTCGTCTCGGTCAACCTCAAAGGGGTCTTCCTCTGCACCCGCGCGGTGGTGCCGCACATGATCGCCGGCGGCGGCGGAGCGATCTTGAACGCCTCGTCCGTGGTCGGCTTGTACGGCAACTTCGGCCAGACCAACTACGCCGCCACCAAGGCGGGAGTGATCAATATGACGCGGACTTGGGCGCGGGAGCTGGGGCGGTACAAGATCCGTGTCAACGCCGTGGCCCCGGGCTTCATCGCGACCGAGATGGTGCAGCAGATGCCCGAGAAGGTGCTTGCCTCGATGGTGGAGCACACGCCGATCGGCCGCATGGGGCGGCCGGAGGACATCGCCGAGGCCTATTTCTGGCTGGCCTCGGACGCCGCGAGCTTCGTCCATGGCACGGTGCTGTCGGTCGACGGCGGACTGGTGATCGGAACCTGACCGTGATCCATGGCGACCTCCTCGGTGAGCGCGCGCGCCTGACGCCGGACAAGACCGCGCTGGTCTGGGTCCCCACAGGCGCGCGCTACACCTACGCCGAGCTGGACACCCGCGCGGTGCGCTGCGCCCGCGTGCTCCGCGAGGTCCTCGGCCTCTCGCCAGACGACCGCGTGGCGCTCCTGGCGGACAACTGCGTGGAGTATCTCGATCTCTTCTTCGCCGCGCCGAAAGCCGGAGTGATCCTGGTTCCCCTGGGGACCCGCCTCACACCCCCCGAGCTGGCCGGAATCCTGGAGGACGCCGAGCCCGCGGTGTTTTTCTACGGCAGCGAGCACGCGGAAACCGTGAAGGCGCTGCGGGAGCTCGCCGCGGTTCCTCGCTGGATCGCGCTCGACGACTTCGCCGAGCTCGCCGCCGGTCTGGCAGCCGCGAGCTCATGGCAGCCCGCGCGGCGCGGCCCGGAGGACCTCCACTGCCTGCTCTACACCTCGGGCACCACGGGAAGGCCCAAAGGGGTGATGATCCCGCACCGGCAGGTGATCTGGAACGGCTACAACACCGTGGTGGGGTGGCAGCTCCAGGCGGACGACGTGAGCCCGGTCTTCACGCCGCTCTACCACGCCGGCGGCTTGGCGGCCTTCCTGGTGCCGATCTTCACCATCGGCGGCACGATCGTGCTCCACCGCGGCTTCGAAGCCGCCGAGGTCTGGCGGACCATCGAGGCGGAGAAATGCACGGTGGTCCTGGGCGTGCCGACGATCTGGAAGATGCTCCTGGAAGCGCCCGAGTGGGCCGCGGTCGATCTGTCGCATGTGCGCTGGCTGATCAGCGGCGGCGCGCCGCTGCCGGGCTACCTCATCGAGGCCTACCAGCGCCGCGGCGTGGTGTTCAAGCAGGGCTACGGCCTGACCGAGGTGGGGGTCAACTGCTTCGCCATGACGGTCGAGGAGTCGGTGGCCCGCGCCGGCTCGATCGGCAAGCCGCTCCCGTTCACCGAGACGCGGCTGGCGGACGAGCAGGGGGACGAGGTGCCGGCCGGCGAGGTGGGGGAGCTGTGGATCCGCGGGCCGCACGTATGCCGCGGCTACTGGCGGAATCCGGAGGCGACTGCGGCAGCGCTCGATGCGGAAGGCTGGTTCCACACCGGCGACCTCGCCCGGAGGGACGCCCAAGGCTTCCATTGGATCGCCGGCCGCAAGAAGGACATGATCATCAGCGGCGGGGTCAACGTCTACCCGGCCGAGGTCGAGGGCGAGCTGCTGCTTCATCCGGACGTGCGCGACGCCGCGGTGGTCGGCGTGCCGCACCCTACCTGGGGCGAGGTGGGGATCGCTTTTGTGGTCGCTCGCGCAGAGATCGGCCCTGAGGCGCTCGCCGGCTTCCTCGCCGGCCGCCTCGCAAAATACAAGCTCCCGAGGGAATTCCGCTTCGTCGATGCGCTGCCGCGCACCGCCTACGGCAAGGTGGTCAAGGGGGAGCTGCGGCAGCGGTACCTGGAGGGGCGCTGATAGTCTCCCCGGCCATGAACAAGCCCAAGAGCCCTTTTTTGACGCATCGCGTCTCCGGCCGGGGGGAGCCGCTGCTGCTCCTCAACGGGGCGCTGATGAGCCTGGCGGCGTGGCAGCCGCTGGTGCCGCGGCTGGAGCGGTCGTGGAAGGTCATCCGCTGCGACTTCCGCGGCCAGTTCTTCTCCCCCGGCGAGCAGGAGCCCCATCTCGACGCCCACATCCGGGACGTCCTCGCCCTGCTCGACCACCTGGCGCTCTCCCGCGTGCACATCGCCGGAGTCTCGTTCGGCTCGCTCGCCGGTCTCCGCATGGCGGCGCGCCATCCGAACCGGGTGGCGTCCGTGGCGGCGATCACCTCCAGCGACACCATCCGTCCCGAGGGCGCCTGGCGCCTCCTGGAGCCGGTGCGCGATGCCCTCCTGGCGCTGGATGCCAACCGGGTGTTCGACGTCTCCCTCCCGATGTTCGGCGACGACTACGTGGCGCGCGAGAAGGAGATGCTCGAGCTGCAGCGGCAGTGGATCACCAATCTGCCGGAGATCTGGCACCGCGGCGTCGGGCAGATCATGGTCGCGGTCGAGGCGATCGACTTGCGGGAGGACCTGCCGAAAGTGCGCTGCCCGGTCCAGGTGATCTCGGCCGAGCAGGACAAGATCTTTCCGCCCGCGGAAGGACAGATCCTCGCCGCCTCGGTCAAAAACGGCCGCTTCGCGATGGTTCCCGGCGCCGGCCACAACCTGGTGGTCGAGAAGCCGAACGAGGTGGCGGAGATCCTCGCCGGCTTCTTTTCCAGGATCCCGTTCCGGCCGGGAGGATTCCTGTGAGCGAGCTGCTGGCGCATCGGGTCAGTGGCAGGCATCGGACCGATCCGACTGATCCGACGGATTATCCGACCGATCGGTCCGATCCGACAGATCCGTCCGATGCCACGCCGCTGCTTCTCCTCAACGGCGGCCTGATGAGCATCGCCTCCTGGGACCGCATCATCGGCCCGCTGGAAGCCGCGTTCCAGGTGGTGCGCTGCGACTTCCGCGGCCAGCTCCTGTCGCCGGGCGAGCCGGAGTCGCGGCTCGACGCTCATGTGGAGGACGTGGCTCGGCTCCTCGACGGGCTGGGGATCGACCGGATCCACGTGGCCGGCGTCTCCCTGGGCGGCCTGGTGGGCACGCGGCTGGCCGCGCTCCATCCGGAGCGCGTGCGGTCGCTCGCGGCGATCACGACGTCCGACCGCATCACGCCCGCCATGTGGCAGGAGACTGCGGAGATGCGCGAGCTCGCCCGCGCCGCGGCCGAGGGAGGAGACGGTGGCCGGGTGCTCGACTTCCTGCTGCCGCGGACCTATACCCCGGCGTACCTGGCGGCGCAGGCGGCCTCGCTCGGCTTCTACCGCCACTGGGTGGCGGGGCTGCCGGCCGTCTGGTTCCGCGGGCTCGCCGCGATCCTGTCCGCTCTGGAGGGGCTCGACCTGACGCCCTCTCTCGGCGCGATCCGCTGCCCCACCCTGATCGTCGCCGCCGAGGGGGACCGCACCTTTCCGCCGGAGCACTCGCGCGCCCTCGCCTCAGGGATTGCTGAAGCTCACCTGGAGATCGTCCCGGGCGGTTGCCATGGCCTGATCGTCGAGCAGGCGGAGCGGGTGATGGAGATCCTCCTCGGCTTTCTCGATTCCCCCGCTTCCTGAGCACGGAGTCTCGACAATGTCCAGATATGCATCCCTCGCCTCGACCGGCATCTATCTCCCGGAGCGCGAGATCTCGAACGACCTGCTGCGCGAGCGCTTCCCGGAGCCTCCGGACCTGATGGACAAGTTCGAAGCCTCGACCGGCATCCGCCGGCGCTGGTGGGCGCCGGACGAGTGGGCGACCTCGGATCTCGCCCTGGGCGCTGCACGGCAGGCTCTCGACAACGCCGGACTCCAACCCGCGGACGTGGACCTGATCGTCCTCGGGACCGACTCGCCCGATTACCTGACGCCTGCCACCTCAGTGGTCCTGCAAGCGAAGCTGGGAGCGAAGAACGCCGGCACCTTCGACGTGGGATGCGCCTGCGCCTCGTTTCCCACCGGGTTCGCCGCCGCGGCGGGCCTGATCGCGGCCAATCCCGGGCTCCGCACCGTCCTGGTCGTGGGCGTCTACCTGATGCACAAGCTCTCCGCGGCGGGAGATCCCATGGTCTTCTTCTACGGCGACGGCGCCGGGGCGGCCGTGCTGGTGCCGGCCGGGGAGCCGGGGTTCCTCAACGCGGCGTTCCAGGCCGACGGCGCCTACGCCGGCTACTGGGGCATCTATGCGGGAGGCACGGCGGAGCCGGCCAGCGAGGACGCGGTCCGGGCCGGTCGGACGACCGTGAAGGTGGTCGAGCGCTATCCCCCCGAGATCAACCACGAAGGATGGCCGCGCCTGGTGCGGCGCCTGGCCCGGGAGGGGGGCTTCGCGCTCGAGGAGATCGACTTCCTGATCTTCACCCAGGTGCGCAAGCCGTCCATCGAGCTGGTGATGAACGAGCTGGGGCTCCCCCTGGAGAGGACCCACACGGTGATGGAGGAGTGGGGCTACACCGGCTCGGCGTGCGTGCCCATGGCGCTGCACGACGCGCGGGAGAAGGGGAAGATCAAAAGCGGCGACCTGGTGGTCCTGGTGGGCTCGGGAGTCGGCTACAACCAGGCGGCCGTGGCGTTCCGGGCGTAATCCACCCCGCGAGGGGTTTTCTTTGAAGGAGGAGATATGAGGACGTTCGCTCTCGCGCTCCCGTTGTCGCTTCTCCTGGCTCTGCCCGCCGCGGCCCTGGACTACCAGGGGGGCAGCGTCCAGTTCGCCGGCGGCTTCAATCCCGGCAATGCGCCGTACGGCGGCTTCGGTGGCGGGAGCTGCACGGCCACCAGGACGCCGATCGTCTTCCTGCACGGCAATGGCGACGAGGCCAAGAACTGGGACTACCCGTCCTCGACCGGCGTGCCGTCGGTCTACGACGAATTCAAGAACGCCGGGTACAACGACTGCGAGCTGTTCGGCATCACCTGGCTGTCGTCCTCGGAGCGCGCCGCGCCGCAGAACAACTACCACCAGCCGTCCAAGGCCGCGATGATCCGCGACTTCATCAACGCCGTGAAGTCCTACACCGGCAAGAGCCAGGTCGACGTCATCGCCCATTCCATGGGGATGACGGTGGGCATCCACGGCATCGACTATGGCGGCCAGTGGGGGAGCGTGCGCAAGCTCATCGGCATCTCCGGCGCGGTGCGGGGCCTGGCCTCCTGCTGGTGGATGGGCTACGCCAATCCGTGGGCCACCACCTGCGGCAGCCAGAACGTCTTCGACTCCAACATCTTCGGATTCTTCCCGCACATCTCGCCGGCCTACAACCCGAAGATGGGAGACGGCGGCTACCGCGACAAGCCGTCGGGCAAGACCACCCAGTTCTACACCCTCCGCGCCGGCTACAACGACCAGATCGCCTGCTCGACCGCCTCCTTCTACACCGGCTGCGGCGATACCGCCAAGTTCGACGCCTACACGAACGTCAAGGCGCAGCTCCTGGTCGGCCGCGGCTCGACGGCGGCGCAATACGACTACGACTTCAGCGACTGGACCATCTACAACACCGGCGGCGGCGACAGCGACGGCGTCGGCCACTTCCGGGCCAAGAACAACACGGGCGTCATCCAGCGCAACATGATCAGCGGCACCTGCACCGGAACCGGCTGCTGCGCGGGATACGGGTACACCTGCCAGTAGCCGTTCATCCTCCGTAGGTGTTGAGAGGCTGAAATAAATCCGTGGCGCGCGTCACTCCTCAATAGAAGGAGGGCGCCGCCATGGAACACCTCATCGAGGACGCGAGTCTCGAGCGCTTCGCTGCCGGCACGGCCTCCCGGGAAGAGGCGTGCGCCATCACCCGCCACCTGCTGAAGGGGTGCCTGCTCTGTGCGAAGCGCCTGCGGGAGCTCATCCGGCCGCCGGTCGTCGAGGCCGACTATGGTCCCGCGGTGGACGCTTTCGTGCGGACCGTGGTGCCCAGGGTGAGGGGACCGCGGCCCGCGGCGCGTTCTCCTCAGAGAAAACCGAAATGGATCGGCCTGCGTAGACATCTGGAATAGAGACACAGGAGGACAACCGTGAAGCACAGCACCGAGACCGGCAAACCGCACGCCGCCGCCCATTTTCTGCGCGAGCAGAGCCCGATCGTCGTCGCCCATCTCGCCGAAGGCTGCTCCACATGCGCCGCGGGGCTGGAGGTCTTCCAGAAGATCGACACGCCGGACGCCTCCCGCAAGGCTGTGCTGGAGCTGTTCGAGCGCGAGCTCTTCGCCATGCTGCAGGCCTCCGGCAACGCGGTCCACGCCCTCCACTCGGCCCTGGCGGGCGTCGCCACCACACAGCCGGAGCGTGCGGCCGACTGAAGGCCTCGCCAGGGGTTCAAACCCCTGGCTACAATGAAAAAGGTCGTCCCCGAGGGGACGCCACCCGCGCTCCGCCCCCTTCAGGGGTCGGTTGTTCCCGTGGTAGCCAGGGATTTCAATCCCTGGCGGGCGAGTCTCCCATCGCCTCGCCGAGCGGTTGACGACCCGGCTCGGCGGTTGACTGCGACATTTCCTGGCTGCTCCCGATTTTTCCGGACTACGCCAGACATTTCCGGACTGTCGCCGATTTTTCCGGACTACGTCCGACGTTTCCGGACTGCCGCCGACTTTTTAGGACTACACCGGGACTTTCCCGGACTGTGCCCGACTTTTGAGGACTACGCCCGATTTTTCAGGACGGCATCGGAATTTTGAGGCCACCGCGCGGTTCTTGAGGACTCTTCGCGGACCGTTCGCCGTGATTCGGGGCGTCAGCCCTTGCGCGCCGTCTTTTGCCGTTCCATTTTCTCGCGAACCACGGTGCGGATCGCTTGCAGGGCCTCGTTGGAGAGAACGGCGGGCCGGGCCGCTTTTGCGGTGATCAGGCGGCAGCCAGTCGTCGATGCGGCGCGTCGCCTCCCAGTTGGGGAGCCCTCGCTCGAGGAGATGGCTGGGGTGGATCTGGAGGACCCCGCAGAGCGGCAGCAGGTGGCGGAGCTTCAGGTCCATGCGGCCGTCGAGAAGCCGCGGCAACGTCCCATGGCCGATCTGCAGCGCGTCCTCGATCTGGCGGGGAAGAAATGGGCAGTGCGGCCAGAGCCATGCTCAACAGCGCGCGCACCAGATCCAGACCGTCGTCCCGAGCCATGATGGGCGGACTCTACGCGAGGGCGGCCGGTGGTCGCAAGGGACTGGCCCGCGAACGGTCCTCTCGGCCAGCGCCCCGAGCCGCTGAGGGCCTGCCACGTAATAACCTGGGCACCGCTTCCCACCGGCCCAATTCCGCTCCTGGTGAAGGCTCCCGCGGCCTTCAGGCCGCATGATCGTGGCGGCCGTTGGATCCCAGGGAATTGGCCTGCGGCCTCATCCCTGGGCTATGTTCCTACAGGCAGGCCAAGGGCCGGGCCGTTTCTCCAGCCCCTGGAGAACCAAGGCAGGCCGGAGCGCTCCTCCCGCCTCGAGGAGTGCGTCCCGGTCCTTCATCTTTCAAAGAGCACCGCAGCGCCAAGAGCTGAAGCCCAGCTTTTGACGGCCACCTGAGTATGTGACTAGAAAGGCTCTGCACGACCGAGTTCGGGCCGAGGGCGAGCCCGGTTGATGAGGCTCGCCGGGGTCGAGACCCGACGGTGTGTTCGGCCTGCGGACGAGGCCACCTCCGGCGGGTCCAAGAGCTACCGGCCGCGCCCCTCAGTCCGCCGGGGAGGTCGCCGCCGTGAGGGCGCTGATGGTGTCAACGCTGGCGGCGTCCTCTCGCCTCTGCGCGGAAAGCGCGGGAAGGGGGAGTGTTGCCTCTCGCGAACCTGCGGTACAATGGCGGAAACGAAATCGCTGCCGGAGGGGCTCTATGCAGGCCGCAAGCTCACGGAGGAGGCGTTCTGAAGCGCGGGAGTCGCGCAGCCGGTCACTTCCGTCCGCCTTGGTGGTCCCGCAGCGGCGATCTCCTGCGGATTGATTTTCCATAGACTGCCATCCGCAGTGGCACGCGGTTTCGTTCAACCTGCGTCTCCAAGCCCGATTAGCTTGGTGTAAGAGAGTCGCCGCGACAGACTGAAGGAGCGCGAGTGGATTGGCGGGAATACGAAGCAGAGATTTTCGGAAGGCTCCGGGAGCAGTTCCCAGGTACCGAGCTGGAACTCGACGCGCGCCTGCTCGGCCGCATCTCTGGCTTGGAGCGGCAAATCGACATCCGACGAGCCAAGAAGGAGCAGGTTTTGCAACTTGCAGTTCTGGCCGCTTCAAGGAGATGCTCCCCGAAAGGCCAAACCTGAACACGGACGCAGAGCCTTCTCTTACCCTGGGAGATCTGTGGGTATTCTCATGCAAGCTGATGACGAGCTTCGCAAGCTTCGCAGACTAGAGCGGTTTTTTAACAGGCGCCGCGACAATCGCGCACGCGCCAAGGGTATCATGCTGCTGGTCTTGCTGCTTATCGGGGTCGCTACTTGGGTAGCACGCCTCGTCTCTGGAGGAAGAGAAGAGCTCCTAATTCCAGTACTCGGGGTTTTTATTTTCTCGGATCTCCTGGTTGCGTTGGTTTTAATCTTATGGCCATGGTTGCCGGAGGGGGCGCAGAAATTTCTTTCAGTAATGGGAGGGCTGTTGGCGTTTGTTGTGTGCATTGCGATAATCATGGCTATACTTTCTAAAAAGTAGCCCGTCTGAAGGCCTAAGCCTCGGCCGGCCTGCTTGGCGCCAGCAGCTGGAGCCGCAGCCAATTCACGAGCTGCGCCTCCGAAATTCCGCAATCCGTTCCCGGTACACTTGTACCAGGCATTCATTCGTCTGACAGATGTTTCGTTCCTGCTGGAGCCACCTCAGTTGCTCGGGTCGCAGATGTTTCTCATGACCATAGAGCTTGTGGTAGAGGTCCGCCATCTCGACATCGAGACGGGCAATCTCGGCGTCCGCGCAGATCATCCTCTCGACATCCAGCCGGGCGCGTCTGCAATCGAAGCTGGGTGACGAGGATTCAGGGCGCGCTGTGCTCGGGTCTGGTTTGTCCTCTTTTTTGTTCGCGGTGAGGAGCACCGCCGCCAGAACGGCCAGGGCCAGGCATCCGGCGACCGAGCTCAGTATCCAGAAGAGGGGGCTCTTTCCCTGGCCGGCAGGCGCCGGCGAGGGAGGCCGTGGTGGATCTTCGAGTATGGTGTCGCCGCGGTGGGCTTCCAAAGCGCGGAGAAATTCACCACAGCCGTTCCAGCGCTGGGCGGGGTCTTTTGCGAGGGCGCGCAGGATCGCCTTGTCAATCAAGGGAGGCACGCTCGGGTTCCACCTTCGGACCGGTTCCGGGGTCTGTCTCACATGGGCCTGCTGGATGGCGAAGAGGGAGTCCTCGTCCTCGTCCGGGACGCAGAAGGGCGGCCGGCCGGCGAGCATCTCGTAGATCACACAGCCCGCGCTGTACACGTCGGACCGATGGTCGATCTTCTTGGGGTGCTGGATCTGCTCCGGGCTCATGTAATGAGGGGTCCCCAGCGAAGCTCCGGTGTGCGTCCGGCGATCCTGGCCGATCAGCAAGGCGATGCCGAAGTCGAGTAGAAAGGCGTGGCCCGATGCGTCCAGCAAGATATTCGATGGCTTGATGTCCCGGTGGATCACGCCGTTCTTGTGGGCATAGTCGAGTCCTTCGAGTACGTCACGAGCGATCAGGACCGCCTCCGCGAGCGGCAACGGCCCCCGGCTCCGGGTGAGGCGCTTTTCGAGCGAAACGCCGTCGACCAAAGGCATCACCAGGTAGTAGACACCTCCTTCCGAGAAGAAGTCGGTCACCTGGAGAATGCGCGGATGATGGAGGGCCGCCTGAGCCCGAGCCTCCCGGACGAAGCGCTGCTCGGACTCGGAATCGTTGGCCAGGTGGGGGTCCATCGCCTTGATGGCGACTTGGCGCTGGAGGGTGGTGTGGAGGGCTCGCCAGACCTCACCCATCCCTCCGGTACCGATCCTTTCCGCGAGGACGTAGTCGCGGATCTTTTGGCCGCTCTGCATCGGTCACCCGTTTGGAATTCCAACCTTCTGCTCGACTACGGCGGCGGCTAGCCCTCGGCCCCCGGGGGCTGGCCCTCCGGCTGCGGGCTCACGCCTATATCATACAACGACGCCCGACAGGGAGCCACCCACTTCTCGAACATTCCTCAAGCCTGAGCAGATTTCGTACCCTGGAATCTGACCGCTTCAGCCGATCGGCCATCTGTCGGCTGGTCTTTCCGATTAGATTAAAACCGCAGTGGGTGGTGTGGCTCTAGCGGGCCTGGGCGGCAACGACGAGGACTGGGGCGAGAGGATCGCGGTGGCCGCGAACGGCGATCTGATCGTGGCGGGCAAGCCGCCGCTCATCGGCAACGTTCCTACCCGGTTATCGAACCTGGGAGAGGATTCCGGTTCTTCCCACCGGCCCAACGGGCCGGCAGAGCCCAGCCCAGGGCATCGGAGGCCGAAGGCCGATGCCCTGGGTAGAAATGAGATCCATCACCGCGGCCTGAAAGGTCGCGAGAGTTTCTGCCGCAGGTTCAGGATCTCGCGACCTTTCAGGCCGCATGTCTGTGGGGCCTGTTGACCCAGGGCATCGGCCTTCGACCTCGGATGCCCTGGGCTTGGTTCTCCCGGCCCGTTGGGCCGGATGGGCCAGCCATCTCAGCTGACTGGCTGATCACCGTCGCCACCACGCGGGCCGAGCGCGCGGTCCGGGTGAAGCAGGGGGCAGGCACAAGGCCTGCTACAGGTGGCCCTGTGGCCATGGGAGGCGTAGGGGCAACCTTGTGGTTGCCCAGGGGCGAGGGTTTCCTCCCCCCTCCCGCTTGGTATATCTTCCAGCCCGCCTGTGGACCAAGCGAGAGGGGTCGATGAAACTATCTGACGCTAAAGCGATCGTGACCGGCGCGGCCGGAGGGCTGGGGGGCGCTTTCGCCCTGGAGCTCGCCCGTGAGGGGGCCCTGGTGACCGCCGGAGATACCAATGCGGCCGGCTTGCGCAAGCTCGCCGCCGACGCCGAGGGGATGCCGGGGCAGATCTTCGTCGCCAAGCTGGACATCACGGACGAGGAGTCGGTCTCCGGTTTCATCGCCACCGCCGCCGAGCGGATGGAAGGGTTGAACGCTCTCATCAACAGCGCCGGGATCGCGCGCGACGGCCTGCTGGTCAGCCCGGGAGAGGACGGAGAGCTCAAGAAGCTCCCCCTCGCGCAGTGGCGCAAGGTGATCGACGTCAACCTGACCGGCCAGTTCCTCATGGCGCGGGAGCTCGCGGCCTACGTCGTCAAGAACGGCGTGCGCGACGCGGTCATCGTGAACCTCTCCTCGATCGCCCGGGCGGGCAACCCCGGGCAATCCAACTATGCCGCCTCGAAAGCGGGTCTCGACGCCTGTACCCGCACCTGGTCGCTGGAGCTGGCGCGCCACGGCATCCGGGTCGGCGGCGTGGCTCCCGGCGTCACTGAAACCGGTTTCCTCGAAGGATTTTCCGAGGAAGCGCTCGCCAAGCTCCGGGCAGGGATTCCGCTCGGCCGCCTCGGCCGCCCCGAGGACATCTGGCGGGCGGTCCGCTTCATCCTCGAAGACGACTTCTTCACCGGCAGGACCGTCGAGATCGACGGCGGTGCCGCCATGGGAGTGCTCTGATTTCCTGATCGTTTCGCTTCTGCTCAAGTGATGGGCGGCTCGCCCTGAGCCGCCACGCGCACCAAGTTTCCATGGATGGTTTTGTATGCTGAAACTTGGATGCGAATGTGAGCGAATCGCTTAGGCTTGTTTCCGAAACTTCGACTCATCTCCTTCGCGACGTCGCAAAGGAAGCATCGACGCTGGTCGACGCCTTGCGACGGCGCGCCGCCGAGCTGCCTGACCAGATCGCCTACCGGTTTCTCGCGGACGGGGAGGAAGAGGGGGAGAGCATCACGTTCCGCGAGCTCGACCGGCGCGCGCGGGCGCTGGGCGCCTTTCTGCGCCAGGCCGGTGGCGCCGGTGAGTGCGCCCTGCTGCTCTATCCGCCGGGGCTCGAGTTCGTCACCGCATTCCTGGGCTGTCTCTACGGCGGCGTGGTCGCCGTGCCGGCCTATCCGCCGCGGATCAACCGGCCTGACGGCCGGCTGCAGGCGATCGCGGCGGACGCGCTTCCGCGCTTCGCGCTGACCACCGCGGCCCTGCGCGACCGTGCCGCTGCCCTGGTGGAGAGCAACCCGCGGCTCGCCGGAGCCCGCTGGGTGGCCACGGAGGAGGTCGATCGGACGCTGGCCGACCGCTGGCGCCCCGATCCCGGGATCGGGGCGGACAGTCTCGCCTTCCTGCAGTACACGTCGGGCTCGACCGCCGCGCCCAAGGGGGTGGTGGTCCGCCACGGCAACCTGATCCACAACGAGCGGATGATCCAGCTCGCCTTCGGGCAGTCCGAGCGCTCGGTGATCGTGGGCTGGCTCCCGCTCTACCACGACATGGGTCTGATCGGGAACGTGCTGCAGCCCCTCTTCCTCGGCGCCACCTGCGTTCTGATGGCGCCGGTCGCCTTTCTGCAGCGGCCGGCGCGCTGGCTGCGGGCGATCAGCCGCTACCGGGCGACGACGAGCGGTGGCCCCAACTTCGCCTACGAGCTCTGCGTGCGCAAGATCGGCCGCGCGGAGCGCGAGGGGCTGGACCTGTCGAGCTGGCAGGTAGCCTACAACGGCGCGGAGCCGGTGCGCGCCGAGACGCTGGAGCGCTTCGCCGAGGCCTTCGCGCCCCAGGGCTTCCGGCGCGAGGCCTTCTATCCCTGCTACGGCTTGGCCGAGGCCACGCTGTTCGTCTCCGGCGGCTCGCCGGGTGTGGCGCCGCGCATCCAGACAGTGGACGCCGCGGCGCTGGAGCGCGGGCAGGTGGAGGAGGCGCGGCCCGAGGCGGCGGTCCGCCGCTTCGTGAGCTGCGGCCGTCCCTGGCTGGACCAGCGGATCGTGATCGCCGATCCGGAGAGCGGCCAGCCGTGCGGCGAGGGCGAGGTGGGCGAGGTCTGGGTGGCGGGTCCGAGCGTGACGGGCGGCTACTGGAACCGGCCCGAAGAGACCGCGACGAGCTTCGGCATCCTGCTGGGGGGCTCGGACGCCGGTCCCGAGGTCTTCCTGCGCACCGGCGACCTCGGCTTCCTGGCGGACGGTGAGCTCTACCTGACGGGCCGGGCCAAGGACCTGATCATCGTCCGCGGGCGCAATCTCTATCCCCAGGACGTGGAGCTCACCGCCGAGCGGAGCTGCGACGGGCTGCGGCCGGGTTGCGGCGCCGCGTTCGCGGTGGAGGTCGACGGCGAGGAGCGTCTGGTGGTGGTCCAGGAGGTGGAGCGCGAGGCCGAGCGGCGGTGGTCGGGGGAGCCGGGAGCGCTGGAGGCGGTGGCGGAGACCATCTGCCGCGCCGTGGCCGCGGAGCACGAAGTGGCGGTCCACGCCGTGACCCTGGTGCGGGCGGGAGGCGTGCCCAAGACCTCCAGCGGCAAGATCCGCCGCCGCGCCTGCCGCGACGACTTCCTCGCCGGTCGCCTGGAGCTGGTGGCCGCGTGGCGCGAAGGGGCCGCAGACGTGGAGCTGATGGCGCCGCGGACGGCCACCGAGGAGCGGGTCGAGCGGATCTGGGCCGAGGTCCTGGACCGCGAGCGGGTGGGGGTGGACGAAGACCTCTTCGCCCTGGGCGGCGACTCGCTGCGCGGAGTGCAGCTCGCCGCCCGGATCAACGAGGCCTTCGGGGTCGAGCTGCCGCTCGAGGCCCTGTTCGCCGCGCCCACGGTCTCCGGCGTGGCCGCCCTTCTCGACAGCGGAGGCGTGCCGCCCTCCGGCGCACGGCTGCAGCGGGTGCCTCGGGGCGCGGACGTCCCGCTGTCGTTCGCCCAGCGGCGCCTCTGGTTCCTGCACCAGCTCGATCCGGAGAACCCGGTGCACAACATCGCGGCCGCGGTGCGGCTCCTGGGTCCCCTGGACGTGCCCGCCCTGGCCGCGGCGTTCGCGGAGATCCTGCGGCGCCACGAGGCGCTGCGCACCGCCTTCGCCGGCGATGGGGAGGCGCCGGTCCAGGTGGTCCTGCCGGCAGGGCCGCTGCCTCTGCCGGTGACCGACCTGGCGCATCTGCCGGTGGCGGAGCGGGAGGCCATGGCGCGCCGCCTCGGCACCGGCCTGGCCCGCCTGCCGTTCGACCTGGAACGGGGGCCGTTCCTGCGCGCGGCGCTGCTGCGCCTCGGGCCGGCCGAGCACGAGCTGGTGCTCGCCCTGCACCACATCGCGGCGGATGGCGGCTCGCTGGGCGTCCTCGTCCGCGAGCTGGGAGCCCTCTACGGCGCCTTCACGGCCGGGCTCCCGTCGCCTCTCTCCGAGCTGCCGGTGCAGTATGCCGACTACGCGGTCTGGCAGCGCCGGCGCCTGGACGCGGGGGGCCTCGCCTCCGGCCTCGACTTCTGGCGCGGCCGGCTCGCCGGCGACCTGCCGGTCGTCGAGCTGCCCGCCGACCGTCCACGGCCGGCGGTGCTCTCCTACCGTGGCGTCCACCTGGAGCGGCGCCTGCCCCGCAGCCTGACGGACCGCCTGGAGGCGCTGGCCCGCGCCGCCCGGGCCACGCCGTTCATGGCCCTGCTCGCCGCCTTCGAGGCGCTCCTGCATCGCTGGACCGGCCTCGCCGAGCTGGTCGTGGGCACGCCCGTCGACGGCCGCTCGCGCGTCGAGCTGGAACCGCTCATCGGCGTGTTCATCAACAACCTCGTCCTGCGCACGAGCCTCGCGGGCGAGCCCGGATTCCGCGAGCTCCTGGAGCGCGTCCGCGCCACGGCTCTGGACGCCTATGCGCACCCGGAGGTCCCCTTCGAGCGTCTGGTCGACGAGCTGCGGCCGGAGCGGGAACTGTCGCGCACACCGCTCTTCCAGATCATGTTCGTGGGCCAGAACGCACCGTTGCGCGACCTGGAGCTGGCGGGTCTCTCCCTGCAACCGCGGGAGATCGATCTCGGCACGGCCCGCTTCGACCTGGCTCTGGCCATGGGCGAGACGGACGCCGGCTGGCTCGGCACCTGGAAGTACGCCACCGACCTCTTCGACGCGCCGACCCTCGCCCGTCTGTCCGGGCACCTGGAGAACCTCCTCGCCGCGGGCCTCGCCGACCCCGAACGGCCCGTCTCCCGTCTCCCTCTCCTGAGCGCCGCCGAGCACCACCAGGTGGTCACCGCCTGGAACGACACGCAGACGACCGTTCCCCAGGACCTCGCCCTTCCTGACCTGATCGCCGCTCAGGTGGCCCGGACCCCGGACGCTGTCGCCCTGGAATCCGCGGAGCGCCGGATCACCTACAACGAGCTCTGGGACCGCGCCGGCCGGCTCGCCGCACATCTCAAGTCCCTGGGCGCGGCGCCCGACTCCCTGGTCGGGATCTGCGCCGAGCGCTCGCCGGAGATGGTCACCGGCCTGGTGGGAATCCTGCGGGCGGGGGCTGCCTATGTGCCGGTTGACCCGGCGTACCCCGCGGAGCGCATCGCCTACATGGTGGAGGACTCGGGGGTTTCGGTGGTGCTGGAGGCAAGGGACTTAAAGGACTTAAAGGACTTAAAGGACGTAAAGGACAGGAAAACACTTCCGGAGAGCCTCGCCTATGCGATTTACACCTCGGGCTCGACGGGCCGGCCCAAGGGTGCGGCGGTTCCGCACCGGGGGATCGTCAATCGCCTGCTGTGGATGCAGTCGGCCTACGGGCTCACTCCGGAAGACCGCGTGCTCCAGAAGACCCCGTTCAGCTTCGACGTCTCGGTCTGGGAATTCTTCTGGCCTCTGATCACCGGTGCCCGCCTCGTTGTGGCGCCTCCGGGCGCGCACCAGGACGCGGCCCGGCTCGCGGAGCTCATCCGGGAGCACCGGATCACCACGCTGCACTTCGTCCCCTCCATGCTCCAGGTCTTCCTGGAGCAGGAGGATCTCGCGGACTCCTGCCGCACGGTGCGCCAGGTCTTCGCCAGCGGCGAGGCGCTCCCCTTCGACTTGGCGGAACGGTTCCTCGACCGCCTGCCGGGCGTGGCCCTGCACAACCTCTATGGCCCCACCGAAGCCTCGGTCGACGTCACGTATCACGCCTGGATCCGCGGCGGCGGCCGGCGCACGGTGCCGCTCGGCCGGCCGGTCGCGAACACCTCGATCGTCCTGCTCGACCGCCACCTCCAGCCTGTCCCGCTCGGAGTGCCCGGCGAGCTTCTCATCGGCGGCGTTCAGCTGGCGCGCGGGTATCTGAACCGGCCGGCGCTGACCGCCGAGCGGTTCATCCCCGATCCCAGCTCCGCAGCGCCCGGCGCGCGCCTCTACCGCACGGGCGACCTGGCGCGCTTCCGGCCGGACGGCGCGGTGGAGTTCCTCGGCCGCCTCGACTTCCAGGTGAAGATCCGCGGCGTCCGCATCGAGCTGGGGGAGATCGAGGCCGCCCTGGCGAGCCATCCCGGCGTTCGCGAGAGCGTGGTCCTGGCCCACCGCGATGGAAACGATCCCCGCCTCGTCGCCTACCTGGTGCCCGCGGGCGGCGCCGAGCTTGCCCCCTCGGAGCTGCGCGCCTTCCTGCGCGGACTGCTCCCCGAGGCGATGATCCCGCCGGCGTTCGTGGTCCTGCCGGCGTTCCCGCTGAACACCAGCGGCAAGGTAGACCGCAAGGCCCTGCCGGCTCCCGAAGCCGAACGGGGCCTGGAGCGGACCTATGTCGAGCCGCGCGACGAGCTGGAGCGGCGGCTCGCCGCACTGTGGAGCGAGATCCTCGGTGTCGAGCGGGTCGGCATCCACGACAACTTCTTCGAGCTGGGCGGCGATTCGATCCAGGGCGCGATCCTGGCGAACCGCCTCCAGAAGGAGCTGGGGCGGATCGTCTATGTGATGGCTCTGTTCGACGCGCCGACGGTGGCCGAGCTTGCCGCCTACCTCCGGGAGACCTATGCCGCGCGCGAGCAGGTCCCGGCCGAGCAGGGGGTCGAGGAGCTGCGGACAGCCGTGGCCCGTCGCCTGGGCCGCGCGCCGGGCGAGAGCCTGCCGCCGTACTCCGGGCCGCGCCTGCCGCGGGCGGTCTTCCTGCTGTCTCCCTTCCGCTCGGGCTCGACCCTGCTGCGTGTGATGCTCGCCGGGCACTCGCGCCTGTTCGCGCCTCCTGAGCTGGAGCTGCTCCCGTTCGTCACCCTGGGCGCGCGGAGCCGCGCCTACTCCGGGCGCAACCGCTTCGCCGTCGAGGGGCTGCTGCGCGCGGTCATGGAGCTCTCCGGCTGCGACGCCGGCGCGGCCCGGGCGATCCTCGCTGCGGAAGAGGAGCAGGACCTGCCGGTCGCGGAGATGTACGCCCGCCTCCAGAAGGAGGCCGGCGGCCGGCTGCTCGTCGACAAGACTCCGTCCTACGTCCTCGACCGGCTGGCCCTGGCCCGCGCCGAGGAGCTGTTCGACGCGCCGCTCTACATCCACCTGGTGCGCCATCCGCGGGCGACCATCGACTCTTACGTGGAAGCCCGGATGGATCGGGTCTACCAGGACTTCCCGTTCGATCCGGAGACCCAGGCCGAGGCCATCTGGCTGCTGGGGCATCGCAACGTCATGGAACACCTGGCGCGGATGCCGGCGGAGCGGCAGCACCGGCTCCTGTTCGAGGATCTGGTCAAGGACCCGCGGACGGTCATGGAAGGGGTGGCCCGCTTCCTCGGCCTCGATTTCGAGCCCGCCATGCTGGAGCCCTACCAGGGGAGGCGCATGACCGACGGCCTGCACGCCGGCACGCGCATGATGGGCGATCCCAAGTTCCATCAGCACCACGGCATCGACGCGGCGGTGGCCGACCGCTGGCGTTTGTCCGCCGGCACTCTGAGCGAGGAGGCGCGGGACTTGGCCGCCGCTCTCGGCTATGCGCCTGCCGCGGCGTTCGAGGTACGGCCCGTCTCGCGCGAGGGGGTGGAGCTGCCGCTGTCGTTCTCCCAGGAGCGCCTCTGGTTTCTCGCCCAGCTCGATCCATCGAGCGCCGCCTACAACATGCCGGCGGCGATCCATCTGGCGGGCCGGCTCGACGTGCCGGCCCTGGCGCGGAGCTTCGCCGCGGCGCGCGAGCGTCACGAGGTGCTGCGCACCGTCTTCCCGGCCGTCCAGGGGCGCCCGGTCCAGGTCGTGCTCCCCACCGATCCGGCGGACCCCCTGCCGGTGGTCGACCTCGCAGACCTCCCCGCGGAGCTCCGGGACGCCGAGCAGGGCCGGCTCGCCCTGGAGGAGGGGCGGCGGCCGTTCGATCTCGCGCGGGGGCCGATGCTGCGCACCGCGCTCCTGCGCCTCGCGGAGGAGGAGCACGTGCTCCTGGTCACCATGCACCACGTGGTCTCGGACGGCTGGACGATCGGAATCCTGATCCGCGAGCTGGGCGCTCTCTACCGCGCCTTTACGCAGGGGCTGCCGTCCCCCCTGGCGCCGCTGCCGGTCCAGTACGCGGACTTCGCCTTCTGGCAGCGCCAATGGCTCGCCGGGCCGGCGCTCGACGAGCACGTCGCCTGGTGGCGGCAGCGCCTCGCGCCGCCGCTGCCGGTCTTGGAGATGCCGGCCGACCGGCCGCGGCCGGCGGTGCAGACCTTCCACGGCGCCCGGCTGTCGCGCACCCTGCCGCCCTCCCGCACCGAGGAGCTGCGCGCCTGGAGCCGGCGCGAGGGGGCGACCTTCTTCCTTGCGCTCCTCGCGGGCTTCAGCGCTCTCCTGCACCGCACCACCGCGCAGGACGACCTGCTGATCGGCGTGCCGATCGCCAATCGCAACCGGGTCGAGGTCGAGGGTCTGATCGGCGTCTTCCTGAACATGGTGGCGCACCGCACGGACGCGGCGGGCGATCCGCCGCTCTCGGAGCTGCTGGCGCGGGTGCGCGATGCGTTCGTGGCCTCGATCCCGCACCAGGAGATCCCCTTCGAGCGCCTGGTGGAGGCGCTCCAGCCGCAGCGCGACCTCAGCCGGCCGCCGGTCTTCCAGATCCAGCTCTCGCTCCAGAACACGCCGAGCGAGCGGCTGGAGCTGCCGGGCCTCTCCCTCACCCAACTCGCGGTGCACAACCGGACGACCAAGTTCGACTTCACCGTCTTTCTTTTCGACCTGCCGGAGGGGCTCGTCACCACGTTGGAGTACAACACCGACCTGTTCGACGCGGCGACTATCGACCGCCTGCTGCGGCAC
>WNGB01000391.1_pt1 | contig 80611 bp, 66 predicted proteins | sample 5400681 | NCBI WGS metagenome assembly WNGB01 (sample SAMN13153367, study PRJNA577476) | soil metagenome | isolation source: 115 cm soil or saprolite under grassland replicate 2 | place: USA:California | collected 2016-06-15 | reverse complement strand
GTGCGGCTCCGACTCGCGCAGCAAGCGCCTGCCGTCGTTCTGGCCGCAGCTCGCGCATCTTGATCTGGCGCTGGTCCTCCAGGCCTATTTCGATGGCGATGGCACGGTGGATCGCGCCAATGCAATCTCGGCGACAACCGCGAGCGAGCAATTGGCGAGCGACCTGGCCTATGCGTTGCTTCGCTTTGGCATTTGGGCGCGGATAGCTCGTACGCGGAAGCGCGCGACCAATGCCAACCATGCCGGCGATTGGTACTACAAGGTAACGATCTCTGGGCAGTCCGATCTCAGGCGTTTCGCCGATGCAATAGGCTTTACTATCGGTTATAAGCAAAATGCGCTCGCCGCTCATCTCGGTCGAGAAGAGAATTCGAATGTCGATTTAGTTCCGATCGATGGCTCGGAGCTGCGCCGGCTGCGCACCGATCTCGGTCTGACCGCGAGAGAGATTGGGAAGCTCGCCGGTATCTCTCGCTCCGGGCTCCAGTTCATAGAAACCGGCAAGCGCGCCCCGCAGCGTTCCAGCCTGGTGGCTATTTTGGGCGCATTGCGTGCTTATGCTTTGGATGCGCAGGTGTCAGGCGAGTGGTGGAGCGTTTGGCAGCGATTGCGCGGTCTATGTAGCTTGCGGTGGACGAGGATTGCGAAGCTGACGCCGGTTCAATATGCGTATCCATACGTCTACGATTTCACTGTTCCTGGCGCCGAAACATTTCTAGCCGGATCGGGCGGTCTTTTCGTGCATAACACGTTCGTTATGTCTAAGCTCTTCGAGCAGCTCGAGCGCCCGGCGCTGGTGATGGCACATAACAAAACGCTGGTCTCGCAGTTGTACTCCGAGTTTCGCGAGCTGCTGCCCGAGACGGCGGTCGAGATGTTTATCTCGTACTACGATATCTATACACCAGAAGCGTATGTGCCCAGTAAAGATCTGTATATTGAAAAAGAGGCCCAGATCAACGAAGAGATCGACCGGCTGCGCCACGCCGCGACGCAAGCGCTGCTGACGCGCCGCGACGTGCTGATTGTCGCGTCGGTCTCGGCGATCTACGGCCTGGGCGCGCCAGCGGAGTATGGCAAGGTGGTCATTCCCATTCGCGTTGGCGAGGTGCGCAATCGCGATAAGCTGCTGCGCCAATTGATCGATCTTCAGTTCGAGCGCAACGACGTCGACTTTCATCGCGGCACCTTTCGCGTGCGCGGCGACACGCTCGACATCTTCCCGGCCAATGCCGAGGTGGCCGAGCGGGTCGAGTTCTGGGGCGACGAGGTCGAGCGAATCACCGAGTTTGATCCACTGACTGGCGAGGTTCTCCTGGCGCGTACCGCCGTCGACATTTACCCAGCCAAGCACTTCATCGCCGATAGCGAGAAACTTCAGCTGGCGATCGGCGATATCTCGCAGGAGCTGACCGAGCGGGTCAAGCAACTCGAAGACAATGGCAAGCTGCTGGAGGCCGCGCGGCTCAAGCAGCGCACAATGTACGACTTGGAGATGCTCGGCGAGATGGGCTATTGCTCGGGGATCGAGAACTACTCGCGGCATATGGATCGGCGCTTGCCCGGACAGACACCCTGGACGCTGCTGGACTACTTCCCTGACGACTTCGTGCTGTTCGTCGACGAGTCGCATATCAGCCTGCCGCAGATCCGCGGGATGTTTAACGGCGACCGCTCGCGCAAGGAGACGCTGGTCGAGTACGGCTTCCGGCTGCCATCGGCATTGGATAACCGGCCGCTCAAGTTCGAAGAGTTCGAGCAGCATGTCCACCAGGCGATCTATGTCTCGGCGACGCCCGGGCCATATGAGCTGCAACACTCGGCCCAGATGGTCGAGCAGATCATTCGCCCGACCGGCCTGCTCGATCCGGTCACCGAGGTGCGCCCAACCAAGGGCCAGATCGACAACCTGATCGACGAGGTCAAGCGGCGGGTCGACAAGGGCCAGCGCGCGCTGGTGACGACGCTGACCAAGCGTATGGCCGAAGATCTGGCCGACTACCTGAAAGAGATGGGTATCCGCACGCAGTATCTGCATGCCGACATCGAGACGCTGGAGCGGGTCGAGATTCTGCGCGATCTGCGGCTGGGTGTATTCGACGTGGTGGTTGGCATCAACCTGCTGCGCGAAGGACTGGATCTCCCGGAAGTTTCGCTGGTGGCCATACTCGACGCCGACAAGGAAGGCTTTCTGCGCTCGGAAGGCTCGCTGATCCAGATCAGCGGGCGCGCGGCGCGGCACCTTGAGGGCATGGTGATCATGTATGCCGACAGCATGACTGCCTCGATGCACGCCGCGATCCAGGAGATGAATCGCCGGCGCGCGATCCAAGAGACCTATAACCGCGAGCATCATATCACGCCGGTCGGCATCAGCAAGGCGGTGCGCGATCTCACCGAGCGCGTCCGTAAAGTCGCCGAGGAGCGTGAGGCCTACCAAGTCGGCAAGCCGGCCGGCACGCCGGGCGAGCTGCCGATCCCGAAGGACGAGATCGTCAAGCTGATCAAAGAACTGGAAAAGCAAATGAAGACCGCCGCGCGCGATCTTGAGTTCGAGAAGGCCGCCGCGCTGCGCGACCAAGTGATTGAGCTACGACGGACGCTGGCTCTGGAGGGCGAGCTGGCCTAGATAGCAGTCGGCAGTCGGCAGTCGGCAGGAGGCAGTCAATCATTGACCTTCACCGTGATTCGCTGATACTGCATCCTGCATACTGCTTACTGAATTTTCACCGATTCGTCATTGCAATCTTTATCTGAACGCGCGATAATAAGTTATCCTGCCACGGCGCGGGCAAAGGCCTTGTTAGCAACCTCCAACGACGGATGGTAATCACATGTGGTGCGGATTTTTGAACGGCTCATCCACGTCTGTTGAGCTGCGGAAGGGAGAACCGCAGTGGCTGTCCAGGTCTGGATCGGCGAGAAGCCGGAACACCCGAATGAGCGACGGGCGATCGTGGCACTGGCGAATGGCCTCGAACGTCTCGAGGGGCTCTATTTGATCCTGGCCAATTTTAGTGTCGGCGGCCGCAATATCGATCTGGTGCTGATCAAGCAAGATGCGATTTTTATTGTCGAGCTGAAGCACTGCGATGGCAAGATCTTTGGCGATGTCAATGGCCCCTGGTTCGTCGAAAGCGCCAACGGCGAGCGCAAGCGCCTTAATCCCGGCCGCAAGAATCCCTATAATCAGGTTATCTCCTACTACTATAGCCTGATTAACTTCCTGAACGAGCATCGAACCACGTTTCTTTCGCCACAAAAGGCTACCGCAATTGACTTTCGCACCTGCAAGCGCCTGGTGGTGATCTCGCCTACGATTCAAGCAGGCTCGCAAGTCGAGACCGACTGGAAGGTCGAACTCAAAGGGCTGGACGAGCTGCCGGCCTACCTGGTCACCGAGCGCTCCTCGGAGATCGACCTGAGCACCGAGGAGATGCTGGCCATCCCTGAATTGCTGCACTGCACCCGCTGGACCGAGGTCAATGCGTTGCTGGCCGGCGTGATGCCGCGCTGGAGCGAGGGCACCAGCGCCAACGCGCCGTCTAGGCCGGCGCACGAGCCGCCCGCCGTTATCGCCCCGCCCCCCACAGCGATGCCCGCGCCGCGGCCGACGATCTGGGCGCGCGGGCGGCGCGCGCTGACCACTTGGACCGGCCGCGCGGCGCTGGCGATGGGCGCGTTGGCGCTGGTGCTGGCGATTGTGCTGGTCACGCGGATCGGCAACCGTACGGCCGTGGCCGATCAGCCGGCCACCGGCATTGTGAGCACCAGCGAGGCGACCGGCGGGATTGGCTTTGGTGGCATCGCGCCGCAGGAGACGTGTGTCTGGAATGAGTTCCAGCCGGTTGGGCGGCGGCGCGGCGCGCAGCCGGCTACCTGGGATAATGTTGGCGTGGGCGGCAATGCCCCGGCGCTCGCGGCCGAGCTCGTGGTGACGCTCGAAGAGGTCAACTTCTGCAAAGGCCAGATCGCGATCACCTGGAGCGTCCGCAATAATATGGACGACGAGAGCGTGTCGATGCCGCTGACCGCCGAGAATATTCAGGTGACCGACTCGCTGCTGAGCGAGTATACGATTGCCGACGAGAAGTCGCAGCCGCCGCAGATCAGCGTTGCGCCGCGCAGCACGGCGCGTGGCACCGCGGTGATCTCCCGGCCGGCCAGCCTAAATGCCAAGGCGCTGCGAATCACCCTCAAGCAGTTGCCGTTTGGTGAAGCGACCTGGATTGTGCCGGTGAGCAGCGCGACGAAATAGGACACGGATACGGCGGATTTGGCGGATTCTCACGGATTATTACAGATAAATACTCAGCCCGCCTGTAATGGTCTTGCAGGCGGGCTGTATCTTTGTTCCAATTCAGCCTGCACGCTTGATCTGCCGTGTCAGCATCACAAACGTGCGCAGCAGCAGCTTGATATCCATCTTGAGCGAGCGGCGCTTCAGGTATTCCAAATCGACCTCGCGCATGGTCTGGTCATCGACGCGGTTCAGCCCGTAGGTCAGCTGCGCCACCCCGGTCATACCAGGCCGTAAGGTCAGCGCGCGCTGCCAGTCAGCGTCGGCCAGGCTCACCTCGTGCGGCAATCGCGGGCGCGGGCCGATCAGGCTCATGTCGCCGGCAAGCACATTCAGCAGCTGCGGCAGTTCGTCGAGGTCGGCGGCGCGTAACATTCGGCCGAGCCGTGTGATCTGGTGTATTCCGGCCTGCTCACTCATCGTTCGAAATTTGTACATGGTAAACAGCCGCCCATTGCGACCGACGCGCAGACCGCGGTAGAACACCGGGCCGCGCGAGTCGAGCTTAATCAGGATGGCGATCGCGGCCAGGATTGGCGCCAGCACGATCAGCGCCGCCAGCGCCAGGGTGATGTCAAACAGCCGCTTGAGAAACATACCGCTTCCTCCCACTATGTGTTGGTCGATCGCGCTGATCACTAAATCGCTCAGCGTTCTAGCCCATAGCCCGGCCAAGCCAACCGCGCCGCGCCGCCGGTACGCTTCGCGGCAGCATTCGCGAAATACCTGCGCCATCTCCCCGCCGTAGCACTCACGGAACGTCGCCGGGTAGGCGTGCAAGAGCAATCGGTAGAGCCAATCGGAAGCGCCGATCAGCCGCTGCGACATGCGCAGATGCATCATGTACCTCCCGATCTGGGCAGAAGCCGCTTTGCTCGCGCCTCGACCACCAGTCGCTCCAGCCGCTGCGCCTCGGCGGCGGCCACCCGCCGCCCCCGCTCGGTCAAGCGGTAGTAGCGCCGACGCTGATCGTCGAGCGCAGGGTCGGGCCGGTCGCCGGACTCTTCGATCAGGCCGTCGGCGAGCAGGCGCTTGATTGAGCCATACAGCGTTCCAGGCCCCAGCTTCTGCTGGCCATTGGTGCTGGCGTCGACCTCTTGCATGATGCCATAACCATGCCGTTCGCCGCCAGCCAGCGCCAGCAGAATATGAAAGATCGCCGGTGTTAGCGGCAGGAAGGATTTAGGTTCGCGCATGAGTCCGCCTCACTGTATCGGCTGCAGATATATCGGGCATTGATATAATAAGCTGTTTTTTCTGGGTTGTCAAGTCTACAGCGGTACTTTAACCTACTCAATGTTTTTCGTTTTTTCGCTCGCAGAGCGAAAAAACGAAAAACATTGAGCTAAGCAACTTATGGTACAATCGCCGGCATGGCATCCCAAAGGAGAAGTGTATGCGCGTTCTTGAAACTCGTGTCTACCGGGGACCGAGTCCCTATGGATATCGCCCTCTGATTCGCTTGACAATTGATTTGGAAGAGCTGGAACAGCACCCCTCTGGCGAGCTGCCCGAGTTCAATGAACGGCTGCTGGCGCTGATCTCGACGCTCAACGAGCATGGCTGTTCGTATGGCCAGCCCGGCGGCTTCGTCCGGCGGCTGTATGAAGAAAACCCCGACGGTTCGAAAGGAACCTGGCTTGGCCATGTGGTCGAGCATATCGCGCTCGAAATCCAATCGCTCGCTGGCACGCCGGTAACATATGGCAAGACCCGCGGCCTGCCGGATCGCAGCGGAGTGTACTATGTGGTGTTCTCGTTCAAAGAGGAACAGGTCGGCCTGGAGGCGGGCGAGCTCGCGATCAAGCTGGTGCGCAGTCTGCTGCCGCCCGATCTGCCGAGCGCGCTGTCGGCGGGCCAGCAGGCTGAGTTCGACTTTACACGCGAACTGGAGGGCTTGATCGAGCGGGCGCAGGAGATTGCGTTGGGCCCTACCACTGCGTCGCTGGTCGAGGAGGCCCGTCGCCGCGATATTCCGGCAATCCGGCTCGACACGCATAGCCTGGTGCAGTTGGGCTGGGGCAAGTACCAGCAGCGCATCCGCGCCTCGGTGACCGGGCGCACCAGCAATATCGCCGTCGAGACGGCCAGCGACAAAGAGCTGACGATCAGGCTGCTTGCGGATGTCGGCATTCCCACGCCGCGCCATCGGGTGGCGCGCGACGCCGCTGAGGCCGTGGCGATCGCCGAGCAGATCGGCTACCCGGTGGTCACCAAGCCGCTGGATGTCAGCCATGGCCGCGGCGTATCGATCCGCCTGACCAGCGCCGAAGAAGTGCGGCGCGGATTCGCGTCGGCGGCCGAATATACCAAAGCGGTGCTGGTCGAGAGCTTCCTCGAGGGCAAGGACTACCGCGTGCTGGTGATCGACGGCAAGGTGGTAGCAGTGGCCGAGCGCGTGCCGGCGCATGTGATCGGCGATGGCGAGCATACGATCGGTCAGTTGATCGAGATCATCAATCGCGACCCGCGCCGTGGCATCGGGCACGAGAAGATCTTGACGCGGATCAAGATCAATCATCAGTCCGAGCTGCTGTTGCAGCGCGCCGGCTATACACTCGACACGGTGCTGGACTCTGGCGAGAAATTTGCCCTGGCCGCGACCGCGAATCTCTCCACCGGCGGCACCGCGATCGACCGCACGACCGAGATCCACTATGAGACGCGCGAAATCGCGCGCCGCGCCGCGCTGGTGATCGGCTTGGATCTCGCCGGAATCGATATCATTACGCCCGACATCAGCCAGCCGCTGCGCGAAGTCGGCGGCGGGATCGTCGAGGTGAACGCCGGCCCGGGCTTCCGCATGCACCTGCAGCCCAGCGAAGGCCAGGCGCGCAACGTGGCCAAGCCGGTGATCGATATGCTGTTTCCGCCGCGCACGCCCGCGCGCATCCCCCTCGTAGCGCTGACCGGCACGAACGGCAAGACCACCACCGCCCGCATGGTCGCCCACATTCTGAAGATGAATAGCGAGCGCGTTGGCCTCACCACCACCGACGGCATCTATATCGACGGGCAGTTGTATATGAAGGGCGACATGACCGGCCCCTGGAGCGCGCGGGTGGTGCTCAAAGACCCGACCGTCGACTCGGCGGTGCTCGAGACGGCGCGCGGCGGGATTCTGCGCGAGGGATTGGGATTCGACCGCTGCGATGTGGGCGCAGTGCTGAACGTCTCGTCGGATCACCTAGGCCTGCGCGGGATCGACACCTTGGAGCAACTGGCCGAAGTCAAGTCGCTGCTGGTCGAGGTTGTGCGCACCGACGGCGCGGCGGTGTTGAACGCCGACGACGCCTTGGTGGCGAAGATGGCCGAACGTGCCGAGGGCCGGGTGATCTACTTTAGCATGCACGGGGGCGAGGGCGCCAGCGACCTGGTGCGCTCGCATATCGCCAATGGCGGCACGGCGGTGGTACTGCAGCCGGGTGTGCGCGGCGAGATGCTGGCGGTTTATGATGCCGAGCAATATATTCCGCTGCTGTGGACGCACCTGATCCCGGCGACGCTGGAGGGCAAGGCGCTGCATAATGTCGCCAATGCGCTGGCGGCCGCGGCGATCTGCTACGCGCGCGGCGTCTCGGTCGAGAATATCCGCCAGGGTCTGCGCACCTTCGCCACCAGCTTCTACCTGACGCCTGGACGGCTGAATGTGTTCGACGAGTACGCCTTCCGCGTGATCGTGGACTACGCGCACAACCCGGCGGCGATCGCCGCGCTCGGCGACCTAGTGAACCGGCTGCGCCCGAACTACCGCCGCACCATCGCCGTGATCGCCGCGCCCGGCGACCGGCGCGATCAGGATATTCGCGAATTCGGCGCGATCGCCGCCAAAACGTTCGACCTGCTGGTGATCAAAGAAGATAACGACCGGCGCGGGCGCGAGGTTGGCTCGATCGCCGCGCTGCTGTGGGATGCAGCACACCAGGCCGGCATGCCGCCCGACCGCATGATTACCGTGCTGGACGAGCTTGAAGCGACCCGCCACGCGCTGAAGTTGGCCGAGCCGGACGATCTGGTGGTGATCTGCGCCGACGAGATTACGGCGGTGTGGAAAGAGGTTACAGTTCCTACTGACAAATTCAGAAACCGTGCCCCCGGTGCTCCTAGACTGTACCGCGACATCATACAGAAGTGAAACCGGAGAAATGGACAGAACAATAGGAGAGCTTCAGAAGCGGAAGGACAAACTCGAACGTCGGTTGGCTCAGCGGGTGTTGACTGACCAAGAAATAAGGACCGTCGCTGAACTGGCGGCTTGGGCTGAAGCACGGCTTGTGGTTGCCGACAATGACTTCGGGTTGCGCTGCAAGCTGATTGAAGCCTTCAATTGGCGATGTAAGTTCGTCTGTCGGATTTGACAGAGTGATGGTTTTCATGATTCGAACTTCTCTCCGTGCATGAATGGGGAAAACAGCACGCGCCGTACGGGGCGGCGTGGTGCGACTATCGCGCCGTCATGCGTTGGCGATACGCAGAGTGCGGAGACTGATGTCGCTTACTCTGACGCTCGCAGCCGCAGTACATTGAATGCCGGTACCGGCTTGTGGAAGCCTTTGAGGCTCAGGTCGCCCATATGCTCCGCCTCTACCAGATCCTCGACTGCCGCGAAGATCGGCCGGCTGACAAGGATCTGCCCCGCGCGAGCCGCACTGCACAAGCGAGCGGCCAGGTTCACGACCGAGCCGATCGCCCCGTAGGCGAACCGCCCCTCAAATCCGATCTGGCCTAGCGTGGCGTAGCCCAGTGAGATACCGACCCCGAAGCCCAGCGTATGGCCGCGCTTCTGCCACGTGGTCGTTAGCTCTTCCATGCGCTGCCGCATGGCGTTCGCCATGCGTACCGCTCGTGCCGCCGGGTCAGGGCACGGAAACGGGTCGTTGAAAAACACCATCAGCCCATCCCCGGCGAAATCACTAAAGGTTCCCTCAAACTGATGAATCAGGGATCCCAGCGCTTGATGATACTGATCAAGAATACCGATCACCTCTTCAGGTTCCGCGGTCTCGGAGAAGGGCGTGAAGCCACGCAGATCGCAGAACACGACGGCGATCTCGCGCCGGTGGCTCTTCAAGAGCGTATCGTCGCCCAAGGAGACGATCAGCTCGGCGAGTTGGGGCGACAGGAAGCGGCGCAGTCGACCCAGGCGTTCTAGCTCATCGACCTGCTGCCGCACACGTGTCTCCAGCGAGCGATTCCACTCGGCCAGCTCGGCGGCCTGGGATTGGATCGTATCGTAGTATTGCTTGATTCGTACCAGCGACTTGACCCGCGCGAGCAACTCCTGCTGGTTGAACGGTTTGGGAATAAAGTCGTCGGCTCCGGCCTCGAGCGCCTTAAGCCGTTCGCGCTCCTCGCTGGCGGTGATCATCACCACCGGTAATAGGTGAGTGGCCGGGTCGTCACGCAGCCTTCGGCAGACTTCGTAGCCATCCATGCCAGGCATGACAACATCGAGGAGCACCAGGTCGGGTCGCTCACTGACAACCTTCGCTAGCGCCTCGGAGCCGTTTTCCGCCGCTACCACCGCATAGCCACGCGGCACAAGCACGGCCTCTAGCAGCTTGATATTCTTGGGGGTGTCGTCGACGACAAGGATTTTCGGTTGCCGCTCCATCCTACCCCTCCTTGCGTGCTCGCTCGCAGAATTGTCGTACCTGCTCGGGGAATTCCTTAATGTTGATCGGCTTGACCAGGTAACCGTCGAACCCGGCGCCCAGGAATCGCTCGCGATCCAGGCTCGCGAGATCGCTCTGTGTCAGCCGCAGGGGGATACGGATCTCACCTTCCGCTGCGGGCTGGCCATACTCGCGCGCGAAGGCCATGATCTGGCGGGCCAGGCGACCCTGGACATCCAGCGCGCAGAGCGCCTGAATGCGGGCGTTGGCCATCCGCAAGCGTCCCGAGAGGATGCGGACCAGGTTGAAGGTCATGCCCGGCATCGTCTGGAGGCACTCCCGGAAGCGGTGGCGATCCATCCACAGGACAGTAGTCGCCTCCTGGGTGACGACGTTGGCAGATCGGTCAACGCTTTCCAACAGGCTCATTTCGCCCTCGACGTCGCCGGGGCCACCGAAGGCGATGATCACATCGGCGCCATCAGGCTGCTCGACGTGGATCTTGACCGTGCCGGTTAGAATGATGTACACCACCTCACCTGGCTGCTCCACCGTGATCAGGCTGGCTCCAGCCCGGAAGGTCCTGCGGCGCAGCAACCCGGCGAGCCGCTCCAGATGCTCGGTTGGCAGGTCACGAAATAATGCTAGTTCCCCAAGCGTACTCGGCGACTCCATGGATCACGCACACGTTTCGATGCACTTCTGGCGGTTGGGAAAGCTCGGCACATAGATCATATCGTAACTCGCGCGCAGGTCACCCGCTCCATACCAGCATGGTGCACCGGTGTGCTTGCCGGCGCGTAAATCGTTCGGCTGATCTTCGACCGGCACGCCGTCAGCGCGGAGCTGGTCCTTGATACGGCGAATCGCGCTTTGGGTCTCGGCGATGCCGTTGACAACGCCGGGTGGGGCCAGCACGCCTCGCTCGGCCTGCTGACGCAGGTAAACCGCCAATGTGCGTCGGTGCGCCGCGAGCAGGTCAAGCTGCGCCTTGATCGTGTCTTGGTCGAGCGCCATACGTTTCTCGATCGGTGCGACGCCGCTGAACGCCAAGGCGTTGGGCGGGCAGCCAATCGGCCACCACGCCAGCTACGTCTCAGGCCACATGTTGTCCCACAGACCGCTCGTTGAGCGGTGGCTCGCTTTCCGCCTGGCGAAAGCAGGTCGGTGCCACCTCTTCAAACCACCGTCTTGCACACGCCACGCTGCACACGTCGGCACGCGGATCGAATTCCGCGCTAGCCCCTTCACCACTGATGAACCCGCGCGATTGTAGGGTCAACGTCCGCCAGCCCGATGCGCGGTTCTGGGCCATCACCTGACCGCACACATCACATTGGATTGCCTTGGCCATAACGCACCTCCATGCCGGATACATTCCCACACGACGAGCCGTCCAGCCACGCATGGCCTATCAAGACGCCATGTCTCGCCGGTGCGACAGGAACGTGTGCGAGCGGCGTGCGATGGATTTCCCACACCGCGCCACGATCAGATTGCAGCAGGTTACAGGCCACAGACACCCTGTTTCGGCAGCGGGATGCTCCAGTTCCATGGCGTCAGACGGAGATGTAAAGCAGGCGCCTGAATCGGAGTATCGATAATATAGAAGAGCGATGGAACACACGCGCTGAGCACGTCACGTGCGGGCATGGAAACACCAGGCACTCTTCCTAAGCGCACGCGCGGTGGCACCGATCACACAAGCTTGGCCATAATCGCCCGCACCGCGTCGATCTCATCCTGATTGACGATATGGCCCATGCCGGGGTACAGCCGTACGTCGACCGCGCCGCCGAGGCCGCGCAGCACCTCGGCGCTGTCGAGCACACGCTCCTTGGGGATGTGCGGATCGACATCGCTACAGCCCATGAACACCGGCGTGCCATCGAACGACCCGGCGTAGTCGCGCGGCGTGCCGTCCGGCCCGATCAGGCCGCCGCTGAGGGCGATCACACCGCCATAGCGCCGGGCGTGGCGCGCGCTGAACTCCGCGGCCAGGCAGGCGCCCTGCGAGAAGCCGAGCAGCATCGTGCGCTCGGCCGGGATGTTGGCGGCCGCGATTGCCGCCAGCACCGCGGCGAGCGCCGCCATGCCCGAGGAAATTCCCGGTTCATTCTGCGGAATCGGTGACATGAAGCCGTAGGGATACCAGGTGTTGCCGGCGGCCTGCGGCGCCAGGTAGGCGAACTCGGGTTGGTCAAACTCGGGCGCCAGCGTCAAAATGCTCTCGGCCGTGGCGCCGCGGCCATGCACCATGATCATCGCCGCTTTGGCGCGCTCGAGCGGCGTGCCAGCATGCAGCACCGGCTGGCCTTGGTGCGGGCCAGAGCTATGTTCAATCATGAAAGCCTCAACAGGATCAATAGCTGATGTTGCCAGCGCATAGTATAGCATCATCCGGCTTGACCCCGCGCATCGTTCTTGCCGGTTGCTGAGAGCCTGTGATTTGTATGCGACTGCAACTTAGATCGCCGGTATGCTATAATCCGATTGAGGCTCAGAAAAAAGAGGACTTTCAGGACGAGTGGTTCTACGCTCTCGAAGGCGAGTTCATTATCGAGGTCGGGCAAGAGCGGATCACCCTCAAACCGGGCGATTCGCTGCTTGCGCCGCGCAAGGCGCCCCACGTTTGGGCCTACGTCGGCGCCACACGCGGCAGGATTCTAATCGCGTTTATGCCCGCGGGTAAAGATGACGTATGCAACTAACACCATATCCTGATATCAACGACCTATTGGATACCCTGCTATCCCAAATACAGGCTGTTCTTCACCAAAAGCTGGTTGGCGTCTACCTGTACGGCTCGCTCGTGTGGGGCGATTTTGATTATGACATTAGCGATATCGACCTGCTCGTCGCTACCTCGTCTGATATCGACGACAACGAATTTAGCGATTTGCAGCGAATGCATCAGGACTTCGTCGATCAGTATAAGCGCTGGAATGACCGCATTGAAATAGCATATCTATCGGTAGCCGCATTACAAACATTTAAATCGCAACCGAGCAAGATTGCGATCATCAGCCCAGGTGAGCCGTTTCATATCAAGGACGCGGGGAAAGACTGGTTGATCAACTGGTATATGGTGCAGGAAAAGGGTCGTACACTGTTTGGCCCTGGTCCTAACACATTGATTGATCCAATTTCAAAAGCGGAGTTTATCCATGCAGTCCAGGTGCAGGCCAAGGACTGGGGAGATTGGATTTATCATGCCCATACGCGCAAAGGGCAAGCATATGCTATTTTAACAATGTGCCGAGCACTGTACGCGTATAGGCATGGCGAGCAGCTTTCGAAGCGACAAGCGGCAGTATGGGCGCAGATAGAGCTACCACAATGGTCGGCTTTAATCGGCAATGCGCTGTTGTGGCGTGCGGCGCCGCATGATGAGACTGTGGATCACGCTGCAACATTTCCAGAGACCCTGCGGTTTGTACAGTACATCATTGATCAGATTGTGGCTGTGTAGAGACTTCCACAGAGTCCAGCTGATATAGCCCCACATCCCTGGAGCAACGATGTCATTGTTGCATGCTACCCAGGCATGACCATTCAAGAGACACACGGCGCCACTGCATTGACATGTGGCACATTGTTCAATAAAAAACCATTCGGCGATACGCTGTAACGGAACGCCACTCCCTTCGGCGTCGTATTTTGTCCGTTCGCTTGCCACAGAGGGCTCAGAGATGAGTAACCAATTGAGCCTTGCTCTGTGTTCTCTATGGCAAAAGTGACAAAGTCGTGTTAGGAACGTTCGTACATCCAGAACACAGCGGCGATCGGGATTAGGAAGCCTGCGTCCACAGCGACGTAGAACCGGAACACGGGCGCGGCGCCGCCCACGACCAGCAGGTGGTAGAGCAAGGCGACCAGGACGGCCACGCCATACACCAGCGCTACGGCGAAGAGAACCCGCGCGCTCTCCCAGCTGCCTCGTCGCGCAATCAGCGCCGCGCCGACCCCGTTGCCCAAGACGATCGCCCCAATGAACCGCATCAGGACCGGGGCGATCGGCGACGGCCACAGGGTGAGGCCGATCTCGGGCCCGAACAAGAAGGCCAGCCCGATCATCAAGTCGATCGCTGCGGTGAGGGCGACCGCGCCGCGCAACGGCTTTGAGAGTATCCGGCCGGTGGGCGGCGCGCTCACCTGTGTGGCCGGCAGGCTCCGCTCGATCGGTTGTGTTATAGGTGCCATAAGGCTATAGTCCTTTCGATAAATTGTTTCGCTGATACCTTCCTTGCGACAGTAACCTTGTTGTCGGGTGAGCCCTGAACTGATGCCATCGCATTCCTCCTGCTTACAACCACCGCGGCCCTCACCCCCGGCCCCGCTCCCATTGCGATGGGAGCGGGGCCGGGGGTGAGGGCCGGAGCGCGGATCAGAGCTGGATCGCGGTCTGGCCGTTCGGCATGTTGAAGTTCGGCCCGCGGGCGATCCCGTTCAGGCCGGACACCTTTTGGTGGAACGGGTAGAGCCCGAACCCGTCGGCCCCCTGAACGTTCGGGTTCCAGAAGTTGCCGACCGCATTCACCACAGTGGCCCCCGAGAACTGTGTAATCGTTGGGTCGAACGTCACGCCGGTGGCGCTCTGGCCGAAAATGTGATTGCTGCCGTCTTCAGCCAGGGTGCCCAGGTCGATCTGTGTCGAGGAGTCGGCCTTGGTGATGACGATGCCGAAGCGGTTGTTGCGCACGAACACGCCGCGAAGCTTAACCTTGCTGGTCGCGATGCCTACGCTGTTCTGCTCGATCAGTACGGCGCCAATGATATCCAAGCTGGGGTTGGGGGTGCTGCCAGCATCGATGCCAGTCCCATTCTGGCTGATCAGGGATTTTGAAAGCGCGAGCCGCAGGTGCGCACCGCCGAGAATGCCCGCGTTGGTGTGGCCGGTGATCACACTGTTCTTGATCGTCTGCGTCGCGTCGCTCTCGACGAAGATGCCCACAGTGCTCCTCCCGCCGCTCATCGAGAAGGTGGTCAGCGTCTCGCTCTCTTCGATGGTCGTGAGCGCGGCGGAATTGGCGATAAACACGCTCGGCGCCGGTGCGCAATCGCTGAGGTTCCGCCTGGTGATGGTGGTACTCGTGAGGCTGGCCTGCGCCGTATCGCGCATATCCAGCGCGTTCCCCGGAATGTCCTCAAGCACCGCATTGTTGTTGAGCGCCGCCCGCGCCGCATCACGCAGGGCAATCCCGTCGGCCCTCGTGGCGCAGTTGCCCTGGACGCCGGCGATGCGCCCGCCGTCCATCGTGAATCCAGCCTGCTGACTGGCCAGCACGCCATTAAAGGAATCATTGTTCATGGCGATCATGCTGTTCCCGAGCAAGGCCTGCGCGGTCCCGCTCAGCACGAGGCCGTTCAGGTTGTTCGCCAGTTGCAGCTCGCTCAAGCTCTGCTGCCCCTGGGTGGCGCGCATCCCTACGGCGAAACCTTTCAGCGTCACATTCCGTACGGTCGCGGCGCCCGCGAAGACCAGCCCGATATCGAGCTCGAAGCCGGCCTGGAGGATCACATCGTTCGAGTCGCCGATAATCGTTACGCCCGCCGGCACGATCACCGACGGGGTGCTTTCCCGGGCACTAGAGAATCTCTCCGCACTGCCGTCAGTGCGAGGAAGATCGGTGTACAGGCCCGCGGCAAGCCGAATCGTGTCGCCCGCCTGGGCCTTGGAGAGCGCCTTGGCGAGGGTCTGGAACGGCTTGGTCTGCGTGCCCTTGTTCGTGTCGCTACCGTTGACCGGGTCCACAAAGAAGGTGCGGGCCCGCGTGCTGGCGACGGTGAACTGTAGGCTGCCGACCCAGGTTTTGGTCCCGTCGCCGTTGCGGCCCTTGACCGTCAGGGTCTGCGCGCCCACCGCGGCAGTGTCGCTCGCCGTCAACGTCAGCGTGCCGGACTTGCCGTCGGCGGCGGACTGGAAGCGCACGTTCAGGCCGTCACCTGTGCCTTCGAGCCAGAACGTCGCCGTGCTGAGGTCGGTGGATGGCTGGACACGCACGCTCGTGCTGCCTTCGCCGCCCGGCGCGACCACCAGTTCGGCGGGATCGAAGCGCAGGTCGGGGGTCGGCGCGGCGCTGGCGGCGCCGCTGATGGTAGGCAGGAACATGTGAAAGTCGTCCTGGGCCGCCTGCGCGCGCGGCGCCCCCGCGGTGGAGCCGGCGGGCGCGGCGCCCAGGCTCGCCAGCGCCAGCAGCGCCAGCAGGCTCAGCCGCAGCAGGGCGCGCCCGATATGTCGTGTGAGATAGGTCATTGCGATGGTTCCTTTCAGTCAGTGTGAAATGGTGTTTCGTTATGGTCTCGGCCCGGTGCCACTACGCTCGCGCCATCGACGCTGGCCGCCCCCGCCGTGCTGGCGCCGTTGAACGCGGCGTCGGTTGCCTGCCGTACGACGTAGGCCAGGGCGGCGGTCCAGGCGGCAGCGCCACGTGCTGGCACCACTTCAGGCTCCACTGCCGGTTCGATCTGCTCTGGCTCCGGCTGCTCGGCGCGCCGCTGTCGCAACAAGCTCATTGGATAGCTCCTTTTGCATGGTGCAGAGCGACTCCTGCTACGGTCGTACTGCAGAGCGGGAGCCGCTACAAGTGGTCCCGAGCGATCGTTTGCCGACGATGAGTGTACCTGTCAGACAGCACGCACACATCGGACCAATGACGAGACCTGCGTACCTATTTGCCTTAGCGACTAGATACGTCGAGAGATGTAGGCCACTCGCGATGGCCGCCCTGTGGCGCAATTACAGCACAGGTGGGGCAAGCGGGGGTAGACGTTTGGGGTACAATAGGAGATACAGCGGAGATACAGTTCCGCTCGCCCGGCCGCCGGGCGGGCAAGGAGGCGTGGCATGGAGCGCATGGCCTCGTTCGGCTATTGGGTGCGGCGGCGGCGCAAGCTGCTCGACCTGACCCAGGAGGCGCTGGCGCGCCAGGTCGGCTGCGCCGAGGTGACGATCAAGAAGATCGAGGCCGACGAGCGGCGGCCCTCGCGCCAGATCGCCGCGCGCCTGGCGGAGTGCCTGCAGATCGCGCCGGCGGAGCGCGCCGCATTTGTGCAGGCCGCCCGCGGCGAGCTGGTCGCCGATCGGCTGGACCTGCCCACGCCGCCTACGACCCCGGCGCCAGCGGCCCCGCTGCCCGGCGGGACGATCACGTTTCTCTTCACCGACATCGAGGGCAGCACCGAACTGTGGGAGCAGCACCCAGATGTGATGCGCGAGGCCCTCGTGCGCCACGATGCCCTATTGCGACAAACGATCGCCGACCATGGGGGCGTCGTTTGCAAGAGCGGGGGCGATGGCGTCTACGCCGCCTTTACCCGCGCTCCTGATGCCCTGGTCGCGGCTGTGGCAGCACAACAGGCCCTGCTCGCAGAGCGGTGGGGCACGATCGGCGCTCTATACGTGCGCATGGTCCTGCACACTGGGGTGGTCGAGGAACGTGATCGGGATTACTTCGGTCCCCCGCTCAACCGCGCGGCGCGCCTGCTCGCGGTCGGCCATGGCGGCCAGATCCTCCTGTCGCGTGCCACCCAGGAACTGGTGTGTGACATGTTGCCCGCTGAAGTGGCGTTGCGGGATCTGGGTATTCACCGCCTCAAGGACCTGGCGCGCCCCGATCACATCTTTCAGGTAGTCGCATCGAGCCTACCGGTCGACTTCCCTGCGCTGCGGACGCTGGACGTTCGCCCGCACAACCTTCCGGCGCAGTTGACGCCGCTGATTGGTCGCACGGAAGAGGTCGCGGCGGTGTGTGACCGTCTCCGGCGCGATGACGTCCGTCTGCTCACCTTGACGGGCCCTGGCGGGGCCGGTAAAACTCGCCTAGCCATGCAGGTCGCGGCTGAGTTACTCGAATCCTTCGCGGATGGGGTCTGGTTCGTCGATCTCGCGCCGCTCAGCGATCCCGCCCTGGTCCTTCCCACCATCATCCAGACGATCGGGCTGAAAGAGAGCGGCGGGCAGCTACCGCTGGAGCAGCTGAAAGACTATCTGCGCCGCAAGCAGCTGCTGTTGGTGCTCGACAACTTCGAGCAGATCGTGGACGCTGGGCCGTACGTCGCCGGGCTCCTCGCGGCAGCGCCCCAGCTGAAGGCCCTGGTGACCAGCCGGGTGGTACTGCGAGTGCGCGGTGAAAAAGAGTTTCCTGTGCCACCGCTGGCGTTACCAGACCTCACGCAGCCATTACGGCTGGAGACGCTGTCACAATATGCCGCGGTAGCGCTGTTCATCCAGCGGGCCGTGGATGTCAAGCCCGACTTCACCGTCACGAATGCGAATGCGCCGGCGCTGGCCGAAATCTGTCACCGACTCGACGGGCTGCCGCTGGCGATCGAACTCGCCGCCACGCGGGCCAAGCTCTTCACCCCGCAGGCGCTGCTCCTGCGGCTCGAGCGGCGGCTCGGCGTGCTGATGGGGGGAGCACGGGACGTGCCGGCGCGCCAACAGACATTGCGCAATACAATCGACTGGAGCTATCACCTGCTCGAGGCAGGCGAACAGGCGCTGTTCGCGCGGCTGGCGGTGTTCGTCGGCGGCTGCACCATCGAAGCCGCTGAGGCCGTCTGCAATGGCGACGGCGATCTACCGATGGAGGTCGTGAGCGGCGTCGCGGCGCTGGTAGATAAGAGCTTGCTGCGGCAGGCCGAGGGGCCGAATGGCGAGTCGCGCTTCGTGATGCTGGAGACGATCCGCGAGTATGCCCAGGAGCGGCTGGTGGCGAGTCGCGGGGCCGAGGCGCTGCAGCGGCGGCACGCGGCGTATTACGTCACACTAGCGGAGACAGCTGTGCGGGAGCGCAAGGAGCAGGACCTCGAGCGATGGTCCGGTCGGCTCGTCGCGGAGCACCATAATCTGCGAGCTGTGCATGAATGGGCCCGCGTGGCTACGGATCGCACCGAGATCGAGCTGCGATTAGTTGGGGCGGTGTGGTACTTTTGGCTCAATTTAGGCTATATGGATGAGATGGGTCGGTGGTTGACTGCGGCGCTCGAGCGGAGTCAGGCGTCCCGGCCCGAGCTCCAGGCGCCGTTGTACCATGGCGCCGGCATGGCGAGTACGTACAAGGGTAACTTCCAGCAGGGAGCCACATTCTATCAAAGAGCCCTATCGCTGTATCAAGACATTGGGGATCGTGAAGGCATTGCATTCACGCTCCTCGAACTGGGATACGCGATGGCCCTCCAGGGCAACTATCAACAAGCACAGCGGTATGTAGAGGAGAGTCTTGCCTTGCGGCGGGCTGCAGGTAGACCACACGATATCATATGGTCGTTGCTGCGGCTGGCGGATATCTTTCGCGATCAGGGTGAGTACGAGACGGCGGTTCCACTGCTCGAGGAGGCGCTCGTGCGGAGCCGTGCTGTGCGCAACAAAGAAGTCGAGGCGTGGGCGCTGATGAACCTCGGGCGGGTCGCGCTGCGCCAGAGGAACAATCAGCGCGCGCTGGCATACTGTCAGGAGAGTCTGGCGTTGTTCCGCGACCTCAAGTTTCAGTTTGGCGTTGCGGAGACGTTGATAGAGATCGGTGATGTCGCGCGTGCGCGTGAAGATGACCAGCAGGCGATCGAGCTCTATCGAGAGAGCTTAACCTTGATCAAGAGCATGGGACACGTCCCTTATACCCAGGAAAATATCGAGCGACTAGCGGGCGCCCTGGGCCGACAGCGACAACCAGAGCGAGCCGTGCGGCTGCTTGCGGCGATGGAGCGTTACCGGGAGCAAAATGGAATCACCAGAAGTCCGATTGACCATCCTCGATATATGCAAGACGTGGCCGCCGCCCGCGCCCAACTGGACGAGCCGACCTTCGACGCGGCGTGGGCGCAAGGGCGAGCGATGACGCTGGACCAGGCCATCGCCGAGGCGCTCAGTACGATCGGCTAATACTGCCGTTCGCTACGAGTGCCGGAATATATCAACTATTCCCTATGCTTCGGGATGCCTTGGTACTCTCCAGATCGATCAACAGCCCCGCATCGTCGAGCAGCAGGGCCTGCTGCCGCGAGACGGTGATCGACTCCAACACAATATCGTTCTCGCCATCGCGGCCGATCGTCAGCGTGTCTGCCACGGCGACGGTGCGATCTGGACGGTTGCCTTGGCACCCCGCCGCCTGCTGCGTGAACTCCGCCTCGATCTCCAGCCAAAACTGGCGGGCCAGTTCCGCCGCCTCGGCTGCAATGCGCTCATAGTTGATCATTGCGTTCCTCCTACCGCAGCAGGGCGCGCCCAATATGTCGTGAGAGATAGGTCATTGCGATGGTTCCCTTCAGTCAGTGTAATTGCAAGTTCGAGTGAACAGCTGTGGCGCTATTACAGCACAGTTGGAGCAAACCAGGGTAGACGTTTGGGGTACAATAAGAGATACAGCGGAGATACAATTCCTCTACCAGCGCGCCAGGCGACCTGCTGTACAGCAGGTCGCCTGGCGCGCTGCCGACGGCGACGAAAACGCACAACCGGCCGAAGATGACCACCAACTTCAGCGCGCGTTGACGCTGAACCCCCCATCGATGACCAGCTTCGCCCCGTTGATGTAGCGCGCCCGGTCGGACGCCAGAAAGACCACCAGATCGCTAATCTCGTCCATCTCCGCCAGGCGCCCCGCCAGAATGCCCTTCTGCCGGCAGAACGCCGCCATGAACTCGGCGGGGTTCTGTCCCTGCTGCTGCGCCATGGCTGCAACCCAGGCTTCGCGCCACTCTACCGCGACCGGGCCCGGCACCACGGCATTGACCGTGATTTGATCGCCGGCGAGATCGTGCGCCAGGTAGCTGGTCACTTGATTCATCGCCGCATTGTTGAGCCCCAGGGTCAGTGCCGGCACCCACACATTCGTGGCAGACGCCCCGCTGATATTAATGATCCGCCCCGTGCCGTCGCGCGCCATGTGGGGCAAGATCGCCCGGACCGCGCGCAGCATCCCGATCGTTTTGAGGTCGATTTCATCCAGCCACTCGGCGTCACTCCAGGTAATCTGTCGATCCTGGCGGCGGGGCGGGCGGCCGACGTTGTTCACCAAGATGTGGATCGTGCCGAAGCGCTGCGCCACTGCAGTCGCGGCGGCGTCGACCTGTTCGGCGTCGGTCATATCAGTGGGGAGCGCCAGCACCTGCACGCCGTGCTCCTGCCGAATCTGCGCGGCAGTCTGCTCAAGCACGTCTTTACCGCGGGCCAGCAGCACGACGTTGACGCCTTCCGCCGCCAGGCCACGCGCGATGGCCTTGCCAATGCCCTTGCTTGCACCGGTGATCACGGCGGTGCGCCCGTTCAGGCCAAGTTCCATAATGATATTCCTTTCTGTTCCCGTCTGTCGTATTCCCGATGCGCGAGAACTTTATCGCGCTGCCGAGCACTCGGCTACGCACCTAGGCTGCTGAGTGCCGGACAGCCTCCACGACCGCCGCGGTCGGTAGTGTGAGCGGCTGTTGAGCCAGCCGCTCCAGCCGGCCGGCCTGGGCCAACAGGCTCGCCGCTTGCCGCTCCAGCAGCTCATACTGGCCACGCAGCCAGCTGGTTTTCTCGACCAGCGCTGCATGGAGCTGTGCGGGCGACCGCTGCATACAGCTGGTGCAGACCAAGCCCAGCACCTTGTCATGGGCCGTTTCGTCGATGCAGGTGATCCCGAGTTCGGTGACGGGATGGCCGCAGAAAAAGCACGCATTGGTCGGCATGCTGTCGTGGGTCAGGGGGTGGGCGATGACGATCCGCATAATCTTGTCCTTTCCTGCTTGGTCCGGCAGCGCCGGCCGATGGCAGGAGTGTAGACCAGTTCGCGTGGAAAAGGATGCCCTTTTTTGCCAAACCACCCTGGCATTTTTGCCAACCCCGCCGATCGGCAGTACAATGGCGCATAGTCAGTCCAGCCACAGAAGAGCTCCACACCGCCCGACGCTACGGCCCACTTCGGTTCGACCGCGCCGGGAGGAGCAGCGGGTTATGGCACGTTCGACAGCGGCGCTCGGTCCGGCCGCCTTCAGCACCTTCGGGGAACTCTTGCGCTATCTGCGGCGGCGGCAGCGCCTGACGCAGATCGACCTGGCGATCGCGGTGGGCTACAGCACCGCGCAGATCAGCCGCCTCGAGCAGAACCAGCGCCTGCCGAACCCGAGTACGATTCACGCGCTGTTCGTCCCTGCGCTGGGGATCGAGGGTGAGCCGGAGCTGGCGGCCCGCTTGGTTGAGCTCGCGCGCGCAGCCCGCGATGGACGTGATGCAGACGCCTGGATGTCGGATCCGGAGTCGGCGGTCGCCGGGTTGGCCGACCCGGAACCACATACGCCACACCTTGAGCTGAAGGCACTCGAATCCCCACCTAACGCCCAGATCCTGGTCACGAAACTGTATCTCCCGCGCCCTCGCCCCGACCTGGTGGCGCGTCCGCGCCTGCTGGCCCGCCTGGACGCCGCGCTCACAGTCCCGCTGACCCTGGTGTCGGCACCGGCCGGCTTCGGCAAGACCACCCTGCTCGCCGTCTGGCTGGCCGAGTTCGTTGTCAGTAGTCTGCGGTCCGTTGCAGCGCGATCGATGCAACAGACCACGGACCATGGACCACGGACGGCGCAGGTGGCATGGCTCTCGCTCGACGACGGCGACAACGACCCCAGCACCTTCCTGCGCTACCTGATCGCCGCATTCCAGACGATTGCGCCCATGGTCGGCCGCACGGCCTTGGCTCTGTTGCAGACGTCGCAGCCGCCCGCGCCGGAGATGCTGCTGCGCGTATTGCTCAACGACCTCGCCGCGCTTCCGCAGGAGTGTCTGCTGACGCTGGATGACTATCATCTGATCACCACGCCCGCCATCCATGCGGCGCTGGCCTTTCTGGTCGACCACTTGCCGCCGCAGCTTCATCTCGTCCTCGCCAGCCGCGCAGACCCGCCGCTGCCCGTGGCCCGGCTGCGCGCGCGGGGCCAGCTGGTCGAGTTGCGCGCAGCGGATTTGCGCTTCACACCCGCAGAGGCCACCACGTTTCTGACCGACGGCATGGGGCTGCCGCTGAGTGCGGCACAGGTGGCGGCGCTGGAGATGCGCACCGAGGGCTGGATTGCGGGTTTACAGCTGGCGGCGCTGGCAATGCGGGATCGCAGCGACCTGGCGGACTTTCTCAGCGCCTTCACCGGCAGCAACCGCTTCGTGGGGGACTATCTGGTCGCCGAAGTCTTCGTGCGCCAGCCGCCGCATCTCCAGGCGTTCCTGTTGCAGACCTCGATCCTCGACCGCATGTGCGGCGCACTGTGTGATGCCGTGATGGGCATTGAGACGTTGGAACAGCCCGCCCTGAGCTTGTCGAAGGGTTCCAACGTTGGGACGTTCCAACCCGCAGATGTGCGGAGCGCCTACAGTCAACTGGTTTTAGAGCAGCTTGAGCGATCCAATCTCTTCACGATCGGGCTGGACGACGAGCGGCGGTGGTATCGCTACCATCATCTCTTTGGCGAGGCGCTGCGCGAACGGCTGATCAGTGGCGCCACTGAGGCCGCGATTGCCACGCTGCATCGGCGCGCCAGCGCGTGGTACGCGGGGCATGGGCTGGTGGTTGAAGCCGTGCATCATGCGTTGGCTGCGCAAGACTGGGAGCGGGCAGCGTGCTTGATCGAAGAACAGGGGCTGCAGCTAATACTGAGTGGTCAGGTCCATACAGTGCTGGGCTGGCTGAACGCCATCCCCACTGACTTCCTGCAGCTGCGCCCCATCCTGATCGTCCATTATGCCGCCGGACTGATGTTCACCTATCAGATTGATGCGGCGGAAGGGCGGCTGCACGACGCCGAGCGCGCCCTCCAGGACGATACGCCCGACGAACTCGCACGACTGGTGCGAGGGCGCGTGGCGCTGTGCCGGGGGATTATCCGCTGCTTGGCAGGCAATCTGGCGCCAGCGCTCGCCTTTTTGCAGCAGGCATTGGCGCTTTTACCAGAGACCACTGCGGATGTCACAATCGGGATCATGAGCGCCAGGGCACGTGCCGCCGCCGCAGTCTATGTAGCGGCGACGACCTATCAACTGACGGGTGATGTCACCACTGCGAGCGAGCGGCGGGCCGCCGACGCAATCGCGCCGGTGCGGGCGGCGGGCTATGTGACGGAGATATTGCACAGCTACACCTCGTTGGCCTTTTTGCAGGTGCTCCAGGGGCGCCTGCGCGCGGCTGCCGCCACCTACGCGGAGGTCGAGCGGCTGGTCGTTGGCCAGGATGCGCTGCAAGCACTCATCGGCAGCCCGTCCTACTACTTCGGCATGGGCGATCTGCTGCGCGAGTGGAACCAGCTCGATGCTGCTGAAGGCTATTTGGCGCGCGGCATGGAACTGGTGCAGGGGACGCTGGCGACCGAGGCGGATGTGATCATGCGTGGCTATCTGGCGTTGGCACGGGTGCAGCAGGCGCGAGGTCACAGTGCCGCGGCGCTCGCGACGTTGGAGGCATTCATGCAGTTGGCGCGGGAACGCCAGTTCGTTCAGCTGCTGATCGACCAGGCGGCGATGCTGCGGGCACGGCTCCAGCTGCTGCAGGGCGATCTGCCCGCCGCCATGCGCTGGGCCGACGGGAGCGACCTGTCCCCCGACGACGAGATCAGTTTCCCACGCGAGGCAGCCTATCTGACGCTGGCGCGCCTTCGCATCGCGGCGGGCCGGGCGGAAGCCGTGGTGCCGCTGCTCCATCGGCTGTTGGCCGATGCCGAGGCGCACGCGCGGCTGCACAGCGCGATCGAAATCCGCACACTTCAGGCTCTGGCCAACGACGCACTGGGCGATCGCCCTCGCGCCCTGATGATGCTGAAAGAGGCCCTCGCCCTGGCCGAGCCGGAGGGGTATGTCCGCAGCTTTGTGGACGAGGGCGCGCCGCTGGTCGCGCTGCTGCGCGAACTTCGCGCCCACGGGATGATGCAGGCGTATGTCGACAAACTCATGGCCGCGTAGTATGAAGCAAAAGACGCGCTCCGCTAAGCCGGAACGCGTCTTGTACTAATAAGGTCTGCTGAGCTGCGTGCGACCTTTGCGGCCGCATTCAGTGATGTTGCACAAGGCTTCAAGCCATGTCTTACGCCGCCACCACCGCCTCGTTCTGCTCCGCTGGCACCTGCTTGACCAGCTCGACCTCGATATTGATTGTGATCTGGTCGCTCACCAGCCAGCCGCCGGTCTCAAGCGCGACATTCCAGTTCAGATCCCAGTCCTTGCGATTGATCTTCGTGGTGGCGCTGAAGCCGGCGCTGGTGGTGCCCCAGGGGCTCTTGGCCTGCCCGGCGTACTCGAGATCCAGAACAACTTCCTTGGTGACATCGCGAATAGTGAGGTTGCCGATCAGCTTGCCGGTGTTCTCATCCAAGCGCTCGACGCGGGTGCTCTTGAAGGTGATGTACGGATACTGCTCGACATTGAAGAAATCCGGCGAGCGCAGGTGGCCATCGCGCCGTTCATCGCCGGTCAGAATGCTCGAAGCATCGATCTGTACATCGACCTGAGCGGCGGTCGGGTTGGCCTCGTCGGCCTCGACCGTGCCGGTGAAGCTCTTGAACTGCCCGCGGACCGTCGAAATCATCATATGCTTGACGGAAAACTGAACCTGCGAGTGCGACTGATCAATAACCCATGCCATGAGAAGACTCCTTGTGTATGTAGCGATGACACCCTCGTGTCATTCATCTGGATTTACTATACTGCCCTGGCGTGACACTGGCGTGAACACATGCGTAAACATGCAATCTACGTAATTTACCTGATGCGCGCGAGGATCGATTAGTGTAGAATAGGGTTGAACATCCACCTCAGCTATTCCTGTGAGCGGGCATGACAACAACAGAAGCTTCCCGGCCGGTCGTCGCGATCCCACCCGACATTCATGGATTCCGCCGCAGCGTGGCCGTGGTGATCGGTATCGACGCGTATGCCGGCGATATCCCACGCCTCAAAAGCGCCGCCAACGACGCTACGCACCTGGCGCGGCTGCTCAGCGAGCAGCATCATTACGACGACGTAAGGCTGCTGACGAATGAACAGGCGAGCTGCGCCGCGCTGCGCAAGCTGCTCGCGACCGAGCTCGCCGAGCTGGTTGGCGACGATGGCCAGTCGCGGCTGTTGTTCTATTTCGCGGGCCATGGCCTGGCCGCTGAAAGCAACGACGGCCGGCCGGCCGGCTACCTCGTGCCGCAAGACGCCACCCGCGATGTCGGCAGTATGCTGCCGATGGCCGATCTGCTGCAGGCGCTCGACCAACTGACCTGCCGGCACCTGCTGTTGGTGCTCGACTGCTGTTTCGCCGGAGCGATTCGCTGGTCGAGCACACGCAGCCTGGGGATCGCACCGCGCGCAAAGCTGTACCGCGAGCGCTACCTGCGCTATCTCCAGGGCCGCGCCTGGCAGGTGCTGACATCGGCGGCCGCCGACGAGCGCGCCAGCGATTTCGTCAGCTTCGGCGAGCGCGCCAGCGCCCCCGACGAAGGCCACTCGCCGTTCGCGCTGGCGCTCTACGACGGCCTAGCCGGGCATGCCGACCTGCCGTTCGACGCGCCATACGGCGATGGCGTGATCACAGCCAGCGATCTGGCCGAGTATCTGAACGAGCAGGTGACGCTGCATGCGATCGATCAGCAGCGCACGCAGACGCCGCAGATCTGGGAGCTGCCGCGCCATGGCAAGGGCGAATATGTGTTTCTCGTGCCGGGCACGCAAAGCCTGGATCTGCCGCCCACACCGAATAATATTCCCTATCGCGGGCTCGAGCCGTTCGACGAAGCACATGACGCGTACTTCGCTGGTCGCGAGTATCTGGCGGAGCGACTGTATGGTGAAGTGCTCGATCTGCCGCTCACAGTCATCGCCGGCGCGTCGGGGATCGGAAAATCGTCGCTGCTGAGCGCCGGGCTGCTGCCGCTGCTGCGCGCCGATACCAGACAGGCCTGGGAGATTCTGCCGCCGGTGTTGCTCGGCGAGACGCCTGCCCAACTATTCGACGATCTGGCGTTGCCGCCGACTCAGCCTGCGACACTGAGTGCTCGCGTCGGCGCCTGGGCTGCGGCACACCCCGAAACGAAGCTGGTGCTGGCGCTCGACGAATTCGAGCGGCTGGTACGCTGGCCAGCCGATCAGCGCGAGCGCGTGCTGGCCGAGCTAGCCAGCGCGTTGCAGGAACATTCTGATCAGTTGCGAGTAGTGCTCAGCCTGCGCGCGGCCGATCTGGCGGCGTTTCACGATGGCCCGCTCAAGCCACTCTGGCCGCCAACCGCCGTCCATGTGCTGCCACTTGAGGAGCCCGACATACGCCGCGCGATCATCGAGCCAGCCGCTAAGAACGTGATGTTCTTCGAGCCCGAGGAGCAGATCAACTGGATCAGTAATCAGATCCGCGATGCACCGGGCGCGCTGCCGCTGCTTTCGCTGACATTGCGGCAGCTGTATCAGCGCGCGCTCCAGCGCAACGCCGACGATCGCACTATCACCGCCGACGATTTCAACGCCGTGGGCGGCGTGACCGGCGCCTTGCGCACCCATGCCAGCGAAGTGTACGACGCATTGAACGAGGCGCAGCGCTCGACCGCACGGCGCGTGCTATTGCGGCTGGTGCAGGTCGATGGCGACACCACCACGCGGCGCGCGATCGGAATCAGCGAGCTGGAGTATGCCGACGCGGCCGAAACCGAGCGAGTGCTGCATGTGCTCCGGCAGCTCGCCGATGCTCGGCTGATCGTGATTGGCGCGGGCCAAGACGGCGCCGCCACAATCGAGCTGGCCCACGACACGTTGATCCGCGAGTGGGATAAGCTAAATACCTGGGTCGCGGCCGAGCGGCCGGCGCTCGACCTGCGCCGCCAGCTTGGCGAGGCCAACGCCGACTGGATGGCACTGCAAAGCACGGCACATACCTGGCGCCAGCGCCGAAAAGCCGCGCGCCGGCTGTGGACCGACGATCGGCTCGACCAGGTCGCAGCGGTTTTGCGCTCGCCGCGCAGCTGGCTGAACGCGGCCGAGCAGCGCTTCGTGAAGGCCAGCCTGGATCGGCGGCTCGGCCAGCAGTGGCGCAGCCGCGTATCGCTGATCGCCACTGCCGCCGTGATGACCCTGCTGGCGCTGGCCGCGCTGGGATGGGCGGTGATCGCCGACGAGGCGCAGCAGCTGGCCAAGCACCGCGCCCTGGTGGCCGAGGCTCGGACCGAGCTCGATCAAGGCTACACCGGCGAGGCGCTGGCGCTGGCGCTGGCCGCGGTCGCGCAACCGTCGCACCAGCCCGAGTCTGAAGTTGTGCTGTCCGAGGCGGCAGCGCTCGGCGCGCGGCGGCGCCTTGCCGGGCACACCAGCGAGGTGCTGAGCGTAGCCTACGGCCCCGATGGCAAGACGATCGCTTCGGGCGACAACGACGGCACACTGTTGTTGTGGGATACGGCGACAGGCAACATCGTACAGACCTTCACCGGGCACGACTACACGGTCAATAGTGTGGCGTTCAGCCCCGACGGCAGGATGCTGCTGTCCGGCTCATACGACCAAACCGTGCGGCTGTGGGATGTCGCGACCGGAAAAGAGATCCGCCAGTTCGACGATCCAGGGGACGTCACCAGCGTGGCGTTCAGCCCCGACGGCAAAACCGCCGTGAGCAGCGGGTATGATGGCCGGCTCATCCTCTGGAACGTGGCCGACGGTCGTGAGATCGCTCAGTTCCGCGAGGAAGGCGAACCGCTCTACAGCGCGGTATTCAGCCCCGACGGCAGATCAATTCTGGTCGCATCTGCCGACAAGAAGCTGCGCCTGTGGGATGTCGCGAGTGAGCAACTGATCCGCACTTTCGCGGGGCACACCGACGAGGTCAACACCGCGGCCTTCAGCCCCGACGGCAAGACGATCATTTCCGGCTCCGACGACCGCACGTTGCGGCTATGGGATGTTTCAAGCGGAGCCCAGCTCGGCCGGTTTATCGGGCACGACAATTTGATCCTCGCCGTGGCCTTCAGCCCCGATGGGCGTACGGTTGCGTCGAGCTCCGGCGATCAAACCATACGGCTGTGGGATGTCGCGATGCGCCAGGAGTTGCGGCGCTTTGAAGGGCATCAGGGTGGGGTCGACAGCGTGGCGTTCAGCCCCGACGGAAGATCGATTATCTCTGGCTCGTACGACCACACTGTGCGGCTGTGGGATGTCGCGCCTGGCCAGGAGTTGCGGCAGTTGCCTGTGCCGAACTTGGCGATTATCCAGAGCATCGTGTTTACGCCCGACGGCACGGCCGCCGCGACGATCGCCGACGACGGCACCTTGAGCATTTGGGATGTGTCGACCGGCCGCTTGCTTCGCTCGAGCCCGATTTCCGACGACCCGAGCTCGATCTCGAATCTGGTCGTTACACCCGACGGCAGCGAGGCCTATTACTATACCGAGAGCGGCGAGATAAGCGTATGGGACGTGCGCAGTGCCACCGAGATCACACGCACGGCCGGCTTCGAGAGCGACGACGCGAGCCTGTCGCAGGTCGCGATCAGCCCCGACGGCAACCAGATACTCTATGCGACGTCGTTCGTCTCTACGACAACCGTATTTTATTACAACTGGGATACCGGCGCATCGCGCGAGCTGGAGGGCCACACTGCCGACGTGACCAGCCTGGCGTTCAGCGCCGACGGAAAAACCGCGCTGTCGGGATCGCGCGACCGCACGATTCGGCAGTGGGATATCGCGACCGGCAAGACGATAAAGGTGTTCAGGGGCCACGCTCGGTCGGTGACGAGCGTGGCCTTCAGCCCCGACGGTAAGACAATCATATCTGGCTCGGATGATCGCACGATCCGACTCTGGGATGCCGAAACAGGGCGCGAGCACGCGCGGCTGGTCGGCCATAGCGGCCCGGTAACCAGCGTCGCGCTCAGCCCCGACGGGCGCACTGTGCTTTCCGGCTCGCACGATGGGACACTGCGGCTCTGGCGCGTCGAAACGCTGCATGAGCTGATCGCATGGATCCATGCCAATCGCGATGTGCCCGCGCTGCCCTGCAGCGTGAGCGCGGATTTCGGGCTGGAGGCGCCGCCAGATTGCGTAGGCACCGCCACGCCAGAGCCGACGGCTATTCAATAGCAACTGCGCGCCGCTTTAGCTCTCAGGCTCACAATTTACACGGCGGCCACTTCGACGTGACTCTTAGCCTGCCCTTCGACCCTTCGACAAGCTCAGGGCAGGCAGGCTCAGGATAGACCGCAGCATGGTACTTAGCTTTTTCTGTTTTTCGATTTTGCGCTCGCAGAGCGCAAAATCGAAAAACAATTAGATAATAAAGTACCGCGGTTCCGGTTCCTGAGCTTGTCGAAGGGGAGCTTGCCGAAGCCACGCCCTGAGTGTGTCGAAGGGGGCTGCCGAAGGCAAAAAGTATCTCGGACACGACCGCGTAACTCATCCGAAACTTACTGCGAACGCAGTGTAATTGAAAGGAGCCACCAATGGCGCTCAAGGCACTCCTGGTCGGGGTCAATGCCTATAGCGGCACCCAGCCGCTCTACGGCTGCGTCAACGATGTCAAGAAAATGAACAATCTACTGAATGAGCGCTATCAGCTGACGGCCGATCGTACCCGGCTGCTGATCGACGGCGCGGCGACCAAGGACGCGATCAACGTGGGGCTGCGCTGGCTGGCCGAGTGCGACACCGGCGAGCGCAACCCGGTGCGGCTGTTTCACTTCTCGGGCCATGGCGTGCGCGTGCCCGACGAAAATGGCGACGAGGCCGACGGCCAGGACGAATGCCTGGTTCCAGTCGATTACCAGACCGCCGGCTATCTCTTTGACGACGCGCTCAAGGTGCTCTACGATGCCTGCGGCGCCGACACCCACCTGTTGCTGACGATGGACTGCTGCCATTCGGGCGGCAACCAGCGCGACCTCTCCAACAAGGTGATCTACCGCACGCTGGTGCGCGAGCCGGAGGAGGAAGTACGCGTCGAAGCCGAAATCCGTGCGGCGGGCCAGCGCAACCGCCAGCAGCGCGACGCATTCTTACGCCAATCGATGCGCGACATGCTTCAGAGCAACCCTGGCACTATCTCGGATGATGAGATCGAACAGCGCATGTTGGCGATTCAGGCCAAGTATGAAAAGCAGCACTACGGCATCGAGAATGTCGAGGGCAATACAATTCTCATCGCAGCATGCCGGCCCGACCAGAAAGCCGGCGACGCCGGCTTCGACGACGGCAACAATGGCGTACTGACCTACCATCTGGTTCAGGCGCTGGCCGGCGGGCAACTGTCCTACGATGCGTTGATTCAACAAGTCGGCCGAGCGCTGGTGAATACCTTCGATCAGGTACCACAGCTCGAATGCGGCGCGAGCCAGCGCAACCTGCCGTTCCTGCTCGCGGCTTCCTAAACATTGCTAATCACAGGTTTGAGCGGCACACCACTAGTTCCTATAGTTCCTGTAGTTCCCTGCGGTCCTTGTCAGGGAACTACAGGAACTATAGGAATTTGCAGCAGTTTTACGCGGCCCGCTACGGTTAGTCTCCCCGCACCAAACGATCGATCTCGTCGAGCAGGCGCCGGCGGCCACCGCTCTCGGCGATCGCGCGGGCTTCGGCGAGCATGGCGTGGGCTTCGGCCGGTGGCAGAATCGGCGCCAGCCAGATCCGAATCTGCGCGGCCAAGTGCCGCGTGCCCAGCGCATCGGCCTGCGCCAGGGCGGTGGAGAGCCGGTGAATTGCCAGGGCAGTCTGGCCGCGGCGGATCGCCACCAACCCAAGGTTGGCGGTCAGCCCGGCGATTCGCTCGGGAATGGTGAGGCGCTCGGCCAGTTCGAGTCCTTCGGTGAAAGAGCGCTCGGCAGTGTCGAGATCGGACTGCGCGAGCGCTATTTCGCCCAGCGTACTTAGGAGATAGGGCACATAGAACAGTAGCCCAGCTTCGCGCGCCAGGCTCAGCCCAGTTTGGGCGTGCGCGCTCGCGCTGGGGTCGCCGAGCAGCAGCAGGTGATAGGCCAGGTTATTGTGCGCCAGGATGCGGTAATGCGCGGCCGAAGGATTGGCCTCGGCAACCGCCAGCGCTTCGCGATAGCTTGCGATTGCCGCCGGCAGATCGCCGCGCTGAGCCGCGACACTGCCAAGCTCGAACTTGATCTGCGCCAGGTCGGCCGGGTTCGATTGCGCCGCGCAGAACGCCGCGGCACGCTGGAGATGCTCCGCCGCGCCGGCCAGATCGACTCCTTCGACCGAAAGCGCGGTACCCCACAGCAACTCGGCGCTAACCATGTTGTCGGGATGCTCGGCCGCCAGCACGCGCTGCGCGATCTCGATCACTTCGGCATAACGCGCCTGGCCGATTAGCGTGCGCGCCAGCATGAGCCGGGCCCGATCCGCGGCGGCCTGGTCGTGCTGCGCCTCGGCCAGCTCGATCGCGGCGCGGCACGCCTCGGATGCCTGGGCCAGTGCGCCCATCTGGAAATGGGCCTCGGCGATCGCCAGGTAGATCGTGACGCGGCGCGCGTCGTCGGCGCCGGCAAGCGCCTGCTGGTAGAAGGCGATTGCCTCGGCCCACGCGGCCAGGTCGGCGGCGCGCTGCCCGGCCAGAAACGCATAATACGCCGCGCGATCGGGCGCATTGCCTTCCGCGAAATGCGAGGCGATTAACCCCGCGAATGTATCGGGATGGTCGTGGTAGATCCGCTCCAGCGCCTCGCCAACCTGGCGATGGATCAGCCGGTGGCGCGCCTCGCCGACCTCGCGGTAGGCCACCTCCATCGTCAGCGTATGGTCGAACCCATAGTGGAGATCATCGAGCGGTGCGATCAATCCATTCGCCCGCAGCTCGTCCAGCGCGTCCAGCACCCCATGTTCCGACAATGCGGCCGCCTGCGCGACAGTGGCGATCTCGAACTCGCGCCCGATCGCCACCGCCACGTCGAGAACCCGCCGCGCCACGTCGGAGAGCCGCGCCAGCCGGGCTTCGATCAGGCTATAGACCGTGCGCGGCACCACCGGTGTCGCGGACAGCGCGGCGAGATTGACGACGCCGTCGGCCTGCAAGATCTGATGTTCGCGGGCATAGCGCACCAGCTCGGCCAGAATATAGGGGTTACCCTCGGAGTTGCGCACGAGCCACTCGGCGAACGGGTAGCTGTAGGCTGGGCTATAGTGCCGCGCGAGCGCCAGCAGGTCGTCGGCCGCGAGGCGCGACAGCGGCATGCGCACCAGCCGATCTTCGCGCGTGAGCGTTTGCAGCAGCGCCGCCAACGCCGATCGCGGCTCCACCAACCGCGCGGTCGCAAGAAAGGCGATCGGCGCACTGAGCGACTGGCGCGCCAGGTAGCCGAGCAGCGCCAGTGTCGAGGCATCGGCCCAGTGCAGGTCGTCGAGCAGAAACACTACTGGCTGGCGGCGCGCCAGATCGAGCAGCAACTGGTTAAACGCCTCCCACAGCCGCGACTCATTGGCGCTCGGCAGCGGCGCGGTCGGCAGGCTCGATCCCGCGCCGCCGATCAGGTCGGGCACCAAGCGCGCGATCTCATTCCGCCACACCGGCGGCAAAGCGAGCTCGGCCTGAAGCGCCGGCCAGTTGGGCAGGCGCATCAACCCGCGCAGCGCCTCGATCACCGGCTGATATGGCAGCGACTGCTCTAGCTCGTGCGCCGCGCCAACCAGCGCTAGCCCGGCGAAACTCTGGATGAATGCGTTGGCCAGTCGGGTCTTGCCAATCCCTGGCTCGCCCTCGATCAGCACCAGGCGGTGGCTGCTCGCCAGATCGCGCAACTGGCGCAGCTCAGCATCGCGCCCGATGAACGGCAGTAATGAAGGATGAGCGATGAAGGATGAAGGATGAAGCGGCGGCGAACTGCGCTGAGCCGGCGAAGGTAATTCATCCTTCATCTTTCCGACTTCATCCTTGATAATCGCATCGTACAGCGCGCGGGTATCGTCCATCGGCGGCACGCCCAGCTCGTCGTCGAGCAGCCGCCGAAGTTGCTCATAGCGCCGAATCGCGCCGGCGCGATCGCCCGAGAGATACTCGGCCCGCATGGCGGCGCGCTGGATGTCCTCCTGTAGCGGGTTCAGCGCCAGCGCGCGCGCCAGGGAATCCAGCGCGGCGGGGTAATCGTGACGCTCCACTTGAAGTTGTGCCAGCATGACAAGACCACGCAGCTCCAGCTGGCGGTAGCGCTCGCGTGTGGCGGCGATCCAGTCGTCGAAGTCCTCGACATCAGGCACGCTGAAGCCGGCCAGAAAATCACCTCGATACAGCGCCAGCGTGGCCGCGAGCGTCTCGAGATCGCCTGATGGGGTCACTAGATAGCTTTCGAAGCGGCGGGTATCGACATCGACGTCGGGGGCGAGCGCCAGAGCATTGTCGGATACGCGCAGCGCCGCGCCGAGCGCCTTGCGCAGCCCGTGCAGCGATGTGCGCAGAATCTGCTGTGCGGAGGTTCGATCGTGATCGGGCCAGAACAGCGCCAGCACCTGCTCGCGGGCCACCGGCGCTGTGTGCGCAGCCACATAGAACAGCAGCGCGCGGCTCTTGCGACGCGAAATACTCAGTGGCTCGCCGTCGAGCAACAGCAGCGGTATGCCAAGCAGCTGAATTGATAGCATAGTAGCCGCGATTATACCAGATCGAGCTGACCGCCGATGTATTAGGCACAGCTCACCTACGTATCAGCGTATTTTCAGCCACAGGACTTACGCGGTCACTTACAAAACACGGATTTTTATTCTTCATATCGAACGTTTTTCGTTCGCAGAACGCAAAAAACGTTCGATACGAGAGATTTTTAATCCGTGATGGCCCAATGTTCGCGCCCACCGCGTAACTCCATGCCAATGAGAGAACGTGTATCATGATGTGTGGCACACGAGGCTTGCTTTGTGATACGATTGGAAGGAAGATCATGAACGTCACCTATGATCTCGCCACACTCGCATGGCGGCTCTCCGGCTGGACGCCACACTACTGGCGGATCTCGCGGAGCCTAGAGACCGGCGCGAGCCCAAGCGCTGAAATCCTGCCGATACCAGCGCGCGTACCCGGCTCGGTGCAGGCGGCGTTGCGCGAGGCAGGCATCCTGCCCGACTGGAATAGTGGTATGAACGCCCGGCATTGCGAGTGGGTGGAGAACCGCCACTGGGTGTATGAAACCACGCTCCCAGACGAATGGCTCGCACCGGGCCAGCAGGTGCGGCTGGTCTGCCAGGGGCTCGATTACACCGGCGCGGTGCTGGTCAACGGTCGAGCGGTTGGCGAGTTCACCGGATCGTTCGTGCCGCATACGTTTGATCTGACGCCCGCCCTTGCGCCCAGCGGCAATCGGCTGCAGGTTGTGTTCGAATGCGCGCCGCGCTGGCTCGGGCAGTTTGGCTTTACGTCGCGGATGACCGAGTGGAAGCCGCGCTTCAACTATACTTGGGACTGGACTGGGCGACTGGTGCAGATCGGCATCTGGGACACGATCGCGCTGGAAGTGAGTGATGGCCAGCGCCTGAGCGCGCTACGCTGCCGCACCGATCTCGGCGAACACGGCGGCCGCCTAATCATATCGGGCCTGGTGGCCGGCGACCGGGCCGCGCGCGTGCGGCTCGAGCTCGCGCGCGACGCCGATCGAGTGCATGTCGACGAGATGCCCATCGCCGCGTTCGAGCAAGGGGTGCTGTGGCAGGGCCTACCCGTCGAGCCGTGGCAGCCGAACCGCCAGGGGGCACAGCCGCTGTATACGCTGCGCGCCACGCTGCTCGACGACGCTGGCGTGCCACTCGACACGCTAGAGCGCCGGATCGGTTTCAAACGCGTCGAGTGGCATGCGTGCGCGGGCGCGCCAGCACCGGCGGACCCGTGGCTGTGTGTCGTCAACGGACAGCCGATCTTCCTGCAGGGCGTCAACTGGACGCCGATTCGCCCCAATTTCGCCGATGTGACCGACGACGACTATCGCGCGCTTCTGGTGCAGTACCGCGACCTCGGCTGTAATCTGCTGCGCGTGTGGGGCGGCGCGTTCCTCGAAAAGCGGATCTTCTACGACCGCTGCGACGAGTTGGGCTTACTGGTCTGGCAGGAGTTTCCGCTCTCTTCGTCGGGGGTTGACAACATGCCGCCGGATCACGACGCAAGCATGACGGCCATGGCGCAGATTGTCGAGTCGTACATCGCCCGCCGCCAGCATCATGTGTCGCTGCTGCTCTGGAGCGGCGGCAACGAGCTTCAGCAAGCGGTTGGCGCCAGTGATAGCGGGCCTAGCAGTGTGCCGATTGATACAGGCCCGCCGATGATTGCGCGGATGGCCGCAATTGTGGCCGAGGCCGATCCCCAGCGCCGCTTTCTGCCGACCTCGCCCAGCGGCCCGCGCTTTGCGGCCGACGAGCGCGAGTTCGGCCGCGGCCAACATTGGGATGTGCATGGCCCGTGGGGCATGCCGGGCACGCCCGAGGAGTGGGCGCGCTATTGGCGCGGCGATGATGCGCTGTTTCGCTCGGAGACCGGCGCGCCCGGCGCGAGCGGCGCCGATCTGATCGCGGCGTACAGCGGCGACTGCGCCACCACACCTGGGACGTTCGCAAACCCGCTGTGGCGGCGTACATCCTGGTGGATCGAGTGGCCGGCGTTCGTGGCCGAACACGGGCGCGAGCCGGCTGGCCTGGAAGAGTATGTCGCGTGGAGTCAGGCGCGACAGGCCGCGGCGCTACGAATTGCCGCTCAGGCCTGTAAGGCGCGCTTCCCGCGCTGCGGCGGCATCCTGATCTGGATGGGACACGACAGCTTTCCGTGCACCACTAATACGTCGATTATCGATTTTTGGGGGCGCCCCAAACCGGCGGCGCTGGCGCTGCGGGCGATCTTTACCAGCCCGGCTGCCGAGCTACAGACGGAGAACCAGTGATGCAGAACGATGCGAACGTGATCGTCGTCGGCGCCGGCCTTGCCGGCCTGGTCGCCGCAGCGGAGCTTGCCAACACCGGCAGTCGCGTGATCATCGTCGATCAGGAGCCGGAGCAGTGCCTGGGCGGCCAGGCGTTCTGGTCGTTCGGCGGCCTGTTCCTAGTTGACTCGCCCGAGCAGCGCTGGATGGGCATTCGCGACTCCTACGACCTGGCGCTCCAGGACTGGATGGGCACCGCCGGGTTCGACCGCGCGGAAGACTACTGGCCGCGCAAGTGGGCGGAGGCGTATGTCGGCTTTGCCGCTGGCGAGAAACGGTCGTGGCTCTACGATCATGGGCTGCGCTTTTTCCCGATCGTCGGCTGGGCCGAGCGCGGCGGCTATGGCGCGCTCGGCCCAGGGAACTCGGTGCCGCGCTTCCATGTCACATGGGGAACCGGCCCGGGCGTGATCGAGCCCTTCGCGCGCCAAGTGCGCGCGGCGGTGAACCGCGGCCTGATCAGCTTACATTTCCGCCATCGGGTGAACGAACTGACCCTGACCGCAGGCGTTGTCGATGGCGTGCGCGGCGACATCTTGGAGCCAAGCACGGTCAAACGCGGCCAGCCCAGCTCGCGTGTCGTCGTAGGCGAGTTTTCCTTGCACGCCCAGGCAGTGATTATCACCTCCGGCGGCATTGGCGCCAACCACGACCTCGTTCGCCGTCACTGGCCCGCACGTCTGGGCGACCCACCCAAGCACATGCTCACAGGTGTGCCCGACCACGTCGACGGGCGCATGCTCGCGATTGCCGAGGCGGCCGGCGGGCATGTCATCAACCGCGACCGCATGTGGCACTACACCGAGGGCGTCCAGAACTGGAACCCGATCTGGAGCGGACATGGCATCCGCATCCTGCCTGGCCCCTCGTCGCTCTGGCTCGACGCGCGCGGCAATCGCCTGCCGGTCCCTTTGTACCCAGGCTTCGACACGCTGGGCACGCTGAAGCACATCATGGCCACCGGCTACGATTACAGCTGGTTCGTGCTGACGCAGAAGATTCTCAGGAAGGAGTTCGCCCTCTCCGGCTCGGAGCAGAACCCGGACCTGACGAACAAAAGTTGGCGCCAGGTGCTTGGCCGTGCGATCGGCCGGGCGGCGCCTGGGCCAGTGGAAGCCTTCAAGAAGCACGGCGTGGACTTCGTCGTCGTGCATAACCTGGTTGACCTGGTGCGCGGTATGAACAGGCTCACCGAGGAGCCACTGATCGACTTGGCGGCGCTGCAGCATGAAATCGTCGCGCGCGACCGCGAGGTCGACAATCCCTTCACTAAGGATACCCAGATCACCCACATCCGCGGTGCGCGGAACTACCACGGCGACCGGTTCATCCGCACGGCCGCGCCCCACAAGCTACTCGACCCGAAGGCCGGACCGCTCATCGCGGTGCGCCTACACATCCTCACCCGCAAGACACTGGGCGGACTGGAGACCGATCTATCGAGCCGCGTGCTGGGCGTCGATGGCCAACCGGTGCCCGGGCTCTACGCCGCCGGCGAGGTTGCGGGCTTTGGTGGCGGCGGGATGCACGGCTATCGAGCGCTCGAAGGGACATTCCTTGGCGGCTGTCTCTTCTCCGGGCGCGTAGCAGGGCGATCGGCGGCCCAAGCGGTCGCTTACTAGTGCATAATCATCCGCAGATTGCACAGATTGCACAGATGATGTATTGCTTTAGAGAGCCCTCTCTGCGTAATCTGTGTCATCTGTGGATGATTTGATCCTGCCGACACTGCATTAGTTCGGTATGCCTCAACTAAGTTGCGCGTAACAGCGAGCAGTTTCACAATTGTGCTATACTCTGGCGAGCAATCATTCTCGCATTGTGGGCAGAGAGCCTTTCAGACAGCCTCCAAGGAGCTTATCCTGATGAACGATTTCGCAGCGGCGCTCGAAGCGCGCCTGGTCCGCTATGTGCAGGTCGATACACAAAGTGATGAGTCTTCTTCTACCGTGCCCAGCACTGCCAAGCAGCTCGATCTGCTGAAACAACTGGAGCAAGAGCTGTCCGACGTGGACGCCAGCGACGTTCGCCCAACCAACAGCGGCTTTGTGATCGGTACGATCCCGGCGACGGCCAGTGGGGCGATACCGCGCGTGGCGTTTCTGGCGCATGTCGACACAGCGCCGGCATTCAGCGGCACCGGAATCAAGCCGATCGTGCACCGCAACTACGACGGCGCGCCGATCGTGCTGCCCGACGACCCGACACAGATTCTTTCGCCAGAGGTGAACCCGTACCTCGGCCAGAAGATCGGCGACGACATCATCACCACCAGTGGCGCCACGCTGCTCGGCGCCGACGATAAGGCCGGCGTGGCGATCATCATGACCATGGCCGAGCACTTGCTGGCGCACCCGGAGCTGCCACACGGCGAGATTCATGTCTGCTTCACGATCGACGAAGAGATCGGCCTGGGCATCGACCATCTCGACCTGGCCGATCTGGCGGCCGATTATGCCTATACCCTCGACGGCGGCCAAATCGGCGAGCTGGTCTACGAGACGTTCTCAGCCGACAAGGCGGTGGTCACCATCAGCGGCGTCTCCACTCATCCAGGCACCGCTTTTGGCCAGATGGTCAATGCGCTGAATTTGGCCGCCAAGTTGATCGACGCGCTGCCGCAGCACACCCGCACTCCCGAGACCACGCGCGAACGCGAGGGCTTTATTCATCTGTATCGCATGGAAGGCACTGCTGCCCAAGCCGAGCTTTCGTTCATTCTGCGCGACTTCGATCGTGCCGGCTTGGCCGCCCACGGCGATCTCATCCGCGCGGTATGCGCGGCGATCCAGGCCGGCGAGCCGCGCGCCAAGATTGAGTACACGATTACCGAGCAATATCGCAACATGCGCTACTGGCTCGAGCAGGACATGCGCCCGGTCGATCTGGCGGAGCAGGCGATTCGCGCAGTCGGGATCGAGCCGTTCTCAATACCAATTCGCGGCGGGACCGATGGCTCCAAGCTGACCGAGCGCGGCCTGCCGACGCCGAATCTGTTTACCGGCATGCAAAACATCCACGGCCCGCTGGAATGGGTCAGCGTGCAGGATATGGTTAAAGCTACCCAGGTTTGTGTCGAGCTGGCGCAGGCGTGGGCGCGGACGGAGTAGCCGCTGTCCGTGGTCAGTTGTCAGTTGTTCGTAGTGGCGACTGACAACTGACAACGGACAACGGATGACTGGCTATTCTCGCAGCAACGGGCGCGTCAGGCAGGTGGGGCCGCCCTCAGCCTTGAGCGAGATCTCGTAGCCGCGATACGTCTGAACCTCGCAGCCGGCGGCGTGCAGCCGCTCGCAGGTGATCGGGTTGCCTTCCAGCATCAAGCATTCGCCGGGCGCCAGCGCCAGCACGTTGGTGCCCATGGTCGTGAACTCGGCCTCGGGACACTCGACCAGCCGGAAGCCACGGCGCTGCAGTTCCTGCCAGAATGGCACCGACATCAGCGGTGGGTACACCACCGCTAGGTCGCGATCGACCACGCTGATCAACGAGAGTAGATGCAGGCAGGCCGCCGGCCCGGCGTAGTAGGGCAGCTCGACCGGCAATACCCGCGCGCCCAGCGGATGGAGCGCCGCGGCAATCTGCCGCGCGCCCGCGGCGTTGGTTCGAAAGCCAAGGCCGATCGCCAGCGTGCGCTCGTCGAGCCAGAACATATCGCCGCCCTCGGCGCGCGCATCGCCGTGCAGTGTCGCAAGGATCGGGATGCCCAGCTGCGCAAAGCGCGCGGCCATGGCCGCCTCCTCGCCGCGCCGCAGATTCTTGCCCATGCTCAGCATGAGCGCCCCCGCGTCGGTGATCAGCGCCGGGTCGAACACAAAGATCGCATCGGCGTGCTCGGGCTGCGGCGCGTCGTGGTAGATGATCTCTGCGCCGGCCATGCGCAGCGTCGCGACCAATGTATCGTGCTCGGCCTGGGCCGCGGGCAGATCCGGGCGCCCGGCGTAGTGCCACAGCTCCGGGTCCGCCGCGGCAAATGCGGCGTCGGGGCGGCGCACCAGCACGCGGCGCAGCGGCGCAACCATGCTGTGGCCGCCGTATGCCTGGTTCAGGCTGGATGAAGACATACTATTTGTTCGCTTTTCGCGCTCCTGTATCGACGTATGATATACTTCGGCGTAACAGATGAATTATACCCCGAGCCGATCTTCTTAATACTGTTCGAGTGGCTTGAAGGCACTTTCATACCCACGAGTGCGCAAGACGAAGCCTTAGCCGCACGGCTTGGTCGCTTTATCGGCAGATTACATCAACATTCACGTACGTTTTCGCGCTCACACCAGCTTACTCGCCGCCAGCTCGACGCCGACGGTATATTCGATTGGGATGCAATATACTACTTGAAGCAACTTGGGCGGGGTATCGATGCCTCGCATAGGTGTTACCAGGTACGCTCGTATAGCAGTGGTACAAACAGCGCCAATCAGCGCCTCAGGCTGGCGATCGGCTATGCGATTCATCCAGAGGCTCGTAACGACGATCGGCGCGGAGCGTATTTCGTGATGCCGCTGCGGAGAATAGAGTAGCGGGTAGTGCGTAGGATGCCATACACGTTGAGCATTACGCACTACGCACTATTGGGCCGGGATATTTAAACGGCGAGTCCCTATGGTATCTGGAGTAAACCATGTCTCCTACTCTGCCGCGTATTCGTGTAAGCGATCAGAATCCGCATCTGCTGGCCACCACGCGTGGCGAGCCGTTTTTCTGGCTCGGCGACACCGCCTGGGAGCTCTTCCACCGCTGCACGCGCGAAGAAGCCCGGCACTACTTCGCGAACCGCCAGCAGAAGGGCTTCAACGTCATTCAGGCGGTTGCACTCGCCGAGTTCGACGGTCTGCGCGAGCCGAATGCCTATGGCGATCTGCCGTTGGTCGGCGACGACCCGCTGCGGCCGAACGAAGCCTACTTCCGCTTCGTCGACGAGTTGATTGCGCTGGCGGCCGAACACGGCCTGTATATCGGCCTGTTGCCGAGCTGGGGCGACAAAGTGAACCGGCAGTGGGGCAGCGGCCCGGCGATCTTCACCGCCGAGAGCGCATACGGCTATGGCGAATGGCTCGGCCGGCGCTACCGCGATCAGACCAATCTGATCTGGATTCTGGGCGGCGACCGGCTGCCAATCGTCGAGCAGCACGACTTTCGGCCCGTCTGGCGCGCGCTAGCGGCCGGCATCGACGCCGGCACGGGCGGGCAGGCGCTGATGACCTACCATATTGCCGGCGGCCATTCCACGTCGGCGTATCTGCACGACGAAAGCTGGCTCGATATCAATACCATGCAGTCCGGCCACGGTAGCGGGCACGATGTACCAGTCTGGGAGTGGATCGCGCGCGACTACGAGCGGCTGCCATACAAGCCCGCGCTCGACGCCGAGCCCAACTATGAGGATCACCCGGTGAACCCTTGGCCTCGCTGGGACCCGGCGCTGGGCTATTTCCGCGACTATGATGTGCGCAAGCAGATCTACCGCTCGGTCTTCGCCGGCGCATGCGGCGTCACCTACGGGCATCATGCGGTCTGGCAGTTCTGCGGGCCGCGCCACCAGGCCATCAACTACGCCGACCGTCCGTGGACCGACGCGATCGATCGCCCCGGCGCATTCCACGCGGGCCGCTTGCGCCGCTTGATGGAGTCGCGCACATATTTCACGCGCGTGCCGGACCAGAGCATGCTGGCCGAGCCGGCGGGCAGCGGCGGCGCGCACGTGCAGGCCATTCGCGACCCAGAGGGCAGCCATGCGTTTGTGTATGTTCCTAACGCCGGCCAGGCGGTCGCGGTCGATCTGGGCAAGCTGGGCGGCGGCAGCGTGCGTGCGGTGTGGTTCGACCCGCGCACCGGCGCTGAGAGCGTGATTGGCGAGTTCGCCGGGGGCGGCACGCAGCTGTTTATCACTCCAGCGGCGCAGCCCGCAGCGGAGCCGGATTGGGTGTTGGTGTTGGATCGGATGTGATCAATGCTGTATCTTGTCGCCACTCCAATCGGCAACCTGGGCGATATCAGCTTGCGCGCGCTGGATGTGCTGCGCCAGGTCGACCTTGTCGCCAGTGAGGATACCCGCAAGACCGGGCTGCTGCTCAAGCATTTCGAGATCAAGAAACCGCTGCTTGCGTTTCACGAGCACAACGAGCGCCAAGCCGGCGAGCGGATCATCGATCTGCTCAAGCAGGGCCAGTCGATTGCGGTTGTCACCGACGCCGGCACGCCGGGCATCTCCGACCCCGGCTACACGCTGGTGCGCCGTGCGATCGAGGAAGATCTGGAGCTGACGATGATTCCCGGCCCGGCCGGGCTGGTGATGGCATTGGTGCTTTCGGGGCTGCCGGTGCATAGCTTTACATTTCGTGGCTTTGCGCCGCGCAAGCCTGGCCCGCGCCGTCGCTTCCTTGAACTCGATCGGCAGGCACCGCACACACTGATTTTCTACGAAAGCACCTACCGGATCGCGGCATTTCTGAAAGATGCGCTAACGGTGTATGGCGACCGCATGGCGGCAGTGGCGAACGACCTGACTAAGCTGTTCGAGAAGGTCGAGCGCGGGCCGATCTCGGCGCTGCTGGAGTCTGAGATCGTGAAAAAGCCTAAGGGCGAGTACATCGTCGTGATCGCCGGGCTCGATCGCAAGGCGCGTGCGGCCGAGGCCGATGATGAGAATGATAGTCCGGATGAATAGATGGATATCATGATATCATCGTCATCGCATTGAAACGCAATGCCCGATAATACTACATTATCATTAATCCATGGCGATCTGGCGCTGCCGGCATTCCTGCCCGATGCGACGTCCGGTGTGGTGCGCGCACTCGATACCGCCGACGTGGCCAATACCGGTGTGCGCGCGCTGGTGATGAATGTGTTTCACCTGATGCAGCGGCCCGGCACGTCGACGATCCAGGCGCTGGGCGGCCTGCACCGCATGGCCGATTGGGATGGCCCAATCATGACCGACTCGGGCGGCTTTCAGGCCTACTCGCTGATCCGCCAGAACCCGCGCTACGGCAGCCTGAGCGACCAGGGCATTCGCTTCCAGCCCGAGGGCGCCGAGCGGCCATTTCAGCTCACCCCCGAGAAGTGCATCCAGCTCCAGATGTCGTATGGCGCCGACATCCTGGTGTGCCTGGACGACTGCACGCATGTCGACGACCCGCTGACTGAGCAGCAGGCCTCGGTTGCGCGGACAATCAAGTGGGCCAAGCGCTGCAAGCAGGAGTTTGAGCGCCTGATGCGCCAGCGCGTCCCAAGCAGCAGTTCACGCCGGGGCCGCGCCCGCCCCGCCGACGATCGGCGCCCGCTGCTGTTCGCGGTGGTACAGGGCGGCGGCGCGCTCGAACTGCGGCGCCAGTGCGCCGAGGCATTGCTGGAGATTGGCTTCGACGGCTATGGCTTCGGCGGCTGGCCGCTCGACGCCAAAGGGCAACTGCTGCACGACCTGCTGGGCTACACTCGCGGGCTCATCCCGCCGGAATTCCCAATGCACGCGCTGGGCGTCGGCCAGCCGGCAAATGTGGTGGCGTGCGCCGCGCTGGGCTACCAGATGTTCGACAGCGCGCTGCCGACCCGCGATGCGCGCAGCGGCCGGCTCTACGCCTTCACAGTCGATCCGTCCGGGCCGCACTTGCAGCTGCGCGGCAACTGGTATGAGCAGATCTATGTCGAGGACAAAAAGCATATCAAGGCGAGCGATCCGATCTCGCCGCATTGCGACTGCCACACCTGCGCGAAGTACTCGCTCGGCTACCTGCATCATCTACAGGAGATCGGCGACACACTGTACTATCGGCTGGCGACAATTCATAACTTGCGGTTTATGATGCGGTTGGTCGAACTGCTGCGCGCTGCGTAATACATGCAATATAGGTATCCGAGACGCTTTTAGCCTGCGGCAGCAAGGTACTTTCGTTTTTCTGTGTGATGTTTTTCGCCCCGTAGGGCGAAAAACATCACACAGAAACTCATTATGAAGGTCGGGGTTGCAAGTAGTAGTGTGCGGCAGAATGATATTTTCCGTTTTGTTTTCGTTTTGTCGCTCGCAGAGCGACAAAACGAAAACAAACTAAATTAGGAAGTACGTTGCTGCCGCAGGCGATTAAGCACTCATGAGTAAAGATTCGCGAAGCGAGATCGATGCGCTCGTCGAAGCGATCTACGCCAGTAAGAAATACGCGGCGATCAGTAAAGACCTCGTGTGCGCGATCGGGCGGCGCGAGCTGGCGGTGCGGCGCAACCTGAAAGAAGCGATCAAGGCGACCAAGAACAAGCTGCACCAGGTCGCCGGCGCCTTTCTCGACGCGCGCCCGCCGTATGAAGCGTGGCTGGAGCAGCTGGCCAACGTTCAAACCTCCGAACGTTCGGACCTTCAAACGATCTGCCGAGAGATGATGCGCCATCACGCCTCGACACGCGAGCGGCTGCCGGTGCTCGTTTCGTTCTATCGCCAGGTCTTTCGCGCGCTGCCGCCAATTCATTCCGTGCTGGATGTCGCCTGCGGGCTGAACCCGCTGGCCATCCCGTGGATGCCGCTGGCGCCGGGCGCGACCTACGCCGCCTGCGATCTGTACGCCGATATGATCGAGTTTCTGAACGGCTTCTTCCAGATCGCTGGTATCGCCGGGCGGGCGCAGGTGTGCGATCTGGTGAGCGGCCCGCCGCGCCAGAGCGCAGACCTAGCGCTGGTGCTCAAGACGCTGCCGACGCTCGATCAGATCGCCAAGGATGCCGGGCGCGACCTGCTGCGCGCGTTGGATGCGCGCTACCTGCTGGTGTCGTTCCCGGCGCGCAGTCTGGGTGGCCGCGACAAGCAGATGGCCGAGCACTATGCCCGGCGCTTCGAGGCAGTGGTCGCGGCCGAGCGGTGGCCGGCTGAGCGGTTTGAGTTCGCCAGCGAACTGGCATTCCTGGTCTACAAATAACAGCGCTTGCCCGCTGTTATTGGTATGGTTATTCGCAGCGGTACTGTCCTTCTTTTTGTTGCTGGTTTTTTCGCCCGGAGGGCGAAAAAACCAGCAACAAAGAAAGATAGATCAAGTACCATGCTGCCGCAGGCTCTGACCAAATCGAATTACAGGATGCGCTGAGTATATTTCTGCGTACATAATGTCAGACACATGTACGTAAGCCAGAAAGGAACGCGACCATGAACGAGCAAGCTAAGTCGGACCTATTGAACAAGCTGACCTATGGGCTGTATGTCTTGACCAGCGATGCCGGGAATGACCGTGGCGGAATGCTGGTGACCTGGGCGATGCAGGCGTCGTTCGACCCGCCGATGCTGGTGGTGGCAATGCAAAATACCGCGCATACATATGCGGTGATCAAGCGGAGCGGCGCCTTTGCGCTGAACTTCATGGGCGACGAGCAGCGCAAAGCGGCCGGCGCATTCGGCCAGGAGTACGCCAAGGTCGGCGATAAGTTGGCTAAGTTCGCGCACAAGCCTGGCCCGGCGACCGGCAGCCCGATCCTGGAGATTGCGCTGGGCTTTCTCGAGTGCCGCGTCAAAGGCTGGCTGGCCGGCGGCGACCACGACGTGGCGCTGGCCGAGATTGTCGAAGCTCAGATCAACCGCGACGCCGCGCTGATGACCACGGCTTCGTCGGGGATGAGCTACGCGGGGTAACAAAACAAAGGACAAAGAACAAAGGACGCAGACAGGCAGGCTCTTGTTCTCTGTTCTTTGTTCTTTGCTCTTTCTACGGGGTGACGATCTTGAGCGGTTCGGGCATCAGCAGCATGGCGAAGACGATCAGTCCGAAGATTGCCAGCGCGGCGTGCCGGCGGTCGAGCCGCGAGATGTCGTTCAGCGGGGCGGGGTGGCGCGGGCCAATCAGAAACGCCAGCAGCGCCCAAAACAGCCATGTCGACGAAACCAGCACGCCCAGCAGCACGCATACGCCGATCAGCAGATAAGCCAGCTGGTGCGCGCGCACGCCCAGCAGCGCGTAGGCCACATGCCCGCCGTCGAGTTGGCCGATTGGCAGCAGATTGAGCATTGTCACCAGCAAGCCGATCCAGGCGCCCCAAGCAACCGGGCTGAGCTGAACATCGACGCCGCCGCTGGGCAGAAAGCGCCCGAACACCAGCCACTTGGCCGCGATATACAGCAGCGAGTTGCCTTCCTGCGTATAGCCGGCCGGGCAGCCCGGCGGCGGCGCTGGCGGCGCCCCGACCTGTGAGGTTGCCAGGCCATAGAGCAGCAGCGGGATCGCGATTGCCAGCCCGGCCAGCGGGCCGGCGATGCCAACTTCGAGAATGGTGCGGCGATCTTCCATTGGCTCGCGCTGAACGATCACCGCTCCCATGGTGCCGGTGAAGCTGATGAACGGCGGCAGCGGGATGAAATACGGCAGGCTGATCGGCGCACGACGCAGCCGCCCGACGACATAATGGCCCATTTCGTGGGTGAACAAAATGCCGATTAAGGTCGCGGCGAAGGGCAGCCCGGCGCTGAGGGCCGCCGGCGACGTCAGAACCGCGCCGATTGTGCGTAGAATATCGGCAAATGTCGCCACGCATTCGTTGCGCTGGTTGATCGCGCCGGTCAATAGCACAGTAAACATCGTGATGACGAACAGCGCGACCGGCAGGCCGATCCGCGGGGGTCTTCGCTCGATCACCAGCGGCAGCGCCATCAATTCGTCGTCATCGGCCTGGCGTTGTAGGAATGGCGTGAAGCCGAGTGGCTCCATCTGGGCACGGATCTGGCGGTAGAGCGCGTCGGCCGGGCCGAGCAGTTGGCCGTGCAGCGTCAGCGCGCCGCGCTCGTCCCACTGATAGCGATCGATCCGCATCAAGTCGCGCAGCGCCGCGCGCACCCGGCCAGTGATCTCCAGGCGATCAATATCTTCGACAGATGTGCTGTTCAATTGGTTACCTCGAGTTTCCTTCTTTATTACCACGACTTGCGCAGTCGGCGTTTTTAGCCTGCGGCAGAGCGGTACTTTATCTTTAGTATCGTTTTTCGTTTTTGCGCTCGCAGAGCGCAAAAACGAAAACAATTGAATCAGGAAGTACCGCTCTGCCGCAGGCTATGAGGGTATTTTGGACCCAACGCATAAGTTCCTATCAATTCTTAGGGTGTACGCAGTGCATCGGAACAATTGCAAAAAACATGCCAATAAGCTGCGCGCGCAGACCCAATGCCGAGTTAGTATACCACGGTGCTTGACAGGCGAGCCGGAAACTCTATAATATCCAGGCCCCGATGATGGACTCAGATGCTTCGCTTCTAGAAAGGAGCCGAACGATGGCCCACCTTTTCCCATTCGCCCGCACACTGGCGCTATTTGCGATCGCAAGTGTGCTACTAGCCGCCTGTGGCGGCGCCGCGCCATCCGCCGCGCCGACCGCCGCACCCGCCGCGGCCGAACCGACCGCCGCGCCGGCCGCCGCGCAGCCGACAGCGGCCGCAGCCCAGGCGCCAGCAACCGATGTCAGCCGCGAGGATACGCTGATCTTTTCCGCCGACACCTCTGATCAGATCTCTCTGGACCCCGCCGTCGCCTACGAGTTCGGCGGCATTCAGGCCGAGGGGCAATTCTACCAGACGTTGGTCAGCTTCGATCCCGGCGACCCGAAAATCAAGCCACTGGTGGCGAAATCCTGGGATATCAAGGACACCGGCGATACGTGGACGCTGACTTTCAAGCTCGACGAGAAGGCCAAGTTCGCCAGCGGCAACCCAGTGACTGCCGACGACGTGGTCTATTCGTGGAGCCGGGCGATTGACCTGAACAAATCGCCAGCGTTCCTGTTCATCGACGTCGCCAAGCTCAAGAAAGAGAACCTCAAAGCGAGCGACCCGCAGACCCTTGAGGTCAAGCTGCCGAAGGACTCCAGCCCGCAGGTGTTCCTCTCGGTAATCAGCTTCACGGTTGCCGCGGTCGTCGAGAAAGCCGTCGTCTCACAGAACGCAGGCAGCGACATGGGCTCGGCCTGGCTAAACGATCACTCGGCCGGCAGCGGCCCGTATGTGCTGGAGCGCTGGGAGCGCAACTCGCAGGTTACGATGAATGTCAACCCCAACTACTGGGGCACGGCGCCGGCGATCAAGCGCGTGATCATGAAGAACGAAACCGAGGTGTCGAACCGGCTCTCGGCAATCCAAACTGGCGACGCCGATATCGTCCAAGATCTCGGCCCCGAGCAGGTCAAGTCGCTGGAGGGCAACGCCGACGTGGACGTGGTCAAGGCCGACTCGACGCTGCTGGTCTACATTGGCATGAACGCCAAGTCGCCGCCGCTCGACAAGGCCGACGTGCGCGAGGCGATTCGCTACGCGATCAACTATGACGATATCAATACGCTGCTTGGCGGGAATGGGAAGGTTGTGCAGGAGATCATCCCGGACGGGTTATTCGGCCACACTGGCGAGAACCCGTTCAAGCAGGACATCGCCAAGGCCAAGGATCTGCTCGCCAAGGCCGGCGTGCAGAGTGGCGCCGAGCTCGAATTCCTCGTGTCGGCGGGGTCCGCGCCCGGCGGCATCGACTGGAGCACGCTTGCGGCCAAGGTGCAGAACGATGTCCAGCAGATCGGTCTGAAACTCAACATCAAGCAGATCCAGCAGTCCGAGCTGCTCAATATCTACCGCGCGCAGAAGGGCCAGCTCGTGCTGATCAATTGGGGGCCAGATTTCCCGGACCCGGATGGCAATGTCACACCATTCACCAACTATGATGCCAAGTCGATCGCCTGGCGTAACGGTTGGGAGGCACCCGATATTGCCAAGCTGGGCCAGCAGGCTGCGCTTGAGGCAGACGCGACCAAGCGTGCCGATCTGTACAAGCAGCTCGTCGAACGGGTACTGCATGAGGGCCCATATATCGTGATGTACCAGCCAACACGGGCGTTCGGCGTGCGCAAGAACATCAAAGGTTTCGTCTATAGCCCGGCCGACACACCGTCGATCTCGTTCTGGCTGATTAATAAGAGCTAACGCTTGAGTTCTAAGTTTTGAGTTTTGAGTTTTGAGTTGAAGATCTAACTCAAAACTCAAAACTCAAAACTCATAATTGTATGATTGGTTTTATTCTCCGCCGCCTCGTCGGCCTGGTGCTGGTGCTGGTTGGCGTTTCGATCATTACGTTCGCGCTGTCGCAACTCGTGCCGATCGACCCGGTCGCGTCCGCGCTCGGCCAGAACGCGCGCGAGGATCAGATTCAAGCCTACCGCAAGCAGCTTGGGCTCGATCGGTCGCCGGTGCTGCAGTATTTCGGCTATGTCGAGCGGCTGCTGCACGGCGACCTCGGGCAATCGATCCGCACACGCCGCCCCGTGGCCGACGATCTGCGCGACTTCTTCCCCGCGACGATCGAGCTATCGATCGCTGCGATGATCGTCGCGGTGATTCTCGGCGTCGCATTGGGCATCGTCGCGGCGATCCGGCGCAATAGTCTGATCGATGGACTCGCCCGCGCCTTCGCGTTGGTTGGCGGCTCGCTGCCGATCTTCTTTGTAGGGCTGCTCGTGCTGGCGCTGTTCTACAACCGGCTGCGCTGGCTGCCGGGGCCCGGCCGGCTCGACGCCGTGTTGACTCCGCCGCCGCGCGTCACCGGCTTGTACACGGTCGATAGCCTGCTGGCCGGCAACTGGGCGCTGTTCAGAAATAGCCTGCTGCATCTGGTGCTGCCGGCAGCCACGCTGGGCTACTTTTCGACGGCGGTGCTGCTGCGCATGACCCGCTCGTCGATGCTCGAGGTGCTGGGCCAGGACTACGTTCGCACCGCCCAAGCGAAGGGGCTGCGCGACCGAGTAGTGATCTTGCGCCACGCGCTCAAGAACGCCATGATCCCGGTGCTGACGACGATTGGGATCGTCTTCGGCAGCCTGCTCTCGGGCGCCGTGCTGACCGAGACGATCTTCGGCTGGCCGGGGCTGGGGCGCTACGCCACTACTTCGGCGGTCAGCCTCGATCTCCCGGCGGTGATGGGCGTGACACTGGTGGCGGCGGTGGTCTACCCAATCGTGAATCTGCTGGTGGATATCGGCTACCATGTACTCGATCCGCGCATACGGGTGCATTAAGGTGCTGCGGATGCTTCCCTTCCAGGGATAACAAAGAATAGCCCAATGGCCACTATTACCGCCCCATCCCCAACTGCCGAACGCGCCGCTCGGCGCCAACGGCTCGCGAGCGCCCTGCGCCAGCCGGCGATCGCCGTTGGCGCCGTAGCGCTGCTGTTCTTTTTGCTGGCCGCACTCCTCGCGCCGCTGCTCAGCCCTAACGGCCCGCTGGCGCAGAATGTGCTGGCCGGCCTGAAGCCACCTTCGGCCGAGCATCTGTTCGGCACCGATAAGCTCGGCCGCGAGATTCTGAGCCGGATTCTCTATGGCGCGCGCATTTCGCTGTTCGTCGGCGTGGCGGTGGTGTTGATCTCCGGCGTGATCGGCACGCTGTTGGGCGTGCTGGCCGGCTACCTGGGCGGCTGGGTCGACGAGGCGCTGATGCGCATTACCGATATTTTCTTTGCCTTCCCGGCGCTCATTCTGGCGATGGCGATTGCCGGCGCGCTCGGCCCGAGCCTGCAGAATGCGCTGATCGCGATCAGCGCGGTGACCTGGCCAGTCTATGCGCGATTGCTGCGCGGCCAGGTGCTGTCGCTCAAGGAGCGCGAGTTCGTGCTGGCCGCACGCACGGTTGGCGTCCCCGAATGGCAGATCATCGTGCGGCACTTGCTGCCCAATATGCTGGCTCCGCTGCTGGTGCAGGCCAGCTTCGACATGGGCGGGGCGATCACCGCCGTCGCCGGGCTCTCGTTCATCGGCTTCGGCGCGCAGCCGCCGACGCCCGAATGGGGCGTGATGATTAGCGAGGCGCGCACCTATATGGCCACCGCCTGGTGGATGGGCACCTTTCCCGCGCTGGCGATCATGCTGGTGGTCGGCGGCTTCAATCTGCTTGGCGACGGCCTGCGCGATTTACTCGATCCACGGCTGCGTGGGCGATAGGAAGCGCTGGCGCTATCGACCGCGCCGTGCGCGCCGTCGTAGCATCCAGCCGCCAAGCACCACCAGTACACCGGCAAGCAGCAGCCCGAGCGCCGGGCTCGCCGGCGTGCCGGTTCGTGGCAGGCCGTGCGGCCGTACGGGCCTTGGCGCGCTCGCCTGCTGCGCCGGTGTGGCTGTAACTTGTCCATTACCCAACTGAGCGGCGGTCGGGGCCGGCAAAGCGGTTTCGCCAGCCGGCACACCTGCCTGTGGCGACGCCGTTTCACCCGCCGGCGCGGTCGGCGCGGACTGCCCGGTGTCGCCTGCCACACCGCTCGGCGGCGTGGCGGTTCCCCCACCGATGCCAGCTGGCGAAGTTGGCTGCTCGGTCGGGCTCGATCGCTGTGGGCGGCGCGTCGGGCTGGGCGCAACGGTCGCTTGCGCGCTGGGCGATGGCGTTGCGGTCGCTTGCCCACCCGGTGGCGCCGACGGCGGTGTTGCGGTCGCTTGCTCGCTCGGCACAGGCGACGGTGCCGGAGCTGATCCAGCCCAGGAGCCCTGAGCTGCGGCCTTCGCCACAAGCTCCTGGCGTTCGGCCATCACCAGCCGCTGAGTTGGGTGACTGTCGTCGATCTGCGACAAGACTGTTCCGGCATCAAGGCGATATGGCAGCGCGACGCTGACTGTGCTCTGGCCCGCGCCGGTGCTCAGCACCCAGATTGTCGCAGCGGCTTGCCCATTCAGCGATACCGACTGCTGTTGCTGCCCGCTATTCGTGCCGTTCGCATCCGATAACACGGCCGGCCCATCGACCGTCACAGTTACAGTTTGCCCTGCATCTTTCGAACCCGCCTGAATGGTGTAGGCCACCACTTGTCCCACAGCTGCATTCGCGGTTGGAGGAGCGAGGGTAAGATCGGGCGCGTCGGTTCGCTGCACCGAGCATGGCTTACTTCGGGCCTCATTCGCCAGCGCAATGGCGCGATCGCGGATCTTGGCATCCTGAATGGTCGTTGGATCGAGGTTGTCAGAAAAGACCCAGATGGCTACCTGCCGCGCGGCGGCCTCATCGGCATCTTTGGCCGTCGAAGCCGGGTATTTGCCAAGCAGATAGCGGATCTGACAGCCATTCGGCAAGTCCAGCACTGACCCATCGCTCCGATAGCGATTGCCCGAGCGCACGCGCACATCGAGCTGAATGCAAAACACCGGCACTTCCGGTCCATTGTCGATCTGGAAGGTGAGCACGCCCGCCCATGCCTTGCGCGCCTTGCCATTGTGGCTAAAAGCTACTTCGCGGCCGATACTGGTTCCGGTGAAGGTTCCAGTCAGCGGCTGCGCGAACGCCAACACCGGCACAAACATACACAGGAACGCGAATATATACATGAGTCCGCGCCAAACTCGGCGACCAGACCATGCAGCACGCTTGATTGTGGCCATAGCTTTGCTCTCCATGCCCTCGATATCGCAGCCCGTGGCGTCTGCTCGCGCTCACGGGGATCGAGGAATGAAATAGCAGCAAGATATATACCACCTGATCTTGGTAGTCGTTAGCTTAGGCTTGGCAGGAAAGCGAGTTCTAGCCCACCGCCAGCCATTCACGCCGCAGCTCGGCGAAGCGCCCGGCGCGGAGGCTCGCGCGGATCTGGCGCATCAGGTCGATCAGAAAAGCGATATTGTGCAGGCTGACCAGCCGAATGCCCAGGAGCTCCTGGGCGCGGAACAGGTGATGGATATAGGCGCGCGAGTAGGTGCGGCAGGTGTAGCACGAGCACTGGGCCTCGAGCGGGCGCGGATCATCGCGCAAGGCGGCGTTGAGAACATTCAGCCGCCATTTGCGCGCGGGGTCGCGCACGAGCGCCGCCCCATGGCGGCCCAGGCGGGTCGGGCTGACGCAATCGAACATATCGATGCCGCGCGCCACGCCGTCGAGCAGATCGTCGACGTCGCCGATGCCCAGCAGGTGGCGCGGCAATCCATCGGGCATATGCGGCACCGTCATATCGACAACCTCGCCGATCTGCTGCTTATCTTTGCCAAGCGACCCGCCGATGCACAGCCCGTCGAAGCCGAGCGACGCGATATACTCGGCGCTGGCGCGGCGCAGATCCGCGAATACGCCGCCATGGACAATGCCGAACAGCGCCTGGTTCGGGTTCGGCGCGGCGAATGGCAGCCCGGCGCCGCCCAACGTTTCCTGGTGAAAGGCGACGCAGCGCGCATGCCAGCGGTGCGTGCGTTCGAGCGAGCGGGCGGTATAGTCGTAGCCGGCGCGGAACGGCGGCAGTTCGTCGAAGCACAGGATGATGTCGGCGCCAATGCCCTTCTGGATCTCGATGCTGCGCTCGGGTGTGAATAGGTGCTTCGATCCGTCGATGTACGAGCGAAAGATCACACCTTCCTCGGTCACCTTCACCATCCCTGGCTTCATCTGGGCTTGCTGGGTGGGCCGGCGCCCTTTGACTTCGTCGGCGATGCCGCCGTAGATCAAGCTGAAGACCTGGAACCCGCCGCTGTCGGTCAGGATTGGGCCATTCCAGCCCATGAACTGATGCAGCCCGCCCATCCGCGCGATCAACTCGTGGCCCGGTTGGAGGTACAAATGGTAGGTATTGCCAAGAATGATCTGTGCGCCGTGATCGCGCACTTCGTCGGGCGTGAGCGATTTGATCGTGCCGCGCGTGCCAACCGGCATAAACACCGGCGTCTCGATCGTGCCGTGCGCCGTGGTGATCAGTCCCGCGCGGGCGCGGCTGTGCGGGTCGCGTGTGTGGATCTCGAATTGAAACATGGTGTGAAGTATTCTCAGTAGCGCATAGTCATAGTAGTATACTGGCAGCATTGCATTATAGGTGCGATGAAAATGCCAGTCAAATTCCACTCGGCATGTCCCACACATGGATTAAAAGTCGGCTCGACAGCGTTTTACTAATTAGATACAGGACTCACATGGTCACTCGCAAAACACGGATTTTCTTGTTCGTATCACTGTTTTTTCGTTCGCAGAACGAAAAAACAGTGATACGAGAGATTTTTGATCCGTGGTGGTCCAGGAGGCGCAGACGATCATGAACGCAATGCTAGTATGGACAATCGCGCTGATTGTCGACCTACTGTTGTGGGCGGCCAAATTCAACATACTCGATCGCAAGATCAATACGCTGGCCGCAGAACTGGTGCGGATGAGCAAAGCAGAGCCCGACGCCGCGAACCAGGAGCGCCAGAAACTCTTGCAGCGCAGGAGCGACATCGCAAGCTGGATACTCCTTGTCGGTACGGTCGCAATTGCGGCACTGCTGCCGCCGCTGCCGAGGGAAGCTGTCTACACCGCTGTGCAATCGGAGACAGTCGGTTTGCTGCTCGTCGCCAGCCTGATTGTGGCGCTCGAACTGGAGCTGTCGCCTTTCTTCTATCGCTCGATCGCGCGCATGCGCCTGGGCGGGCTGCTGGTTGACGCTTTGAAGTTTGCAATTGCGGCCGGCGCGCTGTTCGTGATCGTGACGCTGCCGATCGCCGAGCAGCCGATCTTCATGCACCCGATCTATCTGTATAACGTGCGGCGCTTCTTGCTGGGCAATATGGTCTTCTGCGGCGTGCTGACGCTATATCGCGAGCATCGCCGCCGCGTGCGCACCGGCGATATATTTCGTTATGGCACCTTCGATAGCCTGCGCGTGGCGTTCCAGGTGCTGGTATTCTTCAATGTGGTGGCGGTGATGATTACCGCACCGGTGATGATGGGCTTACAGATTACGGGCTTGCTCGATCCGCGCCAGACGATCGCCGCCGGCCTCAATTTCCTGGCATTTATCTGGACATGCGTGTCGTTCGCGTATTTCATCCTGTTTTTGCTGCGAATCATCAACCATGCGCGCGGTTTTTCCTGGCTCGACCCGCCGAACTGGCGCGTCGCGATTCCGCATCTGCGCTATCATTTTGGCTGGTACGGGTTCTTCCAAGTTCTGATTTTTATCGTGGTACCGGCGATCGTCGTCACATGGCTTACCCGATCACCCAAGCCGCTGAGCTGGATCACCACGCCGATGAAACTAGGCGCGCTGCTGCTGGAGCTAGTTGCCATCGCCGCAATACTCTTGTACCGCTTCCGCCCCGCCGAGGCGCGCGGGCTGGCCTGGCTCAGGCCAATGTACTGGCCCCACAGCTTTACGCTAGCATTTCGCCAGGGCTTCACGCCACCGCTGGCCGACATCGTGCGCGTCACGTACCTTCGCGCGCTTTTTTGGGGCGCGACCAACGACGCGGCGCTTGTCGATCAGGTCGCGCGTGGTGCGGCAATCGCGCCGCTGGGCGAGCAATCGAGCGCGCGGGCGATTCGTTTCGATATCATTGGCGACCCGGGTGAAGGCGACGACAGCCAGCTCTACCCGGCCAACCGCCGGCATGGCGCTGCCAAACAGATGCTCAGCACCTCGAAGGCGCGCAAGTCGCCCCAGCCGAACGACCCGGCGCCGCGCTCGGACGATCAACTGTTGCGAACGCTGTTTGAGCAGCCCTGGAACGGCGAAGATGATCCAGAGTCAATCGATTTTACAATCATTAGCTCGGACGTGATCTACCCCGGCGGCGAGATGTCCGATTATGAGCGCGGCTTCTATCGGCCAAATGCGCCGCGCGACGACCACGGCCGCATGTTCGACTACGGGCAGGCGAGCGAGCGCCCCGACGCACTGAGCGAAATTCTGGGCCGATCGACGCTCTGCTATGCGATTCCAGGCAACCACGATTGGTATGATAGCCTGCACGGCTTTCTGATGAACTTTACCTATAACGCCGCGATCGGCCGGCCGCGCGGCCCGGCGGCACGGATCAAGAACCTGCCATGGGATTGGCGGCCCTGGCGGCAGGTGGCCCGGCGCAGAGTACTGGCTATGCGTAGGCGCTACCGGCTGCGCGGCGCGGGCGGCTATGCCGGGCAGCGTACGACGCACCAGCACCTTTCGTTTTTCGAATTGACATTTGGCGATGCGCCGCTGAGGGTATTTGGGCTCGACAATGGCGTCACCGGGTCGATCGATCATATTCAGTACCAGTGGCTCGAGCGCCAGCTTCGCGCGCTGCGATCGAGTTCACTCACCGCCGATCATTACGTGCTGGTGCTGGTCGGCAACCCGCTGTATGTCGACGGTGAGTTTGCCGGCAATAAAGAGCGCCCGCGGCCAGGCCCGCAGCCGCAGCGCTCGTACTCGCCGCGCGAGATCTATGAACTGCTGCGGCGCTATCACGTCGATGTGGTGATGGGCGGCGATACGCACGCATATCAGCGTTACGAAGTAATCTACGCCGACGACCAGGGCCAACAGCATACAATGCACCATATCGTCAACGGCGGCGGCGGCGCGTATCTCTCGCCGCCGATGGACGCCGGGTGGCTCGATTTCGATCGCAACCGCAAGCCGCTGTTGCGCCTCAGCCGCCGCGCGGTGTACCACCCCGGCACGTGGGGCCAGGACAGTACGCTCGACGCGCAGGCCGACCAAGTCGTGCTGTATGATGTCTTTCCAACCTTCAATCAGATGATCGATAAGTTTATTTGGAGCCAGGTTGCGACTGAGCCAGCAGCGCTGTGGTATGAGCGGATCGCGGCATGGTTTCGCAGAAGGTATATTCTCGGCGCGCTCGAAAACGGCTTTACAAACGCGTTGAATCACGACGCGTCGCCGTTGCTGCAAAGCTATGTACGAGTCGAACTAACCGAAAACAACCACACCTGGCAGCTGCGACTCCTGCCATATATGGAGCAAAAGGGCACGATGCAACGCCAGATCGATCGCGGCTTCGAGCTAGCTGCGCGGCACGCATCACCGAAATTCCCGATCGCCAAATGGAAAGTTATTCTTTGACAAGACCTTAGCTTCGCGACGCCGCCAGATAATCAATCCAGGCGCACGTCGACGCCCAGCATCCGCGCGATACTGATCGCCTGTTCGGCATTGACGATTGCGCCCTGCAGTTCCTTGATACCTGCGCGGGCGCCGTCGATCTGCGAGCTGCGCAGGTCGGCGCCCACCAGCTTGGCATCGACCATGCGCGCCCCGCGTAGGTCGCACTTGTCGAAGACTACGCCGGTAAGATCGGCGCCTTGAAAATTCGCCTCGGTCAAATTACAGCTCTCGAAGCGCACGCGCTTGAACACGCTACCCCAGAACTGCGCGTGGGAGGCGTTGCAGCCCCTCATCAGCATGTCCTCGATACGGCCGTCGGTCGCCTGGAGCCCGATCAGCCGGCAGCCGAGAAACTCCGCGCGGCTCACCGAGATACTCTCGCAGACCGACTCGGCCAGGTCGCAGGCTTCGAGTCGAACATCGGCCAGCCGCAGCATGCGCAGAACCGCCCGTTGCATCACCACCTGTTTGAAATGGGTCGTCTCAAACGTCGCGAACTCGGCAGTTTGATCCGATAGATCGCACTCGGCAAGCAACAGGTCCTGGTAGACCGCTTGATCGCCAAGCACGTCCAGAAAGATGGTGTTCGGCCGCTTCGGCAAGCTTGGCGGTGCGATCTCGCCTGGCTGCTTAAGAGTTGTAGTTTTGGTCGGCATAGCCCGGTTACTCATCGAATTCCCAGCCCTGCTGGCTGGCCAGTTGCCGCAGCGCGCGGGCCAAGGACTCGACCTGCTTGAGCAGTAGGTGCACTTTCATCGGCGCGCCGGTGTCGCTTTTGACCCACTTGACCAGGTCGCCCTCGACGTGCGCGCGCGCCAGCCGATCGGTTTCGTCGAGCATCTGGTCGAGCGAGCGAATGCGGAACACGCGCGCCTTGTTCTTCGGCTGGTTCTCGAGCGTCTCGTCGTCGACGCTCAGATAGCCGTCGTCGGTCTCGTCTTCGTCGTCCCATAGGTCGCTGTCGTCGTCCCGCTCGACCACCGTGGCCGCGCTGGTCTTGCCCAGCGGCCCGCCCGACGGCGGCACGGCCGGCTGGCCAACCAGCTCGCGGCGCAGCTCGACGCCCTGCTCGAGCGCGCTCAGCGCGTCGTCGAGCGAAAGATTTGGGTTGGCGGCAAAGTACGACGAAAGCCGGCTCAGCTCGGCCGCCGACATGCCCTCGTCGACGGCGGCGCGCGCCAGCTCGACCTGCGTGCGCGGGTTGGGGATGCGACGCAAGTGCTGGGCCTGGGTCACGCTCAGGTCGCCGGCGCGCAGCATCGTCTGGATCTCGTCGGGCAGATCGAGCAGGCCCAAGTAGCGCCGGATCGTGCGCGCCGAGAGCCCAACCGTGCGCGCGGTCGCCTCGTCGAGATCGCCCTCGTTCTGCGGCTCATTAGCGTGCAGCTGCTCGCGCAGCCGCTGGAATGCGCGGGCCTTCTCGAGGTCGTTGAGATCCTGGCGCTGCACATTCTCGGTCAGCTGCTGGATCAGCGTATGCGGGTCGTCGGCGTCGAGGATGATGCAGGGCACGCGCTCGAGCCCAAGCCGCAGCGCAGCCTCGCGGCGCCGGTTGCCGTAGACCACCCGGTAACGCCCGTGGGCCAGCTCGGTCACGCCGATCGGCTGGAGCAGCCCATGCTCGGCGATTGTCGCGGCCAGCCCTTCGACATTGCCCGGCTCATCGCGCACACCCTGTGGGTCGGCCTCCAGCGCGCGCGGGTCGACATAGAGCAGTTTCATGGTAGCTCGCTCCTATACATCACGCATAAAACGTAAAGCGTAAAACGTAATTATCGCGTTGCCAATTACGTCTTACTATTTACGTTTTAGTCAACACACCTGTTCGACTCGTGAGTATAGCAGAAGAATGGGGAGTGGGCAAGATCACTTGCTTAAACGCGCGCCAGATCCTGGAGCAGCGGCACCGTCTGCGGGCCTTCCGGCAGCACCGCAACGCTGGTTTCCGGTCCATAGCGATCGAGCAGCATGGCGAGCGTTGCTTCGATATCGTCAATCGGCGTGAGCATGGCGTCGCGCACCATCTCCGGGTCGAGCGACGAGTAAAGATACACGTCGGCGATGCGCTGCACGAGCGCCTGGCTCTGCGCTTGCCATTGGTCGTACAGCGCGAATTCGGGCGCCTCGATCATCGCCAGCAATTCGGCCGGCGTGCGCCGCATACGCAGCAGATCTTTGTAGTTGCCGTGGCTGGGTAATCCATCGCTGCACTCTGAGACAGCGATGATCGCGCCGCCGGGCTTGACGATCCGGGCCGCGGCGCTCATACCCTTGACTGTCTGGTAGAGATTCTGATCGAGCGGGTATCCACTATTCGTTGAAATGACGATATCGAATGGTTCCTCGACTGGGCGCGTCGCATGCTCGGCGACAAAGCGGCATCCAATCTCGTGCGCCTCGATATAATCACCGGCCCAAAGCGCGGTCATCTGACGATTGGTGTTGACAGCCACATTGACCATGAAGTGAGGCGGCGCCATGGCGACGGCCTCGCGAACCTCGCCCTGCACGGGGTTGCCCGCTAAGATTGCCCAGGTGGATTTCGGATGGCCGATCATCTGGGCATTGTGCAGATGCATAATCGTCTTGATACCGGCGACACCGGGCACAATTCCTTTTGGGCCGCCGCTGAAGCCGGCAAAGAAGTGCGGCTCGATAAAGCCGGTCGCAATTCGTACATCTGCGTGTAAGTAATCGTTATTGAGCCAGACCTCGCCGCCGTAGCTGGTGCGCCCGAGCCGCGTGAGCCTGGCGTCGTCGAACGCATTGTGGTTGACTACCCGCACAGTCTCGATAATCTCGGCGCCGAGCATGTGCACCAGTTCCGCGGGCGTGTTGGCGCGGTGCGAGCCAGTGCCGTTGACGATCACAAACTGTTCGCGCGGCACATGCGCCAGCTCGCCCAAGATCCAGGGCACCAGCCGCTCGCTCGGCGACGGGCGGGTGATGTCGGCAATCACGATTGCAACGCTGTCGGTTGGCTTCGCCAGCTCGCGTAGCGGTTTGGAACCGATCGGGACGCGGACGGCCGCATCGAACGCCGCGCGCTCGTCGGGCAAGCCCGGCAACTGCTCCGGTGTAATCACCACCGTGGCATCCGGCACTTCGACTGGCAGCCGGCCGCGCCCATACGCTAGTGATACTCGCATACGGCACCTCGCTTCTGAGCAGCACACAATGTTAGGGCGTCATTGTCGCGCGAACGCCGCCAATCGTCAAGCAGAGGCTATGTTAGAGGCTCTCGAAGATAAAGGAGTCACATGTAGTGCATAGTACGTAAGCCCTGGCGCGAAAGGACGCAATAACTCACGGATTTTTCCGATCCGTATTGAGCTCACGGTACACTTACTCCTCGCCGCATGAAGTCCACGCGCCCCGCCTGTCAAGCTCATTGGACGTAACACCAGTCGTCGTTCAGACGAGATTGCTCGAGTCCTCGGTTTATATCCTCCAATACTTGAACTGAACACATGGAGTGCTGTGGCTTCGAGAGCCCTCCGTGCTAGATGGTTGCGTTCAGTAGCTATCACGTATCAATAATAGGAACGGCGCGACCTATTGTACGATAATTTGGAGCCCTGTCCCCGGCGTTTATACAGGTAGAGCCACTGAACAGGCCAGTTCGGCTCGTTGCCAGTCCCCTTCCTGCGGCGTCTGCGTTAGTCTCGTGCTGAATACCAGTCCAACACTCGTAAGGCGCGGAGTGTATTCCACCGGCTCGGCCGGCCCTCGCCCTCATCGATCTCGACCGGCATCTGGCCGGAGTGCCGGGTCTCGAGCGGCCACCGACCATCGCCGTCGCGCTTGGACTCGACCAGGTCGATCGCCTCGGCCACGCGATCGTCGGGCGCGACGCCGGCGCGGCGCAGGTACTCGAGCCCCCGCAGCACGTCGTAGTGCCACCAGGTCGGGAAGGCGAAGCGCGTCCACGCGGCGTCGACGACCTCACCGGTCGACCGCCGGCGGAAGAGGCGGCGCTCGAGGAGGTACTCCTGCCCGCGCAGACGCGCCTCGGTCACCTCCGGGCTGCCCCCGCCCGTCAGTTCGTGCTCGAGCAGAGCCTCGAGCACGCAGATCGTGGTGTTGAACGACGACCGCGTCGAGCCGTTGGCCGCCTCGCAGTTCCAGCCGCCGTCGGGCAACTGCTCGGCAAGCAGCCGGTCGACGATGCCCCGGACGTCCTGGCCGAAGTAGGCGCCGACCGCCGCCACCTGCCCGTTGATGCAGGGCTCCACCTCGCCGGCGAAGAAGGGATTGCCGTCATATTCCCACCACCCCTGCCAGGTCACGCGGTCGCGGACGAGGCCCACCGCGCGGCGTGCCTCGCCGCTCGCGGGATCGAGACCCAGGTCCCGCAGCAGCATGAGGACGTGCATCGTGGAGTCCCACCCGCGGTTCCACGCCGCGCCGCCCCAGCGGCCGTCGGCCCCCTGGAGGGCGAGCAGCCGCGCGCCCGCGCCCTCGGTGGCGACCCGCGCGCGCTCGGCCGCGACCTCCTCCGCGGGCGCATCGGTCAGGTCCCGCATCACTTGCCAGCGGACCGACGGGTCCGAGTCGAGCAGCCAGCGTATGACCGATCTGTTTGGCTTCGGGGCTTGCCGTTTGGGTGGATTGGTCGCCATCTGCTCCTTCCTCCTTACTTTGGTGAAAAGACGCTGTTGGTGGCCTACCTCGGTGCATTCGGCGATTAGACGGCATAGAGGGTCACTATTGGACTTCGGTCAGCCGAATTCGCCTCCCTGGCCTACACGAGGCCGATGCGTATGGGGATATTGCTCTCATACGGTGGAGTAGACAGACGCTCATCCGCCCGGCGCTCATGGTGTCTCCTCTTATGGTTGCAGTGCGAGTCGCAGTATAGCAGCGAATGCGGTTGAAATTGATCCTGATTACGCACGGATTTTCGAGAGACACAGACCAGTAGCGCTTGTGAAAGAAACTACGAATTCTAGGCTAGTGAAATACCTTGGTTCTCTAGGACTTGCCGTAGGTTTAGGCCCTCGCGCGCGGCCCTGTCTCTATCTAGTGCTGTTGACGGCAATTTCTGAAGAACCTGAATGACTTGGTGGTTGTCTCACCAAAGAGCATATCGCTGACGTGATGCAGAGTGCGGTGGGGAGAGGGATGCTGGTGATCATGACCATCTATTCGCCGTTTATGTGGGCCTCCCAGCTCGCCGGCGCGGAGACGCTGGCCGAACACTTGAGGGACAACCCGGACGCTATGCGTAGAGGGCTGGAGGTCATGACCGACAACGTGCTGACCCTGGTGCGTGGCTGCAGGCGGGTCGGCGTGGACGGCTTTTATGTCTCATCCCAGGGCGGGGAAGCCTTCCGCTTTCCCGGCACGGATCTATTTCAGAAGTACATCAAGCCGACCGATCTGGCGGTGTGGGATGCGGTCCAATCCTGTGTTTTTACTATCCTGCACATCTGCGACTATGCGGGTGCGTATGATGACCTGACTCCCTTCCTGGACTATGGCGGCCACGTGGTCAACTGCAGCTTGGCGCTCGGCGAGAGAACCATGCGGCCCACCGAGGTGGCCGAGATGTTCGCGCGGCCGTTCATGGGCGGGCTGGAGCGCAAAGGGGTGATCGCCACCGGCAGCCTGGACGAGATCCGCCAGGCCGCGGCAGGCGTGCTGGCGGAGGCCCCCGAGCTCTTCATCCTGGCGGCGGACTGCACGGTTCCCAGCAACACGCCCTGGGAGCACCTGAAGGCCGCCATCGACACCGCGCACCACTTCCGGGATTGAGGACTGAGGGCGGAAGCGGCGCATGGTCGGCATCCCTGACACGCTACGGATGCGTTAACCCACGCATAGTGAAACCACCCGAAAATGAGACTGCTGAAAAACTACCATGACACCACAATATGTAGGGTCGTGGCGAACCTGATCGACTACAGGTTGTGTACTCAAGGGACTTTTTCAGCAGTCTCAAAACGGGTGGTTTCGACGGACGAAGGTGCTGAGACAACTGAAACACGACAAGCTGCTATCTGTCCTGCGATGGGCATATAATGATGCAGTTGGCCGTGACGCTCGTGGACGCGACATGTATGGTCCCAGGCTGTAGCGACCCGCATCGCATCCGGTCGATACAAATGAGGAGAAACTCTGAGCATGGACTATGTCACCCTCGGCAGGACAGGTCTGCGAGTCAGCGTCCTCGGGCTGGGCGGCGGCGGGCACAGCCGCCTGGGTCAGCGGACGGGCGCGACCGAGGACGAGTCGGCGGCGATCGTGAGGCGCGCCCTTGCCCTTGGCGTCACCTTCGTCGACACGGCGGAGGCCTACGGCACCGAGGCGATCATCGGCGGCGCGCTTTCGGCCGCGCGCCGGGAAGACGTGGTCCTCTCGACCAAAAAGTCCCTCAGGGTGGATGGGCGGCTGATCACGGCGGCGGAGCTGAGCAGCGGCCTCGACACCAGCCTGACACGCCTCCGCACCGACTATGTTGACATCTACCACCTGCACGGCGTGCGGGCCGATCAGTACAATCACGCGGTCACAGAGCTTGTTCCGGCGATGTACAAGCTGCGCGAGGCGGGCAAGATCCGCTTCCTGGGCATCACCGAGGCGTTTGCCGCCGATCCCGGCCACCAGATGCTCTCGCGTGCCGTCCGTGACGACTGCTGGGACGTGATGATGGTCGGCTTCAACATGCTCAACCAATCGGCCCGCGAACGCGTGCTGGCCGAGACCAGGCGGCGTGGGACCGGCGTGCTCTGCATGTTTGCGGTGCGAGATGCGTTGAGCCGGCCCGATAAGCTGCGCGAGACGATCGGCGAACTCCTGGGGCACGGCCTCATCGACCGCGATGCGGTGGATGCAGACAATCCCTTCGGCTTTGTCCGCTCAGCGGCAGAGAGCCTCCCCGACGCGGCCTACCGCTTCTGCCGCGCGGAGCCCGGCATCCACGTGGTGCTCAGCGGCACCGGGAGCGTCGAGCATCTGGAAGCGAATGTCGCCTCCATCCTCCGCCCGCCGCTGCCGGACAATGTCCGAGCGCGCCTCGTCGAACTGTTTGCGCGCGTGGACACGGTCTCGGGACAATAGCCTGAGGGCAGAGGGCGCAGCGAGGAGGGCGGAAGGGGGACAGACGAGCGTTGAGCTCTGGTCCCCGCCTCCCCGTCTGCGGGAAAATGGTGCCGCGAACGCATGCTGGTAGCAACGATCGGCTGTGTGTCTGTAAGGAGCACGCGTGCCAGTATGCCTGCTCCGAAGCACTCGCGCCGCGTGTGCTCGCGCGACGAGATCACTGCTGGTGCGAGCACCATACCCGTGCCACGACTAGTAGAAAACGGAGACCCATCAATGCCAACCCTGCGAGCACAACCACTCCATCGTCCCGACCTGGACTGCCGAATCGTCGGCCTGGCGCTCCCGATCAATCCGCTAGGCTACATGCACAGTTCCCGTGTGGAGTAGCCATTCAGCGCACTGTCAGAACCAAGGCTGACACCAATTCAATCTACAAGCGCCACTAACAAGTACGGTAGCATCGCCGGCTCCAGCACGGTTGGGTAGCCGTCGAGCTGATAGCCGACCAGGTAGCCGGTGTAGCTGGCCACGCCAAACGGCCAGGGGTCGACCTGGATCGTACCGCCTTCAATGCGATAGCTCACCGCGACCTCCTCGTGGCGATCATTCCTGGGAAAGATGTGCACCTCGCCTTCTGCAGGCGCCTCAAAGCAGAAGTCGAACGCGATGCGGTCGCACAGCTCTGTGATGCGGTCGATCCGCTCGAAGATAGGCGCATCCAGGCCATCACGCCGAAGCTGCTCGCAAATCAGCTGCGCCATCTCGGCGGTCTGTGCCTGACGAGCAGGCGCGCTCCCATAGCTGGTCAGGCGCTTGAGATGCATTTTGGTAATCAGGTCCGCGAGGGTATCTGCCCAGGTCATCTCGAAGCCTGTGCGGGTAAGCGCCAGCCACTCCTCCTCGGGCAGTTCGCCAATCGGCAGATTGTCCAGCGGGCCATAGGCGCGGTCGTGCAGGCCGATCCCCGTGAGGAACGACTCGAACGGTATGGGCGGTCGCTCAAAGGTGGCGTTGCCCCAGAGCAGCGCCAGCGTCCCCGCGAGCTTCTGGTGCTCCCACTGGGAGATCGCAATCCGGCGCTGTTTCGATTTGAACATGGTGGTCTCCTGTTTGTCCGCCTGACGCATATGCCTGCGCATCAGCGTGGTCACATGCAGCTAGCTAGAATAGGTGCGCGCAGATGTCCTACTCGTCTGGTTCCTGTCCGACCGTTACAGACGGGGGCCAACTGAAGCGAAGCTGAAGATGCGTGTCGCAGCCACAGGGCAGCGGCGCCATAGACCAGCAATGCACCGGCGATGAGCAGCAAGCTGAGTTGCCCACCCTGGCTCAGGCTGGCGGGATAGCGCAGGACAGCGTAGAATAGCAGCGCGAAGAGCACGGCGATGCCAAGGAGCAGTATCGATGCGAGGGTGACACGTCGTGGCTGGCGGGCAGTCGTGGCGTTCATACGACCTCCTCTTGTGGCACCCAGGTTTGCGCCACGCATCAGGAAGGTGCTTGCATTTCGGTGCGTCCGAGTATATGCTAGCCCTGGCGCGATCACAAGCTGCGAAAAGACGGAGTCGCAGGGCAGGCATCAATACGTCGGAACGGTCAGTATCGGTGCATGCCCGTCTGCAAGGAGATGAGCAATGCGCAAGGTGATTCTGCTGGTGATGGTGACCCTCGATGGCTTCTTTGACGGCTCCGGTGAGGGTCTGGAGAAGATCGACTGGCATCACGCAGACGAGGAGTGGGAAGAGTATTCGGTTGAAATCTTGCGTGGGGCCGACACGCTGCTGTTTGGACGCAAAACCTACGAGGGCTTTGCCTCCTTCTGGCCGTCGCAAGAGGGTGAGGTCGCTGGCCTGCTCAATGCGATCGACAAAGTCGTCATTTCGACCACGCTAACCGAGGCCACCTGGCAGGGTACGCGGCTGGTACGCGAGCATGTTCCAGAGGCCATCGCGGAACTCAAAGCCCAGTCCGGCAAGGACATCCTCGTGTTTGGCAGTGCCGACTTCGCCGCCACGCTCACGCAGCACGGCCTGATTGACGAGTACCGCATCGCGGTCAACCCCGTCGTGCTGGGGGAAGGCACGCCACTCTTCAAGCCGCACGCGGGTCGCCGTGAGCTCCGGCTGCTCGGCACGCGCATCTTTCGCAGCGGCATCGTTGAGCTGCGCTACGCGCCTATGCTGGCTGCATAGCGCTCACCCCATGCAGCACGGGATGAGAGGAGCGATTTCATGGACACATCCCCTGTACCGATCGCCAATGTCATTACGCTGGGCGCGCAGAATGTTCCGGCGCTGCGCGTGTCGACAGCTAATCCTTGTCCCACCGAACCCAATGGAGTGCATCCCTGTGCCGCAGAATATCTATGATCAGCCCGACTTCTTTGCGGGGTACAGCCAGTTTCGCCGCTCGCGTGAAGGACTGGCGGGCGCACCGGAGTGGCCTACCCTGCGAGATATGCTGCCCCCGATTGCCGGGCTGCGTGTGCTCGATCTGGGCTGTGGCTTTGGCGCCTTTGCGCGCTGGGCACGCGAGATGGGCGCCGAGCGGGTGCTGGGGGTCGATCTCTCGCAGAACATGCTCGATCGCGCGCGCGCCGAGACGCACGACCCGGCGGTGACCTACCTCCAGGGGGACATCGAGCAGCTTCAGCTTGCCGATTCCACCTTCGATCTGGTCTATAGCTCGCTGGCGCTCCACTACGTCGAGTCCTTTGCTGCGGTCTGCGCGACCGTTCAACGCCTGCTCACTCCAGGGGGATATTTCGTCTTTTCGGTCGAGCACCCGATCTTCACCGCGCCCAGCAATCCAGCCTGGCAGACAGATCCGAGCGGCGCGACGATATGGCCGCTCAATAATTATCTGCGTGAAGGCCCGCGCGTGACGGACTGGCTTACGACGGGGGTGGTCAAGCAGCACCGCACGATTGCCAGCTATGTGAGCGGCCTGCTTGAGCATGGCTTCCAGCTCACCCATCTTGAAGAGTGGGGGCCGAATGCCGCGCAGATCGCGGAGCATCCCGAGTGGGCCGACGAGCTACATCGTCCGCCCTTCTTACTCGTCGGGGCGTGCCTCCAGCCGCGCGATCAGCGTTAGGCCACCCTCAATCCGTACAACCTTTGAAGCAGATAGACAGATCAGAATGCTTGTGCTAGACTCCTGGGAGCGTCTTGGAACGCACGCATCAGTCGAGGAGGAACTTACCCATGGAACTCGGCGCGTTTTCGATCAGCCTGGCGGTCAAAGATATTGAGGCCTCACGGAGGTTTTACGAGGCGTTCGGTTTCCAGGTCTTTGGAGGGAATGCTGCACAGAACTGGCTGATTTTGAAGAACGGTGATCACGTCATCGGGCTGTTTCAAGGGATGTTCGAGCAGAACATGCTCACCTTCAACTCCGGCTGGGACAGCAACGCCCAGCAGCTTGCCGCGTTTACCGACATCGGCGAGCTGCAGTGCCAACTCAAGGCACAAGGGGTGCAGTTGTCCCAGGAGGCAGACGAGAGCACCACGGGACCAGCCAGCTTCGTCGCGATAGATCCTGATGGCAATCCGATTCTTGTCGATCAGCACGTGTGAACATGGATAGCTCCGAGTAAGCCATGTGGGGTAGCCCGGCTGCGCTCCTTATTGACAGAACTTACGTGGTGGGGTTTGGGAGCGCTTCGGTCTGCTGAAGGCTCAAGGCAATGGCGTATTGTCCACAACAGGCCGACTGCGCACATCCTGTCAGATGATCGCCTGTCTTTGCGAGATCAGTTGTCGATGCGAGGCGTATCCGAACGACTATCTTGTGAATCAGCTGATTCATCATCATTCGGAGATGTATCAAGCAAGGAGGACTACCATGCGGAAGCTTGTCGCTTCATTCTTCATTTCGTTGGATGGCGTCGTGCAGGGTCCCGGCCCAGGGGACGATTTTGAGCTGGCTGGCTGGACGATGCCCTACTGGGATGATGACGTCGCCGCGTTTGTTCAGGCTGGAATGCAGGCGGCCGACACGCTGCTGCTTGGGCGCGTCACCTACCAAGGCTTCGCGGCGGCCTTCGCGTCCAGCACCGGCCCAGACGCGGAGATCATGAACAACTACCGCAAATATGTGGTTTCGACCACTTTGGAGCAGGCTGACTGGAACAATTCAAGCCTGATCAAGGGCAATGTCGTGGAGGAAGTCGCCAGACTCAAGCAGCAGCCTGGCCAGGACATCGGAATGAGCGGCAGCGGCACGCTGGTTCAATCGTTGCTTCGGCACAATCTGATCGACGAGCTGAATCTGTTGATCTACCCGGTTGTGCTCGGTCGCGGAAAGCGCCTGTTCGAGGATGGGATCAACCTGAACTTGAAGCTCAAGCAGAGCAAAACCTCCAGCTCGGGCGTCCTGCTTACCACCTACCAGGTGGCGTGAGCATGACTTCCAACACTCGGTTATAGCTTAGTGAGGATACCAGGGCATGCCCATGCACGTGCGAGCGCAGGCACCGCTCTTTGTCCAGAAAGGAGCAGCGTCGCTATGTTGAATCTGAATTCCGTCATGATCGGCACGCAACAACCGCCCGGAAGCCGTCATACAGCCACTGCTGCAATGCAGGCCAGCTGGTAAGTGCCAATTCCTCAAGATCGCGCGAATTCATCCTGTCGCACCTACTCTTCTAGGCTGCTGCAAGCTGCTGCATCGCACGTTTGAGCCGGTCCAGTGATTGGGCAAAGAAGCTTTCCAGATAGGCGCTGCCCCAGAGATTGACATGCAGGGCAGGTGTCCCGATCTCCAGCATGCCACGTACCGCCTCAAAAAGTGGCAGCAGTCGATACTCATGCGCGGGCAGCGGTCGAACAGCGGTATACCCAGCGAGGAACGCCTCAGCAAACGGCTGCTCGTTTGGCGTCCCCCGAATCGTCAGCAGATAGCTGGCAAGATCATAGGTGCGCCAGCCCAGCCCATACCAATCGAAGTCGATCACGGTCACGCTGCCGTCGTCGCCGACGAGTGCATTGGCGCGGATCGCATCGCCATGGATAATACCGTAGGAGGACGGTTCCTTGGGCAACGCCTGGAGACGCGCTTGCAGCTCCTGCCCACATTCCTCCAGGTAGGCTCGCTCAGTCAGTCCATCCCCCAGGATAGCTCGAATCCCAGCCAGCGCCTGGTCGAGGCGTACAGCAATGTCCTTCGTTGTTCGTCCAAACGCTGTTGGCGCCTGGTCAGCCAGCATGTGAATCGTCGCGATGATCGCTCCATATCGGCGCGTGGCCTCCGCGCTCGGGCGGCGACGCAGGTGTTGACCCGAAACGAAGGTCGTCACCACGGCATAGCGGACGCCTTCAGGGGCTTGGAGGGTGAAGATCTGCTCACCTGCGATCGTTGCGATACCAGGAGCAACCGGGACCGCATGTTGCGCAAGGTAGTCCACCAACCGCCACTCGGCGGCAATCTCGTCCCAGGTACGCTGATTGTGCCGGTAGATAATCAGGATATGCCGTCCAACGTGTGACACGACCAGGTAGACATCGCGGAGCGTGGCGGTGATCAGCTGGCAGTGAACATCCTGGAAGCCATAGGCGGCTTCGAGACGATCGGCAAGCGCCTCAGGGGCGAAAAAGGATTTGATCACAGGCTCGAAGTCCATACGCTTGTCCTTGTGCTGCTGGTCGAGCAGCGGTGCAATCATTGTGCGGAGATGGCGAATGCCAAGCCGGCACAGCGAGAGCACAAACGGACGCCGCTCGACCTGGCGAGTGCCGCCTTCCGGGTCATTCGGCGCCGCTGCTGCTGATCGTCTTGCAGCGCTGCGTCGTTATGCTTTTCACCCTATTTGCTCATCGAAAGAATTGAATTGACCACGGCGTGAAGCCGTGGCTGCGGTAGAACTTGAGAATCTTGTCTGTCTCCTTGCTCCGCGTCCCCACGATAAAGCGCTGGATGCCCTCCTGCCGTGCAATTTCGAAGATCCGTTCCAGCAGCGCTCCCCCGATGTCTCGGTCTCGGTAGTCTGGATGCACATAGATATCCTCGATCTGGACATACGGCTCCTGTGCGGGGATAATCTCCACGGGGTTGTCGCGCTGCACCGAGGCATGGATATAGCCGACAAGTCGCCTGTCACTTTCCGCCACCAGGAAGTATGCCGGGAAGCGGTCCAGGATGGCAACGTAGGCGTCGGGGCTCATGGGGTTGAAGTCGCCATAAGCGATCTCTTCCTGCTCCCAGAGCCGCTCCAACGCTATCACGCCGTCGATGTCATTGGGGAGGCATGCCCGAATATGCACCTGATCCATCGCGCAACCTCGCTTCCAGTCACTCTGCCTGATCGAGTATCATACAGCCTGGCACGACGTTGCGATTGACCAGTACCTTGGCGTGCACGAGGTCGTGCTACCGGACACCCGGCGCATCATTATCGCCCCAACCGGAGTCTGTGCCCGTCCTGACCTTATGAGCTTCAACTGGATCCAGCTTGGGCGCGGGCTTACCGTCAACGTCGAGCGGCAGAGCGGCGACTTCACGCAGATCAGCTATCAGGAGTGGGACCGACAGGCCGATCCCGCCTATGTCTCCTATCAGATTGCGGGCTGGGTGCCGAGCGCTGTGCTGACCCAGCTCCACCGGCGGCACTTCTTCACGCTGACGACGACCGACGCCACACCGGAGCGCTGGCAGCATACGGCTGAGCAGGTGCTGCGCTTCACGCTGTTCTGGGCACCGCTGGACGCGCTGCCGCCGCTCCGCTTGTCGCAGGCGTCCTGGCTTGCCGTGTTCATGGCCAGCCAGGCTCCGCAGGAAAGCGATTCGCAACCAAGTTGAGCGTGACAGTGTGCTCAAGTAGCAGCCTGACGTATGAACGTAGTCTACCACAGCGTGCTAGAATAGTTGCGCTGAGATGACCTACTCGTCTCGTTCCTGTACGAGCAAAGGGTATCACTGACATTGTACGGTAAACCAGGCTGGAAATTTGCGCTAAGGAGCCGGTGCTGAAAGCGGCGCCTGGCTCGCCCAGGGAGGAGCGGAATGGATTCAGACATGCTCCAGAGCATCTACGCGCACGCAAGCTGGGCGAATGAGAAGTTGTTTGACACAGCCGCCGGGCTGACAGCGGCGCGGCTGACCCACACTGATGGCGACTCCGGGTCAATCTTCGATCTGCTGGTGCATCTGGTCGATGTGCAGCGCACCTGGCTGGCACGCGCGCAGCATACGGCCGCGCCGCCACTCGACCCAGCTGCCTGCTCGACGCTTGTGGCGCTGCGAGACGTATGGAAAACCGTTGATGACGCCAGCCGCACGTATGTCGCCGATCTGCGCGCGGACGATCTCGCGGAGATTGTCCACTACACCAACTCCAAAGGTGAGCCCCAGGCCTATCCGCGCTGGCAGATTCTGCTGCATCAGGCGCTACATGCGGCCCAGCACCGCAGCGAGGCGGCGCTGCTGCTCACCGCGCTTGGTCATTCGACCGGCTGGCTGGATTACCTGATCTACATTGACGGGACAAGAGGAGTATAGCCGTGCAGCCGGCGCCAGCCGACTTTACCTGTTCACCATCGCCTATGATCGACCTACGACTCTGTTCGGAAGACCGCTATGACCTCTTTGGATATCGTCCAGCAGCGCCTGCACAACCAGCACCTTATCGGAGCGCCGTTCGCACGGCCGGACCAGGTTGTGCACTGGTTCGGCGCAGTGCAGGCGCAGGAGTATCCCGGCGCGACCTGGGGGATTGCCCAGCGACTGGATGGCGTAACTCAGACCACCATTGACCAGGCATATGCCGACGGCGCGATACTGCGCACGCACGCGATGCGTCCGACCTGGCATTTTGTCGCGCCAGCCGATATTCGCTGGCTGCTCGCGCTCACCTCGCCGCGTGTCCATGCGCTGAATGCCTCCTACTACCGAAAGCTGGAGCTGGATGCGGCCGTGCTGGCACGCGGCGCCACGGTGCTCACCAGCGCCGTACAGGGCGGCAAGCACCTCACTCGCAGCGAGCTTGCCACAGCGCTCGAACAGGCTGGCATCATACGCGCAACCGACGACCGCCTGCGCCTGACCTATCTGGTGATGCATGCCGAGCTGGAGGGCCTGATCTGCAGCGGCGCGATGCGCGGCAAGCAGCACACCTATGCCCTGCTCGACGAGCGCGTGCCGGCGACGAGGACACTTGCGCGCGATGAGGCGCTGGCCGAGCTGATCAGGCGTTACTTCACCAGCCATGGACCGGCAACGATCAAGGATTTTGCCTGGTGGTCGGGCCTCTCGACCGCCGATGTCAAGGTCGGGCTGGAGCTGAACACGTCGCAGTTTGAAACGGCTCGTGTCGATGGACAGGCCTACTGGTTCAGGCCAGATGCCCAGCCCATCCCAGTTGCCTCACCCATCGCCCACCTGCTGCCTGCCTACGACGAGTATACGATTGCCTATAAAGACCATACCGCGATCCTTGATCCGCACTACCGTGAGTTGGTTGTCGTCGCGTTCGGCATTGTGATCGTGATCGATGGTCGGATTGTCGGCGCCTGGAAGCGAGTCATCGAGAACGATCGCGTTCTGCTGACGCTCGAGCCATTCCGAGCGCTGAGTGCGACCGAGCAGCAGGCGCTCGACCAGGCAGTCCAGCGCTATAGTCGGTTTCTTGGCAAGCCGATCATACTGGCATAAGAAAGGCAGAATCATGTCGGGAGATCAGCAGCCGGTGTTTCCCGGCTGGGAGGAACGCTACCAACACCAGGCCGTCGAGACCATGCCCTGGTTCTATTCGGAGCTCGACGATGATCTCAGACAGACGCTGGAGCAGCTTGGGCTCCAGGGCGGTCGTGCGCTGGATCTGGGGAGTGGGCCGGGCACGCAGGCGATGCAGCTTGCCCAGCGCGGCTTCGACGTGACGGCAACGGATATCTCTGCGGCAGCCGTCCAGCTCGCGCGCGAGAAGGCGGAAGCGCAGGGGCTTGTCGTGACATGGCAGCAGGATGATATTCTGTCCACCCGGCTAACTGGACCATTCGACCTGATCTTCGACCGGGGCTGCTTCCACGTCCTGCCACCCGAGCGGCGACAGGACTACGTCTCCACGATTGCTGGTCTGCTGCGACCAGGCGGGTATCTCTTCGCGAAGTGCTTTAGCCACCTCCAGCCGGGAACGCAGGGGCCGCACCGCTTCACGCGCGAGCAGATTTGGGCGCTCTTCAGCAGCCGGTTGCACATACACTCGATCAGGGAGACGGTCTACCAGGGCACGCTCGATCCGCTTCCGCGCGCGCTGTTCTGCGTGATGCAACGAGCCACATAGCACTTTGTAAGCTGAGCGAGGGATGATCGTGCAAGCCCGATCCCCTCAGCGGAAAGGAGCGTGTGCATGCGAAAGCTGATTGTCGCTGAATTTCTGACCCTGGACGGCGTGATGGAGGCGTCGGAGCAGTGGCAGCCGCCCTACATCAGCGAGGAGGTGGCGGAGGCCATCCAGGCAAACATTCATGCGTCCGACGCCGCGCTGCTGGGGCGCGTAACGTACCAGATGTTTGCCGCGTACTGGCCTACCCAGACCAACAATGAGTTTGGCGTCGCGGACAAGCTCAACAGCCAGCCCAAGTTCGTCGTCTCATCTACGCTGGACAAGGCCGAGTGGAACAATACGACGCTGATCAAAGGGAATGTCATAGAGGAGATCCGCAGGCTGAAGCAGCAGGTCGGTGGGGACATCCGTCTGAGTGGCAGCGCCACCCTGGCCCAATCGCTGATGCAGGCGGGCCTGGTTGATGCCTACTGGCTGCTCCTTCATCCGCTGGTGCGCGGGCGCGGCAAACGGCTCTTTGCAGTCGGGATGGAGTCGGCTCATCTGAAGCTCCTTGAGAGCAAAGCCTTCCGCTCAGGGGTGGTCTTGCTGCGCTATGAGCCTGACCGCACAGCAGGGTAAATCGCTCCCCTGATGAGGTGACAAGCGATGGCATCATCATTGTACGCGAAATCTGAACGAACCATGAAACCTGCGCGTCGCGTCCGACGCACCCTCTGGAGTGTGGTCATCCTGCTGGCGCTGATCGGCATTGCCGTGGTAGTACGGCGCACCATCAATCTCATACCAATCCTGATCACAGGCTACCGTCCGACTGCTGCCACCTCCAATCCCGTCGCCGCGCAGTTCGCGGCGCTGGATGATGTGTTTGCGCGCTACCCCGTCCTGACGCTCATCCACATCATCCCCGGCGCGCTGTTCATGGTGCTGGGGCCGTTGCAGTTCAGCGCTACCATACGCGCCCGCCATTTGCAATGGCACCGCTGGAACGGACGCATCTACCTGATCTGTAGCCTGATCATTGGCGTATCGGCTCTGGTGATGAGCTTTGCCATGCCAGCGATTGGCGGCCTTACGCAGGCAGTCGCAACGACCCTGTTCGCCTTGCTCTTTCTGGTTGCACTGGGCAAGGCCTATCGGCACATCCTCCGACGCGAGATCGCACTGCACCGCGAGTGGATGATTCGTGCCTTTGCCATTGGGCTGGCTGTTGCCACGATCCGGCCGGTCATCGGCCTGTTCTTTGCCACCAGTCGCCTTTCCGGCCTGACGCCGGATACGTTTTTTGGCATCGCCTTCTGGATCGGCTTTGTGCTGCACCTGATTGCGGCAGAGGTCTGGATTCGCTGGACACGACCGATGCGCCTGGTTGCCACTGTGCCGACCGCTGCACGCCTGGAGTGAATCGAGCTGTGAGAGAAAGGAGCACCTGACGTGGAACCATACGCGCTCAAGGCTGGTGAAGGCTGGATATACCGCTACGGTATCGATATGACGGTGAAACTCGGTGAGCTGCATCCCGGCCGGGGCGCAACCGTCACGGAGTACACCACGCGCAAAGGCGAAGAGCCGCCCGATCATACCCATCCCACCGAAGACGAGATCTTCTACGTCCTCAGCGGTGAGCTCACGTTCCACTGCGGCGGCCAGTCGTTTGATGTTGGCACAGGTGGATTTATCTTTCTCCCGCAGGGCGTCGAGCATGGCTACACGATCCGCAGCGCGGAGCCCGTGCGCCTGCTCGTCGTGACGTTTCCAACCCGCGCAGCAGAACAGGGTTGGGGCGGGTTTATCGCCGATGTCGAAGGCCAGGGCGACAGGGCGAGCTCCTGGCTCAACCCGAGCGGAGGAAGCACCGAGACTGATCGCTATGACAACTGAGACTGACATTCGATCAGGCAGCCGGGATTCTACTCATCAGGAGCAACAACCATACGACAGTTACATGAACATAGTTAGGACTTACGCAGTTGACGGATTGTGGGGTATCATACGGCGATGAATACACCCAAAGTCTCTGATCTCGATTACATCAACTTTCTCGTGGCCGCACCACGGGTGGTCTCGTGTAGCGAAGCGGCGCGCGTCCAACCTGATGAGCCACGTCGCGCCGCGCATGACGCCTTCACCCGACTGTTGCAGCGCCTCGAACCCGACCCACTTCCGCTCTGGCGCGAAGCCGAGCCGTATGTCGACCGCCTGAGCGGCCTGTTGATCGCCGATGACACCACCTTCGACAAGCCCTATGCCCAGCAGATCGAACTGGTCCATCGGCATTGGTCCGGCAAGCATCATCGCGTGGTCAGCGGCATCAATCTACTGACGTTGTTGTGGAGTGATGGAACTGACGCCATCCCCTGCGATTATCGGCTGTTTGATAAACCCGTCGATGGCTTGACTAAAAACGCACACTTCCGCGCGATGCTGCAAACCGCTAAAGCGCGTGGCTTTCAGCCGCGCTATGTTGCCTTTGATGGCTGGTACAGCAGTTTGGAGAATCTCAAGACGATCCGGGCGCACACGTGGCAATGGCTGACGCGCTTGAAAGCCAACCGGCAGGTCAATCCGGATGGGACTGGCAATCGAGCATTGTCCGAGTGCGCGATTCGTGAAGCCGGAACACGCGTGCATCTGAAGGGCTATGGCTTTATCCTGGTGTTTCGGATTGACACCACCGACGGTGACACGGAATACTGGGCGACAAGTGAGCTGACGATGACGATGGATGAGCGTGCGGAGTTGGCCGACCAGATTTGGACGATTGAAAGCTATCATCGCGCCCTGAAACAGCACACCGGAGTCGAGCGGTGTGCGGCGCGAAGTGCGCGGGCGCAACGCAACCACATTGGCTGGGCGATACGGGCGTTTTTGCGATTGGAGCATCATCGGATCACCAGTGGAACGAGTTGGTTTGAGACCAAACTCGAGATCATTCGCCCGGCCATCCAGCAGTTTCTGGCGGGACCCAAGGCGCTGTTGGCTGGGTTTGAGCAAGCGACGTTGGCGCACAAGCGCGCAACTGCGTAAGTCCTAATAATAATGAAGTTTGCCTATACTCGCGCGCATGCCACCATGCCATCGGGTGCAGAAGAACCGCTTCAAGCAGATCTTCATCGACGGATGGGAAGCCTTCACACGGGCCTATCCGCGCTATCATGCGGTCGATGCGGTCGTGCAAAAGATGCTGGGCTGTGGGGACCCAGCTAAAGGCTACGCGGTGTACCGCTGTCCGGATTGTCAGGAGCGGCGGGTCGTCGCATTCAGTTGTAAGAGTCAGTTTTGCCTCTCGTGCGCGAAGGTGCATGGCACGACGTGGCTGGAAACCGTGCAGGGGATACTGCACCCGGGAGTCCCGTATCGGCATCTGACGCTCACGGTGCCGGAGGCCCTGCGGCCGCTCTTTTACCAGCATGCGGCGATGTTGTTGGATGGTCTCATGCAGGCTGCCCAGACCGCCATGGATGCGGTAGTCAGCCAGGTCAAACGAGGTTCGGTCAAGCTGGGGTACATCGTGGTGCTGCAGACGGCCGGGCGATCGGCGACCTACAAGGGGCATCTGCATGTGATCATGACCGATGGGCGGCTGCGTCCCAATGGCACCTGGCAGCGGTTGGGCTATCTGCCCTATGATCTGCTCCATCGGACCTGGCAGCAGCATGTCTTGCAGCTGATCGCGACACGGCTGGCAGACAATCAGCGGGCACAGGTGCTGGTGGCGGCGATGCGCCGCCGCTATCCCAAGGGGTTTGTGGCGCATCTACAGGGGGATGTGCGCCGCCGGATGAACCAGTTAACGCGCTATTTGGTCAAGTACGTGGTCAGCCCGCCCATGGCGCTCTCCCGCATTGCTGCCTATGATCGGGACAAGGGTACGGTGCGGTATTGGTATCGCGATCATCAGCGGGGTGGGAAGCGGACCGAGGAGACGGTGAGTCGGGAAACCTTTATTGGGCGGATGGTGCAACATATTCTGCCGAAGGGCTTTCAGCGGATTCGGTACTACGGCTTGCAGGCGACCTGCATCCTGAAGCGGGTGCGCGAACAGCTGGTGGTGGCGCTGCACGTCGCGGTGCAACAGGTGATGGACATGCTGGGACCGCCCGTCAAGCGCCGGTGCTATCGGGCACGGATGCAGGCGACGATCGGGCGCGAGATGCTGCGGTGTCCGCGCTGTGGCGGAGACATGTGGCTGTGGCAGATCTGGCATCCGCAGTATGGCGTGATCTACGATGAATTGGAGCGCATGAAACAGGGGATCTATGAGCGACCTGAACGATCCGTTTGCCGACCAGTTGAGCCCGACCGAGCGCGAGATGCTGGGGTTGGGGCAAACGGTCATGTACAGCTACCGTTGTTTACGGTGTCAGTATGAAGAGGCGGTCCCGGACGTCGTGATCGATGGCTTTGTTGCCTCATCCGGCTGTCGACCAGGACAGATGCCGCGGCTGGTCTGCCCAAACTGTGGGGGATCGTTTCGCTATCGGGATGACACCAAACGCGCGCGCCGTGCGCGCTAATTTAACCATCTCTCCGACAAACTGCTAGATTTGATTAACATAGCAACGCAATCGCTGAGCTATTGAAGGAATTGTTCGATGTATCGCTTTCGTCAGATCGACGATTATCAGTTCTCCCCAAGCAGCAAGTTGATTTTGCCCCATACAGTCCTTGCACAGCAATTTGTTCGCTCAGGTCAGTACGGAGAATACTTGGCGCGGGTGCGTGGAGCATTACTGACATTGTTTGGTGACCCACTTGACAATGCGAGTGATGCTGCCTATTGCTATCGCTTGGAGGCAACAGACGAGCTTGGGAAATCCTGGACATTGACAGCCTATGAAGGTGCCAGCGGCGCGGCCATTGGTGGCAATCCGCACGATCAATCGGTCTATCCTGTTGCGCAAGCACTTCAGCAATTAATTGACACGATAACGCCTCGTGATTTCGAAGTGACCCGTTACAATGACGAATATGATGCAACGATAACTTATGGCTGTAAAGATGGTATTCCGTACTATTATGAGACACGCGGGTCAGCGTCACGGGCAAGTGGTCGGCTTGATTAAACCTGAATATCAGCGAGCATTCCTGCGAGGATGTTTGACAAGCAAACCTTGAGCCAAGTCTCGAGCGAAATGATAGCGGAAACACAGTTCCTCAATCTGAGCAATGCAGTATACCTGCGACAACGAACACCATATCGAGCTTGCGGTCCAACCGGCGCTTGCAGCTGACCGCCTTCGGCGCGCGAGATCATTGGTATTTTAGCGCTTTCTAATGCAGCGCGCCTCGGCGGCAGCTGAAGCGCAGGCCGTTGGGCGGCGGGGTGAATGCCGTACTCGCGATTCAGTCTGTGAGTTGCTTGCTATGCCAACAACCGCCATCCTCCTCCACCAGATCAACCAGCAGAAGGGCACCTCATTCACACTGCTCGATCGCTATTCAACCGGCGAGCAAGGTGCGTTTGCCCTCACCGATACGACCGGCGCGCAGTTCGTCCTCAAATGGGCGCCCGATCCGATGAAGCTTTCGACCTTCCAACGTGCCCAACAGATCACTGATCGCCTTCGCGCGATCGGCTATCCCGCACCGCATTACGTCCTGCTTGGCTGTACACCCAATAGTGCGTATGCGATTCAGCACACCCTGCCCGGAGAGCCCATGCAGCACCTCACGTTGGCGCTCGTCCGCCACTTCTTGGCCGTCAACGAACGCCAAGCGGGTCAAGCACGATTCGAGACAAGTAGCTGGCCTGCTCCGGTGGTCGCCCCCGTGCTTTATGGTGGCGACGGCTTCTGTCTGCTCGAGCCCATGCGGACCTACTCCTCGACCACAGCGATAATGTTGCGTGCGGTACAAGATCGTGTGCGTCAGTATGCGAATCATCGCTACCCGACGGCGGATGTCGTGCATTATGACTGCAACCCCAGTAATGTGCTGGTGGAGGCAGCCACGATTACGGGCGTGATCGATTGGGATGGCTGGTGCCCTGGCGATTGCACGTTTGATGTGGCCACTATGCTGTTCTATAGTTATACGGACCCGCAGGTCCGCCCGCTATTGTGGCAGACGATCAATGCGCGCGTCGGGCCGGCCATTGGTGGCGTGTATCTGGCGCATCTCATTCACCGCCAAGTCGATTGGTCTATCCGCTACCACGATCAAGCAGCCATCGCGGGCTGGCTGACGATCGCGCAGCAGGTGCTCGATGATCTGCCGGCCTAATCCCACGGCCACCCGCCGCCCAACAAGCGTGTGTAGCCGACCGGCTGGATCGGAGCCATTTTAGCTTCTGGAAGCAGCAAAAGTGCTTTCCTGATTTATCAATGTGATCCCTTCCAGCCGGCGGCTAACACGCAGGGCGTTGGACGGCAACTTCTACCAAACCCGATCGCCTGATCATCTCTGCTCTAATTTAAAGATCATCACACCAGTAATGATTTACATACAATGATTGAGAGATAGCGTAGCAATGGGACAGAAGCAGCAAAAGATTTCAAGCCTTTTACCAGGTGAGACGGTCACATTACCTGTACCGACATAATACCTCTTTAGTTTTGTGAGCAGGTCAGAATGGTGATGACACAGCGCCGCTCCAACGGAACGCTAGCAGTGCTCCAATGCGCTGTTAGTATTGGGCGTGCTACACTGTCACGGATGCGTTCCATACCGACAACCGATC
>WNGB01000986.1_pt1 | contig 80635 bp, 68 predicted proteins | sample 5400681 | NCBI WGS metagenome assembly WNGB01 (sample SAMN13153367, study PRJNA577476) | soil metagenome | isolation source: 115 cm soil or saprolite under grassland replicate 2 | place: USA:California | collected 2016-06-15 | reverse complement strand
TCGCATTCGAAAAAACCAGCCGCAAGGCCCGGCCAGCCACGCTTCGCCGAACCGAGAATCTGCCTGTCCGGTCAGTTTGAGTGGCCGCAGAAGTCGCTCCGATGATCGATCTGGTAGCGAGAAGTCTGCGGCAGTAATGATAGTTTAGGTTTAGTCGAACCAAGGCGTACCGAACAGGTCGACCCCCCGCGCCTTCTCCTTGAGCTCGTCGATCATCCCGCTTTCGATAGGCGCTTCGAGCGCACGAAGGTCGTCCTTCTGCCGCTGGATCTCGGACGCCATGAGCTGCTCCGCCTCGGCCGCACGGGCGCCGAGTTCGTCGGTGACAAGTTCGAGCAACTCGATATTTCGCGTAGGGGGGAAGCGCGCATAGGTCGGGTCGTTTTCTTCGATCGCTTCCAGGAAGTCGGCCATGCCATTGCCCACGGTGCGAAGAACGGCCACAATTGCATCGCCACCCTCACCTTGGCCCGGAATGAGCTCGCGCGCGCATGCCGACAGCGCCGGCGGCGCGGTTCCTCCTCTCCAACCGCAAAACCTTCCGATTTCAGCCAGGTCCACACCGCGTCGAGCGCTTGTCGCACAGCCGGAAGAGCCGCCTGCTTGCATCTTTGGCGAGTGGCGCGCTCCAGCACGGCCCATTGACGCTCGGTGCAAGCCATCCCGAACGTGAACGCATTGCGCCTTTCCGTCCGAATCACGACGGAATCGACCCATTTTAGATGGGCCATCAAGGGTTCGGTCATCGTTTCGCGCCGTTCGTCTCGTTATGGTACCCGTTTCTCTTCTATCTTTCGCAGACAACCTCTGAGAGAGCCTAACGTGCGTGACGCGTCGAACCCCGATCTCGACATTCGCTGGGTGCCGGTTGGCGCCGGCTTTCTTGCGCTCTGGCACCGGCCGTCGCTGAAGCTCCTCGGCGCGCTCCGCAAAGCTGGCTGTGACCACCTCGTCACGCTGCTGTCCGAACGTGAAGGAGCACCGTCGATCGGCGAAGCGGCTCGGGCTGCCGGTATCGAATGGATTTGGCAGCCGATCCCGAATGCACGGCCGCCCGAGGGTGAACTCGGACGGCGCCTCGAAGCCGCGTTGTCCGCGGTCTCGAAACTTCTCGAGAACGGCTCGCGAGTACTCGTACATTGCTCGGCCGGAATCCACCGCACGGGCATGTTCGCCTACGCACTGCTCCGCTGGCGCGGACAAGATCGTGAGGCCGCGCTGGCGCATGTCGCCGAAATGCGGCCGCACACCCGGGAAGGTCTCCGCGACCAACATCTGTCCTGGGGCGATGCAGTAGGCGCGCGAAGTCATTCTGCTGGTGAAGGGCAACCCGGTGGCTAGGCCCTGGAAGCTTGGTCCAACGCCGCCCACTCCTTCACATCTTCGGCGGTGAACTTGGGCTCGACCACGACGAAGTAACCAGGTCCTTCGTAGATCTTGCCCGTTGGTTCGAACAGCGTTCGAGCGAGAACGCGTTTGATGATCTCGTCCCTGTCATCCACCGGCTCGCCGGTTGCCGCGCGAAATGCACTGCGCATTTTCTCGAGCTCCCCGGGTGGCTCGAGAGGTTCGTACGGATCGACATAGCTCCTCGTGGACACGTAGTAGGTGTGATGCATTGTCGCGACGAAGTCCTCTCCCACTTCCACGGGCCGTTCGATTCTGACGAACTCGGCAAGCTCCGGGCGTGATTGAACCCATCGATCGATCGCTTCGATCAATCCAGCAAACGATCCAGCCGACGATGGGGGCAGAGCGGAATCGAAGTGACGAACGATGAGCCCAGGGTTTCTGCCAGGCGTGAAGTAGAGCGTACCGAGCTCACTTCGCAAAAACACCTTGAGTCCCAGTTCTCGACGGAGCTCGGAGAAAACACGCATCGTCGTTCAAATCATGTCGATGACCTGCGCGGTTCCTCATCAGGCGCAGAGCCGAGGCCGACGAACTGCGACGACCTGGGGATCTCGAACGTCCTTACGATCTCGGCCTGACGCGCGACGACCTTGTCCTCGCGACGTCGCAAATCTTTGAAGGCGACGATCAGCCCGAGCGCGACGATCCCAACGAGGAGCATGTACTCGATGAACGCCACGCCGCGCGCGTCGCGAAGCAGGCGCATGGTGGCGTTCGGTTCGCGTGTGCCCTTGTCGCGCATCTCGTCGCTACTCCTCCGTTGCCTGCACGGTTGCGTTGGGCGCGACATCGGTGCGACCCGCTTCCAGGAGAGTCACCGATGTGTGTCCATCCTCCTCGCCTATCGTGACGAACGCTTGATAGCCATCGTCGCGCAAGTGGGGGATGGTGCCGTCGTGTTCTCCGCCGACAACCGGTGAGAACCGGTTTTTTGCCATCCAATCGTCGTAGTAACGCTTGACCGCGTCGGCGCGCTCGGTGCTCGTGTATAAGCGCAGACCGTAGGGCATCTCCTCGGCGGCGGCGCTCAACATGCGTCGCGACTGCTGGGGACGCGGCAGCACGCGTGAGTCGGCCCCCGCCGCGTCACCTTCGGCCGGGAACATGGCCCGAATATCGAGTCCGGTGTCGGCCCATACCGTGACGACATGGGTATCGCCGGCCTTCGTCTTTTCGGCGAAGGCGTAGCGGAACTTGCCGAACTCGCCGAGTTGCCACGTAGAAAAAAAACGCTCGAGGCGCTCCTTCAAACTGTCCAAACCCGCTGGCTTGTCGCTGACGAAACACGCGACCATGCCACGTCCGTTCGCTTCGTCGCGCACGAAGCCGAGCCGCATGCTACGGCTGGGCACCTTGCGCTCGACCTTGCCGGCGAGCTTCTTTGGAAAGTCGGCCATCGCGCGGCCGAGCATGCTGGGAGACGACGCGCAGTAGTCCTCGAAACGATCGGTCTTTTCAATGAAGTCCGCCACCTGCGTCGCCACTCTTTCTGAGCCTTCGGCCATGTCGTTGGGCACACCCTTTTCGATGGGCTTGCCGGACGCCTTCTCAGCTCGGAACGCTTGCCAGCACGTATAATAGATCGCGGATTCGAGCGCTAGGACGGCGTCCTTCTCGAGCCGACTCGCAGCCTTGAACTCCCACTCCGTCACTCTGGTGACGTCCCGCTGTCGCTTCTCTCGTTTCCCGCTGCGCTTGTGCTGCATGCCGCCGTTTCGGTTGGTGCCGCCGCGGCCGCCTTTTCCTGCTGGGCAGGGAGCTCGAACGACCGACGGCGACTGCGATCGCATGCGCGGCCATCACTTATTACCCGACGCTGCAGTGTCTTTCGGAGGGCCAACTGAGCGCGTTGTCGCTGCTGCTTTCGGCGTCCTTCTTCCTGCTTTTGCGGCGTCGCCACGATGCGGCCGCTGGTGCCTTGCTCGGCTGCTTTGCGTACAAGCCGCAGCTCGCGCTCGGCCTTTTTGCCGCACTAGTCGGTGCTCGCCGCTTTCGCGCGCTCGCGTCGGCATCGTTCGTGGCGCTCCTCTTGGTGGCGGCATCGTACGCGACCCTCCCCGGGGCGACGCGAGATTACGTCGAGCGCGCTCCGCATTTCGGTGCGGTGTCGCGCGAACCGGACTATCCGAGCGCCGGCCTGCACGGCCTCTTTTAATTGAGCACGCTTCTCCTCGATGCGTTTGCGCCTCGTGCCGCGACGTTCTTCGGCATTACGTTGACGCTCGCCGCGCTCGCCGCGCTCGTTGCCCTCTGGATCCGCGAGCCACGGACACCCGGCAGCCCTGATTGGGATCGCCGCATGGCAGCGACGCTTGCGCTTTCGGTCATCACGAGTCCGCACCTCTTCGGTTACGATCTGATGCTCCTGCTCTTGCCCTTTGTCGTCGTCTGGCACGTTTACCGAGACGGCAAGGATGGGCGACCACTGGACGGAAGACCGCTGCTCGCGATGACCGCGCTCGGCTGGGCGCTGGCGTTGGTCGGGCCCGTTCTTACCGTCGCGCAGCAAGCGGTGACGCGCTCGGCGTTCGGGCGACCGTTTGCACTTCAGATCGGCGTCATTGCCGTCGCCGTATGGTCTTGGCTCGTCGCGCGAGCCAAGCCCCTTGCCGCCTGAAGCATGTCGGGGGCGGTTCGTCTACTCGCCGACCAATTCGCGCCGCGTGATCGGCGGGCCGAGTTCGTCGGCAGAGCTACATGGGAATCGGCGACCGAGGCGTTCCCCGAGATCCTCCGCGAAACCGACATCGACGCCTGTCTTGACGACGAAGTCCGCGACCTCGTTCGCTACTTGTTCGGAGCCTTCGGCCATGTCGTTGGGCACACCCTTCTCGATGGGTTTGCCCGACGCCAGCTCCGCTCCGAACGCCTGCCAACACACGTAGAAGATGGCTGACTCGAGCGCCATGACCGCCTCCTTCTCCGGCCCTTTTGCGGCCTTGAACTCCCACTCTGCGAGTCTCGTGAGTCGCTCGTACAGATCTTCGGCGGCAAGCGGCTCTCCGCCGACCCACCTCCAGGAATCGACGAGCGCCGCGTCGGCTCGATCGCGCAGATCCTTCGGCAAGAGCGGCGCCACCCTTTCGGCAATGGCGAGCACGAACGCTACGCGAGCCCTCACCGTCGCTTCTTCCACCAGTCGATCGATCGCTGTGTCGATGCTCATCGGATGCGCCGCCCGCCTTCGATGACGATGACCTCGGAGGTCTCAGTGTTCCTGATCTCGATACGCAAACCTGGGTATTTTTCGCTCATCTGTTTGAGCACGCCGTCGGGAATGCCGGGGCTATCGAAACCCTGCCGACAGATGTTGCACACGCGCTGCTCGACATAAATCTGCACGGTTTTTCCTTCCATCTGATCGGGGGTAATGCCCTTGCTCTGAATGTCCTTGTCGATCTGATTCGCGATGTCTTCCTCCGCGTGGTCTTGGAAGCGCGGGCTTGGGTTGGGCGATTGAAAGGGGCCACCTTGCGCAGGCCCCATGTTCGGCCTGGCGTTGGGCGAGGCACCTTCGTAAACCTTGCCCTCGAGCCCTGGAATGTCGGTCGCTGCAACGGCGACGGTGCCTCCGCCCCGGTCGGTTTTGGTGACGCCGGCCTTCGTGCGTAGCTGTTGCAGCTCTCGAGCAAGCCGGTCCCATGGATCCTCGGTCGACGTCCCGGGCGTCAACCCCGCCGCGCATGCATTGACAGGAGGAGGTCCTTGTTGCGTGGTCGGCTTCTTCTTGCCGGCACCATTGTGGACCAAAATGCCGTGCTCGCCCACGAAGTACGTGTGAAAGTCGGCGACCTCGAAGTTGTAGACCGTTTCGTACGTAACGATGGGGACGGGCGGAACGGCGACGTGGAGGGGCTCGCCCGATGCGGACCATAGCCCGCCGTTGATCGTGAGACTCTGGGCCGGAACCCAACCTTCGCCCGTCACCCAGAACCGGTGCCCAGGCGTGGGACGCAAGATCTCCCCGCCGTTCAGCGCCGCGATGCGAAGCTGCACGACGTGCTGCTCCGGTGTGACGAAGCGCTTGAGTACGGGCCGCAGATCGACGATGCCCGTCGCCTCGTCGCGCGACCAAAGCAGGTCGCCCTCATGAATGGTTTCGATCGGGCGTTTTCCCTCGCCCGTCGCGACCGGCGTCCCCGCCGCGAAACAACCACCAAAAGCCTGGATGAGCCGTGCGAGCTCGGCATCCGACAGCTTCGGCGGTTCCTCGTCGGGCGTGGAGCCGAGGCCGACGAACTGCGGAGACCTGGAGATCTGGAGCGTCCTTACGATCTCGCCCTGCCTCGCAATGACCGTGTCCTCGCGACGGCGCAGGTTCTTGAACGCGAGGATCAACCCGAGCGCGACGATGCCGACGACCATGAGGTACTCGACGAACGACGCGCCCCGCGTGTCGCGAAGCGAAGGGCGCCAGCGATTCTCGTTTTTGCGGCCGTCGTTCATCGGGTGCCTACTCCTCGGTAACCTCTACCGCCGCCGTCGGCGGACGGTCGGTGCGCCCCGCTTCCACGAGCGTCACCGACGAGTGTCCGTCTTCTTCGCCTATCGTGACGAACGCTTGGTAACCGTCGTCGCGCAGGTAGGTGATCGTGCCTTCGTATTCTCCGTCGGGGACGGGAGAGAACCGATTCTTGCCCATCCAATCGTCGTAGAACCGCCTGAGCGCCGGGGCGTGCTGGGTGCTCGTGTAAATTCGCAGAGCATACGGCATCCCTTCGGCGGCGGCGGTCAGTGTGCGCCGTGCCTCGGGAGGCCTCGGCAGCACCTGTGAGTCGGCGCCTGCCGCGTCCCCTTCGGCCGGGAACATCGCCCGAAGATCGAGCTCGGTATCGGCCCACACGGTGACGACGTGGGTGTTGCCGGCCTTGGTCTTTTCGGCGAAGGCGTAACGAAACTTGCCGAAATCGCCGAGTCTCCGGGTCGCGAAGAAATGCTCGAGTCGCTCTTTCAGATCGGCGAGACCCGCCGGCTTGTCGTTCACGAAGCAAGCGATCATGCCGCGTTCGCCCGCTTCTTCCCGGAAGAAGCCGAGGCGAAATGCGCGCTCCTTCACCGTCCGTTCGACTTGACCGGTGAGCTCCTTCGGAAAATCGGTCATCGCGCGGCCGAGCATGCTGGGTGACGCCGCGCAGTAGTCTTCGAATCGATCGAGCACCGTGCTCACGTCTTGCTCGGTATACGTGCTCGCGCGATGCATCCGTTCGCCGTTCAAGTGGATGGCTTCGGCGCCGACGACCAAATCGGAGAGCTGTAGGAGCTCGTGACCCGCCGCGAGTGCCGCTTCGTTCACGTCGGCGAGAAGGACGCGAGCGGAAAGCAGTCCGAGGACCGAAAAAACGAATACCGCATACGCGGTCACCCGCAACATCGGACGCGACGGAATCAGCCAGCGAATCCAGGGACGAGCTCGCATCGTCACATACTCGGTTTTTTGAAGTGCCGGGTGATGATACCCAGGATCTCGTCATACTGGCCCGGGCGAACCTTGGGTGGCTTGGGTGGTCTGTTTGCTGATGTCCGGCCTTGCCCATTCGCCAGGGTCGCTCGCCTCGCAGGCCCCCATCGAGTAGGCAATCGTCGACGCGCGAGCCAAGCGGCCCATACGGATCTGCTTCGTGTAGAACATGCGAAAATAAACGATGCCCATGAAGAAAAGGACGAAGCTCGCGATCACGATGGCGGCTTCCACCAAGATCGCCCCTCGTTTCTTGAATCTCGCGCTCGCGCTTCGTTGCATGGTTCGGTTCTCGTCTAATGAATTGCGTACGTTTTGGCAGATGTGCCGATCGACTGCGCGAGCTCTTTCTTCAGTGCGATGTTGCCCTCGTTGTACGAATTGAGCTGTGCGCCGGCTTCGGCCGCACGCGCCACCAAGCTTCCCTCCGCGGGCAGCAAATAGACGGCCTCGAGGATCTGCGGCAGATCGTTATAAGGCGTGTTGTAACGGCGGAGCCGGGCGCGCCATCGGAAGTGCCACATCGCCTCCTCTTGATCGCCGTGCGGACCATTGCAGTCCCCGTCCTTGTCCTCCCACTTGCCCGAGCAGTCGTAGAAGAACTCGGCCTGGGCGAAAGCGAAGTCGGCGCCGATCGGCTTATCGATGTCGCCAGGACGTGTTTTTTTCCACGCCCCGATCTTCACGCCCCCTGGGGCACGCCGCAGAAGCCTGTCGTCTCCATTGATCCAGGCGATCATCTGGGTGTCCTTGCGGCCATTCGACCACTTGGCCTCGACCTTCTTCGGGGTCATTCCCTCCCCGCTGGTCTGCTGCTGCTGCTGCTGGCTTTGGAGACCCTGCTTCATCTCCTTTTTCTTGTCGGCGCGGCACTTGTCCTCTTCGAAGCTTTTGACGGCGTCGGATTTCGCGTCGCGCGTGCTCTTCAGCTGCTGAAGGCTGGCCTTGTCCGTTGCCGAGAGCTTGTCGCCCCCGGTCATCTCCGAATTCGGCCGGGGATTGAAGGGATCGTTGGGGTCCTCGTCGATGCAGGTGACTTGGAGCCGATCGCACTCGTGATGCCAGGCGGTGTTTGCGTCCTTGAATTCTGATTCGAGCTCCTTTCGTCTGCTCTCGCACGCTTCGTTGGCCGGTCCCTCCACCAGACTGTTCAAGTCGACCTTCCCCGCCTTGCCGCCGATCTCACAGAAGTAGGCCCCGGCTGTCTCGACGATGTTCCCCATGATGCCCGCGAACTTGTTGGTGACTTTGTCGCCGCCTGGCATGGGGAATGGAATCGCCCAGGTCAGGATCTCACCGACGGCCCGCCCCGCCTCGTAACACAAGCGATCGGTCGTGCCCTCCTCGACCGGGAGCCCCTTCGCATAACGGTCGGCGCTCGTGCCGGAGAACCCCCAGGAAACCGTCGGTTTATAGCGATCGGCCACCTGGTAGCTTCCAGCGATGCTCGCCGGGGGGACGACGTGGGCGATGCCGACCTCCACCTTGCTCAAGGCTTTCAACGCGTTGTTGATGACAGGTCGCGTGGCCTTGATCAGGTCTTCCATGAACGTCGCCCCCTTCACGCAGAGACCCCCCGCCGTTGCGAAGGGTGGAAAGAACCACGAGAGCGCAAAAAAGAGGACGCCCGCAATGACGAGCGCGAGCTGAACTACCTTCATGGCGACGCGGATCGCGAGCACCATCGCCATGATCAGGTTGATCAGGACGATCAGGTTCATCCCTCGCGCGTGAAGCACGGCCCCGCTGAACGCCGTCGCGTCGGCTGCTTCTTGAAGCCGCTCCCGATAGACGATGGCCGAACCGATTCCGGCGATGTACCAGAGCCCTCCGACCAGACATGCGCACATGAAGATGCCGAGCACCATGACCGCGCCGTTTTCGTCGGCGACGATCGCAGGCGGGGCCGAAGGCCCGCGCCGAGTAACACGCTCCGCAGGCGGGGCCGAAGGCCCGCGCCGAGTAACACGCTCCGCAGGCGGGGCCGAAGGCCCGCGCCGAGTAACACAGGCTGTCGTCATCACTTCGGGTACTCGTATCGTGCGCCTTGGTAAGGGTAGACGGCTTCGGCCAAGAACGTGCGGCTTGGATTGAAGGGGCCCGGCACGAAGCGCCAAAGCCAATTACCGCAGGCGATTCGGTTGGCGATTGGCATCTTGCAGGCCGCCTCGACTTCGAGACGCACGCGGATCTTGCTGACTTTCTGCATCTCGATGGGCGAGAAGGAGGCGGAGGAAGCCAGCGGCTTTCCGCCGGGCTTATCGGGCGGCACAAAAAAGATTCGAATATCGTTGATGGTGCCGTTGGCGATCAGTGGGGCGAGCGAGAGAATCGCTGCGCGCCGGATGGCTTTGTAACGGTCGCTGTTCGGCGGCAGATTGTGCCGCGGCATCTTTCCCGGCTCGCCGTAGGTCTCCGGGTCGTCGCCGATCACGACAGCTGCCGCACGAACGGTGCTCATCGCCGCGTGGTCGACCACCAAACGCACAGCGAAGAGGAGCGCGAGCTGCAGCAGGCAGAGAAACATCGTAAAAACAGGCAGAAAAGCGATGAGGAACTCGACGAAGACGGCTCCCTCGGTGCCTTTTCTCGCCTCGGCCTCGCGCTCCCTGCTCTTCATCTAGCTCCCTGCTGCGCGCTGCTCCCCATGATCCATCGAGCGAGAGACCCTACCACAACCTCGGCGCGGTCATCCTTTCGAGCCGTTGGGCTGGGACGAGTCATTCCATCTTCATGACGCCTGTCTAGGGTGGTTGTCGCACCCGTCGCGTCTCGATTCTTTCGCGTTGGTGACGATTTCGATGCGACAGGTTCGAAACCGAGCCGTCATAGAGTCGGATGTGACGGACGCCTTCGCACCGAATCGGAACGAAGACGCGCCGCATCGATACCGTAAATTCGCGTAAACTTTTGAGTATCGAATCTTCGCGACATCCGCTTGAAAGGACGGTAGCCCGTTCCAATGGTTGACGTACACCCACTGACATGGTTTGCTGAACGCTCTATGCTAGCTGTGGCTTCCGCCAATCTACGGAACCTCCGGCGCGATACATCTGGGGTGGCCATGACCGAATACGTCATTCTCCTTGGAACCGTCGCCATAGGCTCGATGGCATCGTTCGCTCTGCTCGGGCTTGCGTTCGTTCGAAATTTCAATCTCGTGCGGAGCTTGATTCTTTTGCCGTTTCCGTGAGTACGGTGCTTAACAACCAAAGCCAATCCCCTTTTTTTTCAAGGAGTTGAACAATGAAAATCCGGTCGATCGTCCGACGTCTCCGAGGTGATACGCGTGGTGCCAACATGGTCGAGTACATCATCCTCGTCGGGGTCGTCGCCCTGCTTGCCATTGTGGCCTTCAGGGCTTTCAACAAGTCAGTCAGCGCAAAGGTGAATGAGGAAGGCGACGCAGTTATGAGAGACATCAAGTAGCCGAACGGGCTAGCCGCTCCCCTCACCACCCGGAGCTCGACGCGGGTTGCTGTACTTCATCGTGGCCGCGGCGCTCGTCGCGGCCGCTTCAGCTTGGACGGATATCAGGACGGGCCACATTCCGAACTGGCTCACCCTTCCCGCACTCGTCTGCGGCATCGTGGGACACTTCGCGTTTGGTTGGTACTTGGGGGGATGGAGAACCGGTGCTTGGGAGGCGGTCATCGCAGTGTCCGGGGCTGCCTTCTGTAGCCTGGCCCCCGGCCTTCTTTTCTTGAGGGGCGCCATGGGCGGCGGCGATCTCAAGCTCTTCGCCGCCATCGGCGCGCTCTGTCAACCGATGATCGGCATCGAAGCCGAGATGTACGCATTCGTGGTGGCAGCCGTGGTCGCCCCCGCCCGTCTCGCTTACCAAGGACGGCTTCTCGAAGTACTCAAAAATTCCCTGTCCCTTCTGCTGAACCCGCTTCGTTCGAAACAGGCACGGCAAGAAGTTCCACCGGAAATGATGACCTGGTTTCGCCTCGGCCCCGCGGTGTTCGTAGGTACGGCCGGCGCGCTCGTCGCGCACTGGTACGCGATCTGAATCTGCCCGCGGCAATACGCTTGGCACCAGAGTTCTAGTCTGATACGACCGCGTCGCATTGCCCCAGAACCCTCCATGAAGCTGCGCCCCGTTTTCCTCGGCCTTCTTTTAGCGTTGGTGGGTGTTGCCCTGCTCCTTCTCTATTTGCGTCATTTCGAACAAGAGGCGACGGGCGGAAAGAAGATCGACCTTCTCGTGGCGGTGACCCCTATCGACCGCGGCAAGGTGGTGACCAACGACATGTTGGGAACGCGGCAGGTCCCTCAGGCCTACGTCGACGATCGGGCGATCCGGGCCAGCGACCGCGAAAAAGTGCTGAACCTGCGCGCGGCTGCCAACGTACCCGTGTTGCAGACCCTGGCCTGGACGGACTTCATCGCCACGAGCGACGAGCGTCGCGATTTGAGTTCGCTCGTGCAGCCGGGCAGCCGGGCTATGCCGATTCGGATGCAATTCCAAGAGGCCCTCACGCTCATCAAGCCGGGGGACTTCGTCGACGTCATCGGTGTTTTCGGAGAGGGCAGAGACGCCACCGTGTTGCTGCAGCGGGTGCTCGTGTTGGCGGCGGGATTCGAGACGACGAACCTGGCGCCTGGCGACAAGCAGGAGAACGGGGTGCGCGCCAACATGCTCACCCTGAGCGTAACCCTGCAGGAAAGCCAGCTGCTCGCCCTGGCCATGAGTCTCGGCAAGATCTCGGTGGTCATCCGCAATCCCGACGACCAGCGCGTCGCCGAGACAACGCCCGATTTCCCGAGCACCGCCCTGTTCGACTCGGCCAAGCGACAGGCTATCCCGAGCACGCGACGCAAAGCGCCGATCAAACTCGAAGCCGAGGTGACCCGGTGAGGCTCTTTCATTGGTTCTTCTTGGGCATCTTCTTCGCTTGGGTGACGACGGCCGGGGGCGCCTTCGCTCAGCGGGGAAAGCCCGAAGTTCCCGAAGCCGGCCAGGAGATCAACCTTGCGGTGGGCGAGACCCGCACCATCTCGGCCAAAGAGGTGAAAAACTATTCGGAAGGTGTCGCCGGCATCATCGACATCAAGCTCACGTCGGACAACAGCCAGTTCGTCCTCAATGGGAGACGGCCGGGTTCGACCACGTTGCTCCTCATCAAGAACGACGGCACGCAGGTCACGCTGAACGTCAACGTGTTCGCACGACCTCCGCAGGTGGTCGAAAAAGAGCTGAACCAGCTCCTCAACAACATTTCCGGCGTCACCGTGCGCCGCCTCGGCGCCCGCTTCGTGATCGACGGAACCGTCGCCTCGGAGGCCGATCTCAGGCGCGTGCAGCACGTCGCGTCGCTCTATCCCGAGCAGGTCGAGTCGCTCGTGCAAATGGCGGGCGCGGCCGCGGCGGCGGGCATCACCACCGGTGCGGTCGCGGGCGGTCCGGAGAAGCGTTTTCTCATTCGGATCGATTTCTACTTCATACAGTATGACAAAAACTCGAGCTATGGCGTCGGCATCGCCTGGCCGGCCGCGATCGGTGGCGAAGCCCTTCAGTCCGAGATCACCTACGATTTTCTGCTCGGAACCACACGCAGCGCCACGGCCAGCTTGACCAATCAACCGCTGCCCCGGCTGGACATTGCATCACGGCATGGCTGGGCCAAGGTCCTGAAGCAGGCGACCGTCATCACCAACAACGACGTCGAGGCCCATTTTTCGAACGGCGGCGAGCAAAATTTCCCCGTCAATACGGGGCTGACCATCGGCGTGCAGAAGATCCCGTTCGGTACCGATCTCACCGTGATGCCGCACTACGAACCGGGCCGGCGTGAGCTCAGCGTGAAGTTGGTGGCCGACGTGAGCGATCTCACCGCTTCGGTCGGCGGAACGGTGCTTCCGGGCCGTACCACCTCCAGGCTGACCACCCAAGTCAGCCTCAAGCTCGGGCAGTCGCTGGTGCTTTCGGGCGTTCGAACCCAGTCGCTCTCGCACAACGTCAGCGGCTTGCCGGGCCTCAGCGAGATTCCGGTGCTCGGAATTCTGTTCGGGTCCCATTCTCAGACCAACCTGCAAACCGAAGGGGCCATCTTCGTGGTGCCGAGTGTCATCGAAGCCATTCCCAGCTCGGGCGCGGAGTTGGTCGACGTGGCCCTGCAAAGATTCAAAAACTTCAGCGGCGACGTGGCGAGCGTCAATGCTTACGACAAGCGACCTGGAGGCGGCGTGGGAATTCCGCGGTGACGGAGCCCCGGCGATGCATGGGCCATGGAAGTACACGCCGTTATCGCCAGCGCTGGGAAAATCGAAAGAAGAGTGCTGGTCGTTCCCAATGGCGTCGTGACGATCGGTCGTAGCCCTGCCTGCACGATAGCTCTCGATAGCTCGCTGGTGTCGCGGCAGCATGTGACGATCGATCTCAACGGCTCGACCATGCGCATTCAGGATTCGTCGACCAACGGCACGATGGCCGGCACCAAGATCGTCAACAACAACACGGCCGACGTGGCGATGGGCATTCCGCTGACGGTCGGCGAATTTACGATCGCGCTTTCGGTGCGGCCGTCCGCAGCGGCGGCGCACGTCGCAGCGCCGCAGGACGCGAGCGCGAATGCGCCCGCTCCTGCCAACGCCAACGGCGAGGTCGGACGGCCGCTTCCTCAGCAGCGACTACCACCCACCCCCGTCCCTCCCCCGCGCTCGCCGCAACCGCACGATGGTCGTGCCCAACAGGGCCCCGAACAGGCCCCGCGCGACGCGGTCAAGGCACGCGCCGCCGAAGCTGCCGAGGAGGCCTATCGTCGCGAAGCGGTCGCGCTTCGGCGCGAGATCCATCGCCTGCTGCTCGAGCACCTCGATCTGGCGACTGTCGAGCCCTCCAAGCTCGACGACCCGTCGCTGCGTCCGAAAGTGCTGAACGCGTTGCGCCGCATCGTGAAGACGCTCGAAGATCGCCTTCCCGCCGACGTGAACCGGGACGCCCTGGTCGGCGAAATGGTCGACGAGGCGCTCGGCCTCGGGCCGCTCGAGAATTTTCTTTCCGATCCTTCGGTCAGCGAAATCATGGTCGTGGATCCCGATTCGATCTACATCGAACAAGGCGGCAAACTCATTCGTTCCAAAGCTCGATTCACCGATGACGAGCGCGTCCGGGCGATCATCGAACGTATCGTGACGCCGCTCGGCCGCCGAATCGATGAATCGTCACCGATCGTCGACGCCCGCCTGCGCGACGGCTCTCGCGTGAACGCCGTGATCCGACCGCTTGCCCTGCGCGGCTCGGCGATCACCATCCGCAAGTTCTCCCGCACGCCGCTCACGATGGACAAGCTGATCTCCTTTGGCGCGCTGTCGCAGCAGATGGCCCTCTTCTTGACTCGCTGCGTCGTTGCCAAAAAGAACATCGTGATTGCAGGCGGTACCGGCAGCGGCAAGACGACGCTGCTCAACGTTCTGTCGGCCGCGATTCCCGCCGACGAGCGGGTCGTCACGATCGAAGATGCGGCGGAGCTTCAGCTGAAACAACCCCACGTCGTGTCGCTGGAGACGCGCCCGGCGAACATGGAGGGCAAAGGCGAGTACACGATTCGCGATCTGGTGAAAAATGCCCTGCGCATGCGGCCCGATCGTATCGTCGTGGGCGAGTGTCGCGGAGGCGAGGCGCTCGACATGCTCCAGGCGATGAACACCGGGCACGACGGTTCGCTCACCACCACCCACGCCAACTCCGCGCGCGAGGCGATCGCTCGGTTGGAGACGCTCGTGCTCATGGCGGGTCTCGACCTGCCGATCCGCGCCATTCGCGAACAGATCGCCGGCAGCGTGCATGTTCTGGTGCAGCAATCGCGCCTCTCCGACGGAAGCCGCCGGGTGACGGCGATTACCGAGCTCATCGGAATCGACGACGAATCGGGGCAAATCGAGATCGTACCCATCTTCGAATTCGTGCGAACCGGCACCTCTCCACAAGGCAAAGTCGTGGGCGACTTCCGAGCCACCGGCTTTCTGCCGAGCTTCTTGAACGACTTCATCGTGATGGGATTGGTGAAGCCAGGGGAGGCCTACCTATGATGAAAGGTGTTCCGTTCCAAATCCTTTTCAAGTACGGCGGCGTCGGGCTGATGGTCTTGGGGCTCGGGTGGATCATCGTCGCGACTTTGTTCGGCGACACGATTTTCACGAGGTACTACCAGCATTACCTCGCCTATCTGGATCGAAATCTTCGCCTCCTATTCCTGCCGGCCGAACCGAAGAAGATCGTGGTCGGCCAGGTGCTGGCAGCCGCCCTCACCATCGCCGTGGCGATGGTGCTCGACTATGTCCCTGCCTTGCTGTTTCTGGCGATCGTCGCGATCGGCCCCACCCTCTACCTCGGTCAAAAGCGAGCGGAGCACATCAAGAAGCTCGAGGAGCAGGTCGACACGTTCATCTTGAGCCTTGCCAATTCGCTCAAGACCGTGCCGAGCCCCGCCGCGGCACTGACCGCGGTGGTCCCCATTCTTCCGATCCCCACCCGCCTGGAAGTCGATCGCGTCCTCAAAGAGATGCGCGTCGGCAGCACACTGGAGCAGGCCATCCTCAACATGGCCTCGCGGTTGGGCAGTGTAGCCATGGATTCGGCCCTGTCGGCCCTTCTCATCGGTTTGCAGGTGGGAGGCAATCTGTCGTTGGTGCTCGAGAACACCGCCGCCACGATCCGCGAGATGAACCGGCTGGATGGCGTGGTGAAAACGAAAACGTCGGAGGGACGAGCGCAGCTCTGGGTACTTGCGCTGTTTCCTTTCGGTCTCTGCCTCGTGTTCAACTATGCGGACGAGGGCTACTTCTCGCCGCTCCAGACGACCTTCACCGGTTACCTCGTCACGACGATCGCGGTGATGTTCTGGATGGCCGCACTTCTCACCGCCCGCAAGATCCTGAAGGTGGACATATGACGATCGCGGCCCTGCTCTCCAGCAAGATCGTACAGGCGGCCATCGATTTCGCCGCCCTTTTCCTCTTGGGCTATGCCGCCGCATCCGCGCCCCCGCTCGAAGGACGCCGGCTCGGGTTGCGCGGGTTGAAACGCAAGCGAGCCCTGGAGAACGTTCCCGGTTGGGCGTCGGTCGAGCCCGTGGTCCGGTGGCTGGGAGCGCGCTTCTCCCGCATCGTTCCCGAGAGCACGCGCGCCGAGTTGAACCGGCAGGTTGCTTTGGCCGGCGACTTCATGGGCCTCTTGCCGGAAGAAGTCATCGGCTTCTCGATCGTGTCGGCAGCCTGTGGTTTTCTCGCCGGGCTGGTGTTCGCCTGGGCCACCGGCATGGGGAACATCATGGTGATCGGCGGCGTCGGTATCGGCGCTCTTCTTCCCTATTTGCGAATTTCGGGAGCCGCGACCGAACGGATGAAGACCGTCAATCGACGGCTTCCTTACGCCGTCGATCTGCTCGCTCTCGGCATGGGGGCCGGGCTCGATTTTCCGAGTGCCGTGAAGCAGGTCGTGGAGAAGTCGGGCACCCCCGAAGACCCCGTCGTCGAAGAGTTCACCCTCATTCTGCAGAGTATCCAGCTCGGGCGCACGCGCTCCCAGGCGCTCGAAGAGTTCTCCACGCGTGTTCCGACCGATTCCGTCGTGGAGTTCGTGGGTGCGGTCATACAGGCCGAGATGCGGGGCAACCCGGTCGTCGATGTGCTCCGGATTCAGGCCGAAGTGTCTCGCCGAAAGAGAAGCGTTCGCGCGGAAGAAGCAGCGTCGAAGGCCGGCGTCAAGATGATCGGACCCCTGGTGCTCATCTTCGTCGCGATTTTGATTCTCATCGTGGCTCCCATCGCCATGAAACTTCAGCATAGCGGCATGTAGTATGCGAGGTCATCCATGAGCGTTCTACGTTTCGATATTCGCTATCCCAATGGGCATCGTGAGGTGGCCGTAGTCGAAGGAGAACGGGCGCTATTGGGGAGCGCCTCGTATTGCGACATTCGGTTTCCCGTTGACCACGCCGCCTACGAGCACGTCGTCGTCGAAGTTCTCGGGGGCGGCAATCTGCGTGCGGTCGCCAAGGCGCACAATCCACCGGCAACCATCAACGGAATGCCGCTCACATCGAGTCCGCTCGGTCCCGATTCGGTTCTCGGGATCGGTGTCGTGCAGGTCTTCGTGCAGCTCGTTTCCCACTCGGTCGACGGGGTTGCCGCGGGTGCCGAGAAGAAAAAGAAGGGCGAGAGCAGCCCCATCATCCGGCTCCTTGGGCTCATCCTCATTCCGGCCGCGGCCTACATGCTGCTCATGGATGACGAAGCGGCGATTCCGGCTGCCCCGACCCAGGTTCCGGCCCTCTTCTCGTCGGCGAATCCGACGTGCCCCCAGGCCGTCCCCGACCAGGCGATCGTCGTGGCCGACGAGAACATGGATATCGCCGAAGGCAAACGGGAGCGCCATCCCTTCGCGCCGAGCCAAGGCGTCGCGGCCATCGAGCTCTACAAGCTCTCGGCCGCGTGTTATCGCGTGGCGCGCTCCGAAACCCGTGCCAAGGAGGCCGACGCGGCAGGTCGTGCCCTCGAGAACACCGTAGCGGCCGACTTTCGCGCGCGTCGGATTCGGCTCGAGCACATGTTGAAGGTGCACGACTACGAGCTCGCCGCCCGGGATGTTGCCGCGCTGCAGGCATTGACCGCCGGAAAGCGGGGGCCTTACGTGCAGTGGCTCGGGACCCTCGCCGACGACCTGAAGCGAAAGGTCGGCAAGTGAAACCGTTGGCGCTTGCGGCTCTTATTTGCTTTCTCGCAGCGTGCGCGACGACCGAGCAAGCCAGAAGGACCAAGGATCAGGAACAGCTGAGGAAGGACGGCGACCCCGGCGAGTTGTTTGCGCGCGGAGAAGCAGCGGCGCGCGTCGGCGACATGACTCGCGCCGAGCAATATCTGGTCGCCTCGCTCCGCGCGGGTGGTGACGAAAGGAGGGTGGTTCAGCGGCTGCTCGTCGTGTGCGCGGCTGACCAGCGCTATCCGGTCGCACTCGAATATGCCGACAACTACCTGCGTCGGCACCCGATGGATACCGAGATGCGCTTCGCTGCCGCTTCGATATACGCAGCCGTGGGAGATCGGACACGCGCAGAGGAGGATCTCGCGCGCGTGGTCACCGAAAAACCCGGATGGGCCGACGCGCACTTCGCATTGGCCACGGTATTGCGCGAAAAGGGTTCGTCGGCACTCGCCGCGGATCGCCACTATCGAGAATACCTACGCCTCAGTCCCAGCGGTACCTACGCTGAAGCTGCTCGCGGCTACCTGCTGAAGTCGGTGCCATGATTCCCAAGAGCGTTTTCGAAGAGACCGTTTTGCAATTCTTCGCGCCGATCCGCGCTTATCTCGACGATCCCAGCGTCAGCGAGGTGATGATCAACGGGCCGCATCAGATCTACGTGGAACGCAAAGGGCTGCTCGAGCTTACCGAAGCCAAATTCGGCAGCCGCGAAGCGCTGATGGCCGCGCTCCGCAATCTTTCCCAATACGTGGGAAAGCATCTGAGCGAGGACCGTCCGGTGCTCGAAGCGCGTTTCCCCGACGGCTCGCGCGTCGAAGCGCTGATTCCACCCATTGCTCCCGAAGGTCCCCACGTTGCCATCCGCCGTTTCTTCAAGGAAACGCTCACCGTCGAGCGGCTGATCGACTTCGGAGCGATGACGCCCGTTGCTGCTCAGTCGCTTCGTGCGTTCGTCGTCGCCAAGACGAATCTTCTCATCGCGGGGGGTACGGGCAGCGGTAAGACGTCGATGTTGAACGCGCTGTCGGGCTACATTCCCGATGGCGAGCGCGTCGTGGTGATCGAGGATTCACGGGAGATTCAATTCCAAAAGCCGCACGTCGTGCAGCTCGAGGCTCGGCCGCCCGATCCCAAGGGCCACGGCGGAGTGTCCATTCGCGATCTCTTTCGCGCCACGCTGCGGATGCGGCCCGATCGCGTCATCGTCGGCGAGATCCGCGGCGGGGAAGCTCTCGACATCGTGCAAGCCATGACCAGCGGTCACGGAGGTTGCATGGGTACATTGCACGCCACGCATCCACGCGACACGCTGACACGACTGGAAACCATGTGCATGATGAGCGACGTCGACATGCCGCTCGCCGCCATGCGCTCGCAGATTGGCTCGGGCGTGCAGATCATCCTGCAGGTCTCGCGGCTTCAAGACGGCTCCCGCAAGGTCACCCACATCAGCGAAGTGACGGGATTCGATTTGGCGGCGCAGAAGTACGGAACGCAAGACATCTTCATCCGAGATTACAAGGGCTTCGACGAGAAGCAGCGCGTGATCAGCGATCTGGTGCCGACCGGGATCCTGCCGCAATGCATGCACCAGCTCGAGGAGCACGGGGTCAACCTTCCTGATGCCGTGCTCGAGAGGGCCCGATACCCGCAGCAAGGGGCGCCATGAATCAGCCGCGCTTTCAAACGGTCCTGAAATTGATAGCGGGCGAGAGCTCGATACCTCTCATGCGCCTAGTGTGGGGCGAGGCGGTTGCCAACTTCACGGTCGGAAGCGAAGGAAACTGGCGGGTTCGGGCGCCGGGTGTCGAGGGCCGGCATGTGACCTTCGCGTTCGATGGTCGGCAGCTGTTCGTCGCGTCGGCTCCGGGGCGGCGCGACACCTTCCTGGCGGGTGCGCCCATCGACGAACGATGGTGGCCGGTCACCCCTCCCGTCGAGCTGCGGTTTGGCGGGGCTGCTCTGCAGATCTCGGCACAGCAATACTCGGCGCGACCGCCGCCGGCCGGCTCCGAGCCCCCCGCGGCCGGGCCGCTCCCCAATCGCAAAGAGACGGTGCTCGATGGGGTAGGTGCATGGAAAGCCGTCCACAGCGACGACGCTATGGCACTGGATCATACCCAGCTCCCTCAGCCGGCTCGTCGCCCAGCGCCCCAGGTACACGTCCAGGATCCCATCGAGATCCGCAACCCCGTCATGGATGCGCGTACGGTCGTCTCGCCGCAGGCGCCGCTGGCGCAGCCGCCACCCGCGCGGCCGAACGCGCCCGCGCAAGGAAACGTCGGGCCGGGAGTGCTGGATGTGGGCCCCGCGGGAGGTGCGGTTCCGCCGCCGGAATCGCCGGAGACGGTTCGACGACCGCTGACGTCCAAGCCCCCGGCGCCCGGCACCCCCGCCAAGGACCTGCGCGAGCGCCACGTCGGCTTATCGCCGTGGTACGTGGAACCCGGTCCTGGCAGGGCGCCCGCCGGCTCGCCTGGCCCGCCGGCTCAAGCAGCCCCTTTCGCACCAGCACCGGTGCCTCCCGCTCCGGCGGCGGCACCTGCCGCTCCCGCCGAACCCGCGCCTCCGTTCGTCCCTCCGCAGGGCATGGGGGGTCCTTCGGCGCCGTTCATGGGTCCGACGCAAGCCGTGCCTCTGCCGCCCGCAGCCATGATGCCAGCCGCGGCGCCGATCACACCGCCGCCCGGCGAGGCCTTTCCCCCCCGCGCCGCCTCGGAACCGCCTGCGCCGGCCCCCGCTGGCGCGAAGGGAGTGGGCGCGGCGTGGCGTTCGATCTCGCCGGTCAAGAAAGCGATCGCACTGCTTCTGCCGATTGCGCTCGCGGCGGTGCTTTGGCCGCAAGCGGAGGAGGCGCACCCGGGTCGCAAGGCACCGGTGCCCGTCTCGCCGCCGGCGAGCGCCACGCTCGCCATGAGCGGTTCGGCCGCGGCAACTTCGCATATCGAGGCTGCGCCGGCCGGGAATCCGCAGGCTCAGTTGGGTCAGCCGGCGGTGGCGGGCGGCGCCGGGCAGGTGGTTGCCGTGCCTTCGGCAGCCGTAGGTGCACCCAGCTCGTCCCCACCGGCGGCGGCAGCCACTGCGCCGAGCGCCGTCTCGTCGGGCGTGGCCGCACGATCGGGCGGAGCCCTGGAACGCCGCGCGCTCGACGCGGCCTTCGAGGGGCGATTCTCCGACGCGGCCACGATTTACGGCGAGCTCGCGGCGGCGCGGCCGGAGCAACCCGTTTTTCGTGAAGCTGCACGCATCTTGCGCGAGCGGGACTCCCGCCAGCGCTGAATGTCCCTGTCCAACGTGATCCCGAAGTGAGAACCCCACCGGAGTGAGAAACCCGACGATGACATTCCTTTCGATGCGGAGCAGCATCCCCCTTGTCGCGATCCTGGCGCTCGCGGTGGCCGATTGCGCCGACAAGGCGAATTGCGACGACCTTCGCCAATCGCTTTACGAGCAGAAGAAGCAGTGGGCGTCCTGCAGTGTCGACGCCGACTGCATCATCATGCCCGGCAACTCCAAGGACTGCACCGGCGTCCTCGCCTGCCCGTTCGCGATCAGTCGAGGCTACCTCGAACCGGCCGAGCGCACGACGCTCACCATCGGCGACGACAGCGTCGATTGTCATCTCTGCGCGACGCCGAATTGCTCGGGGGGGACGCTCGCCGTCTGCGAACCAGTCACCCATCAGTGTCTGATCGTCGCGGGTACGCCCGACGCGGGCGCGAGCGGAGGAGGGAGCGGCTTCGACAGTGGGGTCACGCAGACCCCGGTCGACACCGGTCAGTCCGACGCGTACGGCAGACCCTGAGGAACGCGGTCAAGAGGTCTTACGTTGCGCGTAGCGCGCCTTGGCGGCGGCACCCCGCCGTTCGAGCAGCGGTCGCAGCCGCGTCGCGAGCGACGGAAAAACATAGCCCATCGTGGCAAGCGCACCAGAGAGGCGCGGCAACGCGATCTCCGGCTTGTTGCCCGCGATGCAGGCGAGAATGGCGTCGGCCACCTGCTCGGCCGAGGACATCGGCTGGGAAAACACGAGATCGGGGACCTGCGAGATCTCACCGAAGAAGCCGGTGTCGACCGGGCCGGGGCAAACCGTGGAGATGTGCAGGTGTGGAAATTCCTCGCGCAGCGAACGAGTAAACGCGCGAAGGCCGGCCTTCGACGCCGAATACGCGGCTTCGTGCGGGACGGGGATCATTCCCGCGAGACTCGCAACGTTGACGATCGCGCCCCCCTCGCGAAGGTGCTCCACGGCGGCACGCGTCAAAACGACCGGGGCCGTGAGATTCGTCGTGATGACATCGCCGAGCGCGCGGGCCGAGTACTGAACGATGGGGCCTCGATGATTCAAGCCCGCGTTGTTCACCAGGATATCGAGCGCGCCGAAGTGGGCCAGCACCCGGCCGGGAAGCGCGGTAACAGCATCGAAATCGGTCACGTCGATCGGGAAAGCAGCGGTGCGATCCGAGCCAAGCCTCGCCACGTGCTCCTCGAGCATGGCTTTGCGGCGTGCCGCCATCGCGACGCGCGCGCCGCTCTGCACCAGCTTCTCGGTGACCGCCAGCCCAATGCCCGATGAGGCGCCGGTGACCAGAGCGATTTTTCCACTCAGATTCATGATCATGGCTCCTGGGGGGTCCGTCGTTCCGCCGCACTGGCGGCTGGCGGCGTCCCTAGGCATAACAGATCAGGTTGACGCGGGTTCGCACATTGCCTCAGGGAAGAACGCCTGCTCAGGGGATGGCCGGCCCGTCGCCGGGCCATGCGCGGTCAGGTCGATTCCGCGTTCTCGCACTCATGGTGACAGGGTGCGCTTCGCTGCGCTGTGGCCGCATTGGTTACGAGCCACTGGACGTCCTCACTCTCGGTGATACGGGACAAGGCGTCACGTCGGGCGGCGGCGGGTCCGGGCAAATGGCCGGTTCGTCCGGCACCGGCGGAACCGACGGGACGATCGAGGCCGGACCAGATGGAAACGGCACGCTGGCCTGCGGTGCGGGTGCCTGCAAGCGCGTGTTCGTCTCGTCGGCCCAGATGAACCCTCTCTTCGGCAGTCTGATGGCCAGTGACGGGATCTGCCAATCGTTGGCGGACGCGCGGAACTTGGGGGGAACGTGGATGGCCTGGATCTCCGATTCGACAGGCTCGCCCTCCACGCGGTTCACCCGGGCCGCGGTCCCCTACCGGTTGGTCGATGGGACGCTCGTGGCCAACGACTGGGGCAGCCTTACGAGCGGCACGCTGGCTCACCCCATCAACATGGATGAAGCGGGCACAACGATTACGATCGATAGCTCCGTCACGGAGGTGTGGACGGGAACTACACCTTCGGGAACGTATGCGGGCGCCAGCTGCCAAGATTGGACGACAACCAGGGCTTCGGGGATCATGTGCTCGCTCGTGTGCGCCGAAGTCGGTGTCCTCGAACTTGCGGACTTCGGCTGGACGGCTGTCTACTTCCAGTTTTGCGACCGTACGGATGAGCACCTCTACTGCTTCGAGCAGTAGGACCGAGCCCTGACATTGAGGGGTGGCTGAGGAGCGACCATCTGCTGTAACCTCGAGAGGGGATGGCCACCGACCGCGACGAGATCGTCGAGATCGACAGGAAGGGCGTTGCGCGCCCCCTGGGGGAAACGGCCGCCCTGAGGATGCAGGGCCGACAAGGGCGTTTCGCCGTGCTGCCCGCTCCCGCTCACCTGCTCGCGATGCGCAAGGTGCAGGGCAGCAAGGGTACGGAGGCTCGCCCCTGTTTGCTTTCCGGCGAAATTCGATCGGCAGGAGCGTTGTGCGACATCGTGAGCTTCGTCGGCCATTCCGGCTGGAACGGCGAGCTCTTGGTGCTCGAGCGCTCTTCGAGCCGGTCGCTTTTTTTCGATCAGTCGCACGTGGTCGGCGCGACGTCGACGGTGAAGACCGAGCGGCTGGGCGACGTCCTCTATCGATATGGGATCCTCGATCAAGCGCAGGTCGCGCGCTGCTCGGAAGCCACGGCGACCGGAGCGCTTCGCTTCGGCGAAGCGGCGGTCAAGTTCGGCTTCGTCACGCGCGAGAAACTCTTCGCTGTCGCGGCCCGTCAGATCGAAGAAATCTTCTACGGCGTTTTGTTGGTGACCGGCGGCATGTTCTATTTTCTCGACTCCTACGAGGAAGCGAATCTCTCCATCCGCCAGAAGCTTTCGGTGGCGTCCCTCATCCGCGAAGGTGTGCGGCGGATGCACGAGACACGCTACTTTCGAGCCCGCATCCCCTCGAACCAACACATTCCGGTGCGCACGCCCGATCACGCGGCTCCCGCTGCCGATCCCCTGGAGATCTTCGCGTCGGTCGACGGGTCTCGCACCGTGGCCGATATTTGCCGCCTGAGAGGGCAAGGCGAATTCGAGGTGTGCCGCGCGTTGTTTCAGTTCATCCAGTCAGGGCACGTGATCATCAAGCCGCCTCGATTAACCGCGAAGGCGGTGGTCAGCGTCTACAATCAAGCCATCGGTCTCATTTTGCGCGAGCTCGACGCGATGGATAGCGGCGATGTCGTGCGCGATCAGCTCGCCGCCTACGCGGTCAAAGGTGACGTCTACCCGAAGCTGCTCGCGGGAGCGGGCCCGGCCGACGACGGCGCGCTCGATGCGGGTCGCATCGCCGAGAACGCAGCTCAGCTGAGCCAAGCGGAGGACGCGGAGGAGAAGCTGGCGCACTGGCTCTTCGACTATGCGTCGTATGCACTCTTCTTGGCGCGACCGCACCTCCACCGCGGGCAAGATGCACGGGAGCAGAAAAGTGGAGCAGGCCCCGCCCCCAAGCGGCTTTCTCAGCGAGTGTCGGCGGTGTTGGAACCCATCGCACCGGCGGGAACTCCCCAGCCCCCGGCCGTGAACCCCAAGAAATAGATCCACTCGATCCGGTGAATCGATGAGACCATCATCAGCGACGAAGGCGTGGCTCGGATTTTGGCTCACCGCGCTGGGCATCGGGTGCATGGCTCCGCCTCGTCCGCCGCCTTCCGCGCCAGAACCGGTCGCGGCTCCGGCGCTGCTTGCTCCAGTTCCCAAGTGCGAGAAGCTCGAGGAGTCTTGCGTCGCGCGATCCGAGACGCGCGCCCGCATCCGACAAGTAGGGTGGGAGTTCGCGCCTCCGGAGGGCTGGACCTACGCGCAAGAGGACGAGCTGACCATCGCCAAAGGAAAGGCGGCGGCGCTCGCGATGACCGCGCGGGACAAAGGAGACGAGAAAAAAGACCGGGCCGAACGCGAGGAGCTTCTGCGGCGCGTTGCCGAGAAGCTTGGCGTGACGCTGCCCAAGAAGAAGAACTTCATCCGAAAGAAGCCGGACCAAATCGAGAAGGTGGGCGATTTGGCCGTCGATCTTTACCAAATCGATGGCGCCAAGCGCGACGACCAGAAGGGACCCCTGCTCGTCTTTACGGCCACGCTGCCCGAACAGAAGGTGTTGCTCGGAGCAGGGTTCGTCACCGATGATGATACCGACAACTCGGATCGTGCCATCATGAATTCGATTCACTCGATCGCCCGCACAGCGTCGGCCGCCCCCGCCGACCCAAAGAAGTCGCCTTGACTGCCCCCGAGCTTCCCATCGGTCACATCGTCGCGGGAAAGTACGCGATTCAGTCGCTCTTGCACTACGGCGGCTCCATCGCGACCTATCACGCGATGACTGCGCCGAATCGAGAGGTCGCCCTCAAGCTCTACGACGCTCGAATCAAATCAGTGCCCGAGTTGATGAAGACGCTGACGCGCTACGAAATGGTCGTGAATTCGCTGCCCAGCCATCTCGTCGTGCAAATCGAAGAGCGCGGCGAAGATCCGGCGACCGGTGCTCCGTACACCGTCACGAATTTTCAGGCGCACCCGTCGCTGGCCGAGTTGGTGGAGCTCTGTCCTCTCTCGCCGGCGGAGATGGTGGCGCTCACCCGCAGCTTGGCGAAGGTCGTCGACCTGGCGCACGCCAACGGTATCTCGCACCTCGGTCTCAAGCCGACCAACGTTTTCGTTCGGCCGGGACCGTCGTGCGAAGTGCGTGTGGTCGACTTCGGCCTCAGTCACGTGCGCAGCGCCTTGCCCGATGCCAAGGTCCGCGCGGCGGTGGCGCCTTGGCTCGCTCCCGAGCAGATGAAAGAGTCGACCGCACCGGGACCTGCCGCCGACATTTTCGCTTCCGCCCTCGTGGCTTTTTTCGCGGTGACCGGAAAATCCTTTTGGAGGGCGTTTCAACCCGGTCGGCCAGACGTCTCGGCTTGGGAATTCGAAATTCTAGGCACTCGTTTGCCGGTGTCGGAACGGGCGAGGGAAGTGTCGATTTCGCTGAAGTCGTCGTTCGACGTGGCGTTCGGGCGCGCCCTGGCGGTGCTACCGACCGCGCGGTTCGGCACGGCGACGCAGTTTGCCGACGCGTTGGCGGCGGCCATCGAGGTACCTTCCGTCTCCGTCGTTGCCGCGGCGCCCGTCGCCGGACCGGCGATGCCGCCGCGTGGCTCGCCTTTGCGTACCACGGCGATGGGCATCGGAGCGCCGGCTGGGGCGGCGGCGGCCGCGGCGCAAGCTCAGCCCGCGCCCCGCCCCGGAGGCAATGCCGGCATCTCGCCCGTTCTCAAGACGACGATGCTCGGCATGGGCAATCCGACCCCCCCTCGCCCGGTCGCGTCGAGCGGAGCAGCGGACGTTCCTGCGCCTCCCCAGCAAGTGGGAGCGGCGCTCGCGGCCTTCGAGAAACCGCCGGTGCACGGCTCGCTATCCGGCATCGCCGACGAGACGACGGTCGTTCCGACCGGTGATGAGCCGATCACGATTCAGAGCTTGCTCGACCAGCGTCCGCCACCGAGCTCCCGTGCACCGTGGATCGCGGGTATCGCAACCGCCATCGTCGTGGCCGGCAGTGCGGTCTTCGCGCTCTCGTCGACGAGGGGGGTGCTGTTCCCCGAGCCGCCTCCGGCCGCGCCGGCCGTCGCTCCACCCGCCGAACCCACGCCCGCCCACCTCGAGCCCGCGGCAGCCCCGCCCGAAATGAAGCCGCAGCCCGCCGAACCCGAGAGCGCCGCTCCAGTGATCGCCAGTGCTCCTCCGCCTGCTTCGGCGCCCCCCGCCAAAGCGAGCGCCGCTGCGGCGTCCGCTTCCCCGCCGCCCGCCAAGGTTGCGGCACCGGCTCCCGCGAAAGGCGTCGTGCCCGCGAAGAAGAAGCCCTGCGGCAAGTTTCTCAAGCGATGTAACTGATATCGGGCCAGCGGAGCGTTCATCACAGGCCGGGCAACGGGCCCTGGCACCACGAGGGATCGCCGACTGTCGTCATGGGAAGGCCGAACACTTGGGCGATCTTGATGTAGGCATCGTTGTGATTTCGGTTGCCGCCGTCGATGAGGTTGCCGGGCTTCAAGCCGCCCCCGAGCTTTCCTCCGACGATGAACGGCGAATTGTGCCCGTCGTGGTCAGTCGGTGAGTAGGCCGTTCCGCAGCTGTTCCCGTTCTGCGTACCCCACACGACCACCGACTCGTCGAGCACCGAGCCCGTCCCCGATGGGTACGACGCCAGCTTCTGGAGGAAGTACGCATATTCGCCGGCGAGATAATTGTGCATTTTCGCCATGAGCACGCCCCCCATCGCATTGGTGAGGCTTGGGTCATTGTGGGAAATCCCGTGCCAGCCAGGCAACGGCAGGCCCGGCGGTATCCCGATGAAGGGGACCGGTTTGTCGTTCTCGCCGCCCCCCCACATCATGACGGCAATTCGGGTGATTCCGCAGGCCATCGCGAGCGCCATGACGTCCAAGAAGAGCCGGCTCATCGTCGTGTTGCCAACGACGGTCCCCATGTCGGCGACCTCCATCGGAATGTTCGCCGACGCGGGCGTTGACAGCATCTGGGTCCCGCAAGAGGCCGGAATTTCGCCGAGCGAGGCTCCCAGGGAATTTTCCAGATCCCGCAGCCCTTGCATGTAGAGCTGCAACTTCGGCCTCTCGATCGAACTGAGGCGCGAGCTGAACGTACCCACGTCGCCGCGGACGAAGTCGAGCATGCTGCGCTTCGCCACGAGCATCTGATTGACCTGCGGTCCGGTCATGGTGGAGCCGGCGAGGATCGGGGCAATGCGCTGGTAGGCGGCGACCGGGCTGGTTTCGCCCTGAAGAAAGGTCCCACCCGTCTTATTTCCAGAAATGAGCACGTTGTTGACTTGAGACAGCGACGCCGCAAAACCGCCGGCGCCGTCGGGTGTGCCGATGCGGTAATCGACGAATGGAACGGGGGTAGTCATCCCGACCTCGGCCGCCAGCACCTGATCGAAGCTCGTCGGCGCACCGCAGCCGAGCACCGAGCGCGTCGCCATTCGATGGGGGTGCCCGGTTTCGCGTCCAAGAATGAGGCGCTTGATGATCGTGATGTCCTTTCGAACCGGCGCCAGCGCCTGCAGGTGCGGCGACAGCACGTAGTCCGGCCCCACGTAGGGGTCCAAACCCGCTGGGTTCTTCGGGCTCCCCTGGGGGGCCGTCCACGTAGGCCCCGGAGCGCTCGGCGTCCATTGCCATTGAGCGCCATTGGCGTGGAAAAAGAATGCTGCCCGCAAGTTCGGCGCAGCGGCTTCCGCCAAGAGCGTTCGAGTGATTCCGGAAAGGAGAACGCTGCCTGCTCCCAGACCCCGCAAGAGCGATCTTCGACCTATGCTCATCGACGACATCGTGTTCCTCCTCGCGTCGCTCAGTTCCGGCGGGTGATGAAGGACGGCAGCGCGGCGACGGCCGCAGGCAACGAATCGATGGTATTGCCGGCGGCATTGACCGCCTTGGTGAGCGTTTGAAGCTCGCAAGCGCTGACCGCCGTCACTTCGCGTCCTGTCGCGTATCGCAAGTATTGCGACGCATAGCACTGGCTGAAGTCGGGCGACGCAGCGACCTGTTTCATCATCTCGACGAAGTTTGCAAACTCGAGCGTGCTGCCGCTCGGCAGCGGAACCGTTCCCGAGGGATCGATGGTCTTGCCCTGATCGGTGGTCCGAAATCGGCCGATCGGATCGTATTGCTCCAGCGCGAATCCGATACCGTCGAACAGATCGTGACACGCCGCGCAGGTCGAGCTCTTCGTGTGCTCGATGAACTTCTCGCGCCCGGTCATGTCGGGGGTAATGACCGACGGATCGAACTTGAACATCGCCGGCGGCGGCGGCGAAGCATCGCAGAGCAGTGCACCGCGTACCGAGTTGCCTCGGGCGGGCAGGGCGGTGTCATTGAAGTTGGATCCCGCCGCCAGCCACGACGCCAGCGTCAAGAGCCCGCTCCTCTGGGTTGGATCGAAGTTAGTTTTGACCAGACCGGCGCCGGCAGCGGGGGGGCGGACGCCGTAAAGATCGGCGGTCGCGGCGCTGACGAAACCGTAGCTGCCGGTCAAGAGCGCGCCGATCGTATGATCACCGGCCGGGTCGAACGCGACCGAGCTCACGAACTTCGCCGTCTCGTTCGCGAGATCCTGGGCAACGGACCCGTTCCACATCGGGAAAAGCGTCGCATCCTTCTTGACGGTCGGCATGCCATCGGTATGCAGCCACTGTGCGATGAACCAGCCGAGGGCCACCGGTGCCCTCGTCGAATCCGTGAACATCCGATGAACTTGCGCACGGAGGGTCGCCGGATCGTGCAGCGTGCCGGCCGAGGCGGCGTCGTAGAGAGCTTGGTCGGGCGGCGAATCCCAAATCATGTACGACAGCGCCGATGCGATCTCGAAGTCGGTCATCGTCGTCATCGTGCCCGCCGCGTTGCTCGTCCCGAGCTCGGTGCGAAACCCGAAGCTCGGCGAGAGGATGAGCGCTTGCACGACCATCGCAAACGCCGTCTGCGCCCCAGCACCTGCGGCTACCGTGTTGTAAAGCCCTTGAAGGCCGCTGATTTCAGCCGTCGAGAGCGGCCGCCGCCACGCCTTCATACCGTAGGTTTTCAAGAAATCCTGAAGACATGTCCCAGCGCCCAGGGCGGTCATGGCGCAGCCGAGGAACGTACTGCTACGGGTCGCGATACTCGCGCTCACTTCTTCGGCTGTCTTGTTGTAGTAATTCGTCAGCAAGTCACCGATCACCAGCTTGTCGGCGACGTTGGCGTACTCGGTCATGTCCGCTCGAGAGTCGGCCGGGTAGCTGTCAATCGAACTTCCGGCGAAGCCGAAGACATCGAGCAACGTGTTCTTCAGCTGCGTGGTCGTCAGCCTCCAGACGCGAGGCGCCGAAAGCGGGATCGGCTGCCCCGTGCAGGCTTCCGTGGTGACGTCGCCCCCGCCGCCCGTCGAACCCGGAGCTCCTGGCAGTTTCATCCCCTGCGGCTTGCCAATCATCCCGTCACTGCAAGCGAAGATGGGACCAAAGGCGAGCCATGCCATCCACGGCTTCAAGCATATGAGGCTCCGGCGAGCGGGCGCTGGCTGCATGGCGAGGTCTCCGGCGCAGGACGTGCCGCTCCTACGCTTCTCGAGTAGTCAAGTCTCGCGGGCGGCCCACGGAGGACCATGTTTCGACCCTACCTGCGCGTTCTCCTTGATTTTATCTGGAGGTGAACGGGCGGGAGTGCCTAGCTTCACTGCGTCAGGTCTTGGCTATGGCCATCGGAGTAGCCATAGCCCACGAAATCACTGACCGATGCAACGATCTGGTAGTGAGGATCTGACGCAGTAACGCTAGGTCAGCTTTCCGATCATCGCGCCGCCGCTCTTCAAGTCGTCGAACGCGGCATCCGACAATTGTGAAACCTTGGCAACCTCGTCCCAAGACGAGAACGGTCGTGCGGCGACGATAGCGCTGGCCCCTTCTTTTCCGACGTGCGGGAGGCTGGCAAGAAGCTCCTCGCTCGCTTCATTGATGTCGATGGGCCAAGCGCGAATCTGATTTCGTTTTTCCATCACAGCCGCCTATTCGTGTGGGAGACGGTCTTGAATGTAGAGCAATAACGGAACGTTCTCAATCATAGTTCCCCGCATCCCATCGTTTTTGGCGGCGCCGCTCGATTTGGTACATGACCGTACCAACCATCGCGATGATCAAGCACACCACGACCCAAAGCATGCCGAGCCAAGTCCTCTCTGCTGACTGCGTAGCCACGATGACCACGGAGCTGATGGCCGGGGTCCAGAGAAGCAACATCGTCATCTTCGTCCACATGGCGCACGCTATCTACTTTCAGTCACTCACGACCGAGCGTTCAGGATTTTTTCGGGAAGCTCCACGTAGCCGATGCGCACTGTTGAATGATCGCAGCAAGTGTCTCGATGAGTTGCGGTCTGCCCAATGTGCCGGCAAGGCGTCGAGCTTCGCTCAGTTTTCCGGGCCACGGACGCTGGGCCGAAGGTCGTCCCTCGGCGGGCGTCTGACGAAGAACCCGTCGGGCCCAGGCCTCGCCACGAAAGGCTGCAAGTCTCTCGAGATTCATTTGGTGGCCCTCCGAGCGGTGGCGAAGACGCCTGCCTGTTGGGCAGCCGCAATCGCACGGTGCCGGTCCCAACCCATCTGTTTCACCGGCGACGCGAGAGAAACGTCGTCGAACTGAATGGCCATTGCATCGGCAAGTCCCCAAGGGCGAATGCGGAAGGACCTCGTCTCGCCGTCCCTGCCGCAAATGACGCTGCCGAAAATCACCTGCGCATCGTTCAGATGGATGCGCACTTCGCGCGCAAAGTCGACGACGCTTCGGATCGCTTGTTCGTGGCCGACGCGTTTTCGCACGCTCGATGGGAATTGCACCATGAATGGAACCTAGTGGGGATGAAGGTGGATGATCCCGCTCGGCGATGGGCCTGAAGCCGACCCGTCGAACGTCGGGTGCGCTCAGCGATAAGCCGACGACCCCAAGCCAAACGTGGCCGTCGCGACCGATTATCGGGCTGAGCGGCGCGGAATCACTATGCCACTTCGCCGGCACACATACAAGGTCGCTCGGGACCTGGGCTCCGACAGCGGACACGACAGGGACACGACAGGGACACGCCGAGCAACGCAGTCGCCTGGTCATCACTTTGCCGACCAGAGTGCGCTAGCTTTCTGCCTTTTCGGTTTGTTCCGCTTCGTCGGCTTTCGCTTTTTTTGCAACGACGGCGTGATCGTCCAGCTGAAGGCGCACGCGGTTGAGTTCGGAGCGGAGCGCGGCGATTTCTGATTCCAGTCCGGGTGCGTCCGTTCGGGCCTTGTCGAGCTCGCGTTTCAGTCGATCGATGTCCTCGAAACGCGAGGCGACGAGCGTCTCGAGCCCATCGATGCGGTTCGTCGCTTCGCGCACATCCGCGAGCCGCCCGCGCCTTTCGAATTCGACGGTCTGCTGCGCTCGAGAGAGAGCCTGTTCGCGTTCCTGGACGCGACCCAAAAACGCAGCGCGCTCGCGGGCGAGAGCATCGCGCTCGCGCTCTTTTTCACGCGCAAGAGCGGCTTCGTGTGCGCGCCGCATCTCCGCGAGTGCCTCGTCTCGTTCCGCTTCGAGCCGGCTGCGTAACTCGTTCATCGCCCGCTCGAGATCGAGGTTGAACCGACGCTGAGACTGGGCGGCGGCATCGATCGACGCGTTCTCGCGCGACGCTGCCAGCGCCGCGTCGTGGGTGCGTCGAAGGTCGGCGAGCTCCGCTTCGTGGGCGCGTCCCGCCTCGGCGAGCTGGCGGGTCAACTCGAGACGAAGCTCGGCGAGTGCCGCCTCTCGCTCGCGGGTTGCCTTCTCCTGCGAGGCGCGGGCCTCGCCCAGCGCCGCGTCACGTGCTCGCTCCGCTTCAGCCACCTCGCGCATTCGCCGTTCCTCGGCGAGGTGCGCCGTTTGTTCGGCTGCGCGCATCCGCTGATCGGCGGCGGTTTCGATCTGCCCGAGCTGCTTTCGCTGCTCCTCGCGCGCAGCGGCGAGTGCTTCCTCTTTTTGTTGGATGGCTGCCGCGATCTGGGATTGGATGCTGCTCCTTTCATCGGCCTGCTCGGCAGCCAACGAGCGGAGCTTGGTGTCGAGCTCTTCGCGCAGCTGGTCGGCAGACGCGCGAGCTGCTGCCATGTCGCGCTCGTGCTGGTCGCGCGTCTGATCCATCTGCTCGCGCAACATCGATATCGCCGTCTCGTGCTCGGAATGTATACGCGCGAGCTCTTCCCCCGCAGCCTGAGTGCGGGCTTCGAGAGCGCTCTTGTGAGCCGCCTCGACTTCCATCAGCTTCGCGGCCGCTTCGGCCCGTTCGGCATCGCGCGCCTTGGACATCTCGGCAATCGTCTGCTCGCGGGACCCGGTTTCGGTGGATCGCGCTCGCTTCTCGGAATCGAGTGAGCGCGCGAGCGAGTCGCGTTCTTCGGTCGTTTGCGACAGCTGGCGTTCGAGTGCGGCGACGGACTGTTCGAGCTCACGCTGACGACGATCGCGCTCGGTTTGCGAGTCGGTCACCAGCTGGCGCGTTCTCTCTTCCGCTTCGAACACCGCCTGATCGCGCTGGCGGCGGGCCTGCTCGAGCTTGTCGGCGTGCTCGCGTTCGGCGGCTGCGAGGGCTTCGCCATGCGAGGCTTGCAGCTCGCGGAGCTTGCCGCGCAGCTCTTCCGCCGCTTCCTCCCGCGCGCGTGCGATGGCCGCGGCAAGCGCCTGCTCGCCGGAAGAACGGACGTTCGCCAGTTCGCGCTTCAGCTCTTCCTGGCTCGCCTCGAAGGCCGCGCGCTCGCGTGCCAGCTTTTCGTGATACTCCTGCTCGCGAGCCCGGAGCAGCTCTCCCTTCTCCGCCTCTTGCTCGGCGCGGAATTTGTTGAGACCCTCCCCGAGCTGCTCGTCGCTCGCGCGTGCGAGTTCCACCAGCTTTTCGCTGTGTGCCGCAGAGTCGGCGGCGCGTCCCGCTCGCTCGGCGGCGAGAGCGTCGCGGAGCTCTTGCGCGGCGTGCTCGGCTGCGGCCGCGTCGGCGCGCCGACGTTCTTCCTGGGCCGCTACGGTCGTCTCCAGCTCGCGCGTGCGTTCGCTGGCCTGGTTTTCCGCCGCGCTCACGCGGCGCTTCGTCGATTCTTCCGCTTCGGCAATGGCCTTCTCGTGCTCGGCGCGCGCCCCTTCGATTCGCTCTTCGTAGCGCCGCTGGAGAGACTGGATGGCTTGCTCGTGTTCGCTCTGCCTGTCGGCCAGCTGGGCCTTCATCTGCTCGCCCAACGCGCGAACTTGCTCCGCTGCGCGCACGGCTTCCTCGGTGCGCCGGCTTTCCGCTTCCGTCAGCTCGCGCCGCACGTTCGCCAGAGCGGCATCGTGCTCGCCGCGGACGCGCTGCAGATCGGCGCCATGCGCCTGTTCGCGCGCGGCGACGACCTGCTCGAACTCTCTGCGGGCTTTTGCCAAACGCTGCTCGAACTGTTCACGATCGCGTTGGCGAATGGCTGCCGCTTCGGCGAGGGCGCGCGTGTGCTGGGTGTTCCGCTCCGCCCAGGAGTCGCGTTCCGCCGCAAAACGGCGTTCGAGCTCCTCGCTTCGTTTCCGTTCTTTGGCGATTTCGTCGCTCGTGCGAAGCCTCAGCTCGGCCAGCTTCTGCGTCGAGTCGCGGGTCGTGTCGGCGAGCTTGGTGTTGAGCTCAGCCACTTTGGCCCTGGCCAGCGTCTTCAACTCGGAGAGCTTGGCCTCGTAGCCGTGGCGCAGGACGACCTGCTGGTGCTGAAATCCTCGTTCGGTCGTGGAGAGCGATTCGACGTGCTCTGCCCGGGCGGTCGCCAATCGGCCTTCGTAGTCCTCGGTCAGTTCCCGCTCGGTTCGTGCGGCGGCCTTGGTTGCGGCATCATGGGTCGCCGTGAGCTCGGCGAGCTCGCGTCGAAGCCCCGCGATCTGACCTTCGAGCTCGGAACGGAAGCGAGCTTTTTCTGCGGCATGGGCCGCATCTCGCGCGGCGAGCTCGTCGGTGCGCCGCTTTTCAGCCTGCGCGAGCTCGCTCGTTTTCTGCGCGACGAGCTCGCTCACCTTTCGTTCGTGCGCGCTCGCATCCGCTTGGCGTGCCGACTGTTCCGCGGCGAGCGCCTGCTCGGCCTGCTCGATGTCCGGCTTGACCCGTTCGAAGCGGCGCGCGATGTCGTTGGCCCTGCGCGCCGCTTGATCCTTGTCGGCGCGCGCCGCAGAGAGGAGCTTTTCGAGCTGGCCACCCTGCTCTTTTTGATCGCGCGCCGCTTGCTCGAGAGCCGCGCGTTCACGCTCGAGCCCCTCGATCCGCTGCTGCAGCTCGAGACCGATGCGAGAGCTCGACTCGAGCTCTCGCTTGAGCACGGCAATTTCGTTGTCTTTCTTGAGAAGCTGCTCGCGATGAGCGAGTTGTTCGCGGGCCGACGTGACGTCGGTGCCCGGTCCTTGTCCTTGTGCGAGAAATGCGCGGGTCTTCCAGTGCTCGACCTCGCGCTCGAGGTGAGTCACGACCTCTGGTTTGGGACTGCTCTCTTCTTCGGCAAGCTTGCGCGCTTCGGCGAGCTCGCGGCTGAGCCGAACGTTCGATTCTTCTTTTTCGGCAAGCTGTTTGCTCAAATCGTTGGGCGCCGCGGCATCCTGCTTGCGGCGCACTTCGGCGAGCTCGCGCTTCAACCGGGCATGGGTCTCGTCCTTGTCGGCGAGTTGTTTCCGCAACGCATCGACGACCGCTACGTCGACCTTTTCGACGCGACCTTTGGCACTCGGTAGCGCTTCTGCTTCGGCGTCGGTCACCACCAGGTCGTCGAGGATCCCTGCTTCCTCCGAGCTCTTGCCCACTTTGGGTGCGACGGGACCGCTGCTCGAAGGCGGACCACCGTCGCTCGGGAGAGCGAGCCCCGGAACCATCACTCGTGCGCGTGCGACGAGCTCGGCGAGCGTCAGAGGCTTGTTGAAGTAGCTCTGCGCCCGGGTGGGAAGCTTGCGGTGTTCGTCGAAGACGTCCTGAGGCTGATTGGAGACGAGAAAAATCGGAACGCCGGCAGCGGCGGGTTCTTTTTTCAAACGGTTGCAGAGCCGAAACCCATTCATGCCGGGTAATTCGAGCGATGCCACGACGAGGTCGAACCGCTCGGTGGTCGCTCGGGCCAGACCGGCGTTGCCGTCGCGGATGACCTCCACGCTGCACCCGAGGTCGAGGAAAGCCCTCTGGATCTCGCGAGCCAGAGCAACGTCGTCTTCGAGCACCAGCACCCGGGCGGTCATAGGGTAGAGCTCGATCCTAACCTATTTTGCCGGATGAACCCCAACGCAATGGCGAGCTTGCACTTCTACCGCAACCGCTCTGTTGTGTTACTCGGCGCGGCCTTCGGCCCGCCTCCGGTGTACGACTCGGCGCGGCCTTCGGCCCGCCTCCGGTGTACGACTCGGCGCGGCCTTCGGCCCGCCTCCGGTGTACGACTCGGTGCGGCCTTCGGCCCGCCTCCGGTGTACGACTCGGCGCGGCCTTCGGCCCGCCTCCGGTCGAGGCCGTTCGTCAGGCCTGGACAGCGGGTTGGGCGCTCGTATCCCGCTCGGTTTCGCTGCGACCGTAACGTTCGAAGAGTTGCCCCCAGGCTGTCGTTGTCTTCCACTCCTCGAACGTCTTTCGATCCTTCAGCGGCCATCGATAATAATCGTGGTAGAGCTCGCTGCCCATCACGAAGAGGTTCACGAGCGGGGTGTGGAAGAACGCCTTCTGAAAGCGCTTGAGGGGGCCGAACCACATCACGTCGCCCACCTTGCTCGCGGCGTTGTCGCCTACCGAAAATCCCCAGCTCTCCCGGGAAATATCGTCGCCTACTACCTCGATATCGCGTGGATCTCCCACCCCGAGCCCGTCGTCGTGAGCGACCTTGATGAACTCGAGGCTCATCGGATCGAACCCCATCATCTTGGCGGCTACCGCATCGATCGCCGTCTGATCCTGGGACGCCAGCATGTAGTTTTTGACGACCGGAAACATCGTGCGCGGCCCCGGGCCGTTGCCTGCGGTCGTGCCATCCATGATCGCGAAAAGACCGGTGTGAATCTCCTTCTGAATCGCCAGAAGATCCACGAGCGTGCGATGAATCCACGAGTGGGTGTAGTGACGCTGGGTGGCGAGTAGCCCTCCGAACGCATTTTTCATGGCGCCGGTGGTGGTGGTGTAGATGTGGCACTTGATGGTGGGCAGGTGCACGATGTTCCTTCCGAAGAAATAGTCGGGCACCAATATCCCGTCGGGAAAGATGCGATGCAGGACGTGCATCTGCGCTTTTGGGCGATACTCGACCCAGCGCATGTCGCTTTCCTTGAAATTGTAGAGCACCGGGATGTCGTACTTTTTGAAGAGCGGCACGTAGTGGTTCAAGTCCTCGCCTTTGAAAGCGTTGGTCACCACCGTCTTGTTCTGCACGCAGGTGATGTCGTCGAAGCCGCCTTTTTTGAGAGCGAGGATGGTGCCCTCCATTTGCCAGGGCGTCGTGTTCGCGGCGGGAAACGGATAGTGCCAGGAGATGTTGTCCTTGAGGATGGTGGTCGTTCCGCGCGCGAGTGCCTGGGGCATCTCGGCGAGTCCGCACAGCCGTTCGATGTCGTCGAGAATCGTAGAGGGGGAGACTTTGAGAGCGGCGACCTTGGTTTTCATGAACCACCTATTTGGCGCAGACGGCGTTGGGAAGCAACGGTGCTCGCTTGGCGGCGAGGCGATTCAAAGCGTGGCAATAGGTGGACGAAGTGTCACCGCCCGAACCCCCGACGTCAGCATCTCCCGTGACCTTTTCGGTGTCCCACGATCGCGATCGCGCCCGGGCCGAGCCCCAGGGCCCGATCGCTCCCGCCCCGCTGCTGCTCGTGCTCGCCGCGTTGCTGTTCGCGGCCATGGCGGTCGTGGTCAGGAGCGCAGCCGCCGCTCTTCCCGGTCCCGAGGTGGCCTTCGTACGTTTTTGTCTGGGCCTCTTGGCATGTGTCGTTGCGGCGACGCGGATCGAAATGCGTGCAAAAAACCAGCTCGGCCTCTTCTTGCGCGGCGCCTACGGCGGCGCCGCCGTTCTGCTTTATTTTTTGGCGATCGCGCATCTGCCCGTCGGCGTCGCGACCTTGCTCAACTACACGGCTCCTGTTTTCACGGCCATCTATGCGGCCATCATTCTCGGTGAGAAGGTGCGGCCGGCGGCGCTCGCCGCGCTCGCGATCACGACGACCGGGGTCGTGCTGGTCATCAAAGGAACGGCTCCGCCGGGCTCGGCAGGATTCGGACTGTGGCAGATGGTGGGGCTCGGTTCGGCGGTTCTGTCGGGCGCCGCCGTCGCGATGATCCGCGAGGTGCGCAAGACCGATGGCTCGTGGGAGATCTTCGCCGCGTTCTGCCTGGGCGGAGCCTTGATCACGCTTGTGCCGACGTGGAAGGGGTGGGTGAGTCCCACGCTTTCGGGTTGGCTCACACTCGGCATCGTAGGCGCGTTTTCCGTAGCGGCACAGCTACTCATGACTTACGCGCTCAGGTTCGTGCGCGCGGCGGTGGCCGGGATCATCGCCCAGCTCACCCCTGTCGCCGCTCTGGCGATGGGTTGGCTCTTTCTCGGAGAGGCGGTCGCCGCCCTTGCGCTGTTCGGCGCCGGACTGACCCTGGTCGGCGTCAGTTGGGGCGCTTTCTTGGCGGCAACTCCGGAGCCGGCGCCCGTCGATGAATCCTGAAGGTTGCGGTCGCTAATTCAATTAGGCTAAGCGGCGGGCGAATGGCGCTTTGCCTGCGTAGACCTGGCCTTGGCCGAGCTCGGAGGCGATTCGCAGAAGCTCGTTGTACTTGGCGACGCGATCGCTCCGCGACAGACTCCCGGTCTTGATCTGGCCGGCGTTGGTGGCCACCGCGAGGTCGGCGATGAACGTGTCCTCGGTCTCGCCAGAGCGGTGAGAAATCACCGATCGGTAACCGGCGGCCGTGGCATCGCGAATCGTATCGAGCGTCTCGGTCACGGTGCCGATCTGATTGAGCTTGATCAGGATGGCGTTGGCGATCCCCTCTGCGATGCCGCGCGCGAGGCGAACGGGATTGGTCACGAACAGATCGTCTCCCACGAGCTGCACGCGGCTGCCGAGCTTGGTGGTGAGAAGCTTCCAACCTTCCCAGTCGTCTTCGGCGAGACCATCTTCGATGGAGACGACCGGATAGCGTGAGCTCAGCGCATCGTAGATTCCGACCAGCTCCTCGGGGGTGCGTGGCTTCTTGTCCCAAGTGTACGTCTGCGTTTTTGCGTCGTAGAACTCGCTGGCCGCCGCATCGAGCGCGATGGCCACCTCGGCTCCCGGTTTGTATCCAGCCATCTCGATCGAGCGAATCACGCGCTGGATGGCTTCTTCGATGGATCCGACTCGAGGGGCAAAACCGCCCTCGTCGCCCACCGATGTTGCCAGCCCGTCTTTCTTGAGGTTCGCCTTGAGGGAATGGAAGACCTCGACGCCGGCGCGCAGCGCTTCGGCGAACGTCAGCGCGCCGAGAGGTACGATCATGAATTCCTGCACTTCGAGCCCATTGTCGGCATGCGCGCCGCCGTTCAGGATGTTCATGAGCGGCGTGGGAAGCGTCCGTGCGCTCGCGCCGCCGAGGTAGCGCCAAAGCGGCAATCCCACGGTGTCCGCCGCCGCGCGCGCGACCGCCATCGAGACGCCGAGCAGGGCATTGGCGCCGAGCTTCGACTTGGTGGGCGTGCCGTCCGCTTGGAGCAGTGTCTTGTCGATCGCGCTCTGGTCGAGCGAATCCATGCCGATCACGGAAGGTCCGAGCACGGTCTCCACGTTGCGAACCGCTTTGATCACACCCTTGCCGAGGTAGCGCTTCGCATCGCCGTCTCGCAGCTCGAGAGCTTCGTGCTCACCGGTCGACGCTCCGGAAGGAACGGCGGCGCGGCCATGGCCACCACTCTTGGTTTGCACCTCGACTTCGACGGTTGGATTACCGCGAGAATCGAGAATCTCGCGCGCGATGACACCGATAATATCCGACATGCGTCGACTCCTTTTGCCCTCCGAGCCGCGGGCGGGCACGGAGTAGCGCGACGAGCTCCGCATCACAAGAGAGCAACAGGATACTTGACTGACCACACGCGCCATGGCATACACGGTCACATATGGTCGCCACATCCTATAACTACAAGGTGGTGGGGGAACCTACAACAGATGCACTTGGACGAGTCGCAATTCAAGTCGAAGCTTCGCCGCCCGGCGCCATCGTCGAGGTGAGTTGGTCTCCGGCGAGCGCTCATGCTTTTGCGCACTACGAAGGCTGGGGCACTGCGGAGCTCACGATACTTCGATGCGCCATCGTCGAGGCGAGTCGGTACATGCGCGAGCATCCCGAGAAGCGCGCGCTCTGCCGTTCTGCCTAACAGACGACCTGACGCAGTAACAATAGGACGCTAGCTACGGCAGTTGGGGCGAAGACTTCACCGAGCGAGTGATGCGCCTTCGTCTCAAATGCGACGGTGTTTTCCGGTCGTGATCTTTGTGGGCGGAGTCTGCCCAAAGGCCGGGCTCTGCATTTCGCGATCGCTTCTCGGTCGCTTTGGCGAGCGTCGGCTGTAACGCCACGTCCGTCATGGCTTTGGTCTCCCCCGCCGCGAGCTCGATGTCGCGGTCTTCGGAAACGTAGCCGTCCGCTTCCAAGTGAAGGCGGTGAGGTCCGGGCGAAAGATCGAGCTGCTGGGGAAGTCTTCCCGCCCGCTCCCCATCGACGATCAACGTTGCACCTTCCGGTTGCCCGGCGACCTTGAGCTCGCTGCGCGCACGCTCCAATCGGATGTTCAGCGCGAGCGGCTCTCCCGATCGGACGACGACGAGCTGCGACTGCGGGACGTAGCCGTCCGCACGCACGGTGACCTCGTGCATGCCCGGCTTGAGGTCGAACAGACATCGGGGTGTCTGGCACGCGGGTGCGCCGTCGACGCTGGTCACCATTTTTTCGAGTGGGAGACCCAAGTGACCGGCTGCGCCCGTGAAGAGCGTGCCATTCGATTTGTTCGAGAACGCCAAGAGGACGAGCGTCATACCGAGCGCTGCCGCTGCCACCGGGAGCAACCAGGCCAACAAACGTTTCGTCCAGGGGACCGGCGTAGGCGGCATCGCGAACAAGGACGGATGCGGTGCCGGCGGAAGCGAAAGCGATGACTGGGGCGCGGAGGGGGGCGGAGCGGAAGGCGAGGCCGCAGAATAGGTCGCCGTCGTCTCATCGCTCCACGAGGCCCGCTCTTTTCCCAGTTCCTCGGGCGGTGGTCGGATCGCTTCGTTCATCGTGGGTCGTGACCCTTCCTGCCTCGCTACCTGAAGCACGCCCCCACGTACCCCGTCGGTCTGCGAGCGTACCATCACCTTGCGCCTTTCGCGACTTCATCCGCTGGCGGCCTACCGAGATAGGCTCTAATTTTGAGCGGATGACGAGAGTGAAATCCGCCGCTGGGGCAAGTCGGCGCGCCCTTCGGTGCGTCTCCTGGTGCTTGGCGGTCGGGTCGTTCGTCGGATGCTCGGGACCCACCGAGCCGACCTGCCCGCCGGTTTGCCCGGGGGCGCGAGACTACGATGCACAGTCGTATGAGTTGATCGGGCACTTCGACTGGACGGCGCATCGCCTCGTCGCGAGCGAGCGCGTATCGCTCGTCGTACACCCGCCGGCGGCGAAGATGCTCGAGCTCGACGCCACCGTCGACGTCAAACGGGTTCACGCCGATGCAGCCGATCTTCCTTACGTCGACGATCGGGACGCCAGCAAACTCTTCATCGACGTGGGATCGCTGCACGCGGGCGACGCTCCCATCACTTTCAATATCGAATACGAAGCGCCTGTCTCCGACGCGCTGCGGGCCAGCTCGGGACGCGATGGCGATCCCGTCACGACGCGCGTCGTCTATACCGACTCCGAGCCGTTCGATGGTAGGTACTGGCTTCCCGCCGATCATCGCCCGTTCGATCGCGCCACGTGGACCGTGGAGCTGACGGTCGCGTCCGACGAAGACGTGATCGCCAACGGCATGCGCGCGAAGGACGAGATGCAGGGGGGCGCGCGTGTCATCCGATACGAAATGGACAAGCCCGTGCCGACCTATCTCATGGCATTCGCGGCGGGTCAGCTCGAGCACCAAGATCGGACGACCGAACGTGTGCCGCTCAGCGTGTGGCATCGGCGCGGGTTGGTGTTCGATCCCGCCGAAACCCTGGATCGGGTGACCGATGCGATGTCGACCCTTCGAGAAACGGTTGGGCCCGTATCCTTGGGATCGTTACGCGGTCGTGCTCTTGCCCGAATTCTCGGGCGGCATGGAGAACGTCACGACCACGTTTCTCGGTGAGGCGGCGGGGCAGGCCAATCCGAACTTCGTGCTGAGCGCCCACGAGCTGTCGCATCATTGGTTCGGCGACTGGGTCACCGTCGAGGACTTCGACGACCTCTGGATCAAAGAAGGAATGGCGACGTTGCTCGGCGTCGAGGCCGATCGCGCGCGTCGCGACGCCGAGGGCACCGGGCGCCTTTTCGGCTATCCGTTCTCCTTCGCTCCGGCTGATTCGATCCGAGACAAGCAACTCGTCGGGCTGGACAAGTACACCACCGGCCCTTACCGGCGTGCGGCGTGGTTGCTCACGCAAATCCGGGCGAACGTCGGCGAAGCGTCGTTCTGGCAATCGGCGCGCGACGTGCTCGGGAAATACGCGCTGGGCAGCATTGACAGCGAACGCTTCGTGCGAAGCTTCGCGCTCGGCGAGAACACCATCCAGAAGGTACTCGCCTCGCTCGACCGGAAGGATGTGCCGGAGATTGCCATCACGACCGCGCCCAACGGGACGGATACCTCGGTGACGTTGACGTTGAGCGATCCCGGAAGGACGATGATTGCGCCGCTCCGCGTGTCCGTGGTGGACGCCGAAGGGCGCGCGACGGGCATGACGCTCCAGGTGGACGTTCCGCTCACGGTCATCGTGCCGGCGGGCGGTTACATGGCGCCCGATGAAGAGGATGTGCATCCCGACTGGTTTCAGTCGTTCGCCGTCGACGCCGACGCGTACGGTAAGCTGGCCTCGCTGTTCATCCCGACGAGCGCGCCGGCTCTCTCCGCATTCGAGACGCGATCGGCGGCGCACCAGGAGCGCGCGCTCGGCTGGGGAGCTTCGTTCCTATTCGAGCCGGTTACCCTGAGCGATTTCTATCGCAATCTGGATTCGATCCCGGCACGCCGATCGGCGGAGTTGGACGCCTGCGTCACCCTGAAGAACGAGCCCGCGGCGGATTGGGCCCCCGCGCTAGCGTCGATTTTGAGCAGTCCTTCACTCAGCACCTGGTCCGCCGGCTACGCCAACTGCGGTACGGATCTCGCGACGAGATTATTCGGTGCCGAATTGTCGTCGCTTGCCACAGCCGTCGACGCGACGACGGCAAGCCGCTTCATCTACCTCTCGAGCTTCGATTATGGCGTGGTGCCTAGCTTCGACGCTTTCTCGACCGTCGCGACGCACGCGCCGTCGTTACAGCTGCGCGAGCAGGCCGTTACGCGGCTTGCAACGCAAGCCGACCCCAATGGCGGTTACTCGGCGCTCTCTGCCGATCAAGTGCCGGCGTGGAAGGACTTTTTCCGAGCTCGCCTGGCGGAAACCACCTCGAGCACGCGCTTTCGCATCGTTTGGCGCGGAGTCACGGCGTTGGGTGACGATGGCGCTCTGACGCTCGCGGGCGAGAAGCTCCAAACCGTCCGCCTCCCCGCCGACCTTCAACGCCAGGTCGTGTGCGACGCGTACGCGATTGCGCAAGCGCGCGCGGGAGCTTGGATCGAATTCCAGATCGCCGCCCAGCCGTGGGAGGCGCTGGCGCCGCTTGCCAAGGCGGTCCTCGAGAATCCGACCGGATGTAGTACTTGACCTTTCGCTGCCGAGCGCGCGTGGCTCACGCGCCTTGACGCCAAACGTGCCGCTGGCGCTCGGCCGAGTCAAAGCACGGGCCGAGAGCAACGAAAAACTGGAGCAACTGCTCGAGCTTTCCCGCATATCGGTCCACGGAACGACGTTTCGCATCGAGACGGCTTTCCCTCTCGCACTGATCGCGCGCGAGCTCGGCACCTGTGCTGGGTGGATGCTGGAAGTAAAATCCTTCCATAGTAAACTCACCGAGTGCGCGATCTTCTCGTTCCGCTGCTGAGGCTTCCGGCGCTCGAACCGCATTTGGCCGCGCTTCGGCCCCACGGGATCGTGGTGCGCCGCTCTCGCTCGTACGAGATGTCCCAGACGCGACGATTCGTTTCGCGATTTTTCACCGAGCAATGGGCCGATGAGACGTTGATCGCGTTTTCGCGCGCGCCAATCAGCTGCCACATCGCTACGCACGAGAGAAAGATCATTGGCTTCGCGGTGGCCGACGTGACCGCGCGCGGCTTCTTCGGACCGACGGGCGTGGACCCGGCCTACCGGGGCAAGGGGCTCGGGACGGCTTTGCTCCTTGCGGCCCTCTATGGCCTTCGTGAGCTCGGTTATGTGTACGGGATCATCGGTTGGGCCGGCCCAGTGAGCTTCTACATGAAAACCGTGAACGCGACTCCCATCGAAGCGTCGGTGCCCGGCATCTATTCGGACCTGCTCGACCCGGATGAGTAGGGCGCACTACTTCGTTACCGCCACCGCTCGGCCGGTCCGGCCGTCGCTCGACTTGGTGCGAACTTCGGTGGATGTGAGCATCGGCGGGCTCGCGGCGTTGTAGGCCACCCACGCACCCGTCCCATCTTTGTATTCGATGGTCAGACCGGGTAGCGCCACGTTGGCTCGAAGCACGCCGCCGTCGTCGATGATCGCGCCGGGGACTTCGAGGCGGTAGCGCACGCCGAGCTTGTCGAGCTTGGCGAGCTCCTTGCGCCCGAGGACGTTGGCGAAGCGCTCCCAGTCGACGCCGAGGGCGGCGCTGTCGATCGGCACTGCCTTGCCCCAATCGGTGCCCGACACGTCGGTGGGTTCCCAAGCGGCGCGGTGCCACGCCCGCTCGGCCATCGCCAGCATTCGCGGAAACACCATGTAGTCGAGCTGATCGTCGGTGCGCATGGTTTCGCCCCACTGAGCTCCTTCCATCCCGACGATGTTCACACCGGCGCCGGCATTGAGGTTCACCGGCGGCGTCGGATCGGTGGCCGTCGGATCGAAGACGGCTTGGTAATCGCCGCCCATGCGATCTTTGGTGAGCTTGGAGTTCGCCGGCAGGTTACCGGGAATGAACGAGAACAGTTTTCGAACGTTGGTGAAGCGCGTCGCCCAGTAATAGCCACGCTCTTTGGGATCGGCCTCGTAGGGATGATCGAAGTAGAGAAAATCGGGTGGTGTCAGAATGACTTTGTAGCCCTTGTTGGCAATCGTGTAGGCCGAGTTGTGATAATCCCACCAGAAGAGCGTGCTCCACCAATTCACGCTCACCGGGTTGTTGTCGAGATCAGTGGCCGGATCCATGAATTGCTTCTCGGTCATGCCGGCGTCGCCGGCAGTGACGGTCTTGCGCAGTCCGTCCGACCAGCCGCGGATCCCGGCGCCTCGGGCCTTGGCGAGCGCGTTGACCTTGCGAATGAAGTAACCGTGCACGTCGTTCGCGCTCTTGACGGCGCCGCCCGAGGCAAAGAGGGTCTTGCATGCGGGCGAGTCGGTCCAAGCGCCGGCGCCCACCTCGTCGGCGCCGACGTGCCAGGTGCCGAGCGTCGCGCCCGCCTCGGTGTACATGCCTTTGACCTCGTCCATGACCTTGGCGACGAAGGTGTACGCCGAATCCAAGCAGGCGTTGATCGCGCCGTCCTTGTAGTTCTGGACCGACTCGTACTTCGAAGCGTCCATGGGATCGCTCAAGAAGTAGGCGGGATCTCCCTTGGCCTGCATGGCTTTGATCGCCGCGCGCGCGTGGCCGGGCATGTCGAACTCGGGGATCACCTCGATGTAGCGAGCGGTGGCCGCCTTCAGGATCTGGACGAACTCCGCACGGGTCAGACTGCCGGAGCCGGACGTACTGCTGTCGGGCCCCGAGCCTAGTTGCGGCAAGAGGCACGTCTTCTCCGTCAAATCGTGGCACCGCTTTCCGCCGACGGTGGTGAGCTCGGGCAAGGCGGGGATCTCGAGGCGCCAGCCTTCGTCGTCGCTTAAGTGCATGTGCAGCGCGTTCAGTTTGTACGCCGCCATTTGATCGATGACCTTGAGTACTTCGGTGACCTTGTGGAAGTTGCGCGCGAGATCGATCTGCGCGCCGCGATAGGTGTAGCGGGGCGCGTCGTAATCGACTTTTAGCTGGGGCAGCGTCTTGTTGCTGGGGAAGTCGGCGGGCAGAAGACTGATCATCGTCATCAACCCGTAGAATGCCCCGGGAGCGTCGCGCCCGATGATGGTGACGCCGGTGCCGTCGACGACCATGACGTACGCTTCGGCGGCGGACTTGCCGACGAACGCCGAGTCCGACGCGTTGACCGACACCCTGACCGCCACGCCTCCGGTGTCCTTCACATCGACGCCGAGCGCGGTGAGCCGCGCCTTCACGAACGTGAGGGCGTCGGTTTTGACGTCGGTTGCCGAGATGGTGACCCCCGTCGAGAGACTGAGCGTCCCCGCCGAGGCCGTCACTTTTTGGGGCGACGGCACGACCTCGGCGGCGACCGCGGCGGCTCCGCGATCGGCAACAGGGAGATTGGCGGCGTACCGCGTGGCCGCGGTCTCGATCACGCTCTGGTCGGCTGGATGGCGTTGGGTCTGTTTGCGGTCGGTGAACGGCGTGACGAACGTGGAAAGCTCTTCGGTGTCGGTTTTGGTGATGACCCGCGCCATCAGGTTCGGCGCCGCCATGTAATAGCGGGGCATGACATCCGACTCGGACATCATCCAGAACTGCGCCTTGAACGGGATTTCTTTCGTTTGACCCGCGGCAAAACCGGCGAAGCTCGCGGTCGGCTCGATCTTGTGCAAGTCGCCGCTGACGTGTGTGATCGTAAACTCGGGATTTTTGACCAAGGCCACCTTACGGATGCTGCTGTAATAGATCGCCCATCCGGTGGCATTCCAGGCTGCGCCGGTATTGCGCAGTGCGATCTTCGCGTCGAGACAGAGGCCTCCCGTGCTCTCCGGGCAGTCCGCCACCATGCCTCCGTCGGCGGTCATGGTCATCGGTACGTTCTCGATGACCGTGAACGTGACTTGCATCGAACCGGCGACCGCGTCGAGAACCGTTTGCGTGATCGGATTGACGCCGCCGTCTCCGGTGCCGCCGGTTCCTCCACTGCCGGCGTGACCGGCGGTTCCGCCGGCTCCCGTCATAGGAGTGGCGCTGTCATCGCCGCCGCATCCAATGCCGGCGAGCGTTGACAACATGGCAAGTGTCAGAAGCTTGAGTCTCATGGGCTCTCTCCTGTGTGGGATGCGCGGAGGTCGCGTGCCGCGCTGTGAGCAGAGTTGGTACGTCTTACAAGCAACGAGCAGGTGAGTAGGGAGCTGCAGCAAGCGTCGTTCGACGCTGGCTTCTGGGACTTCGGCGTCTCCCCTCCTCCATCACGATGCTACCAGCCTCACCTCGACGGGCAAATTGAAAGCGACGCCGCTCGTGAGTTCTTGTCGCTTACATTACTGCGTCAGATCTTGGCGATGACAGATCACGATCGGCAATTGCCGCGTTTCGCCCACGCAAATTACGGCGAGGCCGTCGGAGGCCGCGCCAGACCGGAATCGCCGCTAGGCCTCGCCTCTTCGGCTTCGCCGACAGCTAGTTCCGCCTGTCCGGTCAGTATTTAAGTGGGTCTATGGCTACTCCGATGAGACGATCTGGTAGTGAGGATCTGACGCAGTAATGCTAAGCGATCAGGAGACGGCGCGGTCGCTGCGACACGTGGCATGTATGCCCAGCACGTAGCCAGGACTTTCGTCCGACGAAGTCAAGTCGCGGTCGCGAGCCACTTGGCGAAGCGCTTCGTCTCATCGAGGTCGTTGGTTCGCCTCGCCGGAGGGAGGCTCTCGAGCAATGTGCGTCCGTAGCCGCGCGTGTGCACCCGTTTGTCCAGGATCGCGACGATGCCGGCGTCCTTTCGCGTGCGAATGAGGCGCCCGAACCCCTGTTTGAGCGTGATTGCCGCGGTGGGCACGTGATAATCGAGAAATGGGTTTCGGCCTTGCGCCTCGATGGCAGCCGAACGCGCCAGGACGACGGGGTCGGTCGGAACTTGGAAGGGGATTTTATCGATGATGATGAGCCGCAGGGCTCGTCCCGGTACATCGACCCCCTCCCAGAAGCTCATCGTGGCAACCAACACGGCATTGGTCGCGGCTCGGAATTTCTCCAGCAGGGCCCCTTTCGGTCCCTCTCCTTGCACGAAGAGGGGCCGGCCCGAGACTCGCTCGAGCGAGGCGTGAAGCGCGTGCATCATGCGCTTGGAAGTAGAAAGAACGAATGCCCCGCCACCGCTCGCGTCGATGAGCTCCGCGATGCGTCCCTGCGCTGCCTCGAACCAGGCGGCATCGGCTGGGTCGGGTAGATCGCGCGGAACGTAAACGAGCGCGTTCGCCGGGAAGTCGAAGGGGGAGGCGACCTCCATCTCCTCGACTGGGATGTCGTCGTCATCGAGTCCGAGACGAGAACGCAAAAAAGAAAAGCCGTGGTTGGTCGCCAACGTCGCACTGGTCAAGACGACGGCGGGCACTTGGGCGAAAAGGCGCCCCTTCAGCACACCGGCGATCTCGATGGGGGAGGCGCCGATGGCGATGGACCGCGAGCGCGCTTCGGCCCACGCCACCTGGTTGCGCGCGCCTTCCACGATGGTGGCGAGATCCTGGCGAAGCTGCGCTGCCCGGCGGGCCACGAGCTCGATCGCCTCGGACGTTTGCCGCACCTGGGCATAGGCGGCGAGAGCCTCGAGAGCCGAGTCGAGCTTGTGGTACGTCGCGAGCACCTCGCCGCTCCAAAATTCGGAAGCAATCGCTGCCTTGCTTTCGTGATGTCCAGCATGGGCGGCCCCCACCGAGCCGAAAAAGCGGTTCGCGGCTTCCCGCGCGACCTGTGCGATGACCGGGCCTTCCCCCTTGCGCAACAGCTTGTCGGAGACGCCCGCGGCGATGAACGCACGCTCGGCATCGGCGAGCATGGCTTGCAGGCGCGCCGTCGATACGCGGATGCCGAAGAAATCGGTGGCGATGTCTTCGAGCTGGTGCGCCTCGTCGAAGATGACCGCGTCATAGTCCGGCAACGCGGCGCCTGCGTGCGGACCCCTGAGCGCCAGATCGGCAAAAAACAGGTGGTGATTGACGACCACGATGCGTGCCGCCTCCGCTTCGCGCTTCATCCGGGTGACGAAGCAGCGCCCGTAGTTGGGGCATGTTTGCCCGATGCGCGTCTCGCTCGAGCTGCTGATTTCGCGGAAGAGGGGGTCGTCTTCCGAAACGCCGTCGATGCCGGCCAGGTCGCCCGATTGCGTCGAAGCCGCCCACTCTTCGACGATCGAGAGCGCCCGAGCGACGCGTGGCTCGGTCGCGTCGGGGCTCGACTGGTACTCGCCATAGCGGCGCAAACAAAGGTAGTTGGCGAGCCCTTTGACGAGCGCTGCACGTACCTCGAGGCCCAGGGTGCGCCGGATCAGGGGGATGTCTTTGGTGAAGATCTGCTCTTGGAGGGCCCGCGTCGCCGTCGAAACGACGATCTTTTTTCCGCTCAAAATGGCGGGGACCAAATAGGCCAGCGTCTTGCCGGTTCCCGTTCCCGCTTCGCAGATGAGCACGCGGTCTTTGGCAAGCGCCCGTTCGACGGCATCGGCCATCGCGAGCTGCCCCGCGCGGTCTTCGTAACCATGCAGCGACCGTGAGAGCGGACCTGAAGGGCCGAGAACGTCGCGCGCCTGCATGAGGGTGTAGTTCGATTCTCTCTTCTGCCTTATCGCCACCAGCGTGGTGCTTCAACAAAAAATCCCTGGGGGATTTCCGATGAACGGCTTTAGTCTCCACCGCAGATGCGCTCCTGGGTTCTTTCGTGTTACTCGGCGCGGCCTTTGGCCCGCCTGTGGGCGCTCGCCATGTCCGCTGTCCTGCTGGCGCTCACCTGGGTGGCTCGTGCCGATTTTCCTTCGGTCAATGCGCGACGCTTCCAGCCCCCTGTCGATCCCTCCGGTTCCCTCTACCTCGAGCCGTCGGCCACGCCGGGTCCGGGCGTGTGGAACGGCGCAGCTTGGTTTCTTTACAGCTATCGGCCCAACGTGCTCCGCGACTCGAGCGGCGCGATCGTCGGCAACCTCGTGAGCCATCAGCTTTCGGCCGATCTCGTCACCGGCATCGGCCTCGGTGAGCGCTTTGCCCTCGGTCTCGATCTACCCGTTTTGGTCTATCAGCAGGGTGAGGACAATGTGGCGACGCGCGGCGTACAGGGTCGAACGCCCCCCGCCCAGGCGCTCGGCGACATCGCGTTCAACGCGAAAGGCAACCTCCTGGCGCCCGGTTCGCTCGGCGGCTTCGGTCTCGCGACGTTGTTTCGCGTCACTGCGCCGAGCGGCACGACCGCCTCGTACTTGGGAGAGGGCACCCCGACCAGCGAACTACGATTGCTCGGCGAGTTCAAGCTCATCGCCGTGGCGCTTCAGGCGACGGCGGGATTCAAACTTCGGTTCGAAGAGACCGATGTCCTCCGGCAAACCTACAACCACGAGATCCCTTGGGGGGTTGGGATCGCCGTGCGCCCGCGAGCCCTCGGCTTGGATGAAAAAGGGCGTTTCACCTGGGTCGCCGAGCTGCACGGGTCGGCGCTCTTGCCGCCGTCGCAGTCGGCCCGTGACCGCGGGCAAAGCACCCCGACTTCGCCGGTTCTCGCGGGCATTTCGGCGCGGTACGCGCCGAGCGACGTCTCGTTTCTCGTCGGTGCCGAGACCGGGCTCACCCAGGCTTTCGGCAGCTCCCCGATTCAAGTCGTCGCCTCGGTGCAGTGGGCGCCGCAGGCCCACGACATGGATCACGACGGCGTGCCGGACGACCGCGACCAATGTCCGGAGCTCGCGGAAGATCGCGACGGCGTCGAGGATGCCGATGGCTGCCCTGACTTCGACGCACCACCGGAAGGTGCCGCCGACGACGCCGACAAGGACGGCGTTCCGGATCAGCAGGACGCCTGTCCCAACGAACCCGGCGAGAAAAGCGGCGATCCCAAGTCCAACGGATGCCCCGACCGCGACAAGGATGGCATCGCCGATCAGTTCGACAAGTGCCCGACCGAGCCGGAAGACAAGGACGGCTTCGAAGATGCGGACGGCTGCCCCGATCCCGACAATGACAAGGACGGGGTGGCGGATGCGCAGGACCAGTGCCCCACGAAAGCGGCGGGTCCGCTCGCCGATCCCAAGCGCCCCGGCTGCCCCGCGCCCGATCGCGATGGGGATACGATGGAGGACGTTGCCGACAAATGTCCGGATGAACCCGAAACGTTCAACGGCGTGGACGACGAGGATGGATGCCCGGATCAAGGCGGCAAACCCTTGGTCGTCATCACCGAGAAGGGCACCGACGTGACGGCGGCGTTTGCCGCGCCGGTCAAGTTCAAGGGTTCGAAAGAAGCCCCCGAAATCGAGCCCGGAAGCTTGCCCATGCTGCGGGCGCTTGCCCTCGAGCTGAACCGCCACCCGCGATGGGTGGTTGCGGTCGGCGTCCGGCCGGCCAAAGCTGGGTCTTTCGAGCAGCAGGCCGCGCTCGCGCAATCGTTTGCCGCCGTCGACACGCTGCGCAAGTTCACCTACCGTGACGGCGTCGCCGAGACGGTCGGATGGAGAGCCGTCGCCAAGCAGCCCGGTGCGGCGAAAAATGGATTCGCTGTGCTCGTCCTGACGCCGCCGGCCGCCGCCGACGCGCCGAAGAAGTAACCCGTGAAGTCCTTCGCTTGGTGGGCGGCTTTCGGTGTACTCTTGGGGAGCGCGGCGGTGCGGGCTCAGCCGACGGGAGGACGTTTTGGGAGGCCGGTCCCGCCCGCTCCTCCGGCAGCGCCGCCGCCCGAGCGGCCAACGTCGCTGCAAAGTCATCTCGCCATTGCCGTCGCCGAGCGGCTACTCACCTCCGACCGCTCCGACGACCGCGTGCGCGGGGTCGAACGCCTCGTCGCTTCCGGTCAGCGCGAGGCGATCGACCGGTTGGTTCGTGCGCTTTCCGACGAAAAGGCGCTGTCGCGCGACGGGCGCGCGCGTCTCGCGGGCATCAGGGGACTGGCTGCGTTTGCGTCGCGCGAGGCAGTGCGCCTGGTGCTGGGCAAAGCGCTCGCCGATCCCGGTGCCGGCCCCCTCTCTCCGCTCGTGCGCGACACCTCCGCGATGGCGTTGGCGGCGAGCGAAGATGCTCGCGCACTCGAGGTGCTGGTGGACGCGCTTCGCCGAGGAGGCCCGAGCGCGGCGACCGCCGAACGGGCCCTCCTCGCTTATCCTCCCAAATCGCTGGGGGCTTTCTTAGCTGCGCCAGAAGGGCTGAGCGCTGCGATTTGCAACCTGTTCGGACGGCTCGACGACGCGCGGGCGATCGGGCTTCTGCGGGGAACGCTCGCCCGCGGGCTTCTTCGCGTTCCTCGTCGCCCCGACCCCCAGGAGTCCGATACACCGATATCGGCGGAGGAAGAGAACCGGCAAGCGCGGGTCGCCGCGGCGCTCGCGCTCGCGCGACTGGGTGACCAAGAGCAGGTGCCGGTGGCGCAGAACTGGGTCGGCTCGGCCGACCCATGGCTGAAGCTCAAAGGAGCCGAGGTGCTGCTTTTGAGCCGAGCACCCGATGGAAGGCGCGCCATTGCCGCCATGATCCTGGCGCCCCCGACGCGCTCGGCCGCGGTCGGTCTCGCTGCACAAGCGCCCGCTGCCGATCTTTTGCCGGCGCTCGCCGAGGCCGCCAAAACAGCCGACGATCCAGGCAAGCTGGCGGCGGTTCTCGTAGGCCGCATCGGCGGACCCACGGCGGTTGCCGCCCTGCAAGCGCTCATGAAGCAACCAGCGCGCGCGTGGGAGGCTGCATTCGCGCTGGCGCGCGCGCCCGGCGAAGAGGCGCGGCGCGCCATCGAAGCCATCCTCGGGCTTTCGGAGCTGGGGCGGCTCGCCGCCCGAGCCGGCACGGTCCGCGCGCTCGCGCTGCGCGACCCGCCACGAGGCCTCGGCGATCGGCTTCGGTCGCTCTTGGCCTCCAAAGATCCCGCTGACCGCGCTGCCGGTGCGTTCGGGCTCGCCGCGCTGGGAGAGATGGACGTGCGGAATCTGGTGTTTTCGCGCGACGCCGTCGTCGCGCGGGCCGCCGCGCGGGCATCGCTCTTCGCGGGGCCGCGCGCTGCGCGCGCTTGCTCCGAACGTCTGGCCAATGAAAAGGATGCCTTGACGCGCGCCGCGCTCGCCATCGGCATGGCTGGATCGGTCGAGGCTTTCGAGCCCCTCTCGACGCTACAACTGGCGCAATGGGCCGAGGCGGACGAGCCATTGTCCGCGCTTGCTGTCGTTGCGCTCGGCTCGCGCGACGAGCCGGCCGAACAACGACGCCTGCGTCGCTTCCTCGAGAGCGGCGATCCCGTGCTTCGCGCACACGCTGCTTTTGCGCTCGCCCTCAGTCCGATCCCGGACGCCGCGTCGCGGCTCTCCGATGCCTGGCGCTTCGAAATCGACGCAACCGTGCGCCGGGCCATTGCAGGATGCGCGGGTGGGCCGACGAGCGTCGGCGGTTGCTACGTCGCCTGGATTTCGCTGTCGCCGAGCGCGTCAGCCGCTCCTTCCGTCGGCCGTGAAAGGGTCGGCGCACTCGTCGATTCCTCCGGGCTCTCCTTGCCGCTGGTCACCGACCCGGATGGGGCGCTCCTCGTCGTCGGGGTTTCGCCGGGAATTTCTTCGTTCCACCTTGCGTCTTCGGGTTTCTGGTACGACTCTCAAACGCATGACAGAGCCAAACTCGAGCCCGCCCGGTGAGGCGGCCGAACCGAACGGGGCACGGTCGAGCGCACCGTCGCACGTATCGGAGAACATCTCCTTCGAGGACGGCATCCGCCGCCTCGGCCAGATCGTCGAGCAGCTCGAGCGTGGCGATCTGCCCCTCGAGACGTCGCTACGACTCTTCGAGGAAGGCATCGGTCTCGCGCGCATCTCCCAGAACCGGCTCGACCGCGCGGAGAGGCGCATCGAAGAGCTTCTCGGTATCGACGCCGATGGCCAGGTGGTCACCCGTCCTTTCGAGGCCAAGCTCGATGGAGGATAGACAGGCGAGGAAGACGGCGGCGGCGCTCATCGTCGGCAATGAATTACTGAGCGGCAAAGTCCAAGACGAAAACGTGATCGCGTTGGCCAAGCTGCTGCGCGAGCTCGGCATCCGCCTGTGTCGGGTCGTCATGGTGCTCGATGATCCCGAGACGATCGCCGCCGAGGTCCGTCAGCTCGCTCGGGACTACACCGTGGTGTTCACGAGCGGTGGCGTCGGACCGACGCACGATGATCTCACGATCGAGGGGGTCGCGCGCGGCTTCGGCGTCCAGGTGGTTTCTAGCTCGCTCATGGCTTCGATGCTCCAGACGCACTACGGCGACCGCTGTACGGAAGGTCACCTGCGCATGGCGCTCATCCCGGAAGGGGCGGAGCTGGCGACCAACGCCGAAGTGATCTGGCCTGCCGTCGTGATGCGTAACGTCTGGATTCTGCCGGGTATCCCCGAAGTTTTTCGAATGAAACTGTCGCTCGTGCGTGAGCGCCTGGGTGGCGGGGCCCCTTTCGTCAGTCGAGCGGTCTACACCAAGATGGATGAAGGGGATTTGAAGCCTTTGCTTGATCGGGTGGTCGCGACGCATCCCGACGTCGAAGTGGGATCGTATCCGAAATGGTCCGATCCCGGCTATCGGACCAAGTTGACCTTCGATGGCCACGATGCTGCCGCCGTGGCTCGCGCGATGGAGGCATTCTTGAAAGTGCTGCCCGCCGGCGAACCGCAGCGCGTCGAGTAGACCGGTCAGCCCGACGGCGTCGTTTTCGCGGGCAGAATCTTGTAGAGGAGGCGCACTTCGCCGGGCTGGCGAAACGGATATTGGTCTTTGCCGAGGTATTTCTTGGCCATCTTGTCGATGTGGGCGTCGGCGCCGTTTTCGGTGATGTCCACGACGCTCCCTCGGACCTGCAGGTAACGATAGGGGTTGTCGGGATCCATGATCGAAAGTGCAACGCGCGCGTTGCGCTGCATGTTCTTGTCTTTTTGCCTCCCTCGCGCGGAATTGACGAGCACGTGGGTGCCGTCCCAGTCGCACCACACCGGCGTGACCTGCGGCGAGCCGTCCGGCATCAAGGTCGCCAAGTTGGCAAAGGCTTTCTTTTCGAAGAGATCGAGGAATTTGTCGGGAATGGTCGAGCCCATGGCGATCTCCTTGTGAATCGATAGCTGGCCTTTACCAGCGATGATGGTCGGGGCGCATCGGCCTTGTGACAGCGGGGAGAGGCTCGAGCCGATCGCGAACCGCCCATGCGTGGCGGCCGCCGGCGGAGATGGTCGTGCCGCCATTCGCACGCGACGACTTTGCGCTGGAAAGAGCGGCCTACGATCGTGGCGTGGGATGTGCTTCGAGCATCGGGATGATGAAGGCTTCCACGCCCAATGCCGGGGCCACATGCCCGGTACCGCTCCCACGCGAACGGGGCATTTCGCACGGCTTCGACAGCCTCGCCGACGCCGAGCTCATCGCCGTGCTGCTCGGGACCGGCGAAAAAGGACGGCCCGTCGTTCGCGTCGCTGCCGACTTGCTCGAGCACTCGGGTGGGCTTTGGGGTTTGTCGCGCATGGGCGCGCACGCGCTCGCGCAGGTGCACGGCGTCGGGCTGGCCAAGGCTGCGCGCATCGCAGCTGGCTTCGAGCTCGGGCGCCGTCTGCTGCTTCGCGCGAGCCTCGAGCCGCGGCCCAATCTGGCCTCCTCCGCCGAGGTGGCTCGTTGGGGCCGCCTTCGTCTGTCGGATCTCGAGCACGAGCAGGTGTGGGTGCTCGCCCTCGACGGCCGCAACGGGTTGCGTGCCGCTCGTCGCATTGCCGAAGGCGGTCTGCACGGCTGCTCGGTCGACCCCCGGGACGTGCTGCGCGCGGTCGTGCGCGATGCGGCGAGCGCGTTCGTCCTCGTGCACAACCACCCGAGCGGCGATCCCACCCCGAGCCGCGAAGACATCGAACTTACGAACATGGTCGCGCGGGCCGCGTCCGTGCTCGGTACGCCCCTGATCGATCACGTGATCGTCGCCGGCGGGGGGCACGCTTCGCTTTTCGATCTGGGGATCATCCCACCCCCGATCATGGAGACAACATGACCGGAGCGGAGTCATTCACCCACAAGCGTCTTGACGAACGCATGCAGACCGAGTCGCATCCGCCCAATGAGCGTCGCGTGCAAGACGAGCGTGTTCGCAGCGTGCGTGCTGGCTATGCTGAGCCCTGCGGCATGCAGTGTAGAGGACGAACCTGGCGCCACTGCTCCGGTCGATGCTTCGTTCGACTCGCTGCCAGCCGAACCCGAATCGGGTTTCGACGAAGCCAGCGACACTTCGGAGGTCGACGTCGCGCAGGATCTCGACGCGGGACTCGGGATCGGAAATCCGTGCACGTCGGACAACGACTGCGCGACCGGAATCTGCATTCTCAATTATCCGGGCGGATACTGCACGATTCGCGATTGCGTGGTGGCAACGGGAGCGGGTTGTCCGTCCGGTACGGTCTGTCGAGGGCGAGGCGGCGTCATGTCGACGATCTGTTTTGCTCGTTGCCCGCTCGATCAGCCATGCCGCACGGGGTATCGTTGTTGTGATCTCGACGCGGCAATGGGAAATTACTGCGTGCCTGGCAATTCGACGGCATGCTATTGACGACTCGTTCCGCGCCCCGATCCTTTCTCATTACGTTTCTACCGATTGGTGCACGTGTCATGGACTCAACTGTGTTACTCGGCGCGGCCCACGGCCCGCCTGCGGTCTACCGCCGTTCCGTTCGTCGCCGGCGGCTCGCGGCGCGCGCAATCACCCTTGCCGCCAGCTTCGTCGCCCTCGCATGCGCACAGGCTGAGCCTCTCGACGAATCGGTCTTGGCCGGCACGAACAAGACCACCGGCGGCCCGACGACGACGAGCAGCGCGGCGACGGGAACGGGAGGCTCGGTCGGATCGAGTGGCCCAGGAACCTCGACCGGTACCGCGGGCTCATTCGGCTCCGGCGGCACGACCGGCAGCGGCGGTTCGACGGGTACCGCGGGAAGCTCGACTGGTAGCGCAGGCTCGACCGGAAGCGGCGGGACGGGCGGGAGTGTCGGCAGCGGCGGTTCGGGCGGATCGGGAGGCAGCACAAGCTCGGGCGGCAGTGGCGGCGGGGCGGGTATGTGCACCGCGCCCGCTTGGGATCCCATGAAGGCCTACAGAACGGGCGACCGTGTGTCGCTCAACGGCAAGGAGTACGTCGCGAATTTCTACACCATGGGTGACAACCCGGAGACGAATCACGAGTCCGGAAGCGGGCCGCCGTCGGGCAAACCTTGGAGTGCGCCAACCACTTGCTGAGTTCCTGATCGGCTTCGGCGGTTTGTGCTAAAAGATCGCGCGAACGGAAGAAAGCGGAGGCCGACCGAGTGGCGCGCGTGGTGCTCAAAAACGTGCAGAAGACGTACCCCGGCGGGCTTCGGGCGGTGAGCGACTTCAATCTCGACATCGCCGACCGGGAGTTCGTCGTCTTCGTCGGCCCTTCCGGATGTGGGAAGTCGACCACCTTGAGGTGCGTAGCCGGGCTCGAAGACATCACCGGCGGCAGCATCCACATCGGGGATCGCTTGGTCAACGACGTGCCGCCGAAGGATCGCGATATCGCGATGGTGTTTCAAAACTATGCGCTCTATCCGCACATGACGGTGTTCGAGAACATGGCGTTCGCGCTCAAGCTTCGCAAGATGTCGCGCGCCGTGATCGCCGAGAAGGTAGAGAAGGCCGCTCGCATCCTCGGGATCGAGACGATGCTCGATCGCAAGCCGAAGACCCTTTCCGGTGGGCAGCGCCAGCGTGTCGCGCTCGGCCGCGCCATCGTGCGCGATCCGAAGTGTTTCTTGTTCGACGAACCTTTGTCGAACCTCGATGCCAAGCTGCGCGGCGAGATGCGCGCCGAGATCAAGCGCCTTCACATGGATCTGAAGAGCACGATGATCTACGTCACCCACGATCAGGAAGAGGCGATGACGCTCGGCGACCGTGTGGTGGTGATGAAAGACGGCATCATCCAGCAGTGCGGCGCACCGCTCGAAGTGTACCATCAGCCCGTCAATCGTTTCGTCGCAGGATTCGTGGGTACGCCACCCATGAACTTCTTCGAAGGGACGATTGCTGCCGAAAACGACCAGTTGTGGTTCGACGAGGGCTCGGGACGCCTGGCGATTCCCGGCTGGGCCAAAGATGTGCTCGGCAACAAGGTCGGCTCGAGGGTCGTCATGGGCGTTCGGCCGCAGGCGATCAGCGATGCGCCGATCCGCCGCAATACGATGAAGGACAACGTTCTTCCAATGAAGATCGGCGTCGTCGAACCGCTCGGCGACAAGATGGACGTGTATCTTTCCACGGCCAACCACCCTCGGGTGATTGCGCACATCGATGCGCATCGAGGGCTCGTGCCCAATGACGTGATGTCGGTCCACTTCGACCTCGATCGCCTGCACTTTTTCGAACCCGGCGAATGGGGGGCGAAGCTCGCGGCGGCTCCCGTCGCCGCCTGAGCTCACGATGAAACCTCACGTACTCGAGAACGAAGTCTGGCAGGTTGGCCTCTTGCCCGAGACGGGCATGTCGACGGGCTTCGGCCGAATCAAGCGGGGAACGGCGTGGCTCGACTTCATGCGTCCTACTCCGGAAGCTTCTTACGGCTATCCATCCGATTGCGCGAGCTTCCTCGTCATTCCGTGGTCCAACCGTCTTCGCGACGCCCGCTTCCGTTTTCGTGGCAAGACGCACGACCTTCCGTCGAACATGCGCGACGGCACCGCGATTCACGGCGTGGCTCGCCAATATCCATGGACGGTGGCGCGCGGCGACATTCGCCGGCTCGCGGCTTCCTTCGACTCGCGTCAACACGGAAACATCGCGTTCCCCTTCCCCTTCACGGCGCGGGCCGAGTTCCGCCTGGAGGGGCCACGCTTCCACTGCGATGTCGCCCTGCGAAACGAAAGTCGCGAACCCATGCCGGCCGGCTTCGGCCACCACCCCTATTTCCAGCGAACGCTGGTGGGCGAGGCCGATACGGTGAGGCTCGAGATCCCGTGCGGGGAATACTTCGAGCTCGAAAATTGCCTGCCCTCCGCACCGCCGGTGCCCGTCGAGCCGCGGGTCGATTTTCGAAAGATGCGCCCTCTCGGCGACGTGCCGATCGACGATTGTCTCACCGGCCGAGAGGGGGATGCGCCCGTCCGCTTCAGGTACGTCGAGTCGGGTGTGAGGGTCGCTCTGGAGTTCGACCCGCTCTTCGGGAACGTCGTCCTCTACGTCCCGCCGGATAAGACGTTTTTCGCCGTGGAGCCGGTCACCAACGCCAACGACGGGTTCAATCTCTACGACCGAGGCATCGCCGGCTCGGGTGTCTTCGTCCTCGAACCGGGCGAAGAGCACGCGGCGAGCTTCGCCCTGAAAGTCGAAACCTGACTCACGGGCAGCTGAGCGGTGCGTCCGAAGGCACGAAAGCCGGAGCACCGGTCAGCGCGAGATTGGCCTTGGTGGGGGAGCTGTCGGCTGCGGTGCTGCCGCTCGCTTCGTCGAAGTGCCAGTAGCCCACGAGGCCGGCTTCATTTCCGGTCAGGCGTTGGTGCATCGCTTCGGTGATCTCGGCGCCGGTTCGCACGACATTCCAGAAGCGCAGCTCATCCATCGTGCCGCCGAAGTACCGGCTGTTGATCGTATTGCCTCCGATCGTGATCGCCATCGGCGCCGTGAGCGATTGCGTCTGGGCGGGGGTGACCGTCGTTTCCGCGTTGCCGTTGACGAAGACTTGAATCTGACCGGTGCTCATGCGGCGCGTCGCCGCCACGTGGATCCACTGTCCGCTGGTGACCAGCGAGGTGCTCTGAATCGTCGTGTCCGGGTTACCCACGCCGAAGGCGAACTTGCCGTTCAGGATCGAGCTGCCGAAGTCGTTCACCGTACTGGTGACGTCCGCATAGATCAGGCCATATCCCTCCCAGAAATTGCTTCCGGCGAGCGGCGACGTGACGCTCGTCTTGATCCATGCTTCGAACGTGAAATCGTCCTGCACGATGCGGTTGATGGTGCCGTAGGTCCCGCCGCCATTGAATTGCAGCGCATGGCCGGCACAAATCGATTCCCGGTCGCTGGCGGCGTCGGTGCTCCCCGCGTCAGTGCCCTCGCTCGACCCGCCACTGCCCGCCGCGCCTCCGGTCGTTGTCGAGCCACCGCCACCGCTCGTTGCCGTACCGACCGTGGCCGAGCCGGAAGCGCCGCCGGTCGCCGTGGATCCCGCGCTGCCGCCTTGACCTCCCGCGCCCCCCACCGCTCCGCTCAGAAACGGATTGTGATGTTTGGGAGGATCTTCGAGCGTGCAGCCGAACCAAAGAGCGGCGGTAAGAGCGAAGGCAAGCGGGAGCTTCGGCATGGGATCCTCCGATACGCTGGGCGCGATTTCAACCGGTTTAATAGCGGGAAAACGCGGGCAATACTCGATCGTCTTCTTGGCCCGAAAATCCGATGGACGCAAATGCGTTCTTAGCATTACTGCGTCAGATCTTGGCCATGACAGATCACGATCGGCAATTGCCGCGTGTCGGCCACGTAAGTTACGGCGAGGCCGTCGGAGTTGGGCATCAGGCCGGAACGGCCGTCAGGCCTCGCCTCCGCAGCCTCGCCGCTAGCCAGTTCCGCCTTGTCCGGTCAGTACTTGAGTGGGCCTATGGCTACTCCGATGAAACGATCTGGTAGCGAGGATCTGACGCAGTCATGTTAGGGGGTTGCCAGCCGAACTCCAATCGGGAAGAGTAAAGCGACGAAACACCATGCCCACTTCCCACCACAAGCTCCCGTCGCGCGTCGTCGCGCTGGTGATAGCTGCTGCCGGCGGGCTCCTCGTTTTTGCACCGGAATCCCACGGCGGCGCGACCGCGCGCCCGAGCTCGAGCGGCATACCATTACTGCGTCAGATCCTCGCTACCCGATCGTCTCATCGGAGTAGCCATATGCCTACTGAAGCACTGACCGGACAGGCGGAACTGGCTGTAGGCGAAGCTCCGCAGGCGGGCCAAAGGCCACGCCGAGTAACTCAAGCAGAGGCGAGGCCTAGCGGCGATTCCGGTCTGATGCGCAGCTTCCGACGGCCTCGCCGTAATTTCCATGGGCGAGACGCGGCAATTGCTGATCGTGATCTGTCATCGCCAAGATCCGATGCAGTAATGATAGCGCCCTCCTGTTCCGAGACCTGTGACCGCAAGGCTGCCGAATGTGTGGACGGTTGTGAAGCGAGATTCAAGGAGGACAAGCTGCGCGTCGAATGCAAGATGGCGTGCGCAGATGTCCGGCAGAAGTGCGACAAAGATTGCAAGTGACCGTCGCGGCGCTGGTGTTTCTCACGTCAAAGCCCCGCGGTGCGCCTTCTCAGCTGATCGAGCAGCTGCCGATATCCGCCGGGTAGCTCGAGCTTTTCCCCAAGAGACACCGCGCGCAGAAGGACCTGCTTGGCTTCGTCGGGCCGCTCCATGGCCAGCAGAATGTCCGCCTGCATCGAGAGGACCCGGAGCGTTCGCGGTCCGTAGACCTTGGCTTCGGCGCGGCGGCTCGCCGCCAGGGCTTCGTCGAGTCGGCCGAGGTCGAGGTAAACTTTCGCGAGCCGGATAGGAGCGTTGTAGTCGTCGGGGAAATCGCGCGCGCTCTGCTCGAGCATCGGGATCGCTTTTTGTGGCTCTCGGATCGCTTCGTAGGCGAGCAAACGGTGCGAATCGAAGACGGCTCGAGCGATGGGATTCGCTGCGCGGGCGGCTTCGTTCTCCAGAAACCGACCCCACGCCCGACCGATGGCGAGCGCTTCCGGCTCGTTGCCGTTCGATCGATGCGAGAGCACGAGCTGCTCGAAGAGCGAGGATCGATCGTCGGCCAGCACCGGTTCGGCCGGTGATGTCACGATGCGCGTGGCTTCGCGAACCAGGGCGGGCAGCTCGTTTCGCAGGGGAGCATCTTTCGGCAGTGCGTCGCCGCACCCGAGACCCGACAAGACCACGTTCAGCCGCGACGTCCCCGGGGGCACCTTGGGCCACTCTCGGACGGCGAGCTCGCTGCACTCGGCGCTCCTTTCCGACGCTTGCAGTTGCAACGCGAGCGCTTCGACCACTCGTCCTCGACCCGACCAGTTCGACGGTGCACGCGCCAGCGCATTCTGGTACTCGACGATCGCCGCGTCGCGACGGTCCTCCGCGGCCTCGCGGTTGCCGCGAAGCCACGAAGCCGCCGCTTCGGCGGCCTTCGACGAGTCGGACGACCGCTGCAGGGTCACCGATTCGAGAAGCATCGCGAGCTCCGAAGCGGTGGCCGATCCGGCCCACTTGAGAATCGGCTTCTCGGTGGCCGAGTCGATCACCCACAGCGTGGGCCAATTTTGCATGGCGAATTTGCGCAAGAACCCTTCGCTCGTTTTTTTCTCGGTATCGACGGCCGCCCACACGAATTGGGAGGCAATCGGCACGAGCAAAGGATCGTTGAAAACGTAGGCCTTCATACTGAGGCAGGTGTGACACCAAGGGGCCCATGCATCGACGAAGAGCGGGCGCTTTTCTGCTCTGGCGCGTCGGAGGGCTCCGTCGTAGTCGTCCTCGATGAACGAAAGCTCGGTGTGCGACGTCGGTTTGGCTTTCGCCCGGCAGCCGAGCGAGACGACGACAACGAGAGCAAGGAATGCGCGAAGGCGACGCGCCGTCATGTTGCGCCGGTCTCCGACAGCAGGGTGACCGATAGCCCGTGCAGGGCCTCGCCTTCGCCTTCCGGCCGCGCGACGGAGGCAAAGCAAAGCTTCGCGCCGCTCCAATCAATGCTGCGCTCGCCGCCGAGTAGGCGTGCGTAGAGCTCACTGGCCTGGGTGAGGGGGGCGCCCAGCGCTTCTCGCAAAAACGTGAGCGTCACCGCCGTCGCATAATTGGCCGGCTCTCTCTGGCCGCTCGTTCCGACGACGGTCACCCGAAAGACCGTGTCGCGCTTTCGCGCTGCCTTCTCGGGATCGGGCAGGACCAGCATCAGCCGGGCAATCGTTCCCCGTTCGGTCAAGCCGACGCGCATCTCGGCGAGCCCGGTGCCGTAGCGGACGACCGACGCGACGGCCGAAGGGTCGTCGTCGGCGCGCGGAACATGGCCCCGCCGTTTCAACTGCCCCTCTTGCACGAGCGCGCTCGCTTCGACGTCGCGCTCGGTCTTTCCGAGAAGACGCCGTTCGCGCATCTCCTCGAGCGCCTTCGCCAGCACTTCGCGGTTCATCGCTGCCTGCTCGTTGGTCCGCTCGAGACGCAAGAGGTCGTCGAGCACGGCGATGGCTTGCTTGTGCTCGCCCATCGACGCCAGAACGTCGGCGAGCGTTTTTCTCGCGTCGGCAAAGGTCGGATCCACGGACACCGCCTGCCGGTAGGCTGCGATGGCAGCGCCGGGATCGCGGCGAGCCTCTTGGGTCAATCCGAGCGCGTACCAAACGCGCGCGTCGTCGGGCGCCAGACCTCGCGCTCGCGTGAGAAACTGAACCGATTTGTCGTAAAGACCCTTTTGATAAAAGACGGCGCCGAGCTCCTTCAACGGCCGAACGTCTTGCGGAGCGAGTCTCTGTGCCTGGAGCAGCTGAAAGGCCGCGTCGTCGAGCTTGCCGCTTTTTTCGAGCGCGCGAGCGAACGCCATCCGGCCGGCGAGGACGTCGCCGTCGAGCTCGACCGCGCGGGCGAGCGCCTCGCTCGCCTCCCGCCAGCGCTCCGCCGAAGAGAACACCATTCCCAGGGTCAACCAAGCAGCTTCATCATCGGGAGACTCCGCGACTACGCTTCGTAGTTCGGCGATCGCGCCTTCGACGTCACCTTCGAGGGCGCGCCGGGCCACCACATCGAGTCGCTGATCGGGGGCTTCGTTCTTCTGCATCGTCGAGGCTCACGGCCAATCCGCTCTACTTCTACTGCGTCCGTGGCGCCTTGACCATCGTCAGCCCTAACGCCCGATGGGGCGAGCGATGGATCAATCGACGCAGATATAGTGCGCGGCCTCTTCTTCGCTCACCGGACCCTGGGCGCACGTGCCGCTCGGGATCACCCGATAACAGCCGAACGTCGTGTCGTACTCCGAGCAGCGACCTACGAAGCAACCGCGCGGCGGCGGCCCGTCGTCCATCAACTCGAAGGTCGCCTCCTCGGCCACGATGCACTGGCCTTCGCACTGATTACTGTCGAGACACGGCTTGCCTACGTCTTTCGTGGGACAGATGCAGCTCTCGTTCGGATCGATGCCATGAATGGCCCACGACCCACCGCAAGCGTCGCAAGCTTCTTTGGTGGCCGGATGCGATCGCGGCCGTCGCGTGGCGTCGGCCTGCGTGGTCACTTCGGGTGCCGTCGTGGCAGGATCGCCGAAACTGCAGGAAGAGCTCGCGAGCAGGCCGTTCAACATCACATAAGAAATCCAAGATGTGCTTTTCATGTTTGGGGCACACTCTTAGTGGCCCTCTCGTTGCGTCGTCAACGTCATTTTCTTTCGCTGGTGCAATTACGTCGATGTGAATTTCCTGGTGCGCGGAACTAGCGGTCGCGAAGCCCAGTGAAAACAGTGGCTTAGACTTGCTTGGCGGATCGAGGATCGCGCATCGGCAACGCACGGGCCGCCGATGCACGGGGGTACCTCGAGCCCGCCGATGGCAGTGATCGGAACCGAGACAGTCGCGAGCGCTCGCCGGATGTTGGCCCCGCTTCGTCGCAACGGTCGTCACGCACGCGAGCACGATCGCGCTGCGCGCGACGACGATCCGAGCGCATTTGTGGCCTTCTTTCGCGCCTCGAGCGCACGCCGGTTTCAGGGTGCTTGATGCGCGTAGCTTCGATATGCTGGGTACGGGAGCTCTCCGCGCGAATGGGTTTAGAAGAGAACGTCCGCTTTTTCGCCGCCACCGACGTCGGCCGGGTGCGCGACCACAACGAGGACAATTACCTCGTCGACAAGAAGCTCGCGCTATTCGTCGTGGCCGACGGCATGGGCGGTCATGCGGCGGGGGAAGTGGCCAGCGCGCTCGCGGTCCGAACGGTCCACGACGAAGTCAAAAAAGAAAAGCAGCTCATCGACGATTACCAGGCTGGAGCCAAGGGCGCTGCCAAGGTGACGGCGCGCGACATCTTGAATTTGCTCGAATTCGCCGTGCAGCGCGCCTGTGCGCGCATCCACGAGGAGGCCCAGGGCGACAAGCAGAAGCGCGGCATGGGCACGACGCTCTCGTCGCTGCTCATCGTGGGCAACAAGGGTTTCATTGCCCATGTCGGCGACAGCCGCATCTACATGATGCGCGGCGGCAAGGTGCAGCAGCTGACCGAGGACCATACGGTTTTCAACGAGCTCATCAAACGAGGCAAGTTGACCCGCGACCAGATCGAAAAGGTCGCCCACAAGAACGCCATCACGCGCGCCGTCGGCGTCTACGAGCGGGTCGAGATCGACACGCTCCTCATCGAGCTCTTGCCCGGCGACCAGTTTCTTTTGGCCTCGGACGGCCTGCATGGCTACGTCGCCAATCCCGAAGACCTGACGCCCTACCTGGCCGAAGCGGATGGCGACACCGCGGTGGCCCAGCTCATCGCGTTCGCGAACGAAGCAGGGGGCAAGGACAACATCACGAGCATCGTCGTGCGGCTCGGCGAAGGCACGCAGGCCGACACCGAGCGGGCGAAAAAGCTCGCGCTCAAGCGGGAGGTTCTCGCCAGGATGCCGCTCTTCTCCCGACTGTCGGAACGCGAGATGCTACGGGTCATGCAGGTCGCCGAGGTGCGGGCCTTTCCGGCGGGCGAGCTGGTGATCAAAGAGGGCGACCGCGGGGACGAACTTTTTACCGTTCTCTCGGGCAAGGTGAAGGTGTCGCGCGGCGACACGGTCCTCACGCAATTCGGGCCCGGTGAGCACTTCGGCGAGATGGCGCTGATCCGCAGCGTTCCCCGCAGCGCCACCGTGCACGCCGAGGGCCCCTGCGAGCTCATCGCCATTCGCCGCGGCGATTTTTTCGAGATCTTGCGCAAGGAGCACGAGCTCGCGGTCAAGCTCCTCTGGCAGTTTCTCGGGGTATTGGCCGACCGTCTGGATCAGACCTCCCGCGACCTGCGCGCCGCCCGCACCGAGCTCTCGGCCGAAGACGTCACCGCGGAGATTTTCCCGATCGGCATGGACGAAGAAGAGGAGCCAACGGATCCGTATGGCGCCAGTCGGCACAACGCCAGCGGTGGTTCCGACTCGACCCCGCCTTCGTAGGATACGTCGCCCTTGCTTATCAATTGACACCCTTGCCCGCGCGCCGGTAGCGTCCCGTGTCGGGCACACGAATGCGGGTCCAAGGTAGAGAGAGCTTTTCTTGCCGGGACCTTCTGCTCCCCACGATGGCCCGGGGGGGCGCCGCTCTTGCGGCACTCATCACGGCGTTCGGTGCTCGCTCGGCGTGGGCCGATGAACCTTACAAGCTTGGCGAGCCCCGTGTGCTGTCGGAGCCCGGTGAGGTGACGCAGGTCGTGGATGCGTTCGACGGCGAGGACCTATTCGACCTGCATTTGACGGTCGGTTACCAGTACTCCTGGAAGAACGCCCACATCCGGCGCGAGACCACGATCGCCAACGCGCAGAACCCTCAGGCTTCCACCGGGCTCTTCACGGCGTCCAACATGAACGTGGCGACCTACGAGGAAAACACCTCGCGCCTCAACACGAGGATCGACATCGGCCTCTATCACGACATCGCCGTTTTCTTGAGGCTGCCCATCATCCTTTCGAACGATCGCAAACTCACCGATCTTTCCGGCAGCGCGGCCGTGCAGAACATCGTGCTCATGGGAGGGCCGGCCGACAGCGGCCCTATCTTTTCGTTGCCCTTCAACTCGCCCCAGCGAAGCGGCATCGAATATCTGGCGATCGGTGCCGACTTCGGCTTCATGAACCAATTCCGCGACAAGACCAAGCCTTCCTGGATCGCGGGATTCGAGGTTCGACTGGGGCTCGGGGAACCGATGCACGCCTGCAATGCCGACCACGCGGCGAACCAGCCGGAGTGCGCCTATCCGTCGGACGTGAACCGAAGCGGCGTAGCGGGCGATACGGTCGGGATCGAGGAAGGCATCTTTCCAAACGGCGGCCCAAAGCCCGGGGTCACCCGCGGCACGACCGGTCTCGAGCTGCACTCGACGATCTCGAAGCGCATCAAGTACATCGAGCCCTACTCCGGCTTTCGCACGCTCTTCGAGTTTCCGCAGGACAAGAGCGACTTCGGAGTGACCGATCTGAAAGGGTCTCTGGTCAACCACCCTCCGCTGCAAGGGTGGGTGTTCGCGGGACTGCAGATCATTCCCTGGGAGCAGCGAGAGCAGTTCCAGCGCGTCACCTTCGATGCCCGCGTGGGCGCTTCGTACCGGTCCGAAGGGCGCGACTACTCGGAGCTCTTCGACGCGCTCGGGTCGTCCAACGCCTCGTCAGTCCGGCGCCCGCAGTTCGCTTCGTTCAAGGCAGGGACCCCGACGGCGACCGATCCCTACCCGAGTGTCGCCGATACCGGTTCGCAGCGCGTCTACACGACGGGCATCACCGACGTATCGGCGCACGTCGCCATGAACACGCAGATTTCGGTCACCTGGCAGGCCGGTGAGTACATCAAGTTCACGGCGGGGGGCTCCTATTCGCGCGTGCAGAGCCACATCATCACCGCCGACCAGCCCTGCAATCCGGACTTCACCGGCGACCTCAGTCAGAGCGGGGCGTGCCGCTACGTCAACACCGACACCGGCGGCATTACGCAAACGGGAATTCCCAACCCCAACTATCGGCCCACGATCGACGCGGTGGGACGACGGTTCAAGGTGGACGACACGAATCTTTGGGACGCTTGGGTCATGGGCATCGTGATGTTCTGATGCTTGGCGTGGAGTCGCTGCACCGAGGGACAGGGGTCCGTTTCACCATTTTGCTCTGCGCTGCTGCGTGCCTCGTCGCGACGCGCAGCGCGAGGGCAGACGAGCCGCCGCCGGTGCGCAAGGAAGGCGAGACGCCGCGCACGGCCGCGCAGGTTCTGCTGTTTCGCACGACGATCGTCGGTGCCCCTGAAACGGGCGCGACCGGGCGCAGTTCGCGACGCGAGACAGCCATGATCGCTCTCGGGCAGAGGCTCGACGTCATCTTGAACGAAGCGATCCAAGATTTCGGCCTCCCCCTCGACTTGTCAGAACGGGAAGCGCGCGAGGATCGCGAGCTGACCGACCTCGAGCTCCTGGCTCTGGCCGCGAAGGGAAATCGTTGGGTCGTGTATCCGGCCCTCGAGGGCGGTCCCACGGACCCCGTGGTGCGGCTCTCGGCGGTTGCCCCCGGCTCGAAGGTGGTGCTCGTGCGCACCGAGCCGGTCAAGGCGAACGATCTCGCCGTCCGCGCCGTGGTCATGCTTCGCGACGTCATCACGATGCACCCCACCGGTACGACGCCCGAGTCGGGCCCCCGGCGACCCGAACGGGCCGAGGCCCCATCCTCGTTTGCCGTGCGCGCTCGTTCCCAGGGACGCGCCACGCTCGCCTTCAATGCCGCGCTGTTCGGTGGTTTCGTCGGCTACTCCGTTCAGCGGGGCAGCGGAAGCGACGATCCGCGCTTGCTTTTTCCGCTGGGATGTCGGGCTCGGCGACGCCTGGTACCTGTCGGCTGCAGCCTGGTGGCCGGCGCTTTCGGGCCTTTTCCTGGCGCGCAGTCGCGAGCAGAGCGACCCCTCGACCGAAAACAGCTGGGCGATCATCGGAGCTCTCACGGGTCTCGGGCTGGCCACGACTTCGCTCGCCGTCGGAGGTGGTATGAGCGAAGGAGGCGCGCTGATGACGCACTCCGGAGGCGCGTTCGGCACGCTCCTCGGCGGCATGAGCGAGTTTGCCGTTCGAGGGACGACCGAGGGCAAAGCTCCGTATCGTGGACTGGGGATCGGCGCGGCGGCTGGCGTGGTGGTGGCGGGCACCGTCGCGATTTGGCTGGATGTCGAGCCCTCGCGCGTCCTTGCGATCGATCTCGGCGCCGGGCTGGGAGGACTCGCGGGTGCGGCGGCCACGAGCCCCTTCATCTTTCGCGAGCGGACCGCCGCGGGCGACCGCGTTTTTCTCATCACCACCATGGGCTCGACGCTCGCCGGCGGCGTCGCAGCGTGGTTCTGGACGCGCAGACCCTCACCCCCCAAGGCGCGAGCATGGATGACCCCCTACGCCGGCGTCATCGGCGAGTCGCTCTCGGCCCGTGGCGAGCGCTCGCCTGCTCTCGGTGTCGGTCTTTCCGGCACGTTCCGCTAGACTCCGTCGTCCATGGCCGAGCAGCGTTTTCTCGTCGAAGCGGGGCAGTCGGGAGAACGCTTGGACAAGTTCGTCGTTTCCGTGGTGCCGGGGCTCGGACGCAAGGGAGCGAGGCGCCTGTTCGAAGAGGGAAAGATCCGCATCAATGGCAAGCGGTCCCACAAAGGCGAGGTCGCCCGCGAGGGAGACGAGGTCACCATCGCGCTGCCCGATGCGATGAGCCCCGATGCGGTGCCCGAGCCGAGCGCTTCGCTCTCCGTGCGGTTCGAGACCGGCGACGTCGTCGTCACCGAGAAGCCCGCGGGCCAACCCACGGCGCCGCTACGCGACGGAGAGACCGGTACGCTGGCGAACGCGCTGGTGGGTCGCTACCCGGAGATGGCCGGTGTCGGTCATTCGCCGCGCGAACCGGGGCTCATCCATCGACTCGACACCGATACGTCGGGGCTCGTGGTCGCGGCGCGAACGTCGGGCGCCTTCGAGTCACTCTCGAAGGGACTCAAGAGCGGTGCCCTCGAGAAAGCCTACTTGCTCGTTTGCCACGCCGAAGGGCTCGCCTCCTCAGGGGAGATCGCGATTCCGATTGCGCATCACCCCAAGGACAAAAAACGGATGTACGCCTGCCTGCATCCGCGCGACGTTGCACGTTACCGCCCCCGGCCGGCATCGACGACGTTTCGCGTCGTCCGCACGCACGGCGAATGGGCGCTCGTCGAGGCTCGCGCGAGCGCCGCCATCCGTCATCAGATTCGCGTGCACATGGCGGCCATCGGCCACCCGCTCGCCGGCGACGCTCTGTACGACGGGCCACCCATCGCCGGGTTGAAACGGCACGCACTGCACGCGAGCCTCATTGCCTGGAAGGGAGATGCGCTCGTCGCGGCCTTCGAAGTCCGCTCCGAGCTTCCTCCCGACCTCGGCTTTCTCGTGCCATTCTGAGGCAGCACCTAGCATTACTGCGTCAAGTTCCCGCTACCAGATCGTTGCGCCGGAGTAGCCATGCCCCACGAAACGACTGACCGGAACACGCTTTCGGCAACGCGGAAGTGGCGACGCCTCGCGGCCAGTGGCCTCTGAAACGCTGTTCCGACGGCCTCGCCGTCATTTACCTGGCCGACGCGCCGCAATTGCCGTTCGTGATCTGTCATGGCCAAGATCTGAGGCAGTCATGCTATGCGACGGGGTGGCGCGGTGGGGTGAGGGGCTTGCGGGGTGTTTGCACGCGTATCCGACGATGGGGATCGGCGGGTCGAACGCTGGCTCGAGCAGGCGCGCCGGCCGCGCGGATGGTGGGAGGTGCGGTTTCGACGGCGCGCGCGAGGAGCCGGGCGGCGAGAGCGCTCGTCATCGCGACCGTCGGCAGGCGCGGCTGGAGGACGGTCACGCGCTCGTCTGCCCTCCGACCGCGCACCCATCGCGAACCGGGCAGAAGGCGGAGAAAAGCGTCGTGGCAAGGGCTGGCGTCGATGACGCGAATCAAGATCTCCGGTAGATGGATGCAGCCGCCGAGCCCACCTGCCGCGACGAGACCGACCTCGATCGCGGTAAACCCACGCAGCGGAACTTTGGGCGCGCAGAGCACTCTCAACTCGTCGAACTCGCCGCTGCCGGTCGGCAGGCGCGCCCACGCGATCGCCCGAATTCCTTCCAAGGCTCGGAGCTTTCCGGCAATGCGGGCCAAAATGGATCCGGACCCGAACAATGGGTGCGGGCGCAGCTCGCGCAAGCGACCCGTGCCAAAGAGGGGAACGAGCGCGGCGCTGTTGAACCCGACCAAGTAGGCGCCATAGGCGGACACGCGTGAGGCGGCGTACGCCGCCGCCACCGCGACGGCGATGGCTAGGCCGAACAAGATACGGCCGGTGCGTGTGCTCGCGTCGAGCCAGGCGTCGGAAGGGGCAGGCGGCTTGGCGAAGGCCTCCCGGTCGGCGAGTGGGAGCCATCGACCCGGTCCGCGGGCACGAAGGTGCCAAATGGGAGGCAGGTACCAGGTGAGCGCCATGGCGAGGAGCACCAGGAGCGTTCCCCACCACGGGTCGTCGAGCTTGAGTTGCAGCGCGATACCGAGTGCCAGCACGGGTCCCGAAAAGAGAATGCGGAGCGACGTCGGGATGGGCACCAACGGGCGCGGGCGTGCGATCCCCTTCGCGTGACGACTCACCTGCCGCGCCTTGCACGCGACGAGCACCGAAAAGCCGAGGAGCAACGCCCCGCCCGCCGCGGCGTAGGCGGCGCGTTGCTCGAGGGGCACGAGTTTGGGGGGCGGGGGGGGAGGGGGCGGACGCAGACGGGGATCGCTGCTGTCGTCGAAGGCACGCGGGTCGACGCGCACGGCCCAGGTGACGGCTTCGCTTCGCGCGACGTGAGGGCGGATCAACTCGACCTCGTCGTGGTCGGCCGAGCGCTTCACTTCGGAGAGGAAAACGCCGACGTCGAGGTCGTCAGTCTCCCCCTCGTCGGCGTTCGCTCCGATGCCGGAGGCGCGTGGCTCCGTGGGAGCGGCCGGCAGGACGAAAGTGCACCGGGCGTTGTCGTGCCCCTCCTGCCAGATGGGTCCCGTCCATCGAACGCGTAGCATGGCGCCATCGCGCCGGATGTTGTCACCGGTCAGCAGGTTCTTGCGGTAGCGCACATGGAACAGAAAGATGCCTCGCGAAAGCCCGCGCCCTCCGGCGACGTTGACGCGCAACGCGCCGTCCGGGCGCGGCATCACTTGAAGCGGAATCGTCGGGCCGGGTTTCTCGGTTTGCGCCGAGATGACGGTGCCGTCATCGAGCGGAATCACGTCGCCATCGGCTGCCGCGAGATCGAACGACCGCAGCGGACCCCCATGGATGCGCATGGTGATGCCGTGATCGATGGTCGCCGAGCCGAAGCGATCGACTTCCACCCGGACGTCGTCGGAGATGAGATGCGTCTCCACCCAAGCGGATGCCGGCGTCGCCGTGAGCCCGAGAGCCATGCCGCTCAGCGCGATGAGGAGCACCTTTACCTTCATTATCCTACATCTGCTTACCCAACCCGGCCCATGCGGTACAACTTTTCGAAAGTAGTAGGCAATTCTTCGGGCGGGCATTTACATAGCGGCAGGGACAGGGGAAGGTCCTCTCGATGATTCGCGCGGCCCCACATTTCTGGTGGCTCCGATGGCTTTCGTCAGCCTTTTGGATCTCGTTGACCTCGTGCGCGGGCAGCTCGGCCCCGACCGCCCCTCAGCCCGGCGGACAACCGGCCGCGGCGCGCAACGTGGTTCTACCCCTACCCGAAGAAGGGCACTTGGCTGATTTACGACAGCTCACCTTCGGGGGCGAGAACGCCGAGGCCTACTGGTCGTTCGACGGCATGCAGCTCATTCTCCAAGCGCGTCCTGCGACCGCTGCCTGCGATCGCATCTTTCGAATGTCGATCAACGAGAGCGCCCCTTCGTTGATCCCCGTCTCCAGCGGCAAGGGGGCCACGACCTGCTCGTATTTTTTGCCCGGCGACCAAGACGTCATCTTCGCGTCGACGCACCTCGGCGGAGACGCGTGCCCGCCGAAACCCGACCACAGTCAGGGTTACGTGTGGGCGCTTCATGACTCGTACGACATTTTCCGCGCCAAAGCGGACGGCACCGGGCTCGTGCGTCTCACCGACACGCCTGGCTACGACGCGGAAGGGACCGTCTGCCCGAAGGACGGGTCGATCGTCTTTACCTCCGTGCGCGATGGCGACATCGACCTTTACCGCATGGACCGAGACGGCAAGAACGTCCAGCGGCTGACCAGCACGGTGGGCTACGACGGCGGCGCGTTCTTCAACGCCGATTGCACGAAAATCGTTTGGCGGGCGTCGCGCCCGAAACCCGGAGCTGAGGCGGACGAATACAAACGTCTTTTGGCAAAGCGGCTCGTCAAGCCGACCAAGCTCGAGATCTACACGGCGAATGCCGATGGCAGCGATCCGGTGCAGATCACGTACCTCGACGCCGCCTCGTTCGCCCCCTTCTGGCACCCATCCCAAAAACGCGTGCTCTTCTCGTCGAACTACGGCGATCCGAAGGGGAGGGAATTCGATCTCTGGGCGATCGACGTGAACGGCACGAATCTCGAGCGCGTCACCTTCGCGCGCGGATTCGACGGCTTTCCGATGTTTTCGCCCGACGGCAAGTACCTCGCCTTTTCGTCGAACCGCGCGACCGCGCCCGGGTCGCACGACACCAACGTGTTCGTCGCGCGGTGGGTCGATTCGGCGCCCAAGCCGGTGGCCGAGCTTCCGGCGGACCGCATTTTCGCCGACATTCGTTGGCTCGCCGATCCTTTGCGAGAGGGGCGCGGCGTGGGGACCACGGGTCTCGCGGCCGCCGGTGAATACCTGGAAAAGCGCTATCGCGATCTCGGGCTGGCCCCCGCCGGCGACGGCGCAAGCTACCGACAACCCTTTCCGGTGACGACGGGCGTCAAAGTTCTCCCCGAGACTTCGCTCAAGATCGCCAATGCGCTGGTGGCGCGCGATGCCATGGCGCCCGTCGGCTACTCCGCCCCTGGGGAAGCGAAGGGGGAGGTCGTGCTGGCGGGTTACGGGATCAGCGCGAAAGATCTCGGTGTCGACGACTACGACAAGCTGAACGTGAAAGGGAAGATCGTCGTCGTGCGACGATTCGTTCCGGAAGGGGGCAAGTTCGAAGACCGCGACGCTCAGCGCCGTTACGGCGACATTCGACACAAGGCCTGGACCGCGCGTGAAAAGGGGGCCAAAGCGCTCATCGTCGTCGACGCGCCGGAGCCCCCTCGTGACGCGCCGAAAGATTGGAAGCCGCCGGAGGAGGCTCCGTTACCAGAGCTCCATGCCGAGGGTTACAGCGATGCCGGCATCCCGGTCGTCGTCGTGAAGCGCGCGGCCGCCGGCTCCCTGGTCGACCAGCTCGCGAAGAAGAAGCCGGTGCGAGCCGAGCTCAAGGTGGGGCTCGAGGCGACCAAGCAAGACGTGTTCAACGTGGTGGCGCGACTTTCGGCTGCGGCGCCGGACTCGGCGCGCCTGCCCGGCGTGGTCGTGCTGGGGGCCCATTACGATCACCTCGGCATGGGCGGGCGCGACTCGCTCGCACCCGACAAGCACGAACCGCACCTCGGCGCGGACGACAATGCCTCCGGTACGGCGGCGCTGCTCGAAGCCGCCCGCCAGCTCGCCCTGCAAAAAGACGAGCTGCGGCGCGACATCCTTTTCATCTCCTTCTCGGCTGAAGAATCGGGCGTGCTCGGCTCGACGCATTTTACGAGGGCTCCGCCGGGCAATGTAAAAATGGGGGACGTCGTCGCCATGATCAACATGGACATGGTCGGGCGCATGCGCGAAAACCGAGTGAGCGTCCTGGGAAGCGATTCCGCCGAAGAGTGGAAGCACCTGCTCGAGCCTGCGTGTGCGAAAGCCCGCATCGAGTGCGGCGGGGGCGGAGATGGCTACGGGCCGAGCGATCAGACGCCGTTTTATGCTTCGGGAGTGCCCGTCGTGCAGTTTTTCACCGGCTCGCATGGCGACTACCACAAGCCGAGCGACGCGCCCGAGCGGATCAACGCCGCAGGATCCGCGCAAGTCGTCGTCGCCGCCCTCGAGCTCGCCAAGGCCGCCGACCTGCGCGAGACGCGCCTCACGCTGAAGAAGATTCCGCCCCCCGCCCCCCGCGGCGACATGCGAAGCTTCAACGCGTCGCTCGGCACGATCCCGGACTACGCCGGTCCCCCCGGCGGAAAGAAAGGGGTGCTGCTCGCCGGCGTTCGCGCAGGCGGCGCGGCAGAAGCGGGGGGACTACGTCGCGGGGACATCCTCATTCGGCTGGGCGCTCACGGTATCGCGAGCGTCGAAGACCTGATGTACGTGCTGAACGCGTCGAAGCCGGGCGAGCGCGTGACGGCCACCATCGTACGTGACGGCAAGGAGCAGAAGATGGACGTCACCTTCCAGGAGAGCCACCGCCCGAGGTGAGCGCGCTCACTGAACGATGAGCGAGGGCGTGCCGCAGAGCAGGCCGAACGCGTCGATCGCACCACCGGAACGCCCCGCATCGCCGACGGCAATCTGGCCCGCCGGACAATTGATGGCCGTGAAAGGACTGCCTCCCGGCCCGCCGAGGCCGGCGAGCGTTGCCGTGGCGCCCAGCGCGAGCGTGAAGTTCGGGGAGGCACCGGAGATCGTGAGCGGTGCGCAGATGAAAGCCAGTTGGTCGATGAAGCCCCCGGATCGACCGCCGAACCCGACCACCATCTGGTTGGCGGAGCACATGCGATTTTGCGTCTGTGACCCGGGCAACGTGCCGTGCTGGGTAAGGGTCTCGGCCTGCGCCGTCACGACGGCGTAGGGACCGGTGCCGCTGATCGAGAGCTTGCCGCAGATGGCTCGGAAGCTCCGCAGGTAGTTCGTCGATGCGTCAGGGGCGTCGACGGTTCCCGTGTAGCCGATGACGACTTCGTTCGTTGCGCAGGTGTCCCTGAACGCGCCGCCGCCGGCGCTAGGAGCCTGCAGCGCGGTCGCGTTTTGGCCGGTCACGGTGATGCCCGTCGGCTTATTGACCGTGCCGGCATCCATTCCGCCCGATCCGCCGCTCCCTGCGCTGCCGCCTGATCCCCCGTCGCCTCCGCTGCCACCCGAACCCCCCGCTCCTCCGCCCCCACCTCCCTCCCCGGCGCTTCCGCCCGCGGCCGTCGTGCCGGTGTCGCCCCCGGCGCCGGTTTCGGTGCCCCCGCTGCCGCCACCGCCGCTGGTCACGCCGCCACTTCCGACGGACCCGGTCGGGGAACCGCCCGTGCCCGGGCCGGATACCGCTCCGCCACTGCCACTGGTAGCCAATGGCTCATCGAGGGGGGAGTCGACGGCGCGCGCGCACGCGAAGCATACCAAGGCAAGACTGCATCCGAAACTGACGCGGATACGGATGTAGCGGCTCTTCGTTGCGAACATAGACCCCCGAACTTGGTCCATTCTACCTCTATAGGGGGGGTTGCCGAAGCGACCGGCTCATTTCCCCGAGCGGGGCGTGTCCGCGTTCATCGAAAGGCGTGAATCTACGGCCCAAGTGATGCTGTCGCACCACGCGCACATCGTGCGCCGCACTCGAAACGGGCACCTAATGGCCGAACTTTTCCGCGGCGAGCGGCGGTATGCGAATTGCTGAACGCAAAGCGAGGCTCACATGGCGCACCCTACTTCTTGGATCCAAGCTTTCGAACACGGACGCGCTGCGTTACAGGCGCGGCTCACTTTGCGTGGTCCGCGCGCTTACGGCGACACCCACGACATCGCTCTCGCGCTGCTTGGCGCCGGCGCGACCGAATGTCGCTCCGGCAAGGCGCTCGATCTCGGTGCCGGCCGCGGCGAGCTGTCAGCGCGGCTCGCGGCGGTTGGCTACGACGTCACCGCCGTCGAGCGATACCGGCCGCAGTTCAGGGCGGCCGTGCCGCTGGTCGACGCCGATCTCAACCAGGTCTTTCCCTTCGACGACGCAACATTCGACATCGCGATGGCGGTCGAGATCCTCGAGCATCTCGAGAACCCCCGCTTCTTTCTGCGCGAGCTCTGGCGCGTTTTGCGGCCCGGCGGCACGGCGATCGTGTCGACACCGAATCTGACGTCGCTTCTGTCGCGCGTTCTCTTCGCGTTCGTAGGGCAATGGGACCTCTTCTTCAATCATCCGTGGCGTCTTCGCGATCCGTACTCTTCGCTCGTGCACGGCCACATCACCCCGATGCCGCGGTGGCTCGTCGAGCACCACGCGCGCGACGCCGGCTTTCGCGTCGAGTCTCACCGCTACTCGTCGTCGTACCTCCCCGGCGTCCCCTGGCGCATCAACCCCTTGCCCTCGGGCGGCACGTTCGGCCGCATTTTGATTACGCGACTGCATAAACCGGGCAACTGAGACCTCGGAAGTTGCACAGGAATTTCCAGATCGACGGATTCAATTGGGCCATCAACTTTCTCGGCCATCTGAGGAATCCGGCCGGTGCCGCCAATGCCGGGACCTACGACAACACTTCGGTGCGGACGAGCTTCAATCACAACAGCACCTACTTGAGCGGGATGCAGAGCACCTGGCAGACGGCGTTCAACGCCGGCCACGAGCTCGACGACCACACCGTGAACCATCCCGACGGGATCTCCTTCAGCACCAGTCAGTGGACGACGGAGATTCACAACTGCCGCACGGTGCTGGCTACGGCCATGGGAACGACCGTCGGCAACATCAAGGGATTCCGAGCTCCGTTTCTTCATTACAACGACAGCACGTTCACCGCGCCGCTCGCCGAAAGCCCGGCGTTCAGCTACGACACGAGCATCATGGGGTGCTCTCAGCCGAAGGTGCTATCGGCCGGCGAGAGCTCGGTTACCCTTGGAGAGCGGGGGCGGCGGACGGCGGCGAGGTCGAGCGGGTCGACGCGCACGCCGTCACGCTCGCCGTAGAGGGCCGCTCGGATCGCGCGGTGGGGGAAGGCTGTGTCGCCGGTGATCGCTTCGACGAGCTCGGTCGTTTTGACCCCTCCCGAGCCGAGAATCTTCACGTCGAACGCGAGGAAGGCGAGATCGCCGACGAGGCCGGCGCGGCGAGCCTCTGCGTGCGCTTCGGCGCCGCCGATCGAGGCGTGCGTCACGTACGAGCGAACGTCGACGTATTTGGCGAGCCCTTCGATCTCGCGGCGGACCTTGTGCTCGGGCGACGCGAGAAAGCGAGCGAGACCCGCGGCCAGCTCCTCTTCGCCGCCGCGATCGGCGAGGGCCGAGCGAGCCATTGCGACGAGGTAACGAGCACTCGTGAGGATCTTGGTGATGCCGGCATCATCGGGGCCAAGGCGCGCCCCCGCGCGGAAGGCGAGTCCTTCCGGCGCCGCTGCCGTCATTTCTGCCAGTACGTGGGCCGGATCGAGATCGCAGAGCAGCTTGAGGTCGACGAACTCGGAAAGCGACAGCACTCCGAGCGAGAGGGCGGGGGAGAAACTCATCTCCGGCTTGGGGTGGAAGCCCTGCGAGTAGGCGAGCGGTATTCCCATCCGCCGCAGCACCCTGGGCAGCGCCCGGATGAGATCGAGATGACCGAGCAGCGAAGTGGGCCCGAGCTTTTCGAACTTGAATCGATAGCGGCGCGGCTCTTCGCCTTGGCGGCGCACGGGCGGTCGGTTCTTCGGCGGGCGGGGCGGGGCGGCAACGATGGGCAGCCGGTGATGCGCGCCCATCTTGGAAAGAAAATCGATCCGCTCGGTGCGCATCTGGCTGAGATCGCAAGCGACGCCGCAGTCGTAGCAAACCAGCGGCCGCTTGTCGGCTTCGGCGGCTTCCACGTTGGTGTAGTGAATGAATGAGCCGATCGTTTTTCCGCACGGCGGCGAAAGGCGGTTCTTCAGCGCCTTGCGGTACTCCTTGGCGAGAAACCCGTCGGCGAGACCGACATCGATGTGGTCCCAGGGAAGCCGTGCGGTCACCGGAATGGTTCCGAGAAAGATCGATGTCTCGATGGCGAAAGCCTCGAACGCGGCGCGCCAGAGGTCGAGCTTGAGCTGGTCCCCCCAAGAATCGAAGCGCGCGCCGTTGCGCCACGCGTGCTCGACGACATCGCAGAGGGAGCGGTCGCCTCGCGCGAAGATCGCTTCGAGCAAGCTCTCGTCGGCATCGTGCGTTTTCAAGTCGACGCGGGCCAGGCGCGCATCGGCTTCGAGCAGGCGCTGCTTGCGCGCAATCTCGTGCGCCGCGTCCATGGCGCACCACTGAAAGGGTGTGTGGGGCTTGGGTACGTGGCTCGATACGCTCACCGTCACCCGTGCTCGTCCGCCCTGGAGTTTTCGGCCGACGCCGAGCGCGAGCGCCCCGGTCGCCACGATGCCACGCACGTCCTCGTCCTCTTCGGTGGGCAGACCGATCATGAAGTAGAGCTTCATCTTCGACCACCCGCGGGAGAACACCCGGTGCGCGGTCTCCAGCAGCTGCTCTTCGGTCACGTTCTTGTTGACCACGTCGCGCATGCGTTGGGTGCCGGCCTCGGGTGCGAACGTGAGGCCCGTCGCACGAACCTTGCCGATATCGTCGAGCACGTCCTCTTCGAGACCATAGGCGCGGAGCGAGGAGACGCCGAGCGACACGTTTTCGGGCGCGAGCTTCTCGACCACCTTTTTGATGAGTGGCGAGATGCACGAGTAGTCGGCGGTCGACAGCGACGTGAGCGACACCTCGTCGAACCCCGATTTTTTGACCGCCCGCACGACGGTATCCACGATCTCGGCTGGATCGCGCTCCCGCACGGGACGGTAGATCATGCCCGCCTGGCAGAAGCGGCAACCTTCGGTGCAGCCGCGCGCGATCTCGATCGACATGCGATCGAAGATCGCTTCGGGGCCGCCCACCGGTCCGTCGTCCGGAAACGGATACTTGGACAGGTCCGCCACGAACGCCCGCGGCACGGGGAACGGAGGCCCCCCTTCCGCGGGGGGGCGGTCGACGACCAGAAACCCGGTGTCCGGATCGCGCGATACCGAGTAGAGCGACGGCACGTAAACGCCGGCGAGCTCGGCGAGACGCGCCAATCGTTCGGCCCGGGGGACACCCTGCCGTTTCAGGCGGACCCAGACGAGAGCGACCTCGGTCAGCTTCTCTTCGCCGTCGCCAATCACGATCGCATCCAGGAAGGCACTGATGGGCTCGGGATGGGTCGCCGTCGGTCCGCCGGCGACGACGAGCGGGTCGTCCTCGCCGCGGTTCTCCGCGCGAAGCGGGAGGTTCCCGAGGTCCAGAATCGTGAGGCAATTCGTGTAGGTGAGCTCGTATTGCAGCGACAGGCCGACGACGTCGAAATCGCGAAGCGGGCGCGCGCTCTCCAGCGACACCAAAGGAAGGCCGCGCTGGCGAAGCTCCCGTTCCATGTCGGTCCAGGGCGTGTAGCAACGTTCCGCCAGCGTGCGCGGATCGTCGTTCAGGATCTTGTAGAGAATCTTGTAGCCGAGGTGGCTCATCCCGATGTCGTACACGTCGGGAAACGCCAGGCAGATGCGTGCTTCCAACTCGGGCGCGGCCCAGTCCTTCTTCACCTGGCCGGCTTCGCCGCCCGCATAGCGCGCTGGCTTTTCGACCCGGTGCAGGAACGAAGCATAGGGATGCTCGGCAAAAGTCGTCATGGCGACCCCCGTGTTATCACGTCCTAGAACGAACCGCCGATCGCCAGCTGGGTCAGCAGGTCGATGCCATTACCGAACAGCCCGGAGGCTCCAATGGGTCCCGTTTTTTGTTGTCCATCCACCGGATTGTAGTAGTTGATCGGGCGCTCCTCGGATTGAAGATCGTAGACGATCCCGAACCCGCCGGAGACGGAAAACCATCCTCCATAGATCGACTGCGAGCCGAAAAGGGCGCCGATGCGCGTGGCGGGGTTGTCGACATCCTGGATGGGTGCGCCGTCCGGGTTCTTGCTGTGGAACTTCAGCCAGCTGTGGTCCAGGTGCGCTTTCAGGAAGTAACCGCGAAGCGGGCGCCCCTCGACCCAGACACCGAGCTCACCGGCCAATCCAAAGCCGTTGGCCGTCACCCCTAGCGAACGATCCTGGCGTGGATCGGCGAAGATCCACTGCGGCCCGATGGTGAAGGAAAACGGACCGGCGAACGCGTACTCGAATTCGCCGCTTACCCGCCCAAAGAGCAGGTCGATGAGATTGAAGCGAATCGACGTCGTCAGTACCGGTCGCTTCGGAGGAGGCGG
>WNGB01000891.1_pt1 | contig 80767 bp, 64 predicted proteins | sample 5400681 | NCBI WGS metagenome assembly WNGB01 (sample SAMN13153367, study PRJNA577476) | soil metagenome | isolation source: 115 cm soil or saprolite under grassland replicate 2 | place: USA:California | collected 2016-06-15 | reverse complement strand
AAGTTCTGCCGCTCAACTTTCGCCTCACGCGATTCGGAATCTACAGGCCGACGAAAAATACCCTTTTCCGCGTCCAAGAGGTGAAGGTCAACAGCGCGCAAGTGCCGCTCCCGTTGCCTCCAGCGACGGACATGTTCGCTCCAGCACTTTTCAAGGAGATGAGCGACGCCGAGAAGCTGTCGTCCGAGCCTTACCAGAAGTTCGATTCCGGGTTCACGGTGTCGCCCACCAACGTCGACGCCCGGGATCTTCTTTCACATGACATCAACTACGTCACGAAAGTCATCGGCGATCAGGGCGACGAGTCCGACGGTGCGATTCCCGCGGGACTGACCCTGCGTCACATCGCGGCGATGGCGACGCGAAGCGCGACCGCGCTCGGCGGAATTCGGGGGTCGGGCACGCAGCGATTCGTGGATCCCACCGCGCCTGTCAAGGTGCGCATGGCGGACGAACTCTTCGTAGCGGGCGACGCCCGCACGGCCGTGGCCAATCGCGATCTCACGGATGGCCTCGATGTCGCGCAAACATCGGCCCAGAACGCAATCGATGAACACGTGGCCAATCACCCCGAGGACCGCGGTCAGTTCCGGGTCGTTGCGAACTATCTGGCAGCGTGAACCGACCTGGCGAGCGACGAGTTCTCGTCAAGGCGTGCCGTGATAGATGCCGAGAGTCGTGGCGACGTACAAGTTGTTTACGCTCGTTCCCCAGACCGCATAGATGGACATCGAGGGATGCTTCGGGTCGATAGGCTGGCCCAGCCATACTCCGTCGCCACCCGACCGATAAAGATTGCTACTCGATCCAATGTAGATGGCACTTTTGTCGAGTGCCCAAACGCAAGTCAGCGACTCCAACGTCGCCAACGTGAGATTTTGGATTTTCCAAGCGCCATCGCCGTTCGAGTGAAAGATCTGCTTGTAGGTGATGGCGTAGATGTCCGTTGGGCCCGAACCCGCAATGCCCGCGATTTCACTCGAGGTACCTACTCCTAGCTTCTGCTTCTGCGGGATCCAAATGCCGTTTCCCACCGAGTGATAGACGGTACCGAGGGCCGCGCCAGCGTACACGTCGGTGGCTGAGCTTCCCCACATCGCCAAGGTCGGTTGGCCATCCGGATCAATGATCTGCGGCGACCATGTGCCATCCCCCTTCGTATGATCAGCTCCGGCTTCGAACACGTACACGTCGTTCGGCCCGCTGCCCCACACACCGCTGAAAGTGACCCCAGACTGAAATACGTGATGGTCCCAAACCCCGTTGCCGGTCGAATGCAGGACGACGTTGCTTCTGACGGAAATATAGATGTCGTTCGGTCCGCTGCCCCACACACCGGTCAGTCGTTCTCCCGTTCCACTCACCTGGCCCGTCCACGTGCCGTCGCCCGTCGAGCGCATGATGAGGCCGCCAGCCTCGACCGCATATACGTCGTTGGGACTACTTCCCCAGATCCCGAGAAACAGGTACATCGGGCCTTCCTGCGTCCACTTCAGAGCCGGCGGTGCCGCGATCCCTCCTTCCGGATTCGATGCGGAGTCGCGATCATTGCCCCCAGCGTCAGGCAACTTCGATGACGAGCCCTCAGGCATGTTTGCTTCGGCGAGAGCGCCACCTGTATCACCGAGAGATCCGTTGCGGTCCATAACTAACGTATCGGCCGAACTGGCCGCGTCGCCGGTGGGTCCGGTGGACGGTGCGGCTGGGGAGGACTCGCCACATCCCGATGCAAGCGTCGCCAGAATAACTGTGCTGGTTACGACTCTCGACAACATGGCCTTCGAGGTTAGCACGAGACGCAGAGGCATTCGCTACGGCAATTCGTCGGCGCAAAAATGAATTTTAGGGCAGTTGGGCATTTCAGATTGCCGGCGCGATTGGGTCAAGTCAAAAGCCACTGTGAGGGTGAGAGCGCGTGGCTGACCAGCTTGGCAAACTGACGTTTGCGTCGTGGCTTCGACAGGGCCTCGCAACCGGAATCACCCGAACGGACGGCTCGGGATCCGGTGCAGCGACCAAGACGGCCGTCGCTGTCACGTTTGACAATACTCTCTCGACGACCGCGCCGCTTACGCTCGTCGGGCCCGGGGACATCGTCGGTTTGCACGGCGACGTCATTGTGCGCACCTGGCCGAAGGCCGACGACAACGACGCGGAGTTCGGGAGCCTCGCACTCATCGAGTTCGACCAAGCCGACCTACCCTGGCGTTACACACCAGCATCCGCCGACAACTCCGTCGCCCCCGGCGGAAGATTGCGGCCGTGGATGAGCTTGCTCGTCTTCAAAGAGGATGCGGGCGAGATGTCATTGGCTCCGCCGACGTCGTCGTTGAAACAGACCGTCCTTACCGTTCAGAAGCTCGAGGTGCTGCCGAACACGGCAGAAGCATGGGCCTGGGCGCACACGCAGTTCGTCGGCGACAACCTGAAGGCCGACGATCTCGCCGGCATGATCAAGGGCGCGCGCGGCCAATTCGTCGCCCGAATCCTTTGCTCGCGAACGCTCGAACCGAGCACGAGTTACGTGGCGTGCCTGGTGCCGACGTTTCGACGCGGCGCACTCGTCGGCACAGGCAAGCCGCTCATCGGGCCAGGGCTACCTCCGGACGGCGTCGACGCGCTCGAACCTGCGTGGGGCAACCCAGGCCAGACGAGCGTCGAGCTTCCGGTGTACTTCTCTTGGCGCTTTCAAACGGGCACTGCAGGCAGTTTTAAGCAGCTCGCCAAACTGATCCAACCCGAGCCGCTTTCGGACACCGTCGGGCGCCGGTCCATCGATGTCGCCAATCCCGGGCTCGACCTTCCGTCGCCCGTTCAAACGACTCCCCCCACCATGCTGGTCGAAGGCGCCATTCAGTCGAAGGCGGCATTCGACGCCGGCCCTTCGCCGTGGACCGACGCCGACCAGACGCAATGGGTCGAAGCGCTGAAGAAGTTTCTCGATACGCCAACGGTCAAGGTCGACAATGTCGACACGAAGGTCGTCGCCCCACCGCTCTATGGACGGTGGTACGCCGCACAAATTGAGCTCAACGCAGCGACGAACCCTCCCTGGTTCTTCACGTTGAACGCTGACCCTCGAGCACGCGTCGGCGGGGGGCTCGGGACCGTGGTCGTGCAAGACAACCAACAGGCGCTCGTGGCGAGCGCCTGGGACCAGGCGGGCGAGATCGATGCGGTCAATGCACGTCTCAAGGTTGCACAGCTCGGGCGCGAGGTCGTTCAGCGCATCTACGACCGGCACATCGTAACGGGGACAGCCGACACGTTTTGGACCCTCACCGGGAGGCTGCACGCGTTCGGGCTCTGCGGCGGCAAGACGCTCAGCGCGCAATTCGCGGGGTCGCCCGTGGGCAGCTGGATCTTCGATCCGCTGTGGCGCCGGACGTCCCGTTCGCTCGGCCCGATCGGGCGTTTTCAGGACCAGCCGCTTTTGCCGCCTGGGTCGACCGCCGACATCATCGCCCGCTTGAACAGCGGCCAACACCCCGCGCCCGAGCCGCAGACGCCTTCGGGATTGTTCACCTTCGACGCCGTCTTCTCGCGCATCTGCTTCGCCGACATCACCGATGACGATCTCGGCAGGCTCGTCGGACTTGGGCCGGACTTACTCCTCTTCTGGGGCCTCGTCATCATGTACGTCGCCCGACAGCTCATCGTGTCGCAACAGGGGGATTGCTTTCAGCATGCCCTGCGGATGATGCGCTTCGGCGCGTGGCTTATCTTCATTGCCAATAGCCTTGGAGGCACGAACATCGGCGATCTCCTCCGCCGAAGGCGTTGGTGCGAGGGTGTTTTTTCGTGCGACGACTTGAAAGCGGCTCCGCCCGCACCGAGCTTCGCGCCCGTCTTGCGCTTTCCGAGTACGTTGCCGCTGCCGTCGCTCGTGGGCGGAGCGGGGTCGACCGACACCACGGGCGGCGCCGCCTTCCGGCTCGAGTTTTGCCGCATCCTCGACGGTCCACAGCCGCCCCCGCCCCCGCTCTTGCCTCCGCCTTCGATCGTGGATCTGAACGAGTGCAAGCTCGAATTGCAGGCCGCCTTGCAGCCGCATGTCACGGTCGAGCGTCGTTTCGCGCACATCGTCGTGCGCGACGCCTCGGTCGTGTGGCAACCAAAGGACCCACTCGAGCCGATCTTCGCGCCGCCCACCTACCAAGCACCGATGTATGCGCCGCTCGCCCGCGTTTCGCAAGACTGGATCTTGCCAGGGATCAACGACGTGGGGCGCAACAGCGCGGGGCTCGGGCTCACCAACCAGCGCTTCGTCGAAGCGTACATGGTCGGGTGCAACCAAGAGCTGACGCGAGAGCTTCTCTTCAATGGTTTTCCGGTCGATCAGCGGGCGACGTACTTTCGTCAGTTCTGGGACATCGCCGGCATCGTACCGCCGGAAGGGTCCACCATCCGCCCCGACGACTTTCGCGACATCCTGCCGATTGCCGGCTGGACGCCGACGAACGCGCTTGGGACCAACACGGGGCGCCTCTCGCAATCGAACAACAAAGGCGAGCGGCTTGTGCTGGTCGTGCGCGCGCAGCTCATTCAGAAGTATCCGAACGTGATCGTCTACGCCCTGCCGGCCGTCCTCGACGGGGGCAAGCTCGTTCCGTCGCCCCAAACGAAAGACGAGATCCATCCCATCTTCTTCGGGCACATGGCGCCCGATGTCGGGTTCTACGGCTTCGATATTCCGCTCGAAAGCGCGGCGAGCCACCCCGGCTTCTTCTTCGTTTTGGCCGAGCACCCGAGTGAGCCGAAATTCGGCACGGACGATACGCCGGGCACCGTGTTGAGTCCCCCCCCTGGCGGCCCCGCCACCACCGCGGGGCTGGTGGCCACGACGATCTTTCGCGACCCTTTCCGCGTGGCCTTCCACGGGTCCGTCCTTTTGCCGCCGCAAGCCTGAACTTCGAAAGACGTATCGATGCCTATCCCTTCCACACTGACGACTGCGCGAAACGCGTTCACCGCCCAACGCGCGGCGCTCATCGATGCGCTCTTCGAAGCCGATCAGGCCGCCCAGAAGTTTCGCGACGCAGAGCGGATTCTCGATCCAACGTCTCCCATCCTCGCGGACCTCGAGCTGACGAAAGTCCAAAAGGAGGCAGCCGCCGTGAACGCGCGCGCTGCCGTCCGGTCGGCCACGCAAGCGCTGCTCGCGGAGATCACGACATGGCTTCAAGCCCCGGCGTCGGTCGTCGATCCGCTCGCCAAAGCCCAGGCCGACATCGGGCGGCTTTCTGCGCAATTGCCCGCCGTCCTCTTTCCCTTGCGTATCGAGACTCGATTCGAGGGAGTCAAGCTGAAGCTGCGTGTGTATCCAGACGACATCTTTCTCAATCGGCACGAGACAGCGTTGACGGTGGAGGAGCAGGCGGCAGGCCAGCATTACTACGAAGAACTCAACAAGCCCGGCGGCGTCAGCGAACAGGCGAATTGGCGCGACATGGTAAGGAGATTCGGCTCGCTGCGATCCGCCTACATTCTTAGGGCGATGCTGCCGGCAGTGACCTCAGATGCCCCTTTGCCGCGTGGCATTCCGGTCGGACAGAATCTCACGCTCATTTTTCCGGATGTCCAGTCGCGTTCGGGCTCATGGACGCGTCCCGCCGAGGCCCTCTTGCCCGATCGTTGGGTGGTGATGTTGAGGCGCGGCAATGCCCGGCGGTACGTGCTGGGCAACCCCATTCCGGAGCCACTCGCCGTGACGGTCGATCCGGGTGCCTCGCCCGCGGATCAATCCACGCTTCCGAACGGCCACGTCGTCGACGATAAGGCTCGCTGGATCATCGATTTCGACCGCGCCGTCGACGTGGGGATGGCGCTTTCCATCGACCTCACGCCCGACGATGTTCGGCTCGGCTTCGACCGCGTCGTGGTCTTCGGCCTCAAGACGTCTCTTTCGGAAAGCGACACCGCCTTTGCGATCGAAAAGCTCATCGACGCGCATCATTACACGCGCGGCGTGGCTTTCCTGCGCCAGGGGACGGTCACCAACAACGCGCAAGACAAGCCGACCGTTTTTCCTCCCGCTGACGACGCCGGCACCCAGAGCTTCGCGATCGAAAGGAACACGCCGCTCGAGGATGTCGGCGTACCGACCGACCGCTTCAAATCCTTTGCCGTGCTTCCCCCCACCAACACCGACGCTGCGGCGGTCGATGGGTACTACTGGACAAAGTTCGTCGGTGTTCCAAGCGGCGCCGTGCAGAACGTCGACGGCGCATTCGAGGAAGGGCACCAGCGGGCGGTCGCGATGAGCCGAGTGCTGTGGCCCGCCACTTTCGGTACGTTTCTCAAGTTCATGATGGATCCGATCTTCACCGAGGATGGGATCGAAAAAGCCAAGCAGTACGCCAGCGGCAGCGTGGCCAACAACGCCACCGGCAACGTGTTCGCCCGCGGTCCGGCACCCGTGATCCGAATCGGCGCCGTGCCCTATGGTCTTTTCCCTGTCGCGTCTCTCAAGCGGTGGAAGCCGCGCGCGCTCGGCAGGGCCGAGGACCAACTCGTAGAGGAGAAACTCCTGCTCCCACTGCAGCAGATGCTGGGGCTCTGGAAAGAGGCATCGAAGGGTGTCAATCGACTGAAACCGAAAGCGGCGAAGCCGGTGGACGACTTGATATTGGCATTGTCGCTCTTTCCCAATTGCCGGCAGGCGCGGCTGCGCTTTGGTTATGGACAATATCTCCTTTACGACGCGTTCAGCCTCTTCGGATGGGACATCGGGGAGGCGGTCGCCGCCTTTAACGGAAAGACGACCGATCTGTTCCAGCTCATGGTCGGCCACGGCGAGTGGCGCCCACGTATCGGCAACACGACCTTTCTCGCGCCGGCCCTTCTCGCGACGGCCGCGTTCGTCGATCTCGACAAGAACTTGAGCGAAACAAGTCCGCTCACGCCCAATTACATCGACGGCATCAACAACGCTACGGTCGCCGACCTTGTGAACAACACGGTAGCTAGCAAGCCCAATCCGAGCAGCCTGCTGTACGAGCTTCTTCGCATTGCCACGCTGACGGAATACGCGCTCAAAGCGGACATCGGGCTTCGCTCGGCGGTGAATCCCCCGCAGGGAGTCGTGCCCTGGTTCAACGACGAGGTGTGGGACATCCCTCCGCTTTTGATCGAAGCGCAATCCATCATCCGGAGGCTCTTAGACACCGGTTCTATCACAATCAAGAGTCCGTCCGGCGCCACCACAACCTACGACTCGCTCGAGGCGTACGCGAAACAAGCCAGCTTCGAGCACGGCGTGGCCCTCGTCGACCTTCAGGATTCGCCTACTGCGGAGCTCGATCGCCTCGTCCGCGAGACACTCGACCTCGCGTCCCATCGGCTCGACGCGTGGGTGACGGCATTCGCGACCCGCCGGGTACTCGCGATGCGAACGCTCCAAGAGGGCGGCATCGGAGGTCCAGATCCGGCTTTCGCTTCGTTCCTCGGCGGATACGGCTGGATCGAGGACCTGCGTCCCGCAACACATACTACCGTGACGGGGCCCGATGGTACCCAGGTCGACTTCGATGCGACGAGCGGTGGCTTCATCCATGCGCCGAGCAGCCGCCATGCGATGGCTGCCGCGGCAATGCGCAGCGGATACCTGTCGTTCAGCGGCGAGGTTGCGAAGAAATTCGCCTTCGATCTTTCATCGCGACAGGTCCGCTCGGCCATGCAGATCCTCGACGAAGTACGAAGCGGTCAGCACGTCGGCGAGGTGCTCGGCTACCGAATCGAGCGCGGTTTGCAAGAGCGAAAGGTGCCCGCGCTCAATGCGCTCCGCTTCACGTTGCGCAACTTGTTTCCGCTCGTAGCAGGCAAGAATGGCGTCGATACCACGCAGCCGGCCGACCGTGTAGCCGCTGGCAACGTCGTCGACGGGCTCGCTCTTTACCGCGCCTACCAGGCGAAGGAGCTTCGCTTCGACGACAATCCGCTTCCGGCGCCAGGAAAGCCGGGCCACGACGAGCTCGTTGCCGAGCTCGACAACCTGGTCCAGCTGATGGATGCGGTCGCCGACCTGCTTGTCGGCGAAGGGGTGTTCCAGCTCGCGGGCGGCAACGTCGAGGGTGCGCTTCCAAGCCTTCATAACCTCGTGCGAGGGGGCCGACCGCCGAATCCCGGCATCGCCCAATCACCGAGAGCCGGCCGCGGCCTCACGCACCGGTTGATTTACATATTTCAAGGCGATCCGGGCACACTGCCATCGTCATGGAAAGCGCCGACGCCACGCGCAGCCGCCGAGCCCACCTTGAACGCGTGGCTCGGCTCAATCATCGGCGACCCAACGAAGGTCGTCGCGCGGGTGACGTTCCGAAGGGGGGACGATACCACCGGGAGCCAAACGGTAACACTCGCCGATCTGGGGATTCACCCTCTCGACATTCTCGCTCTTGCGCACGCCGTTTTGCAGCCGAACCAGGCCGGGTTGCTCGATGCGCGCGTCATCGAGGCCGCGATCGCCGCGCTCCACGCAGCGGGCGACGACAGCCCGAAGAAAGACTTTCGTATCGACTACGGGCGGGCGCCGAGCCAGGTCCCGCCCCCGGTGACCTTTTCGGACGTAATGGAGCTCGCGAACACGCTGGGCGCGGCGCTCGGGGCGTCGCGTCCGCTCGCGCTCGAGGATCTCGTTTCGCCCGCCGACGTCAATGCTGCGCTCGTAGCGGCCGAAAGTACGTCGCTCAAAGACGCAGCGGACGAGATGCAAGGGCGAGCGGACCAGGCAAGCGCGACGCTCAGCGGTTTGAACGACGCTGTCGCGACGGCGCTCGCGAACCTCGATCCGAACACGCAGGCAACGATCGATGCACTGCAGCAATCCCTACGTGATGCGACGCGCATCGCCATCGAGCGCGGTTTTCCCCCCGCCGGAACCGCGGCGGACGAACTCGCCGATCGAGCTGCCGCGCTGCTCAAGGAGTTCGCGCGGCGACTGGCCGCCATCGCCACCGTCCAGCCCGATGCCAGCAAGCCGTCACGCGACCGCATCGCTGACGCTACCGCCATTCTGAAAGCGGTGTTCGGGCCGGACACGTTCGTCATGCCCCGCGTTATGGCGCCCGCTGCCGACCTGAAGCAGTCGCTCGATACGCAGGCGACGTTGACGGGCGGCGACGACCGCGCGGTGGCTCGCATCGTCGAACAAGCGGCGCATGCTCGTACGCAGCTTTCGAAATGCCGCAAATTCGCGCTTTACGCCCACGCGCTCGGCACGCCCGTTCCGCGCGCCGACGTCGTGCAGCTCCCCTTCGTGCCGGGAGAGAAGTGGCTCGCGCTGCCTTTCGCCGTCGAGCCGGAAGAGTCTCGCGTGTCGCTCGTTCTCTTTTCGCAAGAGGCAAAGCTCGATCTGTCCAAGACTTGGCATGGCATCGTGCTCGAGAGCTGGACGGAGGTCATCCCGAGCAGGACGCAGCCCACCAGCATCGCCTTCAACTACAACGGCCCGCACGCGGAAGCGCCTCACTGCGTGCTCGTGGTTGCGCCGTCGGGCTCGGCCGACATGTGGGACGTCAACGACATCGTCGCGACCCTCGAGGAGACGCTCGATCTCGCCAAAGTACGAGCAGTTGATCGCGACCCGCTCGGGAGCCTCGGTCAGGCCATTCCGGCGATCGTGATCCCCACGAGTCTGAATCCCAAGATCACCACCTCCACCGGCGTCATCGGGTCACCTGCCCGACCAGACCCGTCCTTTTCCAGAGGATTCGAACGATGACTAGCTCGATCACCATCTGGGAGCGGCTCGAGCCGCGGCCGCGCGCGAACGACATCGGCCCGAGCCTTGCTGCCCCGGTTTACGACCCGGCGTGGTTTTTGACGCGGCAGTGGCAAGTGGGGGAGTTTCAGGGACGCGACGCCGGTTCGCTCGCGTACGTTGACCATTTCTTCAGTCGCTCCGGTTTGCCGCGGTTCTTCGCGAAGAACAATCCCACCACCGACCTCGACGCCAACGTACCCATCGAACGCCAAACGCTGTCGGAGCCCGTCGAGCCGGATTTCTCGCTTCGAGTCGAGCTGGGTCAGGTTTTCGCGAACTTTCTCGCCAAGCAGCCGCTGAGCGACACTGCAGTCCACACTCTGCTTGGCGCGCTGTTGGCCAAATATGGACTTCAGGATCTCGGGCCCGACGACGAGCTCAATCCGATGGATCCGGCGACCCGTCGGTTTTTTTCGCTCTGCGTGGGCCGCGCGATCGATGGCTTCGCGCTCTACCAAGTTGCTCAGGATCTGGCGGCTGGTGGAACCTTTCCTGACGGAATCACCGGCGATCTCGACGAGCAGGCCAAAGTCAAGAACGCCCTCGGCGACCTCCTCTCTCACGTGCAGGCGACGTTCGGAACCGTCGCCGCCGGGGACCCAGCGAGCTGGACGTCGAGTCGCCTCGAGTACGACGTCAAGATCGTCGCGGTCGATCCGAACGGTCACGGCAACGCGACGATGAAGGCGGTACCCAATTCAAAGGGAGAGTTCGACTGGTACTCACTCGACGTGATTGCGAAAGACGTCAACGCGGTTGAGGAGCCGCCCAAGTCCTTGCAGCGGACGGGCACTCCGAGCTCGGCGCGGTTTCCTGGCATGCCCGCCCCGCGCTTTTGGTACATCGAGGAGAACAAGATCGCATACGTCGACGTCAAGCCAGACCCGACCGACATCGTCAAGCTCCTCGTGACCGACATGATGCTCGTGCACGGAGCGGACTGGTTCCTCTTACCGTACGATCAGGAGCTCGGCACGGCGGTGAAGACCAAGGGACTCATCGTTACCGACGTGTTCGGACACAGAACACTGGTCAGCTCAGCCAACCAACCGGTTCAGCCAGCTGGGGTCGAGCGTTTCGCGATGTTCGCGCACACCGACGATTCAGCCGGCCTCGAACAGCTCGCCGACTATTTCGTGGTGCCGCCGAGCCCTGGCCCCCTGGCAGAAGACGGTGCCACCGTGGAAGACGTGCGCTTCGCCCGTGACGAGACGGCCGATATGGCCTGGGCGATCGAGCGGACGACGGAGAGTCCCATCGGCGAGCCTCGCTCGGGTCGCGAGCGCGACGCAGAAATCGCTGCAGCGCAGAATCTCCCGCCGCCGTCGCCGGGCGATCCGTCGGCGGTCTTGCGGTACCAGGTCGAAAGCCAAGTGCCGGCCAACTGGATTCCGTTGCTCGGCGTGAGTCACGCGTCTGGCGACCCGTCGATCGACTTCGAAAAGGCGGCGATGCTGCACCCGACGGAACACGGCAGCAGCGTCGGCGTGGTGCCGTCGCTCGGTCGCATTCTGTCTCCGGCCGACCAGCCCGGTCCCACGCCCTATCACATCGTGGCCGAAGAAGTTCCGCGCGACGGCCTCACGGTGACCCGCACGGTGACGCGTTCGCGCTGGCTCGATGGATCGACACACGTGTGGGTGAGCCGCCGGCGGGTTCTCGGTGCGGGCGAGGCACAGAGCGGGCTCCGATTCGATTCTGCCTTGCCTAACCAAACGTGATGAAATTGCCATGACCACTCCGCTGCCTTCGCTATCTTCGCTCAACGGGCCGCTCAACACGCTCGTGAGAGCCATTGCGGACTTCGAGGCGAGCCTCGTGGCGTCCGTCGTCACCAAGACAAGCACTGATGGCAAGGTGACCGTTGTTGCCAACGGGGAGGGGCGCGGGGTCTCCATTACGATCGACCCGAGCCTCATCGCCGGAGGCGACAACGTCGCGCTGACGAATACCGTCAAGATCGTGGCCAACTCGGCGCTCGCGGCGGCCATTGCGCAGAGCGCAGCGAAGGCGATCACTTTCGCTACGGGCCTCCACTTGCCTGGACTACCCGACTACGGCGCGCCCCAACCGGATTTCGCTGGATTTGGTCCAGCGGTCACGTTGGTGACCCAGACGGCGCTTGACAACAACCCATGCAATAAGGTGCGCACGTTTCAGTGTAGCTCGGGCCCGGCGCATGTCACCGTCGACTCCGATCGGCGCATCGTAACGTTGGTCATCGACGCGCCGCTTTCAGAAGACGTCTCGTTCTTGCAGGCGAGTTTGGTCGACGCGATCAACTGTGCGATCGGCGAGGCGACCCACCCTCCTGCTGATGTCCACGACGGCGTTGGCGGTATCGTCGGGCGCACATTTGGTTTTGAAAATATCGTTCTTTACGCCAACGGGAGCATCAACACGGGGCCGAGCCTGAAGGTGCGCGGCATTGGATGCCAAGGCTTCGGCATCGTAGGCAATGCGGGATCTCAAGGGACGGTTCTCGGGCAATCCTCGGACTTCGGGAGCATCGTCAGTCGTGCCGCCGTCGTCATCGGTTCTCTCACGCACGTGCATGGGCTGCTCCAAACCGAGAGCGTTCTGGTTGCCGACTCCACCGTCACGATCGATGGGCCCACGACACAGAATACAGCGGTCATCCTACCCGTTTTGCAGCTCGCTGCGAGCTTTCCGGCCACCGTTTTAAACGCCATCAACCTGGCAGCAGGTGCGCATGCGACGGCTGCCCCCGCCTATTACCGATCGATCACGCTGGGGAGCGGCGCCGAGCTCACCGTCACCTCGGGCGTGTATTTCACCGATTCCTTGGATCTCGAGCTCAATTCCAAGCTCATCGTCAACACTTCGAATGGTCCGGTCATCTTCTGGATCAAAAATTCGTTCATTTTCAAAGGTGCCTTCACTGATGCGGCCGGCGTGTTTCCCCGCATCTGGGTCGGCTATCTCGGTACCGCCGGTGTGACTCTCGAGAAGCCGTACCAAGGGTCGCTCGTCGCGCCGAACGCGCAGATTACCCTGGCGACTGTTGGGGCGCCCAACCATGTTGGGTCGTTCCATGCGTTGAATCTCCAGGTAGGACCGGACCAAACGATTTGCCATCATCCATTCGAGCTCCCTTTCCAGAGCATTCCGGAACGCGCCTGACGGACATCTCCTTCCCGACTTCCAACGATCGATTCGTGCCGAGCACCGAGAAACTCGTCCAAGCGGCGGTGGTCAAACGACGTATTCTGCCGACAATTTTCAAGCGTACGTGTGCGTCCGCTGATCGAGCGCTTGGCTCAACGCCCTTTCGACAAGATGCAAATCCACCCCGCAACGCCGCTCGGTTTCACGATGTCGTCTCTCGTCGAAACGACCCAGGATGGCATGTTGCTGGCCGTTTCATTCGTGAATGCGCTCTACACCTTCGAGCGCTGCTCTCCGAGCGCTCCGCTTTGCGAACGCGTCTCGAACGAGTCGGTTGCGGGTCGGCACGAACGTCTCTTTGCCATCGGGGCCGGCGCAGAGCTTGGCTTCGACGCCCTCGCGTACGCTCTCCCAGTCGCGCGTCTCGGTGATCTGCGCGGCGAACTTCTTCAAGTCGCTCTTGGGCGTGCCTATGAGATAGCGCCGTCCGGTCTTCTGCAGCCAGCTGATGTTGGCCACGCTCGTCATGCCACGATCCATCACCCAGACGCCCTGCGATGCCGAAGCGCGCCTCCATCGTGCCGACGATGTCTTGGACCGTCGTCACGTCGACGCGGTTGCCGTCGAATACCTCGGCATCGCTGGGATGCCACGCCTTCGCACGTGGTTCGCGGCTCGTGGTGCCCCTACTGCGCAGGATCGGCACAGAAGACGATCGCGGACATGCAGCAGGTGGCCGAAGAACGCGGGGGACGGTGCCTCTCGCGGATCTACGTCAAATCGCGCGTCCGACTTCGCTGGCAGTGCCGACGGAGGCATCGGTTCGAAGCGACGCCGATGGCAGTGATGGCCGGGCGCCGGTGTTTGATCTGCAAGAGAACGAACTGAACGCGAGCTTTCCGACCCTGCTGTTGCGCAGAATGAGATCCAACTTTGGGCGTTCGAGAAGCAACGAGAACTGCCCGAGCCGAATAACGTCAGCTTGGCTCGGTTGCCGCTGCGTTCGGCTTTGAGTGAGACGCCGAAGCTGCGCGAGCACATCGGCGCCGTGGGCGTAGGGCCGGCGTACGAGTGACGACTCCGAGCTTCTGCCGCTCGTACGCGGCAACCACGATCGTCCTCGGCCGGAGTCGTCGTACCGAAAAGATGGAACGGGTCGGGGCGGTTCTCGCCGCATGGTACCCGCACAGCGGGACCGAGCCGTTTTGTAGGCTCTCGCGCTTGCGCCATCGCACCACGCTCCACGATGGAACGTATTTCGAACCCAGAATTGGAACCGGTTTGCAGGAGGCCGGCGACTTGCCCGTGCTCCGAAAGCGCGGAGCCTCAACCGCGAGGACTGGAGCACTTGCCGTGACGAGCACCCATAACAATGAAATCGCCGGCCGGGCGACCGGGCGGGGCGATCGAATCGAGCCACCAGGCCGTCTGGCGCGCGCGGGAAAGGACGTTTGCCCGTTTGCGCGAATCGAGATCATCGTCGCGAAGCACGTCAGCAGGCGCGGCAAACCCGACCCGCGAGATGACGCGATCGCGTGTCCAAGATCCGTCGCGCGGGGGGATCGGTGCAGAAATGTGTTCAGGATCGAAGCTCTCTCCGAGGGCTACGCATCCACTGCACGATTTCAGCTCATTTTGGCTGGATTTCGACTCCCGCATGGCCCCATGGAACATCATGTTACCAGTTGGGATCCCACAAATGTTCTCAGAAGGTGGGAACACCGGAGCTTGCGGTCTGCCGGGGATCGCCGAGGCTCCACCGAGATGAAAGGAGAGCGGGTTGCGGCGGCGGACGCGCAAAAGCTCCTCGCCGGCTGGCGTAGGGAGCGAGCGTCCGGTCGCGCGAATCCATCACCGAAGCGAGGGATGCGCCTCCCAGTTGCCATCGAATCGCCGCCGGTTCTCCGGGATCGATCGCCTCTCCCGTAGATCGGCTCTCATCGTTCCGCAGGGGCGGAGGCAACGATATTGGATCGGTCAACTCGAACGACGAGGCGGATCGCGAGTCGCGACTCCCGTCCGACGATTCGCCCGCTCTGGCACGAAGGCCGACCGTGGGTGCGGTCATTCGCCCGACAATCTTGCGCAAGCCGGAGGCAGTCGTGAGCTCGTCCCGTCCTTTGCTGTGCACGCGAGACGCAGCGATGTACTGCGGATACAAGACGCCCGGCGCACTTCGGAAAGCATTTCTCGATGGCAAAGTGCGCCCAGCTGGAAGGCGAGGTGGCACCGGCACGTGGATGTGGAGCGTCGTGGAGCTCGATCGGTTTCTCCATGGGCATCCCGCTGCTATAGTCGACTCGGAACGCTCAGGTGCGCCTCCGAGTGGAGGAGCACATGACCAAGAGAAAGACGGAGTGGAAGTTGGTTCGAGGAAGCTGGATATCAATGAACCCGGTGCTGCCCGGGGTATGGCGGCGAAAGGAGGGAGGGCATGTCGTTCGCGCTCGGGCCAAGGACGCGACGACGGGCCGACAGAAGGACATATGGAGAGTGCTGTCCGAGGCGGACGCACCGACGGCCCTGCAATGGTTGAAGGACGAACAGGTACGAACCCGCGCCGGACTCGTCTTGGCGCCGCCTCAGAGAGCGCGCTTCGCCGATTACGCTGTCTCTCTGATGGAACGCAAAATCGCCAACGGCGACATCAAAAGCGCCAAGGGGCGTGAGCGCTGGCGCTACACGCTCGAACATCTCATCGCCGGCACCCACAGTGCCGACGACAAGGTGTTCGTGCCAGGGTTCGGCGAGTTCTTCATCGACATGCTTCGGATCTCGCGCGTCGAGGCATGGAAGCAGGGAATCGCTGAGCTCATCACCAGAGGCGACTACTCGCCGGCGACCGCCAACGGATGGCTTTCGATTCTGAGGGTCATCGCCAAGGCGGCGAAACGCGGGTACGAGTTGCCGCATCTGTTCGTCGAGGGTGTGACGGACTTCGACACGTCGGAGCACACCACGTACACCGAGGAGGAACCGAACGCGCTCAGCGTCGAGCAGGTCCCCGCGTTTCTTCGGGCCCTGTTCGATCTCTTCCCCCAGCACTTCGCGATGACCTACCTCGGCTTCGCGACAGGGCTTCGTCCGTCATCTCTGCGTCCCTTGCGGCGCAAGGGACCGACGCCCGATGTCGTCTGGGAGAAGAATCGGATTCTGGTCCGGCGATCGCAGACGGTCGGCGATGAGGTGATGGAAACGACCAAGCAGAAGCGCCGTTACCCGATTGACATGCCGGCGGAGGTCACCGCCGTACTGCGCTGGCACGTGGACACGCAGCTCGCCATGCCAGAGCAGAAGGAGTCAGACCTCCTGTTCCCGTCGGTCACGGGGGGCTACCGATCGCCATCGGTCTTGAACAAGGTGTTCGATGAAGTGGCTCGCGAGATTGGTTTGACCATGCGGTTTACCCAGCGCGGGATGCGCCGCACGTTCAACGACATCGCTCGTGCCGCCAAGATCGAGGGCATCGTCACCCGCAGCATCAGCGGTCACCTGACTGAACGGATGCAGCTCCACTACTCCACCGTCAACCCGACCGAGCAGCGCGCGAGCATCGCCCGCGTGATCCAGCTCTTCGGAACGGACCCTCGGGTCCTAGGTGGGGAGGATGGTGGGGAGGGTATGTCGCGAAGTGGGGAGGATGCCCGGAGCGGATCTGCCTGATCCAGATTTGTGATCCAAACGGATCCGGGCGATCAGGGCAGTATTACAGCGAAACTGGCAATGGCCGGTGTTGATGGCACAGAGCGGGAGACGGGATTTGAACCCGCGACGTCCACCTTGGCAAGGTGGCACTCTACCGCTGAGTTACTCCCGCAGACGGCGTCCAACGCTTAGCCGCCTGCACAATAGCTGTCAAGCAACGCACGGCTTCTAGGCTTGGCATCTTACGCTTTAGACGTAAAGCCCGGTACATTCGACCTGCGACACTGTAAAAGTGCAACTAAAGTCGCCGACGACGAAAGACTATGGCAACAATTCAGGTCGGCCGAGGGCAGCGGCTACGAATTTGCTTAGTGGAAAGGAAGACGCACGCGCACGTCCGCCCGGTATGCAGGGAGAGCGCACAGTTGAAGAGGGAGCCGATGGCACAGAGTTATGAAACGAGCATGAGTCACTACGAGACACGAGCCCAGGGAAGTCAGCCAAAGAGCTCGGGTTTCTATCAGCGGGGCCCTTCCGTCGAGGGCGGGTGGGGATTCGTGCTGCCTCGAGAAGACGGGACGATTGAAGTCGTCCAGGCCCGCAACGGTGCGATCATCGGAAGCGGCGAGGATGCCGACGTGCGCATCGTTGGGCCGGGTATCGCTTTCCTGCACGCGCGTGTCGAAGTTCGCGCCGATGGCGTCTATCTCGAGGACCTGGAGAGCCCGGATGGAACCTTCGTTGGAGGCGTTCGAGCTCGCCGCATCGGCGTGGGTCACGGCGACGTCGTGAGGTTCGGCAATCAACTCGCAGTGTTCGCCGAGCGTGGCCTCACCAGCTACGAGGGCAAAATCGATCTCGGCGCGGCGCTCGTCATTGGCCCGCGCGACCGTGCAGCCTTCGTCGATCCAGCGCTCGCGTATGCGCGCTCGGGTCGTTCCTTCGCGATCGAGGGTGGGCCCGGGCTCGGCAAGCGCACGCTGGCACAAATGGCAGCGGGGCAACGGGCGGCCATTGGGCCGATCGTGACCGTCGACGGCAGCGACGCCCCCGGGGAAGCGGTCGTGCAAGCCCGCGAGCAGCAACCCGCGACGTGGGTTCTCATCTCGGCCGAGCGAATCCCGCGCTCGTTCCAGGCAGAAATTGGTCAACTGATGACCAGGGTTCCCGGTTCGGTTGCGATCGCGACATTCGAGGTTCCCCTCGATCGCGCGCTGAGCGACGGTTTGGTCAATCCAGGATTTGCCGGCATGTTCAATGGACGCCGGCTCATCGTGCCGCCGCTCTCGGCTCGGCGAGAGGACATTCCGGGCATCGTCTGGGCATTGGCCCGCCGGCTCGGCATCGAAACCAGCCGCATCGCCGTCGATCTCATCGAGCGGATCGCACGTGCCGGATGGCCGGGCGGCATCACCGAAATCGAGGAAGTCCTTCGCGACGCGGCCGGCAGCTCCAGGGGCATGCTCGACGGAGCTTCGATCCAGCGTCCACTCAGCCGGCCTCCCAGCGCTTTTCCTGCTCCTCCAGCGGCTGATGACCCTGCCCTCGCCCGCGAACGTTTGGTCGATGCCCTCGCCAAGGCAAACGGCTCGATCGCTTCGGCCGCACGCACGCTCGGCATGTCACGCCAAGCCGTGTACCGCGAAGCCCAGCGGCTCGGGCTGGAGGTCGGAAAGCGCCGCGCGGCGCGCTGACGTTTCGGGTTCAGCCGTAGAAGGCCATCGCAGCGTGGCTGACGATCGACCCCTCTTGCGGGTCGATCGTCTGCTCGTAGTGTGCAAGCTTTCCTACGCAGCCCGCGGGTAGCACGCGTAGCAGAGCATAGATGGGACCGAGTCCGCATACGCGGCGCGTCTCGAGGTCGCGTTGGACCTGGAAAAAAAACTGACGATGCTCGCCGGACGCCGCCATCTCGAGTGAGATTCGATCGGTGCGTTCGAGCTCGCTGCGCTCGTCTTCGTCGTAGGGCGCAGCGTCACCGAAGCGCGGGCCGACATGGGCGAGATCGGCTCCGGCGATCACGACCGTGCGTGCGGCGCGCGATTGCACGACCGAATGCACGGCGCGCAGAAACGCCTCCGCGTGCGGATCCTCGTCGGGGCAGCGCCCGGTGCGCTGGCTCTCGCCGATGCCGCACAAGATGGGAATGATGCGTACGTGGCGGTCGCCGACGAGGTGCTTGACGAAGACCGCTTGGAACTCGAGCGAATGCTCGCGCTTGTGATTGAAAACGTCGGTGAAAGGGTCGAACGGAGCGCGGGCGGCGATCGCGTCGACGGCACCCTTGTCGACGTCAATCGCGCCGAGGGGCGTATCGAAAGCCTTGCCGCAAAGCGCGAACGCCTCCCGCATCGGGGCATGCGAGGTTCCGAGCAGGACGAAGGTATCGATCTGCTCGGACAGGCCGGCGCGAAGCAATCCGTAGGCATGGCCATACCCACGCTTACCTCGCCACGGATCGATATGCGGCGCGATGAGAGCGCGCACCGACCCGTTTTTCTCCTTCAGCCCCGCGCTGCCGATGCACTCGCCGTCCAGGAATTGCTGCAGCTTGGAGGGATCGGAATGGTAAGCGCCGCCGGCGTGCGTCGCTTCGCGAACGGGCGCGCGCGCGAACTCTTGCTCGACTCGAACGCGGGCCGCTTGATAACGCGGGCTGTCGAGAAAGAGCGCGTCGTCGAGCTCGTCGGCGAGCTTCTGCACGAGTGCGCTCGGCACCTCGGAGCCCATCTCTCGCGAGCAGAGAACGGCGATTTCGGCGATGGTGTGAGCGCCGGTAAACCGCGCCAAAATGGGAACCAGCGGCGCCGGAACACTCGCGATCTTGGGCGTTACTCCTTCGCCGTCGCGCAGCATGATGGCTTGGCCGAAGCGCTCGTCCGGCACGACTACGGTTTCGATCGGACGAAGGCGGGGGCGCAAGATGGGCAAGCTTTGGCCTCGCTACACCCGATCCACGCCGACCACGCCTTCGACCTTCTGAAGCGCGCGCATCACGGTCTTGAGCTGGCTGAGATCGGAGCAATCGAACGTGAACACATTGACGGCTTTGCCATCGTCGCTTGCTCGGCAGTTGGCCTCGCTGATATTGATGCCTTGCCCGCTGAACGTCTGGCCCACGGTGGCCAAGATGCCGGGGCGGTTGGCGGTCATGATCCTGAGCTGCACGGGCCGATTGATCTTGGCTTTGGCATCCCACGAGATTTCGACCCTCCGTTCCGGATCGGTATCGAACGCCTTGGGACAGCCCCGTCGGTGCACGGTAACGCCACGTCCTCGCGTGATGAAGCCGATGATCTGGTCACCGGGCAAAGGATTGCAGCACTTGGCGTAGCGAACCAAAACGTCGTCGATGCCGTTGAGCTTGATGCCTCCGGTCGCCTTGCCGGTGACCTTGCGCACGATCGATTCGATGCGCCCTTCGCGCAGGTCGGGAGGCGGCGCCGACGGTGCAGCGCCGTTCTTGGGGGCCAAGAATTCGGCCACGTCTTCGGCGGCGATTTTCCCGTACCCGATGTTGATGAACAGCTCCTCTTCGCTGCCGACCTTGTTGGCTTCTTCGACTCGTCGCACGTCCTCGTTCGACTTCAGGAATTTCTGCAGCGAGATGCCGCGGGAGTGCAGCCCTTTCTCGAGCAGCTCGCGACCGAGCTTCAGCGACTTGTCGCGCTGGTCGGTGCGAAGGTACGCGCGGACCTTGCTCTTGGCGCGGCCGGTCACCACATGGTCGAGCCAATCCTTGGAAGGATGCTGCTGCGACGAGGTCATCACCTCGACGACGTCGCCGTTACGCAGCTTGTACTTGAGCGGGACGATCGCGCCGTTCACGCGTGACCCGGAGCAGTGATTGCCGACCTCGGTGTGAATCGTATAGGCGAAGTCGATGGGCGTCGCGCCACGCGGGAACACGCGCACGTCCCCTTTCGGCGTGAAGACGTACACCTCGTCGGCGAACAAATCGACCTTGACCGATTCCAGAAACTCGGCCGGGTCCTTCATGTCCTTCTGGAATTCCATCAGCTGGCGCAGCCAGCCAAAACGCTCGGCGTCTTTGGGATCCACGCCGCCCGAAATGCGTTCCTTGTACTTCCAGTGCGCCGCAATGCCGTGCTCGGCGACGCGTTGCATGTCGTGGGTGCGGATCTGGATCTCGATCCGCTCGCGACCGGGACCAATCACCGTCGTGTGCAGCGATTGGTACATGTTGGGCTTGGGCAGCGCGACGTAGTCCTTGAACCGCCCGGGGATCGGCGTCCATCGCGAGTGGATGACGCCGAGCGCGGCATAACAGTCGGCCACCGATTCGACGATCACCCGAAACGCAATGACGTCGTACACCTGCTCGAAGTCGCAGTCCTGCGACTTCATCTTCCGATAGATCGAGTAAAGGTGCTTGGCTCGTCCGTGAACGTCCGCCGGGAACCCCTGCTCGGCGAGCCGGCTGGAGAGCGTCTTGGACACGTCTCCGATGTAGCGGTCGCGCTCCTTCTTCGACTTGCTCACCTTGGCGATCAGATCTTGATACGCTTGCGGATCGAGATACTTGAAGGCCAAATCCTCCAGCTCGCCCTTGAAGCGCGCGATACCGAGCCGGTTGGCGAGCGGCGCGTAGATATCCATCGTCTCGCGGGCGATGCGCTCCTGCGATTCGGAGCTCATGCAATCGAGAGTGCGCATGTTGTCGAGACGATCGCAAAGTTTGACGAGCAGCACGCGAATGTCGCGGGCCATCGCCACCACCATCTTGCGGAAGTTCTCGGCCTGGCGATCTTCCTTGGAGACGAAGTTGATCTTGGACAGCTTGGTGACGCCGTCGACGAGAAACGCCACTTCCTCGCCGAACTCGCGCTCGATATCCTCGACCGTCGCCAGCGTGTCCTCCACCACGTCGTGCAAGAGCCCGGCGCAGATGCTAGCGATGTCGAGTCGCAGTTCGGTGATGATGCCGGCCACCGCCGCCGGATGGATGAAATACGGGTCGCCACTCTTACGCTTCTGGCCTTCGTGCGCCCTTACACTGAAGTCGTAGGCCCGCGAGACGATTTCGACGTCTGCGGCGGGATGATATGCTCGAATTCGTTCGACTAATTCGGCAAGCTTCAGCATCGGGGGGCGCGGGCCATGCGGGACCGGCGACAACTACAAAGACTAACACTCGTCATTTCAACCGGCAACGATACGCCCCAACGGACTCAACAGCTTGACCCCCAACCGTTTTATGTTACTCGGCGCGGCCTCCGGCCCGGCCATCGTGGTACTCGGCGCGGCCTCCGGCCCGGCCATCGTGGTACTCGGCGCGGCCTCCGGCCCGGGTATTGTGGTACTCGGCGCGGCCTCCGGCCCGCCTGCGACTGAGACTGAGACTGAGACTGACGTGGGGGCGCGCCTTTGAACACGCCCGCTCCCATTGGCGTTTACGTCCACTTTCCGTGGTGCTTATCAAAGTGCCCGTACTGCGATTTCGTGGCGTTCGCGTTGCCTCGGGCGTCCATCGATCACGCCGGGTATGCCGACGCGGTTCTCGAGGAATTCAGAGCTCGCATCCCCTCGCTGCCGGCGCACACGCTGACGACCGTGTTCTTCGGAGGAGGAACACCGTCGCTGTGGAAGCCTCAAGAGCTCGGCCGCGTCCTCTTGCGAATCATCGATGCTTTTACGGTGGATACAGCGCGACTCGAGGTGAGCGTCGAATGCGATCCGAGCTCCATCAATGGCGAGGTCGCCCGCGCGCTCGTCGACGTCGGGGTGAACCGGCTGAGCATCGGCGTACAGGCGCTCGATGACGAGCGCCTCCAATTTCTCGGGCGTATTCACACCAAAACCGAAGCGATCCAAGCGATTGAAGCGGCGGTACGAGCCGGCGTTCCGCGGGTGTCGACCGATCTGATGTACGCCGTTGCCCGCCAGACGCCGGAAACGGCCGCGCGCGAAGCCCGGCAGTTGGTCGAGCTCGGCGCGACCCACGTTTCTGCTTATGGCCTGACCATCGAAGCCGACACCCCGTTCGGCCAACTTGCGCGGCGCGGAAAGCTACCCCTCTGCGACGATGCGGCCATGGCGGCTACCTTCTTCGCGATCGACGACGCGCTCACCGACGCCGGACTCGAGCACTACGAAGTGTCGAACTATGCCGCGCCGGGACAAGTAGCGCGGCACAATCTCGCGTATTGGCGCGGACAGGATTATCTCGGGCTTGGTTGCGGCGCCTATGGAACGATTTCGGCCGCCGCCGGGGTCGCGCGACGCTATCGAAATCAACCCACTCCGCGGGCCTATCTGAGCCGCGTCGCCGAAGGCACCGACGCGCTTGCGGCGTTCGAAGAGCTGCTCGACCCCGCCACCCGGCTTCGCGAGCGGATCATGCTCGGGCTGCGGCTGAAAGAAGGCCTCGATCTCGAGGCCGCAGCCGCCGATCTCGGCACCGATCCTTATCCCGGCGATCGCCGCAAGGCGCTGGAGCGAATGGAGGCCCGCGGCCGCATCGTTCGCCACGGCCCGCGCATCCGCGTGCCACGTGACGCGTGGATATGGGTGGACGACACCGCGGCCTCGCTATTCTGATCACTGCAGCGCGAGCCACGACGCGAGATCGCGGAGGGCGCGTTCGGCCATCGCTTCGTAGCGCTCGCGCTTTTTCAAACGGCGATCGGCCAGGGGCGGCAGATGCGCCCAGGTAATGTTGGAAGGCTGATAACGTGGCACGTTGCGGGCGAGATGGGTGCGGATGCCGCCGAGCGCGGTGGTCTCCGGAGGCGGCAGGAAAGGGAGCTCGCGCATTCGTCGCGCCAGCAGACGCGCGCACAAGAACCCGCCCGCCGCACTCTCCACGTATCCCTCCACCCCGGAGAGCTGACCCGCCACGAACACTCCCGGTGCTGCCCGCAGCTGCATCGCCTCGTCGAGCAAATGCGGCGCGTCGAGAAAGGTATTGCGGTGCACGGAGCCAAAACGCAAAAACTCCGCCGCGCCAAGTCCGGGAATCGTGCAAAATACACGCTTCTGCTCGCCGTATGTCATGCGCGTCTGAAACCCGACCAGGTTGTAGGCCGTTGCCGCGCCGTCTTCGGGTCGCAGCTGGACGACGGCGTAGGGCCGCACTCCGCTCCGCGGATCGACCAAGCCCACCGGTTTCATCGGGCCGAATGCAAGGGTCATTTCGCCTCGCTCGGCCATGACTTCGACGGGCAGACAACCCTCGAAGTAGCGCACGTCTTCGAAGTCGCGCGCGGGCACCTTTTCGGCGCGCACGATATCGGCGACGAATGCGCGATAGCCGTTCTCGTCGAACGGGCAGTTGACGTAAGCAGCTTCGTCCCCGTCTTCGCCTTTGTCGTAGCGCGACTGCTTCCAAACTTTCGCCCAATCGATGGAGTCGGCCGAAACGATCGGGGCGATCGCATCGTAGTAAGCGAGGTGTTCGGTTCCGACGAGCCGAGCTACGTCCGCCGCTAGGGCATCCCCGGTGAGCGGACCCGTTGCCAGAATCAGCGGCCGAGCCGCGGGAATGGCCGTCACTTCTTCGACGACCACCCGGATACGCGGGTGCTCGCTCATCGCGTCGGTCATCTCCTTGCTGAAGCGCTCGCGATCGACGGCGAGCGCCCCACCGGCGGGCACGCGCGTCCGATCCGCGATGCGCATCACCAGCGACCCGGCGCGCCGCAATTCTTCCCACCAGCTCGGCGAGCCGATCACCTCGTTGTGCGGGCGTGCGCTTCAGCGGCTTCTGCTCGAGCAGGGTCACATCGATGTCGCGCTCGGCGAGCTGCCAAGCCGCTTCGCAGCCGGCGAGACCTCCGCCGACGATGGTGACCGGTCTCATCTCACCGCTCTTCCACGATCACGCGGGCAACGTCAGGAAGCCGGAGGCGGCGACGCGCTTTCGGGAGGAGGTGCTTTGGCCAGGGCACCGGGGGCTCCACTCGGATGAGCGAGGGCTTCTTCGACCGGCTTTTTGAAACCGCACCCTTCGGTGGCACAAGCGAGCACCGGGTTTTTCTTTCCTCCCGCGAGGATCAAGAACTGGGCACCGCACGAGGGGCACGGCTCGGGAATCGGTTTTTGCCAGACTCTGAAATCACATTTGATGTGGTCGGCCGAATAGTTGGAACAGCCATAGAAGCTGCGCCCGCCGCGCCGCCGTGATTTGATCTCGATGATGTCGCCGCCGCATTTGGGGCAAGGGATCCCGAGCGGTACGGGCTTGGCATTTTTGCACTGTGGGTAGCCGGTGCACGACAAGAACTCGCCGTAGCGTCCGGTCTTGATGATCATCGGCTTGCCGCATTTGTCGCATTTGTAGTCGGTCATCCGCACCGGAATCGGCGTCGTCCCGCTGCCGTCAGGGCCGAGATCCTGCGTCGTCTTGCACTTGGGATACGCCGAGCAGCCGAGAAACCAGCCGTTCTTGCTCCATCGCTTGAGCATCTTCGAGCCGCATTCACTGCAGACCTGATCGGTTTCTTCCGGCTCTGGTTTCCACGCCTTTTGCTTGTGCGACTTGTCGAGCTGCTCGCGGAAACGCTTGTAGAAGCGCTTCAAGAGCGTCACACGGCCGAGACGCCCGGCCTCGACTTCGTCGAGCTCTTCTTCCATTTTGGCCGTGAAGTTCGGATCCATGAAGTCGAGCGCACTCTTCACCAGGCCGTCGACCACGAATTTTCCGAGCAACGTCGGCTTGAAACCACCGGAGGGAACTTTCTCGACGTAGTCGCGCGCCTGCACCTTGCTGATGATTTCGGCGTACGTGCTGGGACGCCCGATCCCTCGCTTCTCCAGCTCGCGTACGAGCGAACCCTCGTTGTATCGAGGTGGAGGCTGGGTGAACTTCTGCTCGGTGATGACGCCGGGCGGCGTGACCATGGTCAAAGCTTCGCCCTCGGCGAGCTCGGGCAACGCGACGTCGCCCTGTTCTTCGAGCGACGCCGCCTCGGCGCGAACGCCGCCGTTGGTCGTGGCGGTCACTCCGTTGGTCGTTCCGCTAGCGCCCGGCTCGGAGCCGTTGGTTCCCTCCGTCGCTTCGTCGGCCTCGTCTTCGCCGGCGAGCTGGGCATCGAGGCCTTTACCGTAGGCTTCGAGCCACCCTCCGAACTTGAGCACACGCCCGGTCACCCGAAGCCCGTAGGCTTTGTGAGCAGGTGCCTTACGGGTGACCGAGGCGTCGATGTCGACACTGGTCTGGTCGTAAACGGCGGGGGACATTTGCGAAGCGACGAACCGATCCCAGATGAGCTTGTAGAGTTTGTACTGCTCGTCTTTGAGATGCTTGCGGATGGAATCGGGAGGAAGGTCCATCGACGTCGGACGAATCGCTTCGTGTGCTTCCTGCGCGTTTTTCTTGGCCCGATAGTAATTGGGCGTTTGGGGGAGATGATCTTCGCCATAGGTGCGAGCGATCTTGGCGCGAACCTCTTGGATGGCGTCCTCGCTCACCCGCAACGAGTCGGTACGCATGTAAGTGATGAGGCCCACCGGCCCGCCGTCTTTTCCTAGGTCCACTCCTTCATAGAGACCCTGCGCAATCTGCATGGTTCGTTTGGTCGTGAACCTGAGGTAGCTCGTTGCATCCTGCTGGAGCTTCGAAGTCGAGTAGGGCGCGGGCGCTTTGCGCTTCTGCTCGCGCCGGGTGATCTTGGTGACCGCATAGCGGGCGCCCTCCAGATCGCCGCGCACCTGGGTGGCCGTCGACTCGTTCTTCACTTCGAACTTCTCGCCATCGGCGCTGAGCAGCCGGCCGACGAAGCTCGGACGTCTTTGCCCGACCAGGCCCACCCCTACGTTCCAGTACTCCTCGGGGACGAAAGCCTCGATCTCCCGCTCCCGATCGACGATGAGCCGCAGCGCGACCGACTGCACGCGCCCCGCCGACAGGCCGAAGGCCAGTTTCTTCCAAACCAACGCCGAAACGTCGTAGCCGACGATGCGGTCGAGAACGCGACGTGCGCGCTGGGCGTCGTAGAGATTATCGTCGAGCTTTCGTGGGTGCGCGACACCGTGCTCCACGCCTTTTTTGGTGATCTCGTGAAACTCGACGCGGTGGATCGGGAGCTTCGGGCGCTTGAGCTCTTCCATCACGTGCCAGGCGATGGCCTCGCCCTCGCGGTCGGGGTCGGTGGCGAGCAGGATGGCATCCGCTTTTTTGGCGGCTCCCTTGAGCTCGGCCAGAACCTTGGCCTTGCCCTCGATGATCTCGTACGTCTCCTTGAAATCGCGTTCGACGTCGACGCCCATCTTCTTGGGAAGGTCTTTGATGTGCCCCTTGGAGGCCATCACCTCGTAGCGAGGACCAAGGTACTTTTTGATGGTCTTCGCCTTCGCGGGTGACTCGACCACCACGAGTGTCTTCTCTGCCATGGACCCCTAGTACCCTAGACCTTTCGGGCCCGAGAAACGCCGGGACCGTACACGTTTTGACCAAACGCGAATGTTTTCAACCGTTTATGCGCCTGAACCAACCAGTAGGACCTTCTACTAGTACGGCTTGCAGGGTCAACGTCAAGAGTGCCTCCTGAACGAGCCCGGCCCCCAGTCCGGTTCGAAGGCAAAGATCATCGGCGTGTCGGGGGGTTGACGACGTAGCACGAAACACGTCGAGGCAGGGTCCCGACAACGAGGCTGTCGGCCCTGCACCCACATTCGGTGAGACGATTTCGGGTGGTTGGTGAGCCGGGGCAGGACGTCGGACATCCCGCACCGGGAACAGATGGAGCAGCCGCAACAGTGGGGCGTCGTCCGCGAGCAACTGGGCGCCCAACTTCAACTCGGCCAGGTTGCCGGCACTCTCCATGTCCCACGGCGCCGCCGGGACGACGAACAGCGGCCGCCGCAGCCGCCGCGCAAAACGTGCCGTCGAGCGCGCACCGCTTTTGATGGGCGCCTGAATGACGACCGTTGCTTGCGTGAGGGCGGCCAGCACGCCATTGCGTTGCGGAAACGTGCTGTACGTGGCTGGCTGCGTTCGCTCGAACGGCGAGACGAGTGCGCCGCCGGCGAGGACGATCTCATCGTAGAGCGCGGCATGTTCCGCGGGATAACAGTGGTCGAGACCCGTTCCGGTGACCGCGACCGAGAGACCGCGCGCCTCGAGCGCGCCGCGATGCGCGGCCGCATCGATGCCGACCGCCCCCCCCGACCACACGGTGACACCACGGCGCGCGAGACGGAAGGCAAGCGCGTGCGCGTGGGCGACAGCCGCGGGCGTGGGGTCGCGGGTTCCCACGATCGCCACCGCGGGCGCGGCAAGGAGTTCGCCGCGAATCCAGAGTGGGTCGGGCGGCGACGGCAAGTCGCGCAGTCGGTGCGGATAGTCCGAATCGAGCACCCGGTACACGCGGTCCATGCCCCCGCTCGGCCGAGCGCGGTTTGCAGTTGCCGAGAAAGGATGTCCGCCGACCCGACTACTTGCTGTAGACCTGCGCGCCCGCCGGGCCGGATCCCTTCGTCGCCTTCACGCTGAGGACGACTTGGGCCGCGAGCGGGAACGGGTACTTGTAGCAGTTCTTACCGGCGCCGATGTTCGCGGCTGGTCCCGTCGTCTTGTCGGCGGCGAGGACGCCAGGCGGAAGGTTGGGAACCGGCGATTTGAGCGAGAGCTGCAGGTCGAGCTCGGCGATGGGCGGGAGCCCCTGTCCGAGAATCGTGTAGCACTTGCCCGGCATCAGCATGAACTCCTTGGTCAGCTCGCCTCCCTCTTGGAGCATGCCGCCCACGGGATCGCCGTCTTCTTTCATTCCCTTGGCTTCGGTCGCGGCACGAGGCTGCAGCGCGAGCCGCACCGCGGCGGCTGTCGCCGCATCGGTCGTTGCGGGAGCAGCGGGCGCCGGCTGCCCAGCGGGAGGCGCGGTGGTCTGCGCCGCCGGCTGAGGTGCCGCGCCCGGCTGCCCTGCGGCGGGAGCAGGCTGTCCGTAACCGGGCTGCTGCTGTCCAGGCTGCGGCTGGCCGTAGCCCGGCTGCTGCTGCCCGGGCGGCGCATTGGGATCGCCAGGTTGGCCGTAGAAACCTTGCGGTTGCTGGGCTGGCGGGTCCTTCGATCCACACGCGATACCGAGCACGGTGGCTGCGAGAAACAGCGAGACGTTGGCGAAAATCGTCGTTTTCATGGCGGCTCCAATAGAGATTTACTTGCTATACGCTTGCACACCGACTTGGCCTTGGCCCTGCTTCATCTCGATGTCGAGCTTGAGTGACGTGGCCGTGGGGCTCGGACTCCGAATGCATTGCTCTTTGGCGCCGATGGTAGCAGTCGGGCCGCTCGTGGTGCCCTCGAAAAGAGGCTGCGGTGGCAAAGGGGGCGGGGTCACGAGCCGAATGGCGAGCAGCTGTACGCCAATATTTCCGAACGCCACGACTGTGTAGCATTTGCCTGGACGCAGCGTCACCGTACCTTCGCCGTGCGCGCCCGGCGCGAGCGTGGTCCTGATGATCGGGCCATCCGGCTTCATGCCCGGGGCCTGCTGCTGCGCGAGCGACTTGACGCCGGTGTCGATCGGATCTTTTCCGGCACCGGCGCCCATCGCGCCGAGCACCGCCGCGCCTTGCGCGAGCGCGCCGGTCACCATGGTGTTGAGATCGAGCACGCCCGCCTCCACCGTCGCCGTCGTGGCCGGCGGGTTGCTGCTGCCGGCATCGTACGTTCCATACGCTTCATTGGACGGTCCAGGCGTCCCGTAATTCGATCCGGCGTCAGCGTAACCGTAGGAGGCAGGAGCGAAATTGTTGGCGGGCTCCGCCGGCTGCTCGCGCTTACAGGCGACGCCGCCCAGCGCGCCGAGCGCGAATACGACAACGTCCACCAACCTTCGCCGTCGCAAGTCGACCATGGCCAATTTCATCCCGAAACACCAAACGCAGGCGGGCCGAAGGCCGCGCCGAGTAACACAAACCACGCAGGCGGGCCGAAGGCCGCGCCGAGTAACACAAACCACGCAGGCGGGCCGAAGGCCGCGCCGAGTAACACAAACCACGCAGGCGGGCCGAAGACCGCGCCGAGTAACACAAACCACGCAGGCGGGCCGAAGGCCGCGCCGAGTAACACAAACCAAACGAGCTGAATTGCGCCGACCTTACACCGGTTTTGTCCGCGGCGTCATCTCGGGCGAATGACCCGCGTGCTTCATCAAGTCTTGCTCACGCGCCCCACGCGCCCCATTCGGACTTGTCGGCGGTTCGTGGTAAAAGGCGGCATGGTGAGCCAAGGGTCCCCCTCGGTCGTCGTCGCGACGCACGGCCATTGCTTCGATGGAATGTGCTCCGCGGCGCTGTTCACCAGGCTGGCTCGCGCGATCATTTCGGACGGTGCGCGGTTCAGTTATCGCGCGTGCGGGTACGGTCCCGAGCCGGGAGGCGTGAACCCCGCCCACCTCGATGGAGACGAAAACGCGATCCTCGATTTTCGCTACTGCCGCAGTCCCAAGCTCACCTGGTATTTCGATCACCATGCCACCGCTTTCGTTTCTCCCGAAGATCGCGCCGACTTCGAGCGCGATGGCGGCAAACAAAAATTCTACGATCCGGCGTATGGCTCCTGCACGAAGCTCATCTACGACATCTCGCGAACGCACTTCGGGCTCCCGGACACGCCCGAGATCGTCGAGCTCGTGCGTTGGGCCGATATCATCGACGCCGCTCGCTTTCCGACCGCCGAGATGGCGGTCGTCCGTGCCGAGCCGGCTTTGTGGCTGATGACGGTCGTCGAGAACCATGGCGACGAAGGATTTCTGTCGCGCATGCTTCCACGTCTTGTCACCGAGCCGCTCGAACAAATCGCACGAAGTCCCGAGATCCAGGCGAAATGGGTGCCGCTGCGAGACGCCCATCTGGCGTTCATCGAGCGCGTTCGCGAGAAGAGCGAACTGATGGGTGCGATCGTTTACGTCGACTTGACCGACACGATCATGGATGTCGTGGGCAAGTTCGTGACCTACGCCCTTTTTCCGGAAAGCATCTACTCGGTGATGGTTTCGCGGGGGAGAACGCGCTGCAAGGTCTCGGTCGGGTACAATCCATGGAGCGCGAGAGAGCGCCATCACGACATCTCACGTATCTGCCAGCGTTACGGAGGCGGTGGCCACGCCGTCGTCGGTGCGATCACATTGCCCCCCCATGATATTGCGCGGGCAAAACAGATTTCGCTCGAGATTACCCACGAGCTCAATAGCTGAACTCGCAGCACTCAACGCGGGCGGGTTTTCGTAAATACGACGCTGAGCACGAAAAGCACGGCGAAGCCGCCGCTTCCCAAGAGGCAGTATTGGGCGAGCCTGTCTTCCTGGTGGAGATGCAAGGCGAGCGCGGCTCCGGTGCCCAAGAGTGAGGCGCCGGCGTAAATGGCTTGGCGGACGGCCGCATAGAGGAGACGGGCCCCCTCCGACAAACCTTTCACCTTGATCTCGAGCTCGCCCCGCACCGCGCGGGTCAGGTACTTTCGAAGATCTTCCGGCAATGTCACTGCTTGAAGCGCTAGATCCTTGGCAGCTTCGAGAGCGATCTTCGTCCAGTCGCGCTCGCCCAACACGAACTCCTGCAGGTACGGGCTGACGACCTCCATCGGGCTCATCTCCGGGTCGAGTTGCGTGCAGACACCCGTCAGGAGAAGGAGCGTGCGCTCGAGTAGAACCCAGTCACGCGGAATGTGGAACGCTCCCGAGAGCTCCCGCAGCCCGATGTTCATGCGGCGAAGGTCGAGCAAGTTTTCCAGGCTGCGCAGAGGGTCGATCTTGATGTCCTTCAGATTGAAGCTGTCGAGCCGCACTTCTTCCTGAAATCTGCGGTGGAAGTACTCGATGACTTTTTCACTGACCTCGCCGTCGTCTCCACGCGCCAAAAAACCCATCTTCTTCAAGGCACGGATCAGCCGATTGGTGTCGCGGCGGAGCACTCCCTCCAAAAACTCGGGGATGCCTTCGCGCATGCTCGGCGAAAGTTCGGCCACCGCCCCGAAGTCGAGGAGAATGAGCGAGCCATCCACGCGCGCCAGCATGTTCCCCGGGTGCGGATCGGCGTGATAGAGACCATCGACGAACATCATCTGGCAGTACGTGCGCACGATCTTGCGCGCGAGCCGTTTGCGATCGATGGCCGCCGCATCGATGGCCGCCGTGTCGCCGACCTTCACCCCTTCCACGAATGTCGCGGTCAGCACCTGGCGCGTCGAGAGCTCCGGAATGACGCGAGGAAAGACGACCTCTGGGTCGTTCTTGAAGTTGTTCGCGATGCGTTCGATGTTTTTGGCTTCGCGCTGAAAATCCAACTCCTCGGCGATCATCTGTCGCACCTGCAGGTAATACCCGTCGAGTCCGCGGACCGGGACGAAGAACTGCACGATGGCCATGATCCGGCGGATCGTCTTGAGGTCGAGCCGCGTGATCTCGTCGATGTCGCGGTGTTGCACCTTCACAGCGACGCGCGTGCCGTCGGGCAGGTAAGCTTCGTGGACTTGTCCGAGCGAAGCGCTGGCGAGCGGCCGCCGGTCGAAGCGCCGAAAAATTTGGTCTACCGGCTTGCCCAAATCGAGGCGAATGCGGTGCTCGATGTCTTCGAACGGCCTCGGCGGCACCTGATCTTGGAGTGCCTCGAGCCCGGTTCGAAACTGTTCCGGCAAGAAGTTCGCCATGATGCTGAGGAGCTGCCCCACCTTGATGAAGAGCCCCTGCAGCTTGACGATCGTGCGCTCGACTCGAACCGCGTTTCGGCGATGCGCCTCGACGATGCGGTTTTCGTACCAGGCGGCTCCGAAGAGACGCCGTCCGAGTCCGAGCCCCAGGTAGGCAAAAATCACCTGGAAGGTCGTCCAGTAGGCGCGAATGAAGCGGTAGCTTTGTACGCGCGGGCGCCGGATGGCGAGCGCATCCTGGTCGGAACGCACACTCACGCTACTCGCGTCGGCCACCATCGCCGAAAGGGTACCAGAGAGCGTATTGGAAAGCCGCTACCGCGACGCCAGCGCGGCTGCCTGGTCAGCCATGCAGTCGTACGCCCTCGGTCACCCGTGCCGCCCATGCAGTCGTACGCCCTCGGTCGCACGCGCCGGATGGCCTCGCTCTCGCGGCACGGGTGGACGCTGTTCGTGAGGAGCACACCCACCATCTGGCGCTCGATGTCGCACCAGAGGCTCGTTCCCGTAAAGCCGAGGTGGCCAATCGTGCTCGGACCGAACTTGGCGCCCGCCGAGGAGCCATGCTCGTTCTTGCTATCGAAACCCGCACGCAGAGTTCCTCCCGGCCTCGGTTTGACCAGAGGCCAGAGCTCCTCTCGAGTGAGAAACCAGCCCGAGCGCCCGTGCAGAACGTCGACGACCGTTCGACCCAAGACGAGGACGCCACCGACCGTCCCGAACAAGCCGGCATGACCCGACACTCCTTCGCCGGAGTGAGCCCAGGCATTTTCATCGTGAACGACGCCGCGGAGGGTGCCGCCCCGCCAGGAAACGAACTCGGTCGCGGCGACGCGCCGCGGGAAGCTCGCATCGCGTGCCCGAATTTGCCGCGCCGAACCGATGGCGGCTCCGAGTGGTCGAGTGACCAGCGCTTCGATGACCGCATCGAGATCGTTGCCGGCGCGGCGGGCGATCGCTTCGCCGGCCAGCAAATATCCGAGATCGCTGTAGCGGGGCGCGAAGCCTTCGCTCGGAATCGGACCTTGGGCATCGCGACGGCGCGCCGACGCGGCTTCGATGAGAGCCTCCCGCCTGCTGGCGAGCCTCCCGCGTGTGAGATGGCGAAACAGCGGAAGGTGCGCTTCGAGGCCCGCGCGGTGCGCCAACAAGAGCTCGAGCGGGACTCCTTCCGAAGCGGTGCCCACCACCTCCTGCACCAGTGATTCGAGGGAGGTGCGAAGATCGAGCTTTCCGGCACGGACCAGACGAGCCGCCGCAAGCGCGGTGACGGGCTTGGTCAACGATGCGAGATCGAACCAGGTTTCAGTGCTGACAGAAGGCTCGTTGGTCCCACGAGCCAGACGGCCAGCCGCACCCACGTCGGTTACCCACCGGTCGCCGACGTGTACCGAGACCCCGGTAACCACGGCAGAAGCCACCCTGTCGTACGCGAAAAGCTCGCGGGCCAGCTGATCCACTCGTGAAAGCTGATACCATCGAGAGGGTCAGGGCGCTAAATGTGAGGGGGTTGCGTTGGGTCGTCACGTACGCAGGCTGCCAAAGTGAATGATCGTCTTGTCTCCTCCGATGTACGTCTGGCGCGCGAGCGGCTGACCCAGCTCGGCCGGTGGTACGCGGCACGTCCGCGAGGTTCGACTTCAGAGGAGCTGGACGGCGTCATCGCCGCCGATCGCGATCTCGAACGCGCCGCTCGCACGGCGCGCATCGATCTCGTCGTCGAGGTGGATCGCCGGGCGGGGCCGTTCGAGGCCCGTATGCTCGCCGCCTTGCTCGAGGTTCCGCGGGAGCGGTTCGTGCGTTCCTCCGACATCGGCGAGAGTGCCGCCGACACGCCCCTGCTCCTCGACGAAGAAGGGCTGGCCACGATCAGCGCCCCACATGCTTACTTGTTGTCGTTCCGGGTGCTCCAACTCAGGCCGGGAGATCGGGTTGCGGAGCTCGGGACCGGCTCCGGCTACGGCGCCGCCCTGGCCAGTCACGTGGTCACCCCGGCGGGCAGCGTATTTTCGACGGAAATCGACGAAACGTTGGCGCGCCGCGCGCGTCACCTTTTGGCCGGCTATCCCAACGTTTGCGCGGTGTACGGCGATGCCGCGGAGACCCTCGGGGAATGGGGAGGTTTCGATCGCATCACCGTTACTTTCGCAGTCGATGAGATTCCCGAGCGTTGGCTCGCCGCGATTCCCGAAGGGGGGCGAATGGTGGCACCGGTCGGTCGCGACAGCGGTCAGAGGCTGCTTCGCGTCGATCGCGTCGACGGCGAACTGGTGTGGTCCGATCATGGTGCCGTGCGCTACGTGCGAAACCGCGGCCGCGAGTCGAGGTTCACACAGCCACCGTCGTGAGCCGGATTCCAACGTCGTTTTGACGCGCCTAGGCGCGCCCCGGTACCCTAGTCTGAAGCCCCGAAGAGGGCCGACGGGGGTGCACGGACGACGATGGCTGATTTTGTCTGGGAAGCGCGATCGCGCACGGGCGAGCTGCGCAAGGGGGTGATGGAGGCCGACAGCCAGTCGGCCGTCGAGACGCGCTTGCGCCAGCAGCAGCTCTCGCCGCTCAAAGTCCGTAAGCGCGGCGGCCTCCTCAACCTGCAGTTCGGGTCGGGCGTCAGCGCCAAAGAGATCGTGGTCTTCACGCGCCAGTTCGCCACGATGATCGATGCCGGTCTTCCGCTCGTGCAGTGCCTCGACATACTCGCCAATCAGCAAGAGAACAAAATCTTCCAGGCCGCGCTACGGGACATCAAGGGGCATGTCGAAGAGGGGGCGACGTTCAGCGATGCGCTGCGGCGGCACCCGCGCATTTTCGACGACCTTTACTCGAACCTCGTGCAGGCCGGCGAGGTGGGCGGCATTCTCGACACGATCCTCAATCGCCTGGCGATCTACATCGAGAAGAACGTCAAGCTCGTTCGCCAGGTCCGGGGCGCGATGGTTTATCCGCTCACGGTTTTGGTCATCGCCATGGGCGTGATGGGCGTGATGCTCACGTTCGTGATCCCGGCGTTCGAGAACATGTTCAAGGACTTCGGTGCGAAGGACGAGCTGCCCAAGCTCACGAAGTGGGTCGTCGCGTTGTCGCACGCTTTCGTCACCTATCTGCCGCTCATCGCGATCGTGGTGGTCGGCGGAATCGTGGGGTTCATTTATGCCTACCGAACGCCGGCGGGCAAGCGGGTCGTTCATCGCGCGCTGCTCAGAATTCCCATCATAGGTCCGGTGCTGCGCAAGATCGCGGTGGCCCGTTTCACGAGGACGCTCGGCACGTTGCTGCAATCCGGGGTACCGATCCTCGACGCCATGGAGATCGTATCGAAGACGGCGGGCAATGTGATCGTCAGTGACGCCATCATGTACGCGCGCCAGCGAATCAGTGAAGGGCGCAACATGGCCGAGCCCCTCATCGAGTCCGCGGTGTTCCCCTCCATGGTCGTGCAAATGATCGCGGTGGGTGAGCAGACCGGAGCCCTCGACCAGATGCTCAACAAGATTGCCGACTTCTACGAAGAGGAAGTGGACGTTGCGGTCGCCGCGCTGACCTCGATGCTCGAACCGGTCATGATGGTCGGAATCGGCGGAATGGTCGGCGTCGTGCTGGTCGCCATGTACCTGCCCATTTTCGATTTGGCCGGCAAGATCAAGGGCGATTAGCCCTCTTTCCTGGATGAGCGCGCTTTCGCCTCGACCGATGCGGGTGCAGCAGGTGGCTGGCCGCCTCGGGTGGCTCGTCGGGCTGCGAGTCCTTTTTTTGACGATCCTGTTCGGGCTCGCGGCGTCGTTCTATCTGCGCAGCGGTTTTGGCATCGGTACCTACTCGAACCGCGTGCTCTTCGTGGCGCTCCTGGCGACCTATGCCGTGGCCGCGCTGCATTTGGCAACGTCGAAGCGACGGCGGTATGTGATGCAGCTCGCTTACACCGAGCTTATCGTCGATCAAGCGACATCGACCGCCCTCATTTACGTAACCGGCGGCGCGGCCAGCGGAGCGACCGCGCTCTATGGCCTCACCTGCCTCGCTGGAGCCGTTCTTATTGGTCGCCGAGGTCCCATCGTCGCGGCCGCGGCCGCGGCCCTCTTCTACTCGATCTTATGCGGGGGCTTCGTGTCGGGATGGCTGGCCGTGCCTCCCGATCAGCCGCGAAGCTCGTACGCCGTCGAGCTCGGCGACATCACTTATCCTTTCTTCATCAACCTGCTCGTTTTGGCGGTCGTCGCTGTCCTCGCGGAATATCTGGCCGAGCGCCTCCGCCTGGCCGGCGGGCGCTTGCTCGAGGCGACCCAGCGCGCCAAAGACGCCGAGCAGCTCGCCGCTCTCGGGCGCATCGCCGCGGGTCTCGCCCACGAAATTCGCAATCCGCTCGGTTCGATCGTGGGATCGGTCCAGCTGCTCACCAGCGCGGAAGGGATGGGCGACGAAGCGCGCCACCTCTGCGGCATCGTGGAGCGAGAAACCGCGCGCCTCAACGACTTGGTCGAAGACATGCTCCAGCTCGCGCGTCCGCGCCGCCCGGAGCTCAGCAACGTCGACGTCGCGCGAACGGCGCGCGAGGTCGTCGCCCTCGCGTCCCAGACCGGACGCGGCAGCGACGTCGTCGTTTGTTACGAGGGGCCGAACGAACCCGAAGCTCTGTTCACCCAGGCGGACGCCGGACAGCTGCGTCAGGTCGTCTGGAATCTCGTGCGCAACGCGGTGCAGTCGAGCAGCCCCGGCGCCAAGGTGATGGTCCGGGTCGCGCCCGAAAAGAGCAAGCCCGACGGCACGTGCCACGCCATCCTCGAGGTCCACGACGACGGTCCCGGCATCGGCGCAGAAGCCAAGCACCGGCTTTTCGACGCTTTCTTCACCACCCGCTCGAGCGGAATGGGGATTGGTCTCGCCGTGGTCAAGCGCATCGTGGACGAGCACGGCTGGAGGATCGAAGTGGAAAGCAGAGAAGGACGAGGAGCCACCTTTCGCGTCCGGATGGGTGACTGACCTACCCCCCGGCACGCGAGCGGATTCACCCGTCGACGTGCATGCGGGGCAGCTAACCCCGCGATTTTCCTGGCTCGCTGAATTCCAGAGCGGAGGTGGACGTCTCAATAGAGAAGCCCTAGGTTGGTGGCACTGTTGTTGCTCAACCTTCTGGTCTCCAAGAGAAAACATCCACATCCAGAGGAACTCGTCATGGTCGGTCGCATTCGCGTTTTCGCTTCGCTTGGCCTCGTGCTCGCTGCGCTCGCCGCCGGAGAAGGGATCGCGTTCGCCGGCGATTCGGCACAAGATTTCATTCAGAGCCGCCAGTCGCAGGTTACCGCACTGCTCCGTCAATCGGCCAGCGCGCAGCGCGACAAGCAGGTGGCGGCCGTGCTCGACGGAATGATGGATTACGGCGAGCTCGCCAAGCGCTCGCTCGCCGCGCACTGGAGCGAGTTGTCCGACGCCCAGCAGAAGGAATTTACCGACATTCTCAAGCGGCTGGTGCAGCGCAACTACGAACGCAACATCAAGAATATCCAGGAATACAAGGTCGAGTATCTCGGCGAGGAGCCGGGGTCGGACGGCGTCATCGTCCACACCCGTGCCAGCTCCACGACCAACCAGAGGGAAGAGCCCATTTCGATCGACTATCGCTTGCAGCAGATGGGCGGCAGCTGGAAGGTCGTCGATATCGTGACCGAAGGCTCCAGCTTGGTGAACAACTACAAGAATCAATTTCACCGGATCATTCAGAAGGACGGCTACAACGCCCTGGTGAAGAAGATGAAAGACAAGCTCGCCAAGGGCCAAACCGCCTGATGGAACGACCGGCGTGAACGGGCTGCCGTATCCAAAAAGCGACACTCCGAGCTCGCCGACGCGAGTTCACCGGCAAAAACTCGCGTAAACCGCGCGGAAAAAGTATGATCTGACCAGGATGGTCCGTCCGAACGAGCGGCGCCGGCTGGCCCGGAATCTCAGGTTCAGCACTTCCGGGGAGGGCCGGGGTGGGCCTATACCGCTTCGGCTGGCGGTCACCAAGGGTGGCCTCGGTCTCGAACTCGACCGAACGCTGTCGCTCGGTTTTTTCGACGTCGAGCAGCTTTCGATATCGCTGGTCGGTCTCAATTTCCCGGTGGATCTGTCGGGTGGCGTCGCGCGGTTCCGGCACCGGCGCGGGGCTCTCGAACACCTTTCCCTTTCGGCACGTCGCGACAGGGTGGTGGCGGCGCTTGCCCCGCGGATGCGCGGCGCCATCGGCCCGGCCACGCCCGCCGTCAGCATCGGCGCGATCGCTGGCGGACTGATGATCGGTCTGGTCGACGGTGACAAGGCGCTCGCATTCGATCTCTTGTGGGCACCCAGCGAGGGCGATGCGCGATTCGTCGTGTGCGGCGCTCGGTCGCTCGGCCTTGCGACGACGTCGCTCGCGGCAGCTCTTCACATCGTCGATGCCGTGGCTGGACGCGCGGGGCAGCGCCATGGTTCCGCGATCGTGTTTCCCGACGCAGCCGCGTTGGTCGCCCGCCAGGTGTTACCGCAAGCTGGAGCGCGCGTACCCGGCACGACCGATCTGCGCTGGGGTCTGCTCGAGGCGGACACGTTCGGTCTCCGGGTTGCGTGCGACCGGGCTTTCTCCCCGCCGCTTTTCGCTTCGCACGTCATCCGCGAGCTCGAGCTGGCGCGCCTGAGCGAGGAAGCCGATGGCTCGCTCGCGGCGAGCAGCCTGGATGAGGCGCGTGACCGTTATCTCGCGCTTCTGGAGCGGTCACCCCGCGATGCCGACGTCGCCCGCCGGATCGCCGACGTCGACCGCGTCGTCGGCGGCCGATCGGAGGCGGCGTTGTCGACGCTCCTCGAGGCGATGCCTCTGGCCGAAGCGGGGTTTCTCGCCGGCGAGCTACTCGCCGCGACGGGTAGCTCACAAGCGTCGGTCTTGGCGCTCCGGCAAGCGGCGGAGCGCGAACTCTACGGGCCCCTCGCCGCCCTTGCCTTGCTGCGAGCGTCCGATCAGAGCGAGGACATTCGCGAGCGTCGCGAACTTCTCGATCAAGCCGTCGCACGATCGCCGGCGCTCGAAGCACCGCGTTGGGCCCGCTTCGCCTTGCGGCTCGAGCTTGCCGACGTCAAGAGCGCCATGGCTGACGCCGAGCACCTCGAAGCGGCTACGCGCGGAGCACATCACCGGCACGAGGTGTGGCGCCGCGCAGCCGAGGCTTTCCTCTCGCGTGGGCACCACGCCAAGGCCGTCACCCTGTTCGAGCGCGCCCTGCGTTATGCGCCCGATCATCCGAGCACCGTGTCAGGTCTGGCGCGCAGTCTTCTTTCGGCGGGCCGCACCGGGCGAGCACTCGATCTCTTGGCCCGGGCCGTCGAGCTCGCCGAACGAAAAGGGATTGCCTCCTTCGACGCCGTGCTCGCTCTGGCCCGCGCACTCGCCGACTCGGCCGGCGATCTACCTCATGCCATCGCTCGCCTGCGCTCCATCCCACCGGGCGAACCTGAAAGCCTCGACGCACGCGGCCTCGAAGGACGTTACCGCAGCGCCCTCGGTGATCTCGCCGGGGCGTCGATTGCGTTTGCAAGAATGCGGGACGCCGTCGAAATCGCCAACGAAATCGATCCCGCGCGGGCGGCAGCTTGGCTCGTGGAAGCCGCACGGTTCGAACGCGCCACGAAAAAGGATCCCGTGGCTGCGCAACGTCACCTCGCGGTCGCACTCCAGCTCTCGCCGCGCGATGGCAAGATCTTGACGTTGTTCCGTGAGGTGGCCGCCGAGGCAGCGGCGAGCGCCCAAGTACAGACTGCGTCGGCACCCGCGCCGGAAGCTCCCGTAGCCGATGAATCGACCGACGAAGAGCGAGCGCTCGTGCTTTCCGACCGCCTTCGCGCCGACCCAATGAACCACCAAGTCGCGATGGAGCTCGCGGATGTCCTCAGCCGCCTCGGCCGCGATCTCGATCTGTTCGCCGTCTTATCGGCGCAGCTCGAAGATGCCACCGCCGAGGCGCGACCCGAGCTCACGCGGCGGCAAGCAGCTGTCCTCCGGCGGCTCGTCGACAGGGCTCGTCAGGACAACCATCGCGACGAAGAAAAAATCTATGCCGACGCACTCGCCCGCCTAACGGCCACGGCATGACTTCGGATCGAGCTTAAGGTCAGGTCAGGTCGCGGGGCGAAGGGCCCCACGCGGCGATGCACGTCGGGAAGGCGACGCGCACGGTGTGGCTGGCCTCGTCCCAGGCGAGCGAAAGAACGGTCGGTGGGTCGCCGATCTCGTCGCCGGAATTGCGCAGCTCGGCCACGATTTCTGCCGTGCGGTCGTGCATCAACCGGACGAGGCGCACGGCTTCTTCGTTTTCGACGAAGGTGCCGGTGAACAGCAGCGGCGCCTGAGACGATGCACCGGCGAACGCGGCCGCATGGGCGCCGGCGGATCCCGGCACCCGCGCGAAGTGCCGTCCATCGCGGGAAAGCAGGACACCGAGATCATCGCCGATGGCCACCGCCGCAGCTCGGTGAACTAGCCACACAGCCGATGGCATCACCGGCGATCGGGCCGTCTGAAGGTGGGCCGAAATCGGCTGGGCGAACCACCGAATCCCGTGCGTCGACGTCAAGAGCTCGACAGCTTCGGCCTTGCGCGCCAGCACCGATAGCGAACCATCGTCGTGCGTGGCGAAAGCCAGGATGGTGCGCCCGATCGACGGGCAGCTAGCCCAGGAATGTCCGAAATCGACGCTCTTGGCTAGCCGACCCGATCGATCGGCGATCCACAAAGCCCCCCCCTTCGAAAATGCCGCGAACGACGGTCCACCTTCGTCGAACAGCGTCTTTAGCTGCCTCTGACCGGCGCTCGTGTCGAGCACCGTCATTCCGCCATCGCGCGACACACGGATTTTGCCGCTCCTCGTGATCGCCGCGACCAGATCGGCGAGCGGGTGCACGACCATAGCCACTGGTAGATCGTCGGGAACCGCCCACGCCAACGAGCGTGACGAGGAAGAGCGCTCTTGCCAGATGATGGAGGCCCATCGCATCGCCTCCCCTTGTGGAAACGTGAGGCCCGCCTCCAACAGCAGCGCATCCTCGAAATCACCTTCCTCGTCTGCATCGAGCGCCGGCAGCGTCTCGTCGAGCGAGTGCTCGATGGGGTCCGTCGTGCCTTCCTCGCCCAAATCGTCTTCGGAGGTGGGCAGATCGTCATCGAGGTCGAAGTCGCCGTCGCCTAGAGCGGGGGAGTCCAGTTCGCCTGCGGCGCCGTCGCCTGCGTCGTCGAGGTCGAGCTCGGGTTCCCCAACGTCGGCCTCCCACCGATCGTCGTCCTCACCGTCACTCGATTCTTCTTCAGCGATGTCGACGGTTTCGTCGACTTCGAGATCGTCGGCCGCGGCGTCATCCAGGGACGAATCCTCATCGAGCGACGGCAACGCGTCGTCGACGATGCTCTCGTTGGCATCGGGTTCGTCATCGGCCCCATCGAGCGGCGGCAGTTCGCTGAGCCAGTCCTCAAGCTCGCCCTTCATGGTGCGTTATGATACCTCGGGTCGCGACAAACCCCCAGCGGTCCCAACAGGATCCGAAGCACGAAACCGTCTCTTTCCACCTGCCAATCGCGCCAACGTGATGCCGCCATCCGAAAAATCTCATAATCCCATGATGCTCGGCGGGCTCATCTTTCGACGGATGCTCGTGCCCGCGCGCCAAGTTGTCTTTGTCAAGGGTGTGATCGAGGCGAGCGAAGGACTGGCGGTCGTGTTCGCGGAGAGCGGCGGCGATTTGACGATCGCTACTTCACCGAGCCAGAAAGAGGAGCTCGACAGAATTCTACAAGATCTGGAACGAGAGACTGGCGCGCTTCTTGATCTGCCTTGAAACGCACGAGCGCGGTGACGGTGGTCACGAACTGCAATTGTGACGACGCGCGACGACGATCTGGTAGTGAGGATCGCGAGCACTAGTGCTAGTGTGCCACTCGGGTCGCGTGTTGCAGAAATCTCTTTTCGGCGAGTTGCGGGACACCGGACCGGCGGAGACCGCCGAGCCGATTGCAACCGACGAGCGGGTTCGCGCCGCCTGGCGCGCCTGGCTGTCAGCGCTCGCAACCGATCCGGAAGCCGCGGTTGCCGCCGCCCTTGCGTACGAGGCTCTCGATGACGTCGGACGCAAGTTGTGGCTCGACGCGCTCGATCAGGACGCTCCCCAGATTGAGGTCCCCAAGCTCGCCATGTACGCGCCGCTCTTATCGGTAGAGACCGAACCTGAGCGACGCGCGCGTATCCAGGCTGCCGTGGGCGACAGCGGCATCATGCCCCGGCGGCCGGCGGGCAGGGCGCTGCGTGGAGTCGCATCGAACGGCGATCGGATCGTCGCGGTGGTGTTGCCGCTCTACTTGGATTTCGTCCACGTCGTGGCATGTCGCATCCGGCCGCAAGACGGCTTCGTCTGGGTGCGCCGAGATCCTATCGTTCACGATCGGGATGCGCCGCGGACACGAAGTGAGCTGGAAGGCATCCTTCTCGAGCAGACTCCGCTCAAGCCGGTGGTGGAAGAGCTGGCGCATGCCGTGCTCGCGCACCGCCGCAGTGGTCGCGAATTCCCCGGTGCGCTTGGGGTATTCGTCGATCTTTTCCAGCCCGGATTCGACGACGAAGGGTGACCTGCAAGAGCCTGTGCCTTTGGTCCGTGCTGTCGTTCTTTCTGGCATGCGCCGGTGAGCGGCCTCCCTCTCAGCCGGTCTTCGGCGCCACGGTGCGCACCGCTCCGGTCCATTTTAGCTACGAGCTCGCGGACGGAAAGGGCGCGCTCTCGTCCGAGGCGATGCGCGGTAAGCCGACGGTCATCGTCTTTCTGACGACGTACGACCTCGCCTCGCAGGCGCAGGCGCGTTTCCTGAGCGGCATCTCTCAGAGACATACCGGCATCAATGCGGCTGGGATCATTCTCGAACGCTCCGAGAATCGGCCTCTCATCGTTGCCTTTCGCGATGCGCTGCGTCTTTCCTACCCGGTCGCGATGGCCGACGCCTCGCTCATTTCCGGCGAGGGACCCTTCGGCGACGTGCACACCGTGCCCTCGACCGTGGTGCTCGATTCCGAAAACCGGCTGGTCTGGAAGCACGTCGGGCTGGCGCGCGAAGAGGAGATCGAGGACGCGCTGCGCCATCTGTGATGTGATGGCCGAGAGGGACGATGGATTACTTCCTGGGGCTCGACATCGGCACGAGCGGAGTCAAGGCCGCCCTCGTCGACGAGAAAGGCAGGGTGAAGTCAACGGTCACCCGGCCGCATCCACTATTGACGCCGCAGCCCGGTTGGGCCGAGCAGCGGCCGGACGATTGGTGGAAGTCCGCCGCCGCCGCTACGCGGAAAGTCCTCGCAGCGGCGCATGTCCCGCAGAACCGCATCGCCGCCGTCGGCTTGTCGGGGCAGATGCACTCTTCGGTCTTTCTCGACCAGGAAAACCGAGTCATCCGTCCGGCTCTTCTGTGGTGTGACGGCCGCACGACCGAAGAGTGCCGGGACATTACGCGAGAGGTCGGCGAAGATCGGCTTCGCGAGTGGGTCAGCAATCCGGCTCTCGAGGGCTTCACTCTTCCCAAGGTGCTGTGGCTCAAAAAACACGAGCCCCAAAGTTTCGCGCGGCTCGAGAAGGTCGTGCTCGCCAAGGACTACGTTCGCTATCGCTTGACGGGCACGCTGGCCAGCGAGCCGTCCGATGCCTCGGCCACCCTGATGTACGACACCGCCGCTCGTCGCTGGAGCAGCTCGATCATGCAGGCAATGGCCCTCTCGCTGCGTCTTTTGCCCGACGTCGGCGAGAGCACCGAGGTGCTCGGGTGGGTGCACTCTTCGGCTGCGAAAGCTAGCGGCCTGGCGCAGGGCACACCCGTCGTCGGTGGAGGCGCCGACAACGCTTGCGGTGCGATCGGGGTGGGCCTCGTCTCGCCCGGCGAAGCCGTGGCGAGCTGGGGAACTTCGGGAACGATTCTCACGCCGACGCGCCAACCACTCGTGGATCCCGGTCTGCGCGCCCACACGTTTTGTCATGCTGTGCCCGATACCTGGTATCTGATGGGCGTGATGTTGACGGCCGGAGGAGCTTTCGAGTGGCACCGGCGCGAGCTGGCGAAGGAGCTCGAGAAACGAAAGGACGCCCACCGCATGCTCGATCGCGAGGCAGCGGCCATCGCTCCGGGTGCCGAAGGTCTCACGTTTTTGCCCTACCTGCAGGGGGAGCGAACGCCGCATCGCGATGCATCGGCCCGCGGCGCGTTCGTCGGTCTTTCGTTGGCTCATACGCGCGCACACCTGTCACGGGCGGTGATCGAGGGGATTTGCTTCGGCATGCGAGACGCGCTGACCATCGTTCGCAATCTCGTACCGATCGAGACAATCCTCTTGACCGGCGGAGGTGCGCAGAGCCCCTTTTTGCGCCAGATGCAAGCCGACGTCTACGGACTACCCGTCGTCCGCGTGAATCAGGAAGAAGGGCCCGCTTACGGAGCAGCTCTGCTCGCGGCCGTCGGCGCGGGTGTTTTCACCGACGTGGCGACCGCTTGCCGCAAGACGCTGAAGCGACTCGCGCCGCAGCCTTTCGATGAGGGGGCCCACCGCGCCTATGCCGATCCGTATCGGCGCTACGGCGCACTCTATCCCGCGTTGAGGTCCTTGACCCCTCATGGTAGCGGCGCCTTGGCGCGCACCAGCGAAACGGGGCGCCCGGCTACCGGAGCTTCGTAGAGCAGCACGGCGTTGCTCGCCTTGGGAGGAGGATCGGCCTTGGCCACCACTTGGCCGAGGTCGAAGACCAAGCCCCAAATCACGTTGTCCTCGCCCGTCAAGAACCAGTGGGTCGACGCGCACGCCGACATTTGTTCGGTGAGACCCTCGAACGTCATCGAGAGATCGGGACCGGCGAGGCCCTTCGAAAACTTGGTGGCGGTGCCCCCCTTCAGTCGCCAAACCGCGCTGGTGCTGTCTTTTTTGATCATCGCCACGAGGGCACAGTCGGGCGTCGAAGGGGGCACGAGCTGCTGCGGCGTAAACCGAACTGTGCCTTCGGCGCCCGTTCGATCGGGCGTTTTGACGTCTACCTCGGCGGCTCCTGCTTCGCCGAGGGCGCGGGCCAGCGCGCCCACGTGTTGCGTCTTGGCATTGCGCGCGGCACTGACGGGCACGGCTTTTTGCTTCACCGGTAGGCCGGCTACCAAGGCGCGCAGCTTTTCCTCGGCATCTTTGGCCGCCATGTCGATTCGATGCGTTTGCAGATAAAGGCCGAGCTCGTCGACCGTCAGGCCGGCGAGCGGATCCGGCGCCTTCGGAGCGCTCGACGCGGGTACTGCTTTGGCCGTCGGTGACTCGGAAGAAGGCTTGGGAACCGTTGCTTTCTCGTCACATCCGGCACTGGCTGAGGTCAACAGCAGCCATCCGACCACCACCCACTTTCGCAGCATGACCGGGGATTCTAGCAAAATCGCACGGGTCGAGGCGTTTACCAGAAATGTGCCAGTTAAACGCGTGCGGCGAGATTGGGCGGCGGCCTAGCGCGTGGTAAAAGGCGTCACCGTGGCCGACCTCAGCCAAGATCTGGCTTCTCTGAAAATTCGGCGGGAGGAAGACCCGAACCGGCCGAGCCGGCTGCGCTCGGTCATCATGGTCGTGCTCGCCCTCGGAGGGATCGTCGCGGTGGGCGTTTTCGGCTACCCCGCCCTGCAATCGCGGGTGTTCAAGACCGAAGTCGCGGTCACCGAGATCGCGATGGTGTCTCCCGCACAAGCAGCGATCACCGTGACCTCCACGGGTTACGTGGTGCCGCAGACCATCTCCAAGGTGGGCGCGAAGCTCGCCGGTCGGGTCGCCAAAGTCATGGTGAAGGAAGGGAGCGTCGTCCGAATGGGGGAGGTGCTCGCCGAGCTCGAAGCGACCGACCAGCGAAGCTCGATCGCCGCCGCGGGCTCGCGCGCCGCGGCGGCGCAAGCTCGCGTCGACACCGCGCGAGCGAACCTGGCCGAGGTTCAGCAGCAAGTCGAAAGAGAGCGTGCGCTCGTCGAGCGTGGTGCGCTCGGACGGGCCTCCCTCGAGGATCTACAAGCCCGCGCCAAGTCGCTCGATCAGGCGGTCAAAGCGGCGGAAGCCGAAGCGCGCGCCTCGCAGGCCGAGATCAATCCTCTCAAAGTGAGCCTGCAGGATCGCACCATCACGGCACCCATCGACGGCACGATCATCTCCAAACCCGTGCAGGTGGGGGAGCTCGTGGGCCCCCAGAACAACATCGCCGAGATCGCCGATTTTCGATCGCTGGTCGTGGAAACCGACGTACCCGAAGCGCGGCTTTACCTCATCAAGCCCGCCAGCCCCTGCGAGATCTCGCTCGATGCCTACCCCGGCAAACGTTACCGCGGTTCGACGCTGGAGATCGGCAAGAAGGTGGATCGCGCCAAGGCGACGGTTACCGTGAAGGTCCAGTTCGTGGACCCGATGGATGGCGTCCTTCCGGACATGTCGGCGCGCACCAGCTTTCTGTCCGCGGAAGTCACGGCCGAAGCCATCAAGGAAAAGCCGAAGATGGTGGTCCCCGCCAATGCGATCGCCGAGCGCAGCGGCAGCAAGGTCGTCTTCGTCGTGAACGAAGGCGTCGCGAGAATGACACCGGTGAAGGTCGGCGCCCCGTTCGCGAACGGCTTCGAGCTCGTGGAAGGGCCTTCACCCGGTACGCGCGTCGTTGCACAACCCCCAGTCGAGCTGTCCGACGGACAGCGCATCAAGGAGAAGGGCAGCTGATGGACACATCGACGCAAAAAGCGAAGGACGGCGCGGCCGGCTTGCCGCGCGAGAATGCAATCGCGGGAGCAACGCGACCCATCGTCGAGCTTCGGGGGGTAACCAAAACCTTCTACCGAGGCAAAGAGCCACTTCACGTTTTGGAAGGCATCGATCTCGATGTCCCGGAGGGCTCGTTCGAGGCGCTCATGGGCCCCTCGGGCTCGGGCAAGAGCACGCTGCTCAACCTCATTGCCGGGCTCGATCGCCCGTCGTCGGGCACGGCGCGCGTCGCCGGGCGCGACCTCGCCTCGATGAGCGACGGACAGCTCGCCAAATTTCGGGCTGAGAAGATGGGCTTCATCTTCCAGGCCTACAACTTGATGCCGGTGTTGACCGCGCGCGAGAACGTGGAGCTACCTCTTCTTCTCACGAGCTTGTCCGCCAGCGAGCGCAAGAAGCGGGCGCAAACGGCGCTCAGGGTCGTGGCGCTCGAAGATCGAATGGAGCACTACCCGCGCCAACTCTCGGGAGGTCAGGAGCAGCGGGTCGCCATTGCGCGCGCGATCGTCAACGACCCGACGATCATCGTGGCCGACGAGCCGACCGGCGACCTCGATCGGAAGTCCGCCGACGATATCCTGTTGCTTCTCGACAAGCTCAACCGGGAGTTCAAAAAGACCATCCTCATGGTCACCCACGACCCGCACGCCGCCGAGCGAGCTACGGTGTTGCGACGTCTGGACAAAGGGGTGCTCACATGAATGTCGCGAGTATCGGGATGCGCAATGTCTGGCGCAACAAGACGCGAACCAGCTTGACGGTGCTCGGCGGCGCGATCGCGGTGCTCGCGTTCGTGCTGCTACGAACGGTGCTTTGGGCGTGGAACGTGGGTATCGAGTACGCCGTCAAGGATCGGCTGGGCACGCGGCACAAGGTGTCGTTCATCCTGCCGATGCCCAAGCACTACATCGACGTCGTACGGCAGGTGCCGGGGGTCGCGCAGGCGACTTGGGCCAACTGGTTCGGCGCAAAGGACCCCCGGCGGCCCGATGAGTTCTTTGCCACGATGGCAGTGGACCCCGACACTTTCCTGGAGGTGTACCCCGAGATGTCGGTCAACCCCCAGGACAAAGCGCGCTGGCTCACCGACCGGAAGGGGGCGATCGTGGGCGACGTTCTCGCGCGCAAGCTCGGAGTCAAGGTCGGCGACAAGCTCACGCTGAGAGGCACCATTTACCCGGGCGACTGGGAATTCAACGTCGACGGCATCTACGAGGCGACCCAAAAATCCGTCGACCGCTCGCAGCTCGTCTTCCACTGGAACTACTTGAACGAATCGTTGCCCGACCGCCGCCGCGACATGATCGGTTGGATCAGCACCCGCGTGGACAATCCGCAGAACTCGGCCAACGTGAGCGCCGCCATCGACAAAGTCTTCGATGAAAAGGACGTTCAGACGGTCACTCAAAGCGAGCGGGCGATGCAAAACTCTTTCATGGCCAGCTTTTCGGCCATTCTCACCGCGCTCAATATCGTTTCGATCATCATCCTCGCCATCATGATGCTCATCCTCGGCAATACCATCGCCATGGGCGTCCGCGAGCGCACGCGCGAGTACGGCGTACTGCGCGCGCTCGGCTTCACTCCGCGCCACGTGAGCACGTTCGTCGTCGGCGAGGCGCTCACCATCGGCGTGTTGGCCGGCGTGTTGGGCCTCGCCCTCTCCTACCCGATCGTGCAGCTCGGCATGGGCCGATGGCTGGAAGAAAACTTCGGGAGCTTCTTTCCATACTTCCGCGTCAGCGCGGAGACGGCGATCGTCGCCGTTCTGCTGTCCGTCGCGGCGGGCGCGATCGCAGCCATCATTCCCGCCGTGCGCGCGTCCCGCCTTTCGATCGTCGACGCCCTGCGGCGGGTGGGCTGAAGGAGGCGCACCGTGATCCCGATCAGCTACAACATCCGCAATTTGGCCGTGCGCAAAACGACCAGCCTCGCCGCCGGTCTCGGCCTGGCCCTCGTGGTGTTCGTCGTGGCGGCGGTGTTCATGCTCCGCAATGGAATCAAACAGACACTCCATCGCTCGGCGGATCCCAGCGTGGTCATCGTTCTTCGCAAGGGTGCCGACGCAGAGCTGGCGAGCAGCATCGAGGAGCCCAATGTGGGGCTCGTGCTCGCCACACCCGGCGTGGCGCACAGCAGCGATGGATCGCCTCTCGGCCTGGGCGAACTGCTCGTCGTCGTCCTGCTCGACAAGGTGGGAACCGACGGCTTCAGCAACGTGCAGGTGCGCGGCGTGGCCGACAATGTCCTCAAGCTGCGCAAGGAGGTCCGCATCGTCGCGGGGCGCGCACCTCAACCGGGCACCGACGAAGTCATGGTCGGCCGCGGCATCCGCGGGCGGTTCAAGGGCCTCGAGCTCGGGCAAACTGTCGAGCTGCGCAAGAACCGTCCGGTCTCGGTGGTCGGCGTATTCGACGACCATGGCTCCTCGTTCGAGTCGGAGGTCTGGGCAGACGTGAACACGGTACGCACGACTTTCGGACGCGAGGGTTTGGTCTCCTCGGTGCGCGCGCGCCTGGAGAGCCCGAGCAAATTCGACGGCTTCAAAGCTTCCATCGAGCAAAACCGACAGCTCGGGCTCGAAGCCCTCCGCGAGGACGACTATTACGACAAGCAGTCGTCGGGGCTGTCGATCTTCATCACCGCGCTCGGCCTGGTCATCGCGTTTTTCTTCGGCGTGGGTGCGATGATCGGCGCCATGATCACCATGTATGCTTCGGTGGCCCATCGGCAGCGCGAGATCGGAACGTTGCGAGCCCTTGGTTTCTCGAGATCCAGCATCATTCTTTCCTTCCTCTTGGAATCGATCTTGCTCGCGCTCGCGGGCGGCATCGTAGGGGCTCTCTTGTCGCTCGCCCTGGCCTTCGTGAAATTCTCGATGATGAACTTCCAGAGCTGGTCGGAGATCGTGATTGCGTTCGAACCGGACGCCGTCAGCATCGGAGTCGCGGTCACCGTCGCGACCGTGATGGGACTCGTGGGGGGTCTCTTTCCCGCCATACGCGCCGCACGGCTGAATCCCGTGCAAGCCATGCGTGCATGAGAACGCAGGCGGGCCGAAGGCCGCGCCGAGTAAAGAGAGAAAAAGAAGGAAAGGTGAAAGAATGGGCGCCGAACTCGAAATCGAAGATCTTCGCGAAGGAACGGGACCCGAAGCGCGAGCTGGGCAGACCGTGGTGGTGCACTACGTCGGCACATTGACCAATGGACAGAAGTTCGACAGCTCGCGTGATCGAGGCGACGGCTTCAGCTTTCCACTCGGAGGAGGGCGCGTCATCAAGGGGTGGGATCAGGGGGTCGCGGGAATGAAGGTGGGATCGCTCCGTAAGCTCACCATCCCGCCGAATCTCGCTTACGGCGAACGCGGCTTTCCGCCGGTGATTCCACCGAACTCGACCCTCGTCTTCGAAGTCGAGCTTCTGCAAATCAAATAACGCGGGAAGGTCAACGCCCCGCGCGAATGTCCCCTACCCCAACGCCGATGCGAGTGACGAACCGGCCACTCACGGTGGCCGCGCTCGTCCTCTGTGTCTTCACGGCTGCTCTCGAAGCGACCGTGGTCGCCACCGCAATGCCCACGGTCATTGCCGAGCTCGGAGGAATCCGACTTTACGGCGGTGTCACCGCCGGCTATCTCCTCGCCTCTACCGTCTCGGTGCCCATCTACGGCAAGCTGGCCGATCTTCGGGGCCGCAGGCCGTGGCTTCTGGTGGGCATCGCCCTCTTCTTGATTGGCTCGATCGCAAGCGGGATGTCGCGGAGCATCGTCGAGCTCATCGTGTTCCGCGTCGTTCAGGGGCTTGGTGCCGGAGCGATGATGCCACTTGCTCTCACGGTGGTCGGCGACATCTATTCCTTTCGCGATCGAGGACGGATCCAGGGTTACTTCAGCGGCGTGTGGGGATTGTCGGCGATCATCGGTCCGCTCGCCGGCGGCGCGATCGTGAAGGCGCTTTCCTGGCGCTGGGTGTTTTACGTCAACGTGCCGCTCGGCCTCGCTGCCGCTCTTCTGTTGGTGCTCGGCCTCCACGAGAACGTGGCCAAAGGCCACGCGCGGATCGAGTGGAAGAGCGCGGTGATTCTCACGGTGGCTTCCACGCTGCTCCTCGCGACCGCCGAGGGCAAAACGGGGCTCCTCCTCGTGCCGGTCGTGGCCGTCCTGCTGGCGGTTTTCATTCGCTTCGAACGAAAATCGAAAGAACCCATCTTACCGATCGAGCTTTTTCGGGATCGTCTGTTCGTGGTTGCGTGCGTGCTGACCACGATTTTGGGCGGGGTGATGACCAGCGACTGAAGGTCAAGAGCGGCAGCTCGTCCTCCATGGGAAGATACGCGCGCCGGGCAAGGAAGCCCGCCGAAACCAGGGTCGCTGCGGAACCGTACTCATCATCGAACGGAAGGCGGAACGATGGCACGTCGAACGTGGAATTGGCCCGAATCGGAGGTGACCCCCGAAGGCGTCTACCTGCGGCGCCGCGAGTTTCTCTCGCTCGGAGCGGCCGGAGCGCTCGGTTTCGCGGGCGCGGCCATGGCTTTTTCCTGTAAGGCGTCGGCAAAAGACCCACCCGGTGGAAGTTTTGCCAACGTCAAGCGAGGCGCGTTCGCCACCGAAGAAAAGCAGACGCCGTTCGGTGACGTGAGTAGTTACAACAACTACTACGAGTTCGGCACCGGCAAGAGCGATCCCTCGGAGAACGCGGGGGCGTTCCGGACGCGCCCGTGGACGATCGCCTTCGAGGGGGAAATCAAAAAGCCACGCGTCGTCGACATCGACGAGTTACTCGGCTGGTTTTCGTTCGAGGAGCGGATCTACCGGATGCGATGCGTCGAAGCGTGGTCGATGGTCATTCCCTGGGTCGGCTTTCCACTCGCCGATTTGATCAAGCGTCTGGAGCCCACGTCGAATGCGAAGTACGTCGCCTTCACGAGCAAGCTCGATCCGGCTCAAATGCCGGGTCAAAGGCGCAGCGTTCTCGATTGGCCTTACGTCGAGGGTCTTCGGATGGACGAAGCCATGCATCCGCTCACCATTCTGGCGGTCGGACTCTACGGGCGCGTTCTTCCCAACCAGAATGGCGCGCCGCTGCGATTGGTGGTGCCGTGGAAATATGGCTTCAAGGGAATCAAGGCCATCGTGAAGATGAGGTTCGTCGACCAGGAACCTCCGACGACCTGGCACAAGATGGCCCCCGATGAGTACGGTTTTTACGCGAACGTCAATCCCGAGGTCGACCATCCGCGCTGGAGCCAAGCCAAGGAGCGACGGATCGGAGAGTTCTTGAAACGCAAGACGCTGCCGTTCAACGGCTATGCCGATCTCGTGGGCAGCCTCTACGGGGGCATGGACCTGCGAAAGTTCTACTGATGCCCACAGCGGCTCGACTCTCCCGAGCGCTCAAGCCGGCCGTTTTCCTGGCTTGCGGCTTGCCGCTCGCGAAGCTCGCCTTCGACGCATGGCACGACCACTTGAGCGCGAACCCGATCGCCGAAGTGATGAACCGCCTGGGGTTCTGGACGCTCTTTTTCTTGGTGGCATCGCTGGCCGCAACCCCGATGAAGGCGCTCTTCGGCTGGACGGCGCAAATGCGGGTCCGGCGTATGGTCGGGCTCTTCGCTTTTTTCTACGCGACGCTGCATCTGTCTACGTATTTGGCGCTCGACCAAGCGTTCGATATTTCGGACATCGCCGAAGACATCGTCAAGCGCAAGTTCATCACCGTCGGGTTCGTGGCCTTTCTGCTGCTCGTACCGCTCGCCCTGACGTCGACCGATCGCGCCGTGAAGCGGCTCGGCTTTCGGCGGTGGAAACGGGTGCATCGGCTCGCGTACGTCGCCGCATCGCTGGGAGTCGTTCATTTCGCTTGGCGGGTGAAGGCCGATCTGCTGGTGCCGGCGATCTTCGGCGCGGTGCTCCTCTCGCTCTTCGCCGCCCGGATCTGGACGGCCCGAACCAAACGGCGCGCCTCGCCTACGAGTCCCTCTTTCGCCCGTGAGCCTGGGGATGGCCGGCCCCCAGGCGGTGGAATTCCTGCCTGAGCCTCTCGAGCTCCTCGTCGGAGAGCTCCTCGAGATCGACCAGCTGATTGCGCGCACCCTTCAACGCTCGAATGAGCTCGTCGAGCTTGAGATGAATGGCGACCGCATCGCGATTTTGGGTGTTCTGAATCAAGAACACCATCAGGAACGTCACGATGGTCGTGCTGGTGTTGATGACCAGCTGCCAGGTATCCGAATAATGGAAGATCGGACCCGTCGCCGCCCAGAGGACGATCACGAGCACCGCCAGCAGGAAGGCCCAGGGTGAGCCAACGCTGGCCGATGTGCGGTGCGCGAATTTGCGGAAGAAATCATTGGGAGACGCCATGCAAGACTCCGTTCGGTCGCGAGTCTAGCCATGGTCGGGGGGTACGACCAGCGAACCAACATCGTGCAGCGTGTAGTCGTCACCCTTGGAATCACAATTGCACACCTTATTTGAATGAGCCGTTTTCCGTCCCCAATCGCGCCCCTCGTCGTTCTCGTGTCGCTCGCCGTGGCCGTTTCCGGCTGCGCCGCGGTGGAAGGGATCTTCAAGGCGGGCGTCTGGGTGGGCATTCTCGCGGTGTTGCTGATCGCCGGCGTGGTGGCAGTAACGACCGGGATGTTCCGCCGCTGAGCCACAGACGCCCGAGCTGTTGCGTTACGATCCGCGCGTCAGCGACTCGATGATCGTGCGCTCGCCGGGGAATGCCGCGCAAAGTTCATTCCTCGAGGGCATCAGGAAATCGGCGAAATCGAACCCTGGAGCGACGGTGCAGCCGCAGAGCGCATAGCGATCTCCCAGCGGCACCGCTGCCTGATGAACTCCGCCCGGCACGACGTGCTGCGGACGCTCGCCGCGGCGGACATCGCGACCGAGCCGCACGACCCGGTGACCCGTCAGCGGGTCGAGCGTGTGAATCTCGACAGCATCGCCGTCGTAGTGGTGCCAGACTTCGTCGCTTCGCACCCGGTGGAACGCGGAGAACGCGCCCGCCGGCAACAGAAAGTAGATCGCCGTCGAAGCATTCCTCGCGTCGTCGGCCCGAAGCCACGGTAGCCCGCGCAGCAGAAGCGGCGCTCGGAAGGTTTCCCGAAAAAATCCGCCTTCCGGATGAGGGGCCAGGCCTAGTTTTTCAACGAGATCGAGGGCGTCGGGGTGCATGGAGGCGTACCGCACGGGTAGGGTTCACCGTTTCGGTTATAGTTCGAGCGATGGCCTTCGAGCGCAGAATTCTCGACGAGCACGTGGAGGCGAATCAGGCGCGGATTCTCGAGATCGCGCTCAAGATCCACGAGCATCCCGAGCTTCGATTCGGCGAACACCGCGCCTGTCGGTGGCTCAGCGAAGCGGTGAACCTCGAGGGGGTCACCGTCGAGCTCGGGCTAGGCGGGCTGCCGACCGCCTTTCGTGCGCGTATCCGTTCAGGAAAAGGGCCGACGGTGGCCATTTTGGCGGAGTACGACGCGCTCCCGGAGATCGGCCACGCCTGCGGACACAATCTCATCGCCGGCGGTGCGCTCGGCGCTTTTCTGGCGTTGCATGCCGCCCGCGATCACCTCGGCGGAACCGTCGAGCTCATCGGAACGCCGGCCGAAGAGGGCGGGGGGGGCAAAATCCAGCTGCTGGAGGCGGGCGTATTCGGTGATGTCGACGCCGCGATGATGTTCCATCCCTTCGATCGCGATCTGCTCGCGCACATCGCCCTGGCCTGCAACGACTTCCAGATGGTGTTCGAAGGCAAACCATCGCATGCCGCGCTCGCACCGTGGGAAGGCGCCAGCGCGCTCACCGCGTGCATGGAGACCTTCCGTCTCATCGATGGGCAGCGCGTCCACATGCGCGACGGCGTTCGCGTGCACGGCTACATCGAGGAAGGAGGCCGCGCGGCGAACATCGTTCCCGAACGCGCGCGCTGCGAATTTTCGGTACGCGCGCTCGATGCCGAGGAGCTCGAGCGGGTGAGCCGCATCGTGGAGCGCTGCGCGCGAGGTGCGGCCCTGGCGTGCGGCGTCAAAGTCACGATCGACGAACGTCGCGGCTACCGCGACATGAAGAACAACATGACCCTCGCGCGACGCTTCGGCGAACACCTTTCCTCGCTCGGTCGATCGCCGAAAGAACATGACGCCACCGTGGGCGCAGGATCGACGGACATGGGCGACATTTCCCACGCGCTACCAGCCATTCACCCCTGGCTGCAGATCTGCAAGACCGGCGCGACCACCTGCCATCAGCGCGAGTTCGCTGCTTGCGCGGCGAGCGCCGAGGGGCTGTCGACCATGCTCGTCGCTGCCAAGGCCATGGCGCGAACGACCGCTGACCTCATGGAGGATCCTGCCCTGCTCGAGGCCGCGCGCGCGGAGTTCCGCAGGCAGTAATGCTATTCGGCGTCCTGGTCGTCGGGGGGGTCGAACATTCCCGTGCCGCCGCTGATGGGTATCGCCCTGGCGACCGCGACCCTCTCCAGCACGGCCGCGAGCTCCTCTCTCTCTCCCACCTTGGGGAGCCACTCTCGCCGACCATCCCACAGATCGACCGCGATCATCTGGCCCGCATCGAGCACGATTTTGTCAATCTGCGGCCAAGCGTAGCGCCGAACGCGCGGCCAGCCCACGCCGAGGATGTCGCGCGCCTCCAGCCCTTCCGGATGAACGATGACCCCGCGCATGCGCGCGCGCAGGACGGACGCGAGGGCGCTGGCCAGCACGATCACCGCAAGCGGTCGAGCCCCCAACATCCGCTGGGAATCGGCCTCGACGACGTAACGGAAAAGCCACGATCCCGTGGTCGACAGCGACCCAACGGTGACGAGGGCGACCAGACCGACCGCAAGGGTGAGGTAAACGAGTGACGGTAGGTGCGCCAACACTGGTGGACCAAAGGCCTGCGTCTTGAGGGGCCTGTAGGTCATGTCGAATCCGGGGGGCCGAGACACTCTCACCATGCGCGCCTCTCGCTACTGACGTCTGATGCTCGAAAATGTTCTCCCGATGGTCGATCCTCGTGCCGAATCGAAAATCGAACGCACCGAGCTATTTACATTTAGCGCTACTCCGCGAGCGGAGCGAACCCTTTGGTCCCTAGGTCTCGCCTCGGCCTCCAGTTCCGCGCTCGGGCTCCGCGTCGCCTGGCCCAGGCACCGGTTCGAGCTCGAACGCCCGACGTCGCTGCGCGTCAAAGTCGGTTGCGTCGAGGCTGCCGGCATGAGGCGGACCTTCTGCAGACTTTCCCTCAGGTCGCGTCCGAGCCGCGGCGGGCTGCCGGTCACGGCGTAGTTTCGAGATTTCGGCTCGACTCGGGTTGATGACGAGCAGGCCGTGATCGGCGTCGAGCAGAGCGATGTCCCCCTCGCTCGCCCACCGAAAGAGCCCTCCGACATCCACCATGGCCGGAACATTGAGCAGCTTGAGGAGCACCGACGTTCGCGGACCGACGGCCCGGGCCGTCAGCGCCAAACCGGATGGCTGGGCGCGCGCCGAAACGAGCAAATCGAAAACGGTCAGCTGATCGCCCATGAGAACGGCCTTCGAGGGGAGCGTCGCACGTGGGTCGTTGGACGCGAGCATGACCACCGCATCGCAGAGATCCTCGATGTCGCGAGCGCGCTCCTCCATGAACGGATCGCGGGAAACCCGCGCCGCGGCGCGGGTTGCCTCGCGCGCCACTTGACCGAGGGCATGGGCAATGCCTGACCCCTCGGCCACCAGCTCCGCGGCCCGCCCGCGCAACCGGGCGTCGGCGACGATCTCCAGATAAGTCCCCAGAAAAGAGCCCTCTTTTCCTTGTCGGCTCGCGCGTGAGGCGAACCCTCGCAGCGCCCTTTCCGCCAAATCGAAGGCGGCCGAGAGCCGGCGCCGTTCGTCCGGTCCGGGACCACTGGTCGCCCGTGCGGGAGGGCGGCGCAACGCCGCCAATGCGCCGAGCGCTCTGCCTTTGACCAGCGGACGACCGGGAAGGGTGACTTTGCGCGTCCCCCCGCCGGCTCGTCGCGGGTTTCTTTCCCGCATCGCGTCGATGAGGTCGGCATGTCGAACGGCCGCGGCGATCGATGCGGAGAGCGCAACGAGCAACTCGATGTCACGATCGCTCCAAGGAATATTTCCGCCGCGCTGCACTGTGAGCACGCCAAGCGGCCCCGACCGCCCCAGAATCGGAACCGCGGCGAACACTGGGAACTGCTCCTCCCCGAGTTCCGGAAAATGACGGTATCCGAGGTGCTGCTGGGCAACCGTCACCGAGATCGGCCGCATACATTCGATCACCGTTCCGGTGATCCCCTCACCTACCGACAGCCGGACTTGTCCCAGTACCCGATCAGGAAACCCTACATTGCCGCGCATGACCAGCTCATCGCCTTCACCCTCGAGCAGGTAGAGCGAAGCGACTTCCGCGCCCACGATGTCGGCGATACGTTGCGGCGCCTCATCGAGCAGCATCGTGAGCGGTATCGGGCGTATGGCGAAATTCACGAAGTCGAGGATCGCGTCGAGCCGCTGGTGGCCCCGCCCGTGGATTCGTGGCGAAACGGAACGTTCTCGAGGCAATGAAACGGCATGCTCGCCGGGCAGAGCTTGGGCGTGCTCTTTGCGCTTCGCTGCCGGTTTGGTCGACGAGGCGCTCACCTCGTTCGGTTATACCATTTCGCGCAGGTCGACCGGTCCGTCGAGCGGAGGAGTTTGCATCGAGCCGAGAGGGAGAGACCTTGCTCCGCACGCGAGGGCGATCGCGTGCACAGCCAACGCGCCCGGTGCCACGTGGCCAACGCAGGTGATGCTGGCCCGCAAGGGCGCGAGCAGTCGTATGAGATCGTCCGAGTCGACGACCCGCGCCACGTGCAGATTACGTCCCGACGGGGGTAGAGGAACGCCACGAGGCGCCAGGTCGACCCCCACGGAAAACGACGAACCGGCGTAGAACTTGCCGATCGCGGTCATCGTGTTTCGATACAGTGTTTGCTCACTTCGCTCGTCGGCACTGATGAGCCCGCGAGGCACCTCCCGTTCTCGTCGCTCGAGTGCTTCGGAGACACCGACGGCAAATGCGTCGACCTCGTCGGCCGAGCCCGCTACGAATGCGAGCCTCGGGCTGAGACAACCTCGCTGATCGAAGGCGACGACATCCCAGGAGAGAAGCTCGGCCGCGAATGGCGGCACGCCGCCGTGCGCGTCGATGACGGCGATGCCGATGCCGGGGCCGTGAGCGCGAATCCGCACGCCTCGCGGCATCGCAGCACCCACGGCGTCGATCGTCTCACGCCGACCATAGACATGGACCTCATCCCCCGGTTTGGCCGCGAGGGTGGAGGACAAATCGAAATCGAATCGATCGTCGGCCTCACGTAACGCTCGCCGAAGCAGCGGCGCCATCACCGTTTCGCGGGTCGAGGCGCGCACGATGACCGACGGAGCTGTCACCGAAGCGAAGGCGATCGCGCGCACGGCCCCCGCGAAGACGTTCGCGGAGAGCACGACATGGACCCGCGGCGCCGAACCGGCGCGAGCGATCAACCGCTCGAGATCGGCGGGCGAAACATTCGTCTCGAGATGGCGGGATAGGGCGAGCTCGACTCCCGCCTCCGACAATCCGGTGACCGCCGGCAGGCGAGCGCGTGCCTCTTGCCCCAACGGATCGCGCGCGTCGGCGAGCCGTCGAGCCGCAGCCAAAATCGAGCGCACGCGCGCCGCACGCTCTTCGAACGAAAGCTCTTCGGTCATCCGTTTTCCAAGAGATCCTCGAGGGCGAGCGAACATCCCCGCGGCGGAGCTCCCGGCGATCGTCCCATGAGCTCGACGCCGGCGCTGGTGCACCGTCCGCGATCAGCTGTCTGAATCGCCAGCGCCCCATCGACATTGGCGAGGTCCTCGAACCGCAGGATACCGACCTCACCGTCAGCGAGCGGCAGCAGTGTCTCGGGGTCGACCGCGGCGACCCTCATCCAGGGCGGTGGGATGAAGGTGCCGTGCGTTGCGCTCGGCGTGTCGAACCCTCGTTGGCCGCGCAACGTGCCTTCGTAGAGCTGGCTCGAAAGCTCGGTCATGCCGTACTCGCCTACCACCGCTCCCTCGGAGACGCCGAACGTCTGCGCGATATGCCCGCGCAGTTCTCGAGCGTCCACCGCCCGCGATCGCCCCTTGAAGCCGCCGGTGTGCATCGCGCGGCTGGCTTGCGGCAACTGCAGTCTGCGGCCGCCGAGCGCGTCGAGCGCGTGCACGAACGCGAACGAGGTGCCCATGACGATCGCGGGCGCACCGGCGCGCGCCGCCGCGTCGCAAGCGCGTTCGAGCTCGTCCGCATCGATGGCCGAGAGATCCGACGTCTGCAGGTAGTGCGCTTTGGGGGCAAAGCGCGCCGCGAACGTTTTCATCATGAAGTGGAGCGACGATTCAGGATTCTCCCTGGGCGAAAGAATGATGGCGGTGAGCGGCTCGTGGATGTCGCAAAACAATGCCCAGCCGCCCCAAGCGAGCGCGGAACACTCGTAGGTTTCGGTCGTGGAAAGGGCGTGCTCCCCTCGGGGCAACGCCGTCGTGCCGCTCGTTCGGAAAAGGGCGACGTCGTCGGCGGGCGGATGAGCAGCGATCCGCGCGAACCGAAACGCGTCGCTCGGGACCGCGGGAAGCACACGAACTTCGCTCACTCGCCCGGGATCACGACCAGCGCGAGCGAGAAGTCGCTGGTAGGCAGCTACGTGATCGGCCTGATAACGGAGCACCGCAAGCCCCAGCCCATCGAAGCTTTCGGCAGCCGCATCGCCACGCGCGCTCGCCTCGATGAAGGAGCGCACGCGGGTGTGGAGCCTACATCGGTGCTCCTCGGCTGAAAGCATGACCCCTCAGTTTCTAGCCGCCGTCAAGATCATTTCAAGAAGCACCGCAACCTCTTTCCTATTGTCTTAGTCGCGAAAGTTCTGTACCTAGCGGGCTCATGAGATTGCGACAGACGCTGTGGGGACTTGCGATGTTGACCATCTTGGGCCTGGCTCTTGCTCGTTGCGGCGACGACGACGACGGAACGGGCACCGCCGGTAGCGCGGGCACGGGCACCGCGACCGCCGGCACCACTGGCACCACTTCGACCGGCGGAACCGGCGGCGAAGGTGGATCCGGGGGAGCAGGAACAGGAGGAGCCGAAGAAGACGCCGCGGCCGACTAATAAAACTCTGCCCGAAGCACCGTTCACCGATCGGCTTCGAGGCTCGGTTCGGCCTCGAATAGCCCGCGCAACGTCGCGGCGAAGCCTTGTAGTAGGCTTTCCGCGACGTTCAGCGCGGGTGTGAGAACGAGCACCTCGTTCGAGATGCCTCCGAGCGTCACGATGTAGCCGGCCTGGAGCAGTGAACGTTGAATGGCGAGCGCGGTAGCTCCGCTACCTAGGGGTATGCCTATCATGAGTCCGGCGCCTCGAATCGCGCCAACGCCGGGCACCGTGGCGAGCGTGTCGCTCAGCATTCGATGTGCACGATCGCCCACTTCTGCCGCACGAGCATCGAGCTTTGCGGAGCGCAGCGCATCGAGCGTCGCGATTGCGGTCGCACACGCGAGCGGTGCGCCATGAAACGTCGCCGTGTGGACAACCTCCTGCGACGGGTCGCGGCACCACGCCTGCATGACCTCGTCGGGCCCAACGCAAGCCGAAATCGGTAACCCGCCGCCCAAGCCTTTCCCGAAACACAAAAGGTCGGGCAGCACGCCCGCGGCACTCGATGCGACGAAGTGGCCGCTGCGCCCGAGGCCCGTCCAGACCTCGTCGGCGATGAGCAGGGCTCCGCTGCGCCGCGACAGTCCTCGGAGCTCGCCCAGGAACGGGGCGGGAGGAACGACGCAGCCGCCGCGGCCCAATATGGGCTCCACCAGCACGGCGCCGATGTTGCCCGCACTCAGCTCGTTTTTGACCGCCGCGAGCGACGAGTCGAGGTCTTCGGACGAACGCGGATAAGGTGCGAACGAGACATGCGGATTCAATTGGTCGGCGAAAGCTTGGCGCCAGCTCGCACGAAGTCCGCACGCAGCGAGCGGACCGTAGCCGAGGCCGTGGTAGGCACCTTCGAAGGCGAGCACACCTGGCTTGCCGGTAACGAGCTTGGCCGTTTTGAGAGCGGCCGCGACTGCGTCGCTTCCCGATTGGCCGAGCAATGCCCGCGCACCTCTCGCGGGATAGAGCTGAGCGACTCGTTCGGTGAGCGCCACCTTGGCATCGGAGGGATACAGATCGCCGAGGGCGAGCCACAATCGATCGGCTTGCATTTCGAGTGCCCGCGCGATGCGCGGGGGCGCGTGCCCGAGAAGCAGCGCTCCAAAGCCTGCCGCCAGATCCACGTAGCGGTTCCCGTCTACATCGACGACGTTCGAGCCAGTGCCGGACGCGTACACGACGGGCGCCATATCCGCACCGGCGACGTCCGCGCGCGCTCGCCTTCGCGCACCGAAAGCCGGCGACTCGGAGCGCTCGAGACGCGAAGCCCAAGCGACCGACATCGGCCCCGGCGGCCGGATCACGATCTTCGGCGGACTCTCGCCGAGATCATCGTGCGGCGGCGGCATCTCACTGATCGGCATCTATCGGTCGTAGCACTCTTGCATCGAGACGTCGTCTCGAACGGCTTCAACAGACGCGGTTGCGACCGGCACGCTTGGCTTCGAAGAGGCGTTCGTCGGCGCGACGGATGAGGTCAGTCGATGTCTTGTCGGATTCCTCGAGCGTCGCCACACCTACGCTGATCGTCACCCAGATCTGATCGTTCTGAAAGACGAAGCTGTGCTCCTGGATTTTCTCGCGGATGCTGTCGGCGAGAGCCGTAGCCCCGGCGAGATCGGTTTCTGGAAGCACGATGGCGAATTCCTCGCCTCCATAGCGTGCGAAGATCTCGTCGCGGCGAATGCGACCCTGAACGACGCGAGCCAGCTCCTTCAGCACGAAGTCGCCCGCCAAATGGCCGTGCACGTCGTTGATCTTCTTGAAGTGGTCGATGTCGAACATCAAAAAGCTGAGCTCGCGGGCGTGCCGGCGGGCGCGCAGGATCTCCCGTTCCAGCGACTCGTAGAGGTGCCGTTTGTTGTGTACCTGCGTGAGACCATCGATGATCGTCATCCGATAGATCTCTTCGTGGTACTGGCTCTCGACGTCGGTGCCGGTGAGAAACTTGAAAATGGTCGGGCCGAGCTTGACACGATCGCCGTTGGCGAGGGCGACTTGCCGCGCGATCTGCTCGTCGTTGACGTACGTGCCATTCGTCGATCCGTCGTCGACCACGAACCAGCTCTCGCCGCGCTGCTCGAGGTGCGCGTGGCGGCGGGAGACCGAGTCTCCGTCGAGAATGATGTGGTTATCGGCCCCTCGTCCGATGCGGGTGGGGCTGTGTTCGAGCACGAATCGTTTTCCGAGCAGGGTCGGTTCCTTCGTGTAGATCACGACGAGGCAATCGTTCTTCTTGCCCGCGAGCGCGCTACCGCGCGGCGGCTGAACGACGGCGGTAACCCTCGTCTTCTCTTCGGATTCGCTCACGAAAGGCCGCCCCTTATCCAATGCCTTCTGGCCCTGCCCATTCCCTGTGGAAAGAAGGGAGCCTGGTTGGAGCTCCGCGCGGGGAGCGCGGACCTATTTTCGATCGAAAAATCAACTCCGGAGTTCCAGCCCCAGAGGAGCTTACACTTGCCACAGTTTGAGCCCGGATGTCTCTCCGAATAGCAAAGTAACTCTACAACGTAGCTTTTCCCGATTAATGTCGTCAAGGAACCCTCGCTAGTCTTTTTCGTTACTCGGCGCGGCCTTCGGCCCGCCTGCGCCGTCGTTACTCGGCGCGGCCTTCGGCCCGCCTGCGCCGTCGTTACTCGGCGCGGCCTTCGGCCCGCCTGCGCCTTCGTTACTCGGCGCGGCCTTCGGCCCGCCTGCGCTTTTGAAGCGGAGCGTGACCGTGCACGCGACCGGATCGCTCGACGGTGTGCCGACAAGACGCCCTGAGAGGTGCGAAGTAACACATCGCACGATGTCAGCCGACACGCCGCGCGACTGTACGACATCCACCCCTTCTGCTCTGCCGGGGGCCCTCACCAAGAAACGGACCTGGAGCGCGGCGTCGGATCGGAGGCTACTCGGTTCGGTGGTCACGCAGTGCGCGAAGTCCTTTTTCATTCGGTCGAGCGCCGCCGCGGCGCGCGGCACCTCGCCATTTTCGAAGACCGGCCCTTCGACAGATATGGTTGTGTTACTCGGTGCGGCCTTCGGCCCGGGTGTGTTTGTGTTACTCGGCGCGGCCTTCGGCCCGGGTGTGTTTGTGTTACTCGGCGCGGCGCGGCCGGCATCGGCTCCGGCGTCGGATGGCTCAGGAGGCGGCGTATCGTACGGCCCCGGAGGAGAAACTTCCTCCGGCGACAAGCACCGTATCTCGCCCGTGTGACCGTCCAAGACTTTGCCGTAGATGCAGCCTGGATCGCGCCCCCCGGCACTGTCCACAGACTTTCCCCCGGTCTTTCGCGCGGACGCGCTTGGTGCTGCAGCGGCGATCGCGTCGCGTTCGTGCGTCGGAAGCGAACCCAAGCCACCAAGGACCCCCATCGCACCCAAGGTCAAGCCTGCTGCAATGGCGCGGTTGCCACACATGTCGGAACGCTTTATTGCACCGGCGCTCGGTCACATCAACGGCCAAGGGCTTCCGATCGATTCACGATGCGGGGCGTTAAAAAAATGACGAGCTCGCCTCTCGAATCGGACGCCCGCCGGCGCTGGAACAGAAGGCCGAGGAGCGGAATATCCCCGAAAAAAGGAACCTGATCCAAGTTGCGGCCTGTATTGCGGGTGTAGATGCCGCCGATCACCGCCGTGTGTCCGTCCATGACGAGGAGATCCGTTTCTGCCTCTCGCTTCAAAATCGTGGGATCGCCCCGCGGCGAAGTCTGATTGAAGTCGGGCTCGTCGCGGTTGACCTTCACGTGCATGGCCACGCTGCCCTCGGCGGTGACGTGTGGCCTTACCAATAGCTGTAATTTCGCTTCTTGAAACGTGGTCTGCACGCCCTGAGCGCTGATCTGAGCAAAAGGAATCAGCGTACCCTGGCTGATTCGCGCATCCTTGTTGTCCATCGTGAGGATGCGCGGACTGGAGATGATGCGCAGCATCCCGGTGGACTCCGCGGCCGAGAGACGTATGCCGAGGTTCACGGTGTTGTTGATCGATCCCAGCGTGATGCCGAGCGCACCACCGCTGCCGGTGCCCACCGCCGCAGGCAGGTTCACCGCGAAGTTCGGGTTGGCGACCGTTCGATCGAAAGGCGAAAGACCGGCGGTGGGCGTCTGCGCATCCGTCGCTCCACCCGCAAGGCCGACCGACGAAGGAAAGGCGAGGCCGGTGGGATTACCGGTCGCGGGAGAGAACGTGGCATCTCCGCCCCACTGGATGCCGACGTCACGCAGATAGCGGCTCGTGGCTTCGACGATCCGCGCCTCCACCAGCACCTGGGGTGTTTGCGTGTCGAGTGAGCGGACGAGCTCCTCGATCTGATTGAGATTGGCCGGCACGTCACGGACGATAAGTACGTTGGTCCGCTCGTCGACCGCGATAGATCCACGTGGTGACAGCATCTCCCGCGCACGCGCCTGCACGTCGCCGGCCTGGGCGTAGGAGACCGGCACGAGACGAGTTTCGACGGGCGCGAGCTCGAGCTCTTGCTTGCGGCGAGCGATGGCCATCTCCCGCTCTTTCTCGAGATCGGCGAGCGGAGCCACCCGCAGGAGGTTGCCCTGTCGGACCATACCGAGGTTCTTCGACTGCAGCACGACGTCGAGCGCCTGATCCCAAGGGACATTGCGCATCTTGATGGTGACCGTGCCGCTGACGTTGTCGGAGGTGATGACGTTGACGCGTCCGACGTCGGCGAGAAGGCGCAGCACGTTGTGGATGTCGGCGTCTTTGAGATCGAGGTCGATGCGACGACCCGTGTAACGCCCCTGCTGCTGCGCGGCGATGGCGGGAAGGAAGGCGCCCGCTTCGCGTGGTTCGCTGCGCGTCTCCACGACGGTGTCGCGGCTGCGTGCGCGGAAGACGGAAGCGTCGTCCCTCCAAGACGTCTCGACGACGGGCACGCCCACCATGGCCGGCTCCCGCGCGACGGTGCGCGTCCGGCGCGCCGTTCCACCATCGGGTGCGACGCCCGTCTCGCTGGAGGGCACATCGGCCGCACGCGCGAACGTCCAAACGAGAGAGCGTCCTTGTAACGCGGCTTGCGGAAGGACGTCGCTTGCGCGCTCGGCCTCGAGCACGACCTTGTCGCCGCTCCGAAACGTGGAGACGGCGCGAACCCTGGTGCTGGCGGGCGACAAATCCAGCGTTCGTTCGAGCTCGGTCGGCAGGGTCGCCCCGCGGATCTCGAGTCGCGACTTCGCTCCCGGACCGTTCGTAGAGGTGAATGGCGTGGCGTTCGACAGGTCGATGGTGATCGTGTCGGCGCCGCTCGTGTGCACGAAGCGCACGTCTTGGATACGCAGCGCCGAAGCACCCGACGTGCTCGGCGACGCAGCCCACTGCCGCTCGGAATCCGAGGGGGCGAGCGACACCAATAGGCCAGCTGCCTGCGGCCGTATTCGATAGGTGACCGGTTCCGTGAGTGTAATGGCCACCCGGACGACCGAGCCGGAGGGGTCGCGGAAAGCCTGCGTCAATACCCCCCCGACCACTCCCGTCTGGTCGTGGATGGCGCCATCGGCAAAAGCGACATCGGCTTCCGAAATATCGATGAGCAGGCGTTTGCCCCCATCGAGGAGTCGCGCGGTGTACCGGGGCGCGTCCGACGTTTGGATCGTGACGTCGGCGCCCACGCCGCCGTTGGGAATGGGTCGAGGCGACACCTTGACACTCTGCACGTGGTTGACTGCGGCCGCGCGTGCCGAGGCCGGAACGACAGCTACGACCAACGCCAGCACCCAGCCAGCTCCCCACTTCCTGATCTCGCCTTTGTTTCGCAGCATGCTGCTCGGCCGGCGAGCGTAACGTTTTGCGCTCCCCACGAACAAATTCGTGGTGAAAAAACTGGGCGGATCTCACAGGGAAGCGGACAAACGTGGAGCATTTTGGGTCGGCTCGGCGCTCCACCGTTTCCTGAAACCAAAAAATTCCCCGCCTCCCCGGCTCCCTGTAAAAAATCCAAGCGGGTCAGCGAGGCGTTTCAGCCGGCGTTTCGGCCCCCCTGAGAGGGATGACCCGCGTGGCGGGGGGGATGTCGGCGTGGACCGGGTCCTCGCGTATCAGGACGAGGTCGCCGTCGCGAATACGATCGACCTTCCAGTTGAGCTCGTAGTCGACGCCACCTGGACCTCCGGCGTGGACCACTTCAGGCCTTCCGATGAACTGGCCCCTGGTCACCACCCAGCCCCGTCCGGTGGGATCGACCAACATCGCGCGGGGTGTGTCCGTGCGGGTGACCAGCCCGATGAGTTTCAGCTCGTCGATCCCGTAGTGATCGAGCAGCACGTGACGCTGCGACTTCACCCGTGTCTTGCCCTGCTCCGAGAACAGCTTGGCAAACGAGCGAAACGGATCGCGGCTTCGCTCGGTTTCGGCGAAGTCATCCTCGTGGAACTCCGTCTTCGGCAGCGGCGCCGAGGCGCTGGGGCCCGCGGAGCTTGCCGCGGGACCTCGCGACGGCGAAAGCGCAGGCCCTGCGTCGGACGGGGCAGAGGGCTTCGCCGTTTCCGAGCACGCCACCAGCATCCACAAGGCGAGCAGCGGCCCCGTCAAGACCGAAACACGAAGCGCTGGATGGCGGCGCGCCTTCAAGGTTTGGATCCTGCCGCCGGTTTGGCGGACGCGGCGACGGTGTGGAACGCCGTCGCCATGCAATCGACCTTGAGCTCGACGTCTTCGCTCTGAGCTTTCGGCTGGGTGAGCGAGATGTTCTCGATATTGATGATGCGATCGAGCTGCCCGACGCCGTAGAAGAATTTGGCAACTTGGTGGAATTTGCCGCCGAGCGACAACCGCATCGGCACGCGCGCAAAGAACTTCTGCACGACCTCTTCCTGAGGCGACCACCCCTGGAGCGAAACGCCGGCCACATTGGCCACCCCCTGCACCGCCGACAGGAATGCCGGGTACTCCGTTTTTTCAGGCAGGACCTTGTTGAGATCCCGCTGCCGCTGCTGGCGCTCGGTCAGCTCGGCCAAATCCTTGTGGTATTCGAATTCACTCTGCTGGACCTGCGCGAGATCGGTGCGCAGCGTCTGCTCTTGCTTCTTCTGCTTGGCGATGGCATCCGCGACGTCCCCGTAGAAGACGACGACGTAGGCGATCGCCGTGAGGCCGGCCAGCATGAAGCCCACCGCCCATTTGGCGGCTCGGGGATATCGGCCGAGGGTTAGTTGGGCCACGTCAATATCTCGCCTTGGCCTGTAGCTGGAAACGAATCAATTCGAGCTTGGAGTCCGAATCGGTCGTCTTCGTGGCGGGAAGCAATTTCACGTCGGCAAAATAGACCGACAAGCCGAGCCGACGAGCGAGCTCGGACACGTCATCGCCATCGCGAGCCAGTCCGTCGATCTTCACGACGCGGTCGGTCTCTTGAAACGAAGTGAGCCACAAGCGTTTGGGATCCCAGCCGGGATTGTAAGCCGCGGTGGGGTTGTCCTTGCGCAGCTGGGCGAGCACGTCGGCATCGACGGTAGGTCCACGGCCCGAGGTGAGCACGCGCGAGAGCTCGAGCAGTACGGCGGTCGGCCCGCTGCGCGCTTCTTGCAACTTCGTGATCGCCTCCTCGCGGGCGCGAAGAACCTCCAGCTGCGCTTTGATCTCGGCGTGATTCGCTACGGTCTTTTTGATCTGCTCGATCTGTCGCGACACCTCCTCGTTGCTGCGCATTTGCTTGGCGAGTTCTTCGCGCTTCACCTGGTGGAACAAGAAGAGCAGCACGATTTCGACGACGAACACCGCCAGCACGATGAGGAGCCACCCTTGATTGGCATCCAGGCCTCGCCTCGCTTCGCGCCTCTCTGGAAGCAGATTGACGCGAATCAAGATCGCTTCTCCCTGTCCTTGCGCATCGAGAGCCCCAGCGCGACGGCGAGCTGGGGACCCAGCGTGGAGAGCGCAGCCGGGTCGACCAAAGCGGTGTCCACCCCGATGCGCTCGAGCGGCGAAAAGACTTCGACCGGAGCATGCGCCCGGCGTTCGATGGCCTGCGCCAAAAGCGGAATCTTGGCCGAGCCGCCGGTCAGGAAGATGCGTGCGATCTCCGCTTCGCCGCTGGTGGCCATGAAGAAGTCGAGCGAGCGCTGAATCTCGGCCGCGATGGAGTCGATCACCCCCTGCATGATGCTCATGAGCTGGTGAGGGGGCGTGCCCGCCTCCGGCCGGCCGCACTTGTAATCCTCGGCCTGCTCGAAGGTGATACCGAGCCGCTTCCTAATCTCCTCGGTGATGAAGTTGCCACCATTGCTGATATCTCGGGTGAAAGCAGAGATGCCGCGCGCCACCACGTTGAGCGTGGATAGACTGGCACCGACGTTGATGATCGCGACGGTCTGATCGGGCGGCAACCCACGAGAGAATTCGAATACGTTCTGAATGGTGAACGCATCGATATCGACGACCTGTGGCTTCAGCTTGGCGTCGCGCGCGAGCTGAGCGTAATCCTGGATCTCGTCTCTTTTCGCGGCGACCAGGAGCAGATCCATCTGCCCCGCCTCCGGTCGCCGGCGCAGCACCTCGTAGTCGATCTGGACGTCCTTGATGTCGAACGGGATGTGCTGCTCCGCCTCCCACTGAATCTGTTCGGCGAGCTCTGCAGCGGTCATCATCGGTACGGTGATCTTGCGGATGATCACCGATTGGCCCGAGACGCTCATGGCAATGTCGCGACTCTTGATCTTTCGATCGTGGAAGATCCGGGAGAGGCACTCGACGATGGCCCCGCCGTTCATCACGTGACCGTCGACGATGGTCTTCGCCGGCAGCGGCAAGAAACCAAGGCGAATCAGCTCGAGCCCCTTTCGGCCGTCGCGAAGCTGGCAGACTTTGATCGAGCTCGAGCCGATGTCGACCCCGACAAGGTTGTTTCCTTCCGCCATCCCATGGAAGTGTGGCACCCGGCGCGATCCGGAGTCAAAAAAGCGCTTTACACGCGAGCGACAAGGTCGTACTTCCCCTCCGAAGACCGGCCCATGTCTCGGTGGTGGCAGCGACAAGTGCAGGGAGTAGCTGCAGCGCTCGCGCTGACGGCCGCGGCATCCGTTGCACGAGCGGACCCTCCTCGCGAAGCGAGTTATCTCGTCAAGCGCGGCGACACCTTGGGGGCTATCGCGCGCCAGTACAAGGTTTCGATCGAATCCCTGCGCGCTGCCAACGGCCTCGAGAGAAAGCAGCGCATCAAAGCGGGTGAGACGCTTGCCATACCGGCACCGGAGGGAAACGACCATGCCACGGCGGCAACGTCATCATCGCAGTGGACACGCACGGGCACGCGTCCAGGGGTGATTCGTTTGATTCGCGGCAGCGAAACCCTACAGACGAGGGTTCTCGATACACGGCGCCGTCTCGTGGCGAACACGTTGCCCGAGTTCACCCGTTTGTTGCGTTTCGCCGACGGCGCAACGCACCCGGCCGATCCGCGCTTGGTGACGCTTCTCGGTATGGTGAGCGATCATTTCGGTGGGCGCGACATCGTCGTGGTCAGCGGGTTTCGACCTTATTCTCCCCGGCAGTTCACCCCCCATTCGAACCACAACCTCGGCCGGGCCATCGATTTCGTGGTGAGAGGGGTACCGAACGAGGTGGTTCGCGATTTTTGCCGCACCTTCCGCAATGTGGGCGTCGGCTATTACCCGAACTCTTCTTTCGTGCACCTGGATGTCCGAGAGACGAGCGCCTTTTGGATTGATTACGCCGGATCGGGGCAGAAACCCCGGTACCAGCACCCCGAATCGGGAGATGAAGCCGACGAGGGGGCCGGCGAGGTCGAGGGGGTCGCTACGGTCGATAGCCCTGGAGGCGCCAGGGCTGGGTCCGCGGACACCCCCATTGGCGACTCGCTAATGATTGATAAAGATAGAGGAATCTCGGCGCGACGCGGTCCGAGCGGCGAACATCGCGCCTTTGAGGGTCAAAACTGACTCATTCGGTTCCGTTCCATCGTTGCGCGCGGGGGATCATCGGCCGGCTGATCGCGTAGAGAACCGACTCGTCGTAACGGGCCAGCGGGGGGGAGCCACCCCCAGCCCGGTGAAGGAAAGCTGGGCGATGCGCACCGCGGTCGAGAGCGACCGCGCGCAGACAACCGACACGCTGCAGGGCTCGAGCATTGGCCTCGTCGCTCTCGCTGGTGGCGACGGCGACGACCGTATGGCCCGAAGGGGTCACGCACACGGCGCCGCGCCGGCGCATCATCCGAACTTCCTTGACGGCTGCCGGAATCTTGCCCCCCTCGACGATCATGGGGAGCGCGATCGCCTCATCGCGGTCGGCCTTCTCGGACGCATCCCCCTCGGCGGCAATGTGAAGACCCGTCTGTTCATCGGCGGTGAGTAGACCCGTCGGGATCTTTCCGAAACCGATTTTGGCGTTCGGCCCTTCGTGCGGATTGCCGACGCCCAAGGCAGCCATCACCCGGTGGGCGTCGTCGTTACCGAGCTCGGTGCTCGCGTACTCTCGCCTCTGCCCGTCTTGGCGGGCCGTCCGGAGCCGCCAGAGGACGCGGCCGGCGTCGAAACCCCAGAGCTCGACCTGAACCGCTTGTGCCTCCGAAGGACCTGCGGGATTTTGCAACATCGCCCGCCAGACGGCGGGAAGCCACGCCGGCGCAGGCTGCGTGCCGACGTCCTCCGTCCACGCAAAGTCGCCGCCCGGGGTCGGATCGCGCAGCATCAGATAGAAAAAATCTTTCGGAGAATATTCCAGATAGCGCTCGGGCCAGATCTCCATGAGAGGCGTGAGGAGCTTGGCGTCGTAGTCCTTGTGGGCAAGCGAACGTACGCTCGCGAATACGAAGCCGGTGTGATGCGGATTCATGTCGAGATGCATTCCGTACGTGCACCCCGCGTGCAGCATCGCCTTGCCGAGTGTCTGTGCGCTGACTTCGTCGCCCCAGAGATAATAGAGCTGCCCGGGAGCCGTGACGCACACACCCGAGCGTTCGGTCATCATGCTCGTTCCGTCGAGCTGCCATCCCCACTGCGTTCGGCCGCTCGGCGATAGCTTTCCGTCCTGCACGAGAGGTTCCAAGTTCTGGCGGAACGAAACGATGTCGCTCGGAATGTCGACGGCGCTCCCCCAGTTGCCGAGCCCGACCCGTCGATCGTCGGTGACGATCAGAGTTGCCGCGCCTGGCTTGGGAGGAAGTAGAACGCGGCGATGGACCATCATGCCGTACTCGCCGTGGGTCGTCTTGAAAGCGCCGTTGAAGGCGCCGACGACCCGGTTCATGATCTTGGGATCGCGCGGAATCTTCCCCGAGCCATTGGCGCCGGTCAGCGGCTTGGGATCCTCCACGCCTGCTTCCATATCGAGCTCGAGCTGGCGCATGTCCATGGCGACGATGAGGACCTGCGCATAAGGCCGCTGGGGATCGGGCCGGATCATCGTCCGAAAGAAATACGGTGGCGGATCGCCGGTCGCACGCGCCTTGCCGAGTCCCAAGCTCGAGAAACGCTTGAGCCAGGGATAGCTCACCTCCTCCCATTGTCCTTCGCCCGGCTCCGGGTTTTTCCAGATGGGCGTGATGGGCGCGGGGGGCCAAATGCTCGTATCGGTCTGCGAATAGCTGGCGTCTAAAACGTTCGGAGGGGGTGACGGGGGCGGCGCCACCGCGGCGGCGGCTTGCGAGCTCGGACCGAAGAGAGCGTAGAGGGATCGTCGCATGACGTCCCTCGTATTGAAGACAGCCGCTTCGATCATCGCGACCGGTTCCGGTCCGACCTCGGCGCGTATCGTGTCGACCGCCCAAAGGATGGGCCGCTTGCGCATCGCGGGAGCCGCGTAGGCATGGGCGCCCAGCGCAGCCGGCTCCCCGCTCAGAGCTCCCGTGAGTACATCGATCGCGAACGCCTTGCCATCGCCGAAGCCAATCGACAACCGCTCGGGGTCGATGCCGAGCAGGACGTCGCTTTCGCTCGCATCGAGGTTGACGTCGAGTCGACCGATGCCTCGAACGGTCCCCGTCTCGCGCCAGTTGGTGATCGCCGACGTGATGCCGTCCAGCAGCGTCGCCTCGGGATCCGCCGGCTTGCCGCCCAAATCAATGAGTGAAATCGATTCGATCTTACCGTACGAGGCGGTCGCAAAGGCGGCTCGCTCGTTGCTGATCACGAGTCGCCGCTCGTCTCCCAGCGGCGTCGCCGTGAGATTGCGGATGCCGCCGACGGTGACCGGCCGCCCCTCGAGTGTGACGCGCACGCTGGCGCGGAACAGATCGCGCGGAGCCCCTTCGGTGGCGCGCGCAAGAAAGAGAACGCGCCGACCCCACAGAAATTCGGCGAGCACGCCCGGGCTCGGCTCCCAAGCGATATCCGACGGCAGAACGGTGCCTGCCGCAGCTTGGCCGAGCATCGCCGCGAGTCCCTCGATCGTGCGCGGCGGCGGCGCCGGAAGCACAAAACGCCCCAAAAGAGCGAGCGTCGCCGCGAAGATGAGCATTCGGCGACCGTTCAAACGTCCCAGCACTACCTGCCTCAGGTTGCCTTGGTGAGTCCCAGCATGGCCCGCGCCCGGTCGGGTTCGACCGGGGTCCGACCAATCGATCTAGCAAAGCCGGCGGCCTGGGTCACGAGCGGCGCGCTTCCTTTCGCCAAAACACCCCTGGAAAGATAGATGTTGTCCTCGAGCCCCACCCGCGCGTGGCCGCCTAAACGCAGCGCCGCTTCGGTCATCGGTTTCTGATGCCGGCCGACCGCGGCGACGGCCCACGTCGAACCGGATGGTACCTGTGCGGCCATGAAGCGAATGACCTCCTCGCGGGCTCCTATACCGCCGGGAACGCCGAGGACGAACTGAAAATGGAGGGGTCCCCCGAGAAGCCCCTCCAGAAAGAGCATCAGAGCTTCGTCGATGTGTCCCACCTCGTAGCACTCGAGCTCCGGTGCGCTGCCCGCTTCGCGAATGCGGCGGGCGAGCTCACGAATTTGCGAACGCGTGTTCACGAACACGTCGTCGCCGAAGTTGATGGTGCCGCAGTTGAGGGTGGCCATCTCGGGCCGGCAAGCGAGAGGACCCGCGCGCTCGTCGATGCTCATTCCAACGGCGCCGCCCGTCGAAGTCTGCACGATGACGTCGGTCTTGCTGCGCACGCGTTCGATGGCCCGCGCAAAGAGTTCGCTCGACTGGCTAGGTGAACCGTCCGCGTTGCGAACGTGAAGGTGCACGATGGATGCACCCGCTTCCCGACAGCGTGCCGCCTCGTCGGCGATCTCCTCGGCCGAAATGGGAACGTACGGGTTCTGCTCGCGCGTCACTTCCGCTCCTACGATCGCTGCCGTCAGAATGGCGTCGGACCATCCGGACTCGGATGACGCGCGCCGTGGCACCCGTTGCAAAGTCTTGGGGACGACGCACGTCCCTCGCGCCCGGCACACCACGACCGGCAGCTCGAGAACCCTTGCGGCCGAAGCAGCGACGTTCCGTTCGCGAAGATTCGCGATGACTTTCGTCGCTTCGAAATCCATTCGGCGCGAGGTGTTGCCGATCGCCGTCACGACGCCGCGGACTTCGATGAAATCGCCCGCGTAGACGGGGGCCAAAAATTCCACCGTCTCGTACGCTCGAAATAGACCTTCATCGCCGTCGAGCCGAATGAGGAGCTCGGTGGCGACGTCGCCGAAAAGAGCGAGAATCCGAGCACCATCCACGAGCTCTCCCGCGTAGTGGGCGTCGTGGCTTCCCATGCGGACGCGGAGCGTGACGGTCAGGCCGGCGGAGCTCATGATGGTCGTCTTTCCGAAGAATCTCACAGGACACACGCGGATGCCATTGCGGGATACCCGCACGACATGTTACCGAACGCTTCGTGCCTGGGGCGCCAGAGATGACCTTGGTGTGCCAACGAGAACCTCACCGTTCGCTCCTTCTCGCGTGAGCACTCGATCGCCCTCGAATCTGGCGATGCGATTGGTCACGACCGGCATCGTCGCGCCGCTTCTCCTTTTGCTCCTTTACTACGGGCCAGTGTGGGGATGGACGCTTCTCATCTTTGCAGCCACCGCGGTGTCGGCCGCCGAGTTCTTCAACTTGAGTCATCCCGGAGACGCGGTCGCTCGAGTCTTTGGCGTGGCTTTGACAGTGTCGGTGGCGGCGGTGCTCTACTGGTACGGCGGAGACGCACGCACCCTTCTGACGACGATCGCAGCTCTGCCCCTCCTTTCGATCCTGCTCGCCTTGATCAGGTTGGGCGATGTGCGAACCGCAGCGCCACGCATGGCGGCTACGGTGTTTGGCCCGCTGTGGCTCAATCTGCTGATGCTTCTCGCCTTACTGCGGCGTGACCAGGGCTCCGCCGGGCCCGGCTACGTCTTGATGACGCTCATGTTCGCCTGGATGGCAGACACCGGCGCTTACTTCGTTGGCCGGCGCTTCGGGCGGCACAAGCTTTACCAGGCGGTGAGCCCCAAGAAAACGTTGGAGGGATTCATGGGCGCGCTGCTCGGCGCCATGCTCGGCGCGCTCTTGGCCCATTTTTGGTTTTTGCCTTCCATCCCGCTCGTAGATGCCCTGCTCCTCGCGGTCGCCGGCGGCGTGCTCGGCCAGCTCGGCGATCTCGGCGAGTCGCTGCTCAAACGGTCGACCGGAGTCAAAGATTCCGGTGAAATCGTCCCCGGCCATGGGGGGATGTTGGATCGACTCGATGCCCTGTTCGTGACGAGCGCGCTCGTTTACCTTTATACTCGATGGCGCTAATGTCGACGAAAGGGGAGACTCTACCTGCATGAGCCACTCCAAAAGCATCCCGACCCCGGTCGTGCCTACCTCCGCGATCGATGTGGTGGGAGGCTCGATGCCACCGAGCGTGCAGCCGGCGACGAGGTACGACTTTTTCAAGGTAGTTCAGGATTACTTGGACCGCGCGGCCGCCGTCACCGAGCTCTCGGATTACATTCGCCTCATCCTGAGCCAACCGAAGAACGAGCTCATCGTGCACTTTCCGGTTCGGATGGATAATGGAGAGGTGCGGCTCTTCAAAGGGTACCGCATTCAACATTCGAACATCCTCGGCCCGTTCAAGGGGGGACTTCGCTACCACGAGTCGGTCACCCTCGACGATCTCAAAGCGCTCGCCGCGATGATGACCTGGAAGTGTGCGCTCTTGCAGATTCCGTTCGGCGGGGGCAAGGGGGGCATCAAGTTCAATCCGCATACGGTCTCGACCACCGAGCTGCAGCGAGTGACCCGGCGCTTCATCCATTCGCTCGGCAACAACATCGGCCCCGATTACGACATCCCCGCGCCGGACATGGGAACCAACGCGCAGATCATGGCCTGGGCCATGGACACCTACATGAATACCGTGGGCGTCGTGAACAAGCAGAGCGTGAAGGGGGTCGTCACCGGTAAACCCGTTGCTTCCGGGGGGACGGTCGGTCGTGACAAGGCGACCGGGCAAGGTGTCGTGCACTGCATTACCGAGTGGGCCCGAGACAAGGGCTTCGACCTGGAAGGCGCGACGATGATGGTGCAGGGCTTCGGCAACGTGGGCTCGTTCACCGGCGTGCTCCTCTCGAAGCTCGGCGTGTCGCTGGTCGCCGTCGGCGATCACACCGGTTATCTCTACAACCCGGAAGGCTTCAATCCGCACAAGCTGCAGGATTACGTACAAGACCACGGCTCGATCGTCGGCTATCCAAATGGAAGAGCCATCTCGCGCGAAGAGTTCTTTGCGACCAAAGCCGACATCTTCGTGCCTGCCGCCCTGGAAAACCAAATAGGGCGAGAAGAAGCCGCGGCCCTCAATGTGAAGCTCGTGGCCGAAGGGGCCAACGGGCCGTGCAATCCGGAAGGAGAGCGCGTGCTCTTGGAGCGTGGCATCGATCTTCTTCCCGATATTCTGGCGAACTCCGGCGGCGTGACGGTCAGCTATTACGAATGGGTGCAGAACAAGCGTTCCGAACATTGGACACTCGAAGAAGTGGACGACCGCCTCGAGATCGCAATGAGGAGAGCGTATCGAGAGGTCACCCAATTCGCGCGGTCGCGAAAGTGCGACCTTCGCATCGCCGCCTACGCTCTCGCCTTGAGCCGACTCGAGGTGGTGTACAAGCAGCGCGAAATCTTCCCGTAACGATGGGGGGAACACAGGCCCGGCCCCAAGGCCGCGCCGAGTAACACGAACATCGAGAAGTCCCCTCCGAAGGAGAGCGAACGATAGCGGTTGACACGCGGCCGAAGACGCGGTGATCCTCCGGCCGGCTCTAGCCTTCGCTTCGGGTGATCGCTCGATGGGATCAGAAAAACTTGGTGAGCTCGCCTCCAACCTGAAGGCGCCGTGATCGGAGCACGAACGCGCTTGGCTCAGCTTCGTTGCTTGCGTCATCTCCGATCGGCAGGCTGCTTCGCGGCTTCGGCCGCGCTGCTTTTCGCTGTCGTCACCCTGAGCCCACGTGCCCACGCGTTCGAGGCCGAGGTGAACTCGACCTCCGCCGGGCAGGTGTACTCCTTTCGGTCGCCCTGGGGCGCGCCGATCATCCAGAGATCGCGCTTTCTTCAAACGCTCGCTCTCGGCGTCTATCACCTCGAGGGGGGCGAGCCGGTCCCCGGGGGCCCCGAGATCGCGGTCAAGCTGCGGCTTCGCCTCGATAGCGACGCGGGTATCGCGCCGGAAGAGACGACGTATTCGGCCACCGCCGATACCTTCGTGCCCGGGTTGAGCGCGACTCCGGTCGACCTCATGTACGGCTATGTCGAAGGGCGCAACCTGCTCAAGGGGTGGCTCGGATTTCGACTCGGCCGGCAGTACACGGCCAACTCGCTCGGTTGGTGGGCCTTCGACGGCGGGCTCGTGCGAATCACGACGCCCGTGTACTTCCAGATCGAAGCGTACGGCGGGCTCGAGGAGCGCGGCGGGCTCCCCCTTTCGACACCCCGTTTCGAACGAAATGGTGTGTGGCGAGGCGATCGCTCCGCCTTCGAAGATCGCATCTACCCCCAGTTCCAGCCGGCGTACATCGCGCCGGCTTACGGGGCCGCCCTCGAGAGCACGGGCGTCACCTGGATCCACGGCCGCCTCGATTACCGCAAGGTCTTCAACCAGGGAAACGTGTTCACCGGCATGTTTCCCGATCCGGTGACCGGCGCGTACGAGTTTTACCAAGGGCGGCGCACGTCTTCCGAGCGAATCGGCTACGCGTTCGATGCCACGGCGGCGAGCCTCGGCGGGCTGAAGGGCGGCCTCGTGTACGACCTCTTCAACGGCTACTTCTCGACCTACTACGGGCAGCTCGACTGGTATGCCGCGCGGCGCCTCACGGTGGGCGCGGACTACGAGTATTTTCGCCCCACCTTCGATGGCGACTCGATTTTCAACTTCTTCACGCACAACCCGATGACGACGATCACCGGCCGGCTCGATTGGGATGTGTCCGATCAGGTCGATCTCGCCCTCGGCGGGGGGGTGCGCAGTTTCGTCACCGACGGCGATCCGAACAGTTTCGTGAGCACGGAACCGAACGCGCGTTCCCAGGTCAAGCAGACCGACATTCTCGGGAATGTGGCCGGTCGCTACCGCTACGAGAACGGGCTTTTCGGCCTGCGCGGTCTCTTCGAGCGGGGCGACCGTGGGCACCGGCAGGGGGGGGATCTGTACGGTGAGCGTTACTGGATGGGAGGACGTTGGACCGGGGCGGCACGGGTGTCGCTCTTCGATTGGGAGGACAAGCTCCGCCCCGATCGCAGCGCCACCTCGTTCGCTTACGTGCTGGGGGGCGGCTTTCGAGCCAGCCCCATTGCCCAGGCGATGCTCGAGTGGGAGCACGACATGAACCGCATCGTTGGCCAGCGATTCCGGATCCTGGCGCTCTTGAACCTCACGGTGACCAAATGAGCGGGCGCATCCTGGTCTTCGCCTGCTTCGTCGCCGCTTTGGCAGGTGGGTTTCGTCCCGCGGCTGCGGTTACGCCAACCACCGCCGTCGTGCATGGCATGCATCCGATCGCCGGGGACAAGCCGGTGCCTGGCAAGTGGCTCCCCCCCGGCTCGTTCGATCCGGACGGCGGCCCGAGCTCGGTCGTGTTTCCACCGCAAAAGATCACGCTTCGATTCAATCACAAGAAGCACGTCAAAGAAGCGGGAGCCACCTGCGCGACCTGCCACGGCAAGGCGAAGACGAGCAAGGTTGCCGACGACGACCTCTTGCCGGCGGGCACGACCTGCGACGCGTGCCACGATACCGACCACACCGATCTCAAGGCGGTGAAGGGGGGTAGCGACGAGATGGGACAGTGCGCGTTCTGCCACCTCGGCTATCGCGCCAGCGCGCCGAACCGGGTCGCCGCGCTCGAGCTCCCCAAGCCGAACATGCGCTTCAACCACAAGGCGCACCTCGACCGCAACATCCAGTGCGGGCACTGCCACGGTTCGGTCGACGAGCTGGAGCTTGCGACCCGCGACCAACTTCCGCGGATGAAGGGATGCTTCAACTGCCACAACATGTCCGGCGCTGCCCAGGGTCAAGCGAAGAGCGCGTGCAACGTCTGCCACCTGACCGAACCCGACGGGCGCATGAAGGTGCTCTTCTCGACGGGCGAGCTCAAGCCGCCGCGCTGGCTGATGAACGCTCAGCACACGCCCGACTTCATCGAGCGCCACAAGCGCGTCGCCGCCGACAACAGCGCGCTATGCGCCAGCTGCCATACCGAGCGCTACTGCACCGACTGCCATGACGGCAAGATCCGCCCCCGCAGCGTGCACCCCAACGACTGGATTTCGATGCACCCCATCGCGGCCCGCCAGGACAATCCGCGCTGCACGAGCTGCCATCAGGAGCAGCAGTTCTGTCTCACGTGTCACCAGCGTGTGGGGGTGACGATGAGCGGCCCCAACGTGTCGGGCAACCAGTTTCACCCCGCCGGCTTCGTCGGCACCCCGCTCACGGCCCGCGGACCGGGACACCATGCATGGGAGGCCCAGCGCAATCTCAACGCGTGCGTCAGCTGCCACACCGAGCGCGACTGCGCGATTTGCCACGCCTCCACCCGCCGGGGCGGACTTTCGGTGAATCCCCATCCCGGCGGGTTTCAGAGGGACTGCGGCAGTCAGTTCCGCCGCAACGGTCGGCCTTGTCTCGTGTGTCATGAGCTAACATCACCGGAGCTGATGAGCTGCAGGTAGGCATGCGCTTCCTCGACCTTTTCTTCTTCGCCCCCTGCCCTAGGGCCGACCGCTCGACTTATATTACTCGGCCCGGGCCTTCGGCCCCGTCTGCGGTTAAAAACTCCGCAAACTCCTTGCACCCGGGTTCTGCAGGGGGCTATAGGTCACGAACGTCGTGCTTCGAGGCCCCCAAGGAGGAGTTTCGTGAAGGAGCTTATCCGGTACCTCATCGAGAACATGTACTTGGATTTCCAGGGAGAGATCTCGCTGGAAACGGTCCGTGGTTTTCTGCGCGAGGACGACAGCCGGGAAGCCCGCCAGCTCCTGTCGAAGATCATCGAGGAAAAGGGGATCGACGATCTTCTGATCACCCTCGCCGACTGCCTGAAAGAGCACATCACCTCCGGGGTGAACGAGACGGTCGTTCGCGAGCAGCTGCAAATGTACGCCGAGAGCTGATTTTTCTCGCGGCGCTCGGGGTGTGGGGCTGCGACCAGGGAAACCCAGTGCTTTCCGACGGGGGCAAGGGTCCGCCGCCGCAAGTGGTGTGGACGTTCCCTGCCAACGAGGCGATGGGGGTCGCGCTCCAGCAATCGATCCGGGTGCAGTTCGACCGTTTTCTCGCGCCGGGGAGCGCGGTTCGGCAGGGCGTGTGCGTGCAGTCCGCCCCGGTCGGCGCCGGCGCGCCGGCCGACTGCATCGGCGGCCTCACTCCGAAATACGATCCGGTGGATCGGGTGGCGGTCTGGATCCCCCCGCCTTTGATGCCGATGACCCGTTACAACGTGCGCCTTCTCGCCCCGCAGGACGAAAACGACGCGAACGGCATCCGCGCGTTCGACGGCGTCCCCTTGGAAAAGGAGTTCACGTTCGCGTTCACCACCGGCGACAACACGGCGATGGCCATCGAGCCGAAGCGCGATATCACGTTTTGTTCGCTGCCGAGCTTGTGCACTGTGCCGACCAACGTCTGTTCGGAGCCCGCCGTGGACAAGAATATTCATGGGCCGAACGACCTCCTGGGGGGCTGCGCGGGCTCGACGGGGAGTTGCCACACCCCACCCCCCGCCAACGAGATCCTGCCTGGTCCGGTAGGATCGGTCGTGTCCTACACAGGCGACGCGGGCGTGCCCGAAGCCGTCCGCCAGCTGGTGGAACAGAGCGTGGTCGCCAGCGAAACGGCGACCGGTGCCGATCCGTCGGCGCCGCGTCGAAGTGCGAACGACATCTTCGGTCAGAACATGCCGGTGATCGACGCCACGAATCCGGGCAACAGCTACATTCTCTACAAGCTCATCCTGGCCATGCCTCCAAGGTGCCCCTTCGATCCCAACGAGGAGTCTGCCAACCCAACGTCCGTCACTTGCAAGGCGAGTGGCTACGGCGCGCTGGAAGGGTTCACAGCCAACGAGTACAACTGCAGCGACTTTCCGCCTCCACAGCCGAAGGATCCGGCGGGCACCTGCCCGAGCGATGCAGGGGTAACGCCGCCCACCGTCGTCGGTATGCCGGGCCAGCGCATCCCTCCCCTCGTCGAACCCTGGGTT